>Ga0335075_10011983_pt1 | contig 13113 bp, 8 predicted proteins | sample Lox_Sample_24_FD_206723 | JGI IMG/M metagenome (GOLD analysis project Ga0335075, IMG submission 206723) | Soil microbial communities from Loxahatchee National Wildlife Refuge, Florida, United States - Lox_Sample_2.4 | ecosystem: Environmental > Terrestrial > Soil > Wetlands | place: USA: Florida... | reverse complement strand
GGCCGCACCAGGATAAGGATGCCGGCTCAGCGCCATTTTCAGGTTCATGGGCAGCCGTCCGGCGATCGACCGGACGCCAGACGGCACCGCGATCAGCAGCAGGCGCCGGGTGCCGAGCCGCATGTTCTCGGCCGCCTCGGTCTCGGTGTCGAACACCCGGATATCGACCGAGTTACCGGCATCGGCTAGCGCCGGATAACCGCGAACCTGACCGCTGACGAACTCCCGCGGCAGCGTGCCGAAATCCCAGCTCCGCAGTCCGGTCCGGGTAAGTCCGGCGGCCGCCTCAGCGAGGATACTGGTCAGCTTGGGACGAAGCTCCTCGCGTAGCGCGCCGAGGTCCTTCCCGGTCGCCAGCACCTCGTCGCCGTCGCGCACCCGGTAGGTCAGCCGCAGATGCGCGGGCAGCCCGGCGACGTCCCAGGCCGAGCGTGGCACGCGCACGCCGGTGAGCCGGGTCAGGCCGGCGCCGAGCGCGTCGAGGAAGTCGCCGCCCGGCTCGCTGGTGCCGGCCAGCCCAGGACTGGACAGCCCGGGACTGGACAGCACCGCCCTGGCCGTGTCCGGTGCCGGGATGAAGTGGCGGCGCAGGTCTTTGGGCAGGCCCCGGATCAGCTCGGTGACGAGTTCCTGGCGCAGGCCGGGCACCTGCCAGCCGAGTCCGTCCTCGCTCGCGGAGAACAGCTCGGTCAGCGGGATGTCCGCCGTCACGCCATCAGCTGGCTCACCCGGCGCGAACTCGTACGTCAGCGGGAAGCCGGCCAGGCTCGCCGGGTAGTCCACGGGCGTGACCTCGTCGGCGGCCGGCCCGGCCAGGTCGGCAGCGGTCAGATCAAGCAGCGCCGGGTCGGCGGCACGCGCCTTCTTCCACCAGGAGTCGAAGTGCCGCGCGGAGACGACCTCCGTCGGGATGCGCTGGTCGTAGAAGTCGAAGACGGCCCTGTCGTCGGCGACCAGGCCACGGCGCCGGGCCTTGCGCTCCAGTTCCTCCGCGTCCTCGCGGGCGCGCTGGTTCCGGGCGAAGAACTTGTGATGGGTCTGCCAGTCACCCTCGACCAGCGCGTGCTGGATGAACAGATCCCGCGCCATGTCCGGGTCGATACGGCCGTAGTTCACCTGGCGGGCGGCGACGATCGGCAGTCCGTAGAGGGTGACCCGTTCCGTTGCCAGCACGGCGCCGCGCCGCGAGTCCCAGCGCGGTTCGCTGTACGTGCGCCGGACCAGATCGCCGGCCAGCGACTCGGCCCACTCCGGCTCGATCCCGGCGATCGTCCGCGCCCAGAGCCTGGACGTCTCGACCAGCTCGGCGGCCATGATCCACTGCGGCGGCTTGCGGGCCAGCGGCGAGTCGGGGAAGATCGCGAACTTCGCGCCGCGGGCACCGAGAAACTCGGCCGGTCCGCGCCGCCGGGCCGGCTCTGCCGCCCGCCGGTCCGTTTGCTTCCGGTCAGCTGACCGGCGCTCCGCCTCCTGCATGCCGATGTGCGACAGGAGGCCCGCCAGCAGCGACTGATGCACGCGGTCGGCGAGATCCGCGGAGTACCGGCCGGCTGCACTGGCAGCCTGCTGCGCCTGCTTCCGCGTTCGCGCACCCCGGCTCCGCTCCTGGCCGGCCGGCTGACGCCCGGTCTGCTCGGTGGCGCCCGCGTCCTGTCCGCGCGCAGCGCGGTCGTGGCCGATCCTGATACCGACGTCCCTGGCGGCCTGCTGGAGCTGCGTGTATACGTCCTGCCACTCGCGCACGCGCAGGAAGTGCAGGTACTCGCGGCGGCACATCCGGCGGAATGCCGAGGAGGACAGCTCGCGCTGCTGCTCGCGCAGGTAGTCCCACAAGGTGATGAAGGTGAGGAAGTCCGAGCCCGGCTCGGCGAACCGCCGGTGCATGGCGTCGGCCGCTTCCCTGGCGTCGGCCGGCCGCTCCCTCGGATCCTGGATCGCCAGCGCGGCGGTGATGATCAGCACCTCCCTGGCGCAGCCGTTCCGGCCCGCTTCCAGGATCATCCGCCCAAGCCGCGGATCGACGGGCAGGTCGGCGAGCTTGCGCCCGGTCTCCGTCAGCCTCGTTGCGCCTGAGTCGCTGCCGCGGCGCCCGGCCGGCCGGATCGCGCCCAGTTCCGCCAGCAAGCGCAGGCCGTCAGCAACATTGCGCTCGTCGGGCGGGTCGACGAACGGGAAGTCCGCGATCACGCCGAGGTCCAGGGCTGCCATGCGGAGGATGACCGAGGCGAGGTTGGTGCGCAGGATCTCCGGCTCGGTGAACTGCGATCGCGACTCGAAGTCCTCTTCGCTGTACAGCCGGATGCAGATCCCGTCGGAGGTGCGCCCGCAGCGGCCCTTGCGCTGGTCGGCCGAGGCTTGCGAGATGGCCTCGATCGGCAGCCGCTGCACCTTGGTGCGCTGGCTGTACCGGGAGATACGCGCGGTACCCGGGTCGATCACGTACCTGATGCCGGGCACGGTAAGCGAGGTCTCCGCCACATTAGTGGCCAGCACGACACGCCTGCCGCTAGGCGGCTGACTCTGCTTGCCTGTTTCGCCGCCGGCAAAAACCCGGTACTGCTCCGCTGCGGACAGCCGCGCGTACAGCGGCAGGATCTCCAGGTCCGGCTCGCCAGCCAGCGCGTCGGCGGCGTCCCGGATCTCCCGCTCGCCGCTGAGGAAGACCAGCACGTCGCCGGGGCCCTCCCGGCGCAGCTCGGCGATCGCGTCGGTAATTCCCTGCACCTGGTCGCGCGGCTCCTCTCCCGGCTCATCCAGGTCAGCCAATGGCCGGTACCTGACCTCGACCGGATAGGTCCGCCCGGATACCTCGAGAATGGGCGCGCCATCAGGTTCACCGGACGCCGCGTCTCCGGCAGCAGGAGCGAAGTGCCGGCTGAACCGCTCCGGGTCGATCGTGGCTGAGGTGATGATGACCTTGAGGTCCGGCCGGCGCGGCAGCAGCTGCTTGAGGTAGCCGAGGATGAAGTCGATGTTGAGGCTGCGCTCGTGCGCCTCGTCGATGATGATCGTGTCGTAGCGCAGCAGCTGCCGGTCCCGCTGCATCTCGGTCAGCAGGATGCCGTCGGTCATTACCTTGATCAGCGTGCTGTCGCTGGCGGTGTCGGCGAACCTGACCTTGTAGCCGACGACGGCCCCGAGATCGGTGTGCAGCTCGGAAGCGATCCGCGCGGCCACGGTCCGCGCTGCGATCCGGCGCGGCTGAGTATGCCCGATCTGACCGGTTATGCCGCGGCCTAGCTCCAGGCAGATCTTCGGCAGCTGCGTGGTCTTGCCGGATCCGGTCTCCCCCGCGATGATCACGACCTGGTGCTCACGGATCGCCTCGGCCAGCTCGGCCTTGCGCTGGCTCACCGGCAGCTCAGGCGGGTAGCTGATCACCGGCACGGCGCGGCGGCGGTCCCCGATCCGCTGCTCAGCCGTCTCGATCTCGGCCGCAAGCTCCGCCACTGCCTGCTGCCGGGCGGCGGCATCCCGCAGCGCGGCGGCCCTGTCCGCACGCCTGGCCAGCCGGTGCTGGTCGCGCAGCATCAGCTCAGGCAGGCGCGCTCGCAGGTCGGCGAGCGAGGCGGGCACGGCAGGTTCTCCGGTCGGAAGGGTCGATGAGCAGGGATCTGCGGGGCGACGGACGGCGCCAGCGTCCAAGCATGGTCGCCCGGCTCCCGGACGCCTAACGCTTTTACCGGCCCGTCCCTTCCGTGCCTGCTCGACCGGGCCTTCTCAACCAGTGCCACCGGCCAGATACTGGTACGTACTCATCGCCTAGCCAGGCAAGGGGACGCCATGACAAACCTGAGCTCGATCCTCGACCGGTCAGCGGCTGCCGAGCCCGACCGGACGGCGCTCCGGCTCGACGACCTGATCATCAGCTACCGGCAGCTGAGCGACTCAGCACGGCGCCTGGCAAGGCTTCTCTCGGCCAACGGCGTGGCCCCGGGCGACCGGGTCGGCCTGATGATGCCCAACATCCCCGCATTCCCGGTGGCGTTCTACGGCGCGCTCATCGCGGGCGCCGTAGTGGTGCCGATGAACCCGCTGCTGAAAGCACGGGAGGTGGCCTACTACCTGGGCGACTCGGGCGCCAAGCTGATCTTCGCGTGGCGCGACGTCGCCGGGGAGGCAGCCAAGGGCGCTGCCGACGCCGGCGCTGAGGTGTTCGGCGTGGACGATGTGGACCTGAGCGCCGCGCTGGAGGGCATCCTCCCTGATGTGGCAACGGCCGAGGCGGCCGACTCGGACGATGCGGTCATCCTCTACACCTCAGGGACCACCGGCCAGCCCAAGGGTGCTGAGCTGACGCACGGCGGCCTGGCCAGGAACGCCTGGCTGACCGCGAAGACGCTGCTGACCAGCAGCCCGAACGACGTCATGATGGGCTGCCTGCCGCTGTTCCACGTCTTCGGCCTGACCTGCGGCCTGAACGCCACGGTGACGGCGGGCGGCACGCTCACCTTGCTGCCGAGGTTCGACGCCGGCAAGGCCCTGGACATCATCGAGCGCGACAAGGTCACGATCTTCGAGGGCGTGCCCACCATGTACGCCGCGATGCTGCACCATCCCAAAGCCGACTCGGCCAGGACGGCGTCCCTCCGGCTGTGCGTGTCCGGCGGCGCGGCCATGCCGGTCGAGATCCTGCGCGCCTTCGAGGAGAAGTTCGGCTGCATCATCCTCGAGGGCTACGGGCTGTCCGAGACCTCCCCGGTGGCCTCCTTCAACCACCCGGACAAAATCCGCAAGCCAGGCTCGGTCGGTACTCCGGTCGAGGGCGTGGAGATGCGCCTGTTCAGCGACACCGGCGGCGAGGTGCCGGGCGGCGAGGTCGGCGAGATCGCCATTCGCGGCCACAACGTGATGAAGGGCTACTGGGGCAAGCCGGACGCCACCGCCGCGGCCATCCCGGACGGCTGGTTCCGGACCGGCGATCTCGGCCGGGTGGACGAGGACGGCTACTACTTCATCGTCGACCGCAAGAAGGAGCTGATCATCCGCGGCGGATACAACGTGTACCCGCGGGAAGTCGAGGAGGCGCTGCACGAGCATCCCGCGGTTGCCGAGGTCGCCGTGATCGGGATGCCGGACGCCTCGCTCGGCGAGGAAGTCGGCGCTGCCGTCGCCCTCAAGCCCGGCGCCAGCGCCACGGCCGCTGAGCTGAAGAAGTTCGTCAAGGACCGGGTGGCCGCGTACAAGTACCCACGGCGACTGTGGCTGGTAGACAGCCTGCCCAAGGGCCCGACCGGCAAGATCCTGCGGCGCGAGGTCAGGCCGCCGGAGGATCCGCAGTGACCGCGGGCAGCGCCAGCGCGCGAGCAGACAGCGCGCGAGCAGACAGCGCGCGAGCAGACAGCGCGCGAGCAGACAGCGCGCGAGCAGACAGCGCCGGCGGCCCGGGACTGCCGGAGACGGCCAGCGACCTGGCTGGGGCGCTTGACCTGCTGCTGACCGACGGCGCCCTGGGCGTGGTGCGCCGGCTGCGGCCGGACGGCGCGGTGCTCCGGCTGGCGACCACACTGGCCAGGCACCCGCAGGCGCTTGCGCTGCAGGCCGCCGGCCTGGGCGCTGAGCTCGGACGGATCGCGCGGGGCCGCTCTGACGTCGCGCCTGACCGCCGCGACCGGCGGTTCTCCGACCCGGCATGGACCGGGAATCCGCTGCTCAGGCGCACCATGCAGGCCTACCTCGCGACTGCCAGGACGGCGACCGGCGTGCTGGCCGGCGCAGATCTGGACTGGCGCGACGACGTACGGCTCCGTTTCCTGCTGCTCAACATCCTCGCGGCCGCGTCGCCGAGCAACAATCCGCTGCTGAACCCGGCTGCCATCAAGGCACTAATCGACACGGGCGGCCTCAGCGCGCTGCGCGGGCTGCGTGCGCTGGCCGGCGACCTGGGCACCGCGCCGCGGGTGCCCGCGATGGTCGAGCCGGGAGCGTTCGAGGTCGGCAAGGACCTTGCGGCGACGCCAGGGGCGGTGGTGCACCGGACCGAGATGTTCGAGCTGATCCAGTACGCGCCGGTCACCGAGCGGGTGAACAAGTACCCGCTCCTCATCGTCCCGCCGATGATCAACAAGTACTACATCACCGACCTTGCACCCGGCCGCAGCATGATCGAGTACCTGGTTGGCCAGGGTCATCAGGTGTTCGCGGTCAGCTGGCGCAATCCTGACTACCGGCACAAGGACTGGGGCCTCGACGGCTACGGCGCGGCCATCGTCGACGCGCTCGGCGCCGTCCGCGCCATCAGCAACGCGGCAAGGGTCAGCATCTGCGCGCTGTGCTCAGGCGGCATCGTGTCCTCGATGGTGGCCGCGCACCTGAGTGCAATCGGCGAACTGGACAGCGTCGCCAGCCTCTGCCTCGGCGTGACGGTGCTGGACCAGGCCAGGGCCGGCACCGCCGGGGCGATGATCGACGAGGCCACCGCGACGGCCGCGATGGCGGCCTCCAGGGCTCGCGGCTACCTGGACGGCCGGACGCTGGCCGAGGTGTTCGCCTGGCTCCGGCCCGATGACCTGATCTGGAACTACTGGGTCAACAACTACCTCCAGGGCCGCAAGCCGCCGCCGTTCGACATCCTGTACTGGAACGCGGATACCACCAGGCTGCCCGCCGCCCTGCACCACGACTTCATCCGGCTGGCGCTCGGCAACGCTCTGGTGAAACCGGATGCGGCCACCATGCTCGGGTCGCCGGTGGACCTGTCCAAGGTCGACACGGACGCCTACGTCGTGGCTGGCATCGCCGACCACCTGTGCCCGTGGCAGTCCTGCTACCGGACCACCCAGCTGCTCGGCGGACCGGTCACGTTCGTCTTGTCGACCAGCGGGCACATCGCGTCGATGGTCAACCCGCCCGATAACCAGAAAGCTACGTTCCAGGTGAACCCAGACAATCCGGCCGACCCGGCCGAGTGGCTCGGCAGCGCGGCGCCGGTGAGCGGCAGCTGGTGGCCGCACTACTCGTCCTGGCTGGAGTCGCGCAGCGGCGGTACGAAGAAGAGCAAGGCGACGCTCGGCAGCAAGGCATTCCCGCTGCTCGGCACCGCGCCGGGGACCTATGTCCACGACCGGTAGCGGGGCAGCGGCCCCGGCGACAGGCAGCCGACGGCCGCTCGCCATTCTTCGTGCGGCGCCGGCGCTGCGCACCGTCGCGGTCGGCGGGCAGCTTGTCCGGGTCGCGGTGCGACCGGCCCGGCGCGGCTGGCGCGGCCGGCCCGCTGCGACGCCGCTGCTGCTGATCAACGGGATCGGAGCGAGCCTCGAGCTGTTGCAGCCGTTCGTCGACGAGCTTGACCCGGCCCTTGAGGTCATCAGGTTCGATGTGCCAGGCGTCGGCGGCTCGCCGCTCCCGGCAGCGCCGTACCGGTTCGGCGGCCTTTGCCGGCTGATCGCCGCAGTGCTGACCGAGCTTGGTCACGACAGCGCTGATGTACTCGGCATCTCCTGGGGCGGTGCAGCCGCGCAGCACTTCGCTGCCTTCCAGCGGTCGCGGTGCCGGAAGCTGGTGCTGGTCAGCACCGCAACCGGCGCCATCATGGTGCCGGCCCGGCCGTCGGTACTGGCGCGGATGGCGACGCCGCGCCGCTATACCGACCGCAGCTACCTGGGCCAGGTGGCGGGCGACCTTTACGGCGGCAGCGCGCGGACAGATCCGGGCCGGGTGACCGCTGCGATGAACGCGCACAACCGGGTCGGCGCGCCGCGCGGCTACTTGTACCAGCTCACCGCCGGCCTCGGCTGGACCAGCGTGCCGTTCCTGCCACTGCTGCGCCAGCCAACCCTCATCCTGTCGGGTGACGACGATCCGATCATTCCGGTCGCGAACGCGCGCCTGATGCACCGCCTCATTCCAAACTCGCAGCTGCATGTGTACAAGGGCGGCCATCTGAGTCTGGTCACTGAGGCGGCCGAACTGGCCCCGGTGGTCAGCCGGTTCCTGGCCGAGTAGTGAAGGGAGCTGGCATGGACGAGATCGCAGACGCCGACTTCTACTCGCTCGAGCACCTGCTCAGCCCGGCGGGCCGGGAGCAGCTCCTGGCCGTGCGCGAGTTCATGGAGAAGGAAGTTGCCCCCGTCATCAACCGCTACTGGACGAGAGAGGAGTTCCCGCACGACCTGGTGCCAGGGCTAGCCCGGCTCGGCATCGCCGGCCTGGCCTGCGAGGGCTACGAGTGTCCCGGCGGAAGCAGCCTGCTCGACGGCATGATCGCGCTTGAGCTCGCCAGGGTCGACCCGTCGATTGCCACGTTCATGGGCGTGCACGGCGGCCTCGCGATGGGCTCGATCTACCTGTGCGGCTCGGAGGAGCAGAAGCAGCGCTGGCTGCCGGAGATGGCCCGGATGGAGAAGATCGGTGCCTTCGCGCTGACCGAGCCCGAGGTCGGCTCGGGCGCGGCGGGCGGGCTGACCACGACCGCGACCAGGGACGGCGACGTGTGGGTTCTGAACGGTCAGAAGAAGTGGATCGGCAACGCCACGTTCGCGGACTACATCATCGTCTGGGCCCGCGACGTCGCCGACAACCAGGTCAAGGGCTTCCTGGTCGAGGCCGGCGCGGAGGGCTTCAGCCCGGTCAAGATGAAGCACAAGATCGCGCTGCGGGTAGTCCAGAATGCCGAGATCACGCTCGACAACGTCCGCGTCCTGGAGGAGAACCGCCTGCAGCAGGCCAGCTCGTTCCGCGACACTGCCCGGGTGCTGCGGCTCACCAGGGCGGGCGTGGCATGGATGGCAGCCGGCTGCGCGCGCGGTGCTTACGAGCATGCGCTCGCCTACGCGCGCGAGCGAGAGCAGTTCGGCAAGCCGATCGGCGCCTTCCAGCTCGTCCAGGATCTGCTGGTCCGCATGCTGTCGAACGTGACCGCATCGGCGTGCCTCTGCGTGCGGCTGTCGCAGCTTCAGGACCAGGGCCGGGCCAAGGACCACCACTCCGCCCTGGCCAAGGCATTCTGCACCGTGCGGATGCGCGAGACCGTCGGCTGGGCACGAGAGCTGCTTGGCGGCAACGGCATCCTGCTGGACTACCAGGTCGGCCGCTTCGTCGCCGATGCGGAGGCGATCTACTCCTACGAGGGAACCCGCGAGATCAACACCCTGATCGTCGGCCGCGCGATCACCGGCCTCAGCGCCTTCGTCTGAGCCGCTCACGAGGCCATCGACGACAGCACACGCTCGACAGGGCGAAAGCGATCAAGCGCGCGGCGAGCCGGCGCGCCAGGATGATGCTGTGCCGCCAACCACCAGCACCGAGGCGCCGAACAGCCAGTCGCCTGACAGCACCCAGCCGCCTGACAGCACCCAGCCGCCGACCAGCACCCAGCCGCCGACCAGCACCCAGCCGGCCGCGAGCGGACGGGCGGCCGAGGCGGAAGACCGCTTCGTTACCTTCCTGAACCTGCTCGCGGATCATCTGGACGATCACGATCTCGGCAGCCGGGACCTGGCAGCCAGGCTTTATGTCTCCCGCACGCTGCTCGACCGCGTCGTCACTGCGGCGGCTGGCGAATCCACCGCAAGGCTGCGCCGCCGCCTGCTGCTTGAGCGTGCCGCGTTCCGGCTGAGGACCACGGCGTGCACTGTGCTGGACGCAGCCGTCGACGCTGGTTACTCCTCGAACGAGGCGTTCACCAGGGCCTTCGGGCGTGCTTACGGCATCGGGCCAGCAGCCTTCCGGTCCTGTTCGGCGCCGATCCACATTCCCGCGCGAAACGGCGTGCACTTCTACCCGCCAGGCGGCGTGCGGCTGCCGGCCAGAGCGAAAGACAGACCCGTGAACTTCACCGCCGACCTGATCGACCAGCACACCGATGTGGTGCGCCGCCTGATCGATGCCGCGGCCACGCTGACACCAGCCCAGCTCGACGCGCCGATCGAGATCAGCGTCGAGAGCATCGACGACCATCCGACAATCAGGTCGCTGCTCTCGCGCCTCGTCGGCCAGCTCGACATGTGGAATGCGGCGATGGCCAGCGTTCCGTACGACTTCGCGATCGAGCAGGACGAGAGCCTGACGTCCATGCGCGAACGGCTCGCGTCGGCAGGCAGCGGCTTCGCCGCGTTCGTCCGGGCGGCCAGCGAGCAGGACCGGCTCGGCGAGACCTTCGTCGACGCGACCGGCTGCGTGCCCTACGAGTTCACCGCGGCCGGGATGATCGCGCACGTGCTCACGTACGCGGCCTACCGGCGGACCCTCGTCGTCGGCGCGCTGGCGTCGGCGGGCGCACCCGACATCGAGGATGACCCGCTGACCTGGTTCGCGCCGCCTGCGCAGTGACCGGCCGCGTCCTGACCCGCCAGCCGCAGCGCCTCCCGGCGCACCAGCGCGGCGCGATCCGGGAGCGGTCCGGCCGGCACCTCGATCAGCGCGAAGCCCAGTTCCCGGTACGTCTGCTCGTGCACTTCCTCGAACGCCAGCGAGTCCGCGAGGGTGATCCGCCGCGCGCCTGTCGGAGCGACAAAGCCCTGGTTGCGCACGAAGAACACCGACCGTTCATACAGGCGGTCCCGCACCACCCGGTCGACTTCTGCGGCCAGCAGCGGCGACGGCGGCGCGCCGAGGAAGCGGCTCAGCGCCAGCGTGCACACCGGCGACCGGTCGAAAAACACCGGCGCCGGCGCTCCCCCGGCGCCGGTCGCGGCCAGCCGCTCCCGCCGCTGCTGCAGCGCCGCGATCCGGTCGGTGAACCCGGGCCGCGTCCACGGCTCGGGCTGCCCGAGCGCGTGCTCGAGCGCGATCACGTCGGTCGCGGCCTCCTCCACCACGCTGAAGCCGTCGCGCTCAAGCTGCCGGATGATCGCGGTCTTGCCCGCGCCTGGCGTACCTGTCAGCACGTACCAGGGCATGCCGATCTCCTTCGCTGTTGTCAGGATGGAAACGTGGCCGTTGCGGCCACTGCACTACGCCGGGGCGCGGCCAGAGGGAGAGAGGAAGAGAGGAAGAGAGAAAGAGCCCGGTCAGCCCGCCGGGTCGGCGGGCGGCGTCGCCACTGCGGCGAGCCGGGCCAGTTCCGCCATCACCGAGCTCGCCAGCCGCGCTATGCCCCACAGCGCCGCGAGGACGGCGATCGTCTCGACTGCGATCCGCAGGCCGCCCCCGCCGACACGCTCGGAGTAGATTGCGAGCCCGAGTATAGAGCCGATGATGGGCTCGACCACAGCGAAGGAGGGCAGCGACGCCGAGAGGCCCGCCGCCCGGAAGGCGTTCTGCTGCATCGTGAAGGTGCACAGGCCTGCGACCGCGAGCAGATAGAGCCTGACATCGCCGAACAGCGCGAAGTGCTCGACTCCGACCAGTGCCGCCACTGACTTGGTCATCGCGTCGGTGACGCCGGCGCCGACCCCGCCGCCGATGCCGAGGATCAGCGCCCGGTGCGGCCGTGCAACATGGAACGAGATCAGGCTGCACACGGCGGCGACCCCCACCGCGCCAGCCACTGCCAGCGAGAGCGGTTCCACTCCGCCAACGCGATGCCCGCCAGTCGGCTGCGCCACGACCAGGAACACCGCAAGCCCGGCGACGGCAGCCAGGGCCGCGGTCCACTCACCGGAGTTCAGGCGGCGGCCGTCCACCCGGGCGGCCAGCACCAGCGCGAACAGCAGCCCGACCGGCAGCACCGGCTCGATGACGACCAGCCTGCCGAGATCAAGAGCGACGACCTGCAGCCCGTAGGCGCAGAGCACCGCGCCGAAGCCGAGCAGCCAGCGGCGATTGCGGCACAGCCGGAGCAGCACGGCCGGATCGAACGCGGCCGACGAGGCAAGCTTCGCCGCACTGCGCTGCTGCGTTACTGCGGCGACGGCGTAGCAGAGCGTTCCCAGGATCGCGAACGTGACGGCCAGCGCCTGTTCTCCAGCCCCGGTCACCGAGCCGGTCACCAGCCTTCCCGGGCCCAGCCGTGCGTACTGCGATGAGGATTATGCAGACGGTGGCATACCTGACCGTTGGTTTCCACCACAATCAGCTCAAACTTTGCTCGGGATCAGCTGAATGCCGCCCGGCAGCGCGCGAATCCGTTCTGTTCACGCGGCGCATCAGGCCGGGTGCGTGCGCTCGCGCGCCCGGCAGCGTGCGGGCTGGGCTAGGGAATGCCGATCCCCTTCGTGACCGCGCCGATCGTCAGGGTGCGCTTGTTCTTGCACACCGAGAACGACAGGTTCAGCACGAACTGACCGAGGGTCTCGTTCGGCGCGTACACCTTGAACCCGGAAGTGGTCGCGGCCTTGCAGCCGGTGACGAATCCTGGCGGCAGGATGCCGACCAGCGCGCTTGCCGTCTGGCCCGGCTTGAGCGTCACCGTGGCCGGCTTCGGGCCACTGCGCTTCGCGGCCGGGCCGAGTTGCCTGAGCTTGCCGTTGACCGCCGAGAAACCCGGGTAGCCGTACATACTGCAGGTGCTGCTGCCGGTGTTGGTGAACTCGACCGGGTAGTAGATGTACCCAGCCGTGCCGTTAGATGCGTCTGCGAACCAGGCGTACGTATGGCTGTTGGTGCACTGCGCCACCGTGGCGGCGTGCGGGGCCGATGCTGCGACCGCGCCGACGGGTACGCCAATCGCGACACTGGCGATGGCCGCGGCTATTGCCAGCCGCTGCCGCGCTTGAATTCCGAGCCTCATACCGCGTGTCCTCCCCTTGGGCGCCCGGATTCCGGGCTGCGAGCCAGTAGTAGGAGTAGGAGTGCGACCGCGGTCGGTAAATACGTGATTCAGCCGCTGGCCGCTAGCGCGCGATCGTGCTCAGCGGCGGGCGGTACGCCGTCTAGTTCGATGACGGCGAGCACGGCGAGATGGTCAGTGCCGGGGATGCGGACGATCCGAGCCTCGGGCACGGCCGTCGCGGCGGCGCGCGAAACCAGGATGTGGTCCAGGCGCATGATCGGCGGGATGGTGCGGCGCACCGGCCAGGTGTAGCCGGGCCAGGGACGGCTGCGGGCGGCGTCAGCGCAGTCCAGGAAGCCCGCCGCGAGGAGATCACGGAACGGCTGGTGATCCCGGCTCGCGTTGAAGTCGCCGGCCACGACCTGTGCGCCGCCGACGGTGGCCAGCTCGGAGCGGATCCGCTCGAGCTCAGCCTGCCAGCGCACCTCCTGGCCGTTCATGGGTGCCTTCGGGTGGACCGC
>Ga0335075_10011982_pt1 | contig 13114 bp, 10 predicted proteins | sample Lox_Sample_24_FD_206723 | JGI IMG/M metagenome (GOLD analysis project Ga0335075, IMG submission 206723) | Soil microbial communities from Loxahatchee National Wildlife Refuge, Florida, United States - Lox_Sample_2.4 | ecosystem: Environmental > Terrestrial > Soil > Wetlands | place: USA... | reverse complement strand
TCATTCAGCTTCGAGTTCCAGGGGTTGCGGGTGTCCGGATGGTTTAGTACCGCGTAGACGACACCGCCCTTCTGGGTGACGTCGAGTTGCGTCCACTCGGTGATATCGGCGACTGCCATGGCTACCTTCTTTCAGTCCGAACGTCCGTGTCCTGCTCTCGGGTGGCCGCGTCCTGCCCCGCGAGGTAGCCGAAGGTCAGCGCCAGGGTGATCGTGCCCCCGAGACCTCCGTAGAACCCCTGAGTCGGACCTGCGGCGGCGTTGCCGGCGGCATACAGGCCGGGCACGGCCTGTCCGCCGCTGTCCAGGACGCGTCCGCGGGCGTCGGTCCGCGGGCCGCCGATCGTCCCGATGGCACTCGCCTCCACCTTGACGGCATAGTACGGCGGCGTGTCGACTGGGCCGAGCGTGCTGCTCGCGGGGTTGCCGAGACACGGGCGCATGGTCCACGCAAGGAGCGGGACCAGCCTGGCCCGCATCTTCTCCGGATCGCGCGCGAGGGCTAGCCGGGCCAGGATCGGACCAGCGGCCGGGCCCGCTGCCCTCGCGGCCGCCCGCCGGGCCTTTGCCGTGGCCGCGGGGAACAGCGCGTCGGGAGAGAGAGGCCCGAGCCGCGGATGATGATCCCCAAAGAACCGCTCGTACTGCGTCATCCCGCGGTCAAACCACGGATCCTGCCCGCGCCGCGCCTCGGGGTTGAAGGCCTCGACGGTGCGCACAAGACCGGCCTCGTCGATGCCGCAGCGCCGGGCGAGCTCCGGCAGCGTGACGGCCCGCTCAACGAACGACCCCAGCTCGGAGCCTGGCGGGCTGCCGAAGAACCCGTAATGCTGACGGTAGAACTCGTCGAAGATCATCCAGACCGAGGAGTTCGGCCGCGCGCCCGTCGCCGGATCGGCCTGCCACATGATCCGGCCAAGGTCGTTGTAGGGCGCGGCCTCGTTGGCAAAGCGCTCACCCTTGTCATTCACCATGATCGTGTGCGGCAGCGCCCGCTCGCCCTGAACGAGCCGGCTCACCGGCCGGCCCTCCATCTGCTCGCCGGGCACCTGCATGGCAGGCATCCACCACGCCTCATCGATGGATGCCAGGCTGGCGTGGACAGCCTCCGCCATCACGATGGCGGTGCCCTCATGTCCCTTCGGCGTCACCTGAAGGCCGAAATCCGCGCCGAGATACTTGCTGGTGAGCTCGTCGGCGGTCTCGAACCCGCCGCTGGCAAGGACAACGCCCTTCCTCGCCGCGATAGAGTGCTCGCGCCCGCCGCCTTCCACGACGACCCCGGCAATGCTGCCGTCACCGGCCACGAGCCGGACGGCACGCGCCTCGGTGCGCACGTCAACGCCGTTGCGCAGGCAGGCCTCGAGGAGGGCGCCGATCATGGCCAAGCCCGCGATCCACACGCCCTTGATCTGGCCGAGCAGCCAGAGCGGCAAGGGATTCTTGGACATGCCGGACTTTTTCGGGGGCCGGATCATCGCGGCAGCCTCACCAAGCAGGCTGGGCACGAACGGGCCCGGGAACAGGGCACGAGTGGACGCCGCCCCGTCGATGTCGGAGTGGTAGTCGGGCCAGACGGCCGGGATCCAGCCCAGGTAGGTGTGTTCCTCGACGAAGCGGGCCATCTTCGGCGCGGTCTCGACAAACGCGTCGACCACCTCGTGATCGAGTTTCGCGTCCCGGCCTTCGCCCAGCAGGTAACGGCGCGCCTTGTCGGCACTGTCAGCCGCCTTCAGATGCTTCAGCGCAAGGCGGTGATTCGGCACCCACGTCGCGCCGCCTGAGATCGCGGTGGTCCCGCCAAGGAGACTCTCGGACTCGACCACCAGGACCCGCGCGCCGCCCACGGCCGCGCTGAGAGCAGCCATCAAGCCTGCCGACCCGGAGCCGACGACGACAACGTCGACATCTTCTGGAACTCCACGGCGAGAGACAGAGCCGATCGATCCGCGGAACTGCTCTCCTGTCTTCACGGCACCCTCCGTATCTGGCAGGCCGCGCCCACCAGGGGACCAATAGATCCCTATTTTCTAACACTCGTTTGAAGATACGGTCAATTGGCGCGGCCGCGACTCCGCCAGCTGCTCACGCGCTGAGCGGTGCCGAGACCGCGCTTGACCACCGGACGCGGTTGGCGATCATGACACGCCAGGGATGTATCACCTTCGGGTGCATACTCATCGCGATGACGGCGGTCAGGAAGTCGCCTCTGCGGTACGCCACGAGGAAGCGCCGCGCCTCAAGGTCGCCGTCCACCACCGCAGACTCGTCGTGATCAGGGAGATAGCCGTAGGCCTGGATCTTGACGTCATACTGGTCGGACCAGAAGTACGGGACCGGAGCGAACGGCCTGGCCTGCTCAGGGCGCAGCAGGTTGCGGGCGGCCGCGAAACCCTGCTCGGCGGCATTGGTGCGGTGCTCGATCCGCATCATCGTGCCGAACAAAGGGTTGTGCCAGCGCGCCACGTCGCCGGCGGCGTAGACGCCGGGCGCGGCGGCGCTGTACTGGTCGCAGACTACGCCGTCCGCCAGCTTGAGCCCGCTTCCCTCGAGCCACTCGGTGTTCGCCTGCGATCCGATGGCGATCAGGACGTCGTCGGCGGCTGCTTCGGTGCCATCGGCCTGGCGCACGCCGACTGCCCGGCCGGCGTCGGTGATGATCCCCGTCACGGCGGTCCCGGTACGGAGGTTTACCCCGTGCTCCCGGTGAATTTCCGCGAGGACCGCTCCCACCTGCGCCCCGACCGCGTGCTCAAGCGGCACTGGCGCCGGCTCGATGAGGGTGACACTCGCGCCCAGAGACCGGGCGACGGCGGCAGCCTCGGCCCCGAGGAATCCGGCGCCCACCACTACCAGGCGCCGTCCGGCTCCCAGGCGGTCTCTTAGTGCGAGAGCGTCGTCGAGAGTGCGCAGCACGTGGACGCCGGTCGCGCTGTTCGCCATTGGGAGCCGGCGCGGCCGCACCCCGGTCGCGATTATCAGGCCGTCATAGACGATGACGGCGCCGTCGGCGAGGGTCACCGTCCGGGCGGTCGCATCCAGCGCCGTCGCCGTCGTGCCCAGTCGCAGGTCGAGGCGGAGTGCGCCGATATCGCCTGGTTGGCGCAGTCCTGTCCGTTCGGGCGGCCAAGAGCCGCTGAGGACCTGCTTGGATAGCGGCGGGCGGTCGTATGGGAGATGGACTTCTCCGCCGACCAGGGTGATAGTGCCGCTGAAACCCTCCCGTCGCAGGGTCTCCGCGGCAGTCAGCCCGGCGGCTGAAGCTCCCACCACTACGACGCCGCGCGGCGCGGCGCGGGCCGTCATTCGTGCACGAGCCTGATCACCGCAGCCGGGCAGATCGCAGCTGCTTCGGTGACAGCCTCGCGCAGCTCAGGTGCCGGCTCGGCGTCCAGCAGCCTGACAATGCCCTCATCGTCCTGGTCGAACACCTCGGGGGCGATCATCACGCACTGTCCTGAGGTGACGCACTTGGGCGGGTCGACTTCTACATGCATTGTTTTCTCCTTCCTCTCCGGGCTGCCCGGTGGCTACCAGGTGACCGGGAGCTCGTAGATGCCGTAGATGAGGGCGTCATGCTTGAACGGCACCCGATCGACGGTCGTGGCCAGGGCCAGGGTCGGGACGCGCCGGAACAGCGTTCCCCAGACGACCTGAAGCTCGACCCTGGCCAGGGGCTGGCCAAGGCACTGGTGCACGCCATAGCCGAAAGCCACGTGGCGACGGGCGTCCCGCCGGACGTCAAGCCGGTCGGGATCGGTGAAGACCTCCGCTTCCCTGTTGGCGACGTCCGCAGCGAGGATGATGCCCTCCCCCGCGTGGATGAGCTCGCCGCCGATCTCGATATCCGACGCCGCCACGCGCCGACGACCTAGGTGGGGAATGGTCAGGTAGCGGAGCAGTTCCTCCACGGCGTCCGCGGCCACCCGCGGGTCTTCGCTGTCGCGCATCACGGCGAGCTGATCGGGATGTTCGAGGAGGAGCAGCGTGCCGAGCCCGATCATGTTGGCCGTGGTCTCGTGTCCGGCCGTTAGGAGCAGAAGGCCGAGGTCCGCGGCCTCCCGTCGGGTAAGCTCGCCGGCTGCTACCCGCTGATGGGCCAGTTCGGTGAGCATGTCGCTCCCTGGACTGGCCAGCTTCTGGTCGATAAGATTTTCGAGGAACGTCCTGAGCGCGTCGACGCCCCGTGCCACTTCCTCCGGTGACGAATTGCGGTTGACAAGGATCCCGTTCGTGTCCTGGAAGAACTCGTGATCTTCGTATGGGACTCCTAGCAGTTCGCTGATCACCAGCGAGGGCAATGGCAGCGCGAGTTCCTGAATCAGGTCAGCCGGCTTTGGGCCCGCGAGCATGTCTTCGATCAGCTGGTCGGTCAGCTTCTGGATGTTGGGCCGCATAGCCTCGACACGCTTTACCGCGAAGGGCGGGGTGACCATCCGCCGGATACGGCCGTGCTCGGGAGCGTCCATGTTGAGGAAGGTGAGGGACCGGCGGAACCGCTCCTTGAAGCCGGCGTCTGTGTGCGGGAAGCCCGGGTTCAGGGAACTCGCACTGACCCTTGGGTCGCCGAGCAGCGCCCGGACGTCGTCGTACCGGGTAACCAGCCAGGGGTCACTGCCGTCCCACAGCCGGACCCTTGATATCGGCCTGCCGGCGTGCAGCGCCCGCAGGGCCTGCGGCGGATCGAACGGGCAGCCCGCGGGCTTCATCATCGGCCAGGCGGGAAGGTCATCTGCAGTGGCCGACCTCCCCCTTTCCGCTGCCTCCGTCATGTCTTGTCTCCTTTGACGTCTCGTGGGAGCTACCCTACCCAAATTCTAACAGTTGTTAGTCTATGAGGAAAGAGCCAGGCCAGGCCAGGCCGCCCCCGAGCCCGCTGCCCGCAGGGTGAAGCCATGGGGCGGGCCGGGCGGTGAGCGGCGCACCGTCTAGATCAGTCCAGCGAGCGCGTATGCCTGCCTGGTAGCGAATGACAGGCGGCGGGGCGCGTAGGCATCTCCGACGATGTGCAGTTCCCTGACGACGCCCTCGAGCTCCTGGTACAGAGAGTCGTCGGCCTTCCCACTGCTCGCGACGACCACCTCGTCGAAGTCGCGATAGGTGATCCTGCGTCCCGAGTAGACGTTGGCCGTTGTCAGCTCACCCTGGGTGATCTCGACGACCTGTTCCATGAGCTCGAAACGGACGCCGCTGTCCGCGAGCTTGCCCAGCGGGCCGCCCAGCGAGTAGGAACCGATCAGCTGGGCGATGCCGGTCGTGGGATACAGGACGCGGAGTTCCTTGCCCTGGTCGGCGAGGAATCGCGCGACGGTCAGCGGCTGATTGTGGTCTTCCAGTGCGATCACGATGATGCGGCGTCCGTGCACGGCCCGACCAAGGAGGACGTCGCGCGCCTCCCTCACGAAGGGCAGATCAGCCCCGGGAATCTCCGGCAGCTCGGGGAGCGCGCCGGTCGCGATGACCACGGCGTCGGCTTGCTGGGCCAGGATCGTCTCGCGCGTCGCCTCGACGCCGAGCCGCACATCGACGCCGGCACGCTCGAGCCGCCGCGCCTGCCAGGCTATGTACCTCAGAAAGGCCGCGTTTTCAGGTACTTGCGCAGCAGCGCGGAGCTGACCGCCGAGGTCTTCGCCGCGCTCGAAGAGGATCGCGCTGTGGCCGCGTTCGGCCAGTGCGGCAGCGGTCTCCATGCCGGCGGGGCCGCCGCCTACTACCAGGACGCGTTTCGGCTGCTCCGCAGGCGGATGGGCGGCCTTGTGCTCGTAGCCAGCGCGCGGGTTCACGGAGCACCCGAAGGACAGACCTTCCACGATGATGCGGTGGAGGCAGTCGTTCGTCCCGACGCACGGCCGGACGTCGTCGAACCGGCCGGACCGCGACTTGGAGAAGATCTCGCCGTCTGCGAACATCGCCCGCCCGACACCAATGACGTCTGCCTGTCCAGCAGCCAGGATCTCCTCGGCCCGGCGAAGGTCGTCGACCCGGCCGCTGTAGACCACAGGGATGCCCAGCGCCTCCCGGTACCTGCCGGCGACGTCGGCCCAGGCGCCCGGCGGGAGTGTGTGCGGGGCGTTGTAGGCCGGATTCCCCCACGCCGTTCCGACGACGCCGTGGAAGTAATCGATGAGCCCGGTCGCGTCCAGGCGCTGTGCCATCTCTATGCCGGCGTCGGCATCGTAGCCGTTGTCGATGAACTCGCGCATGGTCATGCGGAACCCGACCGTGAAGGAGGCGCCGACCGCTGACCGCACCGCTTCGAGCACCTCGATGACGAGCCGGAGCCTGTTCTCGAGGGTTCCGCCGTACTCGTCGTCGCGCCGGTTCGTGCCCGGTGACATGAACAGCTGCAGGACGTCTTCGTTGTTGCCATGGATCTCGACGCCATCGAGCCCTGCTGCCTGGACCTCCTTGGCGGAGAACGCGTATTCCTCGATCATCCAGGCGATCTCGCGGGCGGTCATGGCGTGCGGGACACGCTGGATGCCGTCGACCTTCTTCACGATCCCGGAGGCACTGTGGGGCATCCCCCCCATCATGCTGAGCTGGCATGTCGCGGCGGCTCCCGCGTCGTGACAGACCCCGGCAAACCGGTGTGTGCGCTCCCGGAAGTTCGGAAGCCGAGGCCAGCCGGTGATCGTCGCACCCCTGCCCTGCGGTTCGAATCCGGGAATGAGGATGGTGTTGCCGATAAGGCAGTTGAGCGAGTCGACCCAGCCCACGCCGTCACGGGCCCGCGCAGCGATGTGCGCGAAGAACGGCGCCGACTGCTCCTCAGTGCCGAAGGGGGCGCCAGTGATCTGCGCATGGGGCGGGAGCATGATCCGGTTGCGCAGGTTCATGGTCCCAACGCGAACTGGGCTGAACACGGTCGGCAACGTTTGGTTGCTGTGGGCTACTGGCAAGGTTTGCTCCATCCTTGAGAGATCCCGGTTCCTCTGCTGGAAGCGCCCTCGCTGGCGCGACGATCGAACTGCTGCCAACGAGCCCTATTCGCCTACGGTTGCGAAATCGCCCGGCCGCTCGAGCGACCGGAACGGTCGCGCCACTTGCTCCAGGAACCGGTCCATGCACTCGAGCTTTGCCGCGCCGGTGCCGAGTGAGCGGTCGGGGACGATGAATTCGCCGACGCCTGCCTCCTCGTACGCGGCGAAAACGTCGCGAAGCTGCGCAGCCGTTCCGCCGATGATTGGCATCACCGGCCCTGTCGCGGCCTTTGCCGCAGACTCCTGGACGCGTCGGTCAATATCGGCTAGCACAGCCCGGCTAGCGTTGTCGTCAGCCAGCACGACGAGGGCCTGTGCGGTGCGAAGGATGGCGGCCGGATCGCGCCCGACCCGTTCGCACGCCTGCGTCAGGGCCGCCGAACGCGCTGCCATATGGCGTGGATCCCCGTAGGTGTTCCAGGCATCGGCCCACCGCGCCGTTATCTCCAGCATCCGCGGCCCGCTGCCTCCGACAAGAATCGGGAGCGGATCCTGAATGGGCTTCGGCTCACACACGGCACCATCGAGTCGGTAGTACCGCCCCTCGAATGACGCCCGGCTTGTCCGGAGGAGGCCGTGGATCACAGCCAGGGCCTCCTCGAAGCGTTCCACTCTTGCCGCCACGGACGGCAGGTCGATGCCGTAGGCCGTGTGCTCGTTGGGCTGCCAGCCCGCGCCCAGGCCGAGCGTGAATCGTCCGACGCTGACGTGGTCGATCGTGGCGGCCATGTTCGCGACTACGGCGGGATGCCGGTAGGTGTTCCCGAGCACCGCGGTGCCTATCCGCACGCGCGGAACCGACGCGGCGAGCGCCGCCACCAGCGACATCGCCTCGAGCGTGGGCGCGTCTTCGAGCTGTGCACGTCCGGCATTGGGCATGAAATGATCTGCGATCCACACGCCGTCCCACCCGGTCATCTCCGCGTGACGAGCCACGGCGAGGATGTCGGGCCAAGGCTGATGGATAGAAGGCCAGATCGAGAAGCGCATATTGGCGTCACCCGGCCGTGCGAGGGCAGATCTCGGATCCGGCACTGCCGGCCGCCGTGCCTGCGTTCCGGCTGCTGCACGCCGCTACGCGGGCAAGTACCAGCACGCTGCCGGGTGCTCCCGTCAATCGAGCCTTCTTCACGAGGCTGCCGTCCCTCCATGCGCGGCTAGCGCCGATGCCAGCTCTTCACGCAGACTCTAACAATTGTTAGAGTCTGCATCAAGTTCTCAGCCGCTTCGTTCACAACGCTGGCCTCACACGTAGCCACGGTACATGCTGATTCGCAGCAGGCCTGGGCTTACCTCTCGACGGCACTATCGAACGAATGTTAGAAGGGGACGATCCATGACAGGATGGGACCGGCATCTCACGGCAGGAGATCGGCAGGTCGTGCACGCCGTCCTTCTGGGCTACGCAGACCGACTCGACGCCGATGACGTCGACGGCATACTCGACTGCCTGACACCAGATGTCCACCTTGAGTTCTTCAGCGGCCGGGTCGTGATCGACGGCCTTGACCGGGCGCGGCAGATGTTCGAGGAGACGGTACGCAGCAAGCACAACGCTGATCCGGCCATAACCACGATGCACCAGCTCCCTAACGTCTTGGTCGAGCCGGCTGCGCCCGGCCGCGCAAATGTTCGCACCACTGGGACGGTCTATGCGTATTCCGGGCCGGGGCACCCTCTCGACGTGCGCGGGCTGGCCTACCGGCAGGAGTGCGTCCTGGCCGGGGACCGCTGGCTCATCGCGCGCCTGGAGCACGAATCGCTATGGCAGTTCTCCGTCGAGCAGGCTGGGCTTCATCAGCGTTAGCCCGCCGATGTCCTGGCGAACGGCAGACGGTCAGCTGGTAGGCGGAACACGGACAGGGTAGACGGCGAACTCGTCGTAGTAGGTGTCCGTCGTCCGCACCGCCCCACCAGGGATTCGCTTCGCTCAGACCTGCATCAAGATCTGCAGCAACGTGGGAACGGTACCGTTGGTGCGGAGTTCCGGGTCTGGCGCAGGACCGCCGATGGCCAGCCGCCGGCCCATGCACATGTGCGGTCCTCCTCCGAACGCCAGGCCGTACGCTCGGCCGAGCGGTATCCGGGAGGGCCGGTCAGGGTCGAATTTCTCGCTGTCTTCTCCGAAGATGCGCTCAGATCGATTCGCCTCGGCGAACATCAGGGCAACGGTGGCGCCGGAGCGGACGCCGACTCCGCTCGGCAGGAGCGTGTCTGCCGTCACCTCGCGAATGATCGCCGGCAACACTACGTGAAGCCGCAGTGTCTCCTCGATGGCGCCGCGGATGAAGCCGGGGTCGGCCAGATCCGCGGCCCGGTCCGGATGCTCGAGCGCCCAGTCAGCGATTTCGTCGAAGCAGTTGCAGAGCACCCGGGTTGACGTGCCGATGGAGGCGTTCAGGTAGTTGAAGGTCTCACGCACCGGCAGATCGGGGTCCCAGTCGTCGTGCCAGTCGGCAAACATCACGCTGAGAAGGTCCCGGCGAAGGCGATCTGAGGTTAGCTGTCCTCGACGCCACTGCCCAACCTCTGCCTGCCGTTGCCGTGCGGACGCACGATAGAACCGATCGATGAACTCGCGCTGCGCCACGCGCGCGTCGTCCATCACGCGCTCCGCGGCTGCCTTGTCGACCAGCCAGGAGATGTTCTGGCCGGCTGCCATGCGCTTTACAAGCCGCACGAGGTCAGCGGCGTCGGCCTCGGAGTCAGCACCGTCGATGCCGGTGATAGCTGCGCCGATCCTGGCGATGGTCGTCAGGCCGAAATGCACCAGATCAAACTCCAGATGCTGTCCCTGCGACGCCACCGAGTTGCACCTGTCCCGGAACGACTGGACGATCGGCTTAAGCAGCTCCTGGTCGTACTCCACCAGCGACTTGCTCGAAAACAGCGGGTACTCAAGGCGACGGCGGGCGAGATGCTCGTCGCCGTGCAGGGCGACCAGGATGTCGCCGGAGATGTCGCCCGGGAAGCGATCTAGGGGAACGCGGAAGTCCGGGCTGCGAAGGGCAAAGCTGATATCCTCATAGCTCGTCAGCCGCACCACGCCCGGCGCGAACGGCGCGGCGCGAACTGTCTGCTTGCCGGGCGATTCCGAGAGTTCGCCTGCCATAGCCTGATCTCCATCTCTAATCCTGAACCTGCATGGAGGGCGAGCGCCTGAGTCAGGTGCCCAGCCGATAGGCCGGATATCGCCGGCATAATCGTGCTATGCGTCAGAACAACCGTCGCCGTCATACCGGACGACCGAGGATTTCCGCCTTTCCGGTGCTTCCGTCCCCGATCTCCTTTGACGGCCCACCAGAGCTGAGCTAGATTGGATTCTAACACTTGTTAGCCATCTTGGACAGGACGGCATCGATGCCCCGAAACCGCCGCCATGAGGCGCTGCATGCATCTCGGCATGACTGAGAGGTACGCCAGTGCGGACCGCGACGCGGGCTGTGGGGGGCTTGTGCTTCGGGGGACCAGGCGTGCGTCTCCGGCGTCTCGATGGCCGTCGACGGCGGCCGGGTCCTTCACTGAACCGGGACCGCCCAGGATTCCGGCGGACGTTAGAATTTGAGCGTCCCGGCGCGCCGGGCCATGAAGTGCAGAGGATGAAGATCGGTGAAGCTCTCAATGGCGGTCGACTACACCGGAGACCCGTGTCAGGCTGCCCGGCAGGCAACGGATCTGGAGGCTGCCGGCATTGACATGCTCTGGGTTGCCGAGCCCTACAGCTTTGACGCGGTGTCGATTCTCGGCTACCTGGCCGCGCACACAGAGCGGGCCGAACTCGGCTCAGGGATACTGCCGATATACTCGCGCACGCCGGCGCTTACAGCAATGACAGCAGCCGGTCTCGACGCCGTCTCAGCCGGCCGCTTCCTTCTGGGGCTCGGCATGTCCGGTCCGCAGGTAATCGAGGGATGGCACGGCGTCGCCTATGACAAGCCGCTGGCCCGGACCCGCGAAATTATCGACATCTGCCGAATCGTGTGGAAGCGCGAGCGGCTCATGTACGACGGCGAGGCATATCACGTCCCGCTGCCCGCTGGCCAGGGCACGGGTCTCGGCAAGCCGCTGAAGCTCATTCATCATCCCGTCCGAGGCGACATCCCGATCTACCTTGCGGCTCTCGGCCCGAAGAACGTGCAGATGACCGCCGAAGTCGCCGATGGGTGGCTGCCGGCATTCTTCCATCCCGACCGAGCCGGGATATGGCAGCGGGACCTCGAACTCGGTTTTGTGAAACGGGATCCACGGCGTGCGCCGCTTGAGGTGGTTGCGGGGGGACCTGTCGCCATATGCGACGCAGATACCGCGCAGAAGCTGAGGGACGGCGCCCGTCCGGCGACCGCGCTGTACATCGGAGGCATGGGCGCCCGCGGGAAGAACTTTTACAACAACGTTTTCCGGATGCTGGGCTATGAGGCCGAAGCGGAGTGGATCCAGGATCTATACCTCGCGGGGCATAAGGCGGAGGCCGAAGCGGCAGTTCCCGATGATTACCTCGCGGCGACGTCGATGGTGGGCGACGAAGGCTTCGTCCGTGAACGGATCGAAGCGTACAAGGCAGCCGGCGTTACACGCCTCAGCATCGAACCGGTCGGCGACGATCCGCTCCGGCTTATTGAGAAGGTCAAGGCGTGGGCCGAATAGCGCACCTGGGTGGAGGTCGCGCGGACGAACCTCAAGGCGAAAGCGCCCGCCAGCATCGTTCACGCGGCGCCGGGGCTACGAATCAGGTGAGCAAAGCGGCGCCGGAACTCATCCTCGTCGATGCCCGGGTCATCTTCGCCGTCGTGGAGGCCCTCGCCGGTCGAGTGATGCCGTTCAGCCGCATCCCGTCGCCACCATGCCGTCGACTCCTCACCAAAGCTACCGGCCGGCGACCGGCCTCGACCTCATCACCGAGGGCCTCGAGATCCTCGGCGTCGCCGATCGGCTTTCTCTTCCACACCATCGAGTACGCACCACGTGCCGCACGACACCCGGGACGCCGCCGGGCACCGGTCCACCACTCGCTTGTTTCTTCCCGGGCTAGCGGAGCATCGGGCGACCTCCACCGGCACTCCGACAAAGTGCTCATCGGAGTGTGCGGCAGGGTGCTGCCAGGTCGTCAATCCGGATCAGCACTGATCTGATCGGTAATCGATTCTGTTTTTGAGCGTTCGGGAATTCAAGAAGACTCTGAGAGCCAAACCGGGAGCCGACAGCGACAGTTCCCGGGCGACCTCAGGCTATCGCCAGCCACCATCAGTGCAGCTGAACGGCCTTATCAGCGACTCCAGGCAACACAGCGATTGCTCTGTGGTGCCTTCTAAACAGCGGGACACGGGTTCGAGTTCCGTCCCGGACACTCACTCAAACTGATCGAAAACCTCCACATGTACACCTCTTGCACCTTGGTCGTCGAGCAGTGGCGGACCCGGCGCCTGAACCAGCCGGCACCGTAGGAGATCCGGCAACTGGTGAAGTGTCAGGAACACAGGGGCCCCCGGCGCAACGCCCGGGGCTTCAAAGGGATCCCTCTGCGAGCACGCGCTTGAAGTCGTCCAGATGCAGTGAGAACTCGCACAGCTGGATCATCAGGACGCCGACAACCCGACCGCAGAATTGCCGCCCGAATCAGTGAAACACAAGCCGATGAACTCGTTGGAAGGCGACCGCCTTGCCGCCTGAGCAAGACCAAGACCCGGGGATGGTCAGTGAATCGACGTGATCACGATCACTACGGCCAGAAGTGCCAGGACCAGCAGGACCTTGCCGGTCCAGCCGGTCCCGGCGGATGTGCGCCTCTTCTCTGCTTCGCGGTCGCGGTGCAGGCGACCCCAGTAGTCCAACGAGTACAGCCGCCGCCCCATGGCTGGTCAGGAACTCGCCAGTCGCGCCGTGATCTCCCGGACCCGCGCCTGAGACAGCGCCTGCTGCCGCAGCCACCATTGCCGCGCCTGCTCGAGCTCACGCATGTCGGCTGGTGCGAGCTTGCCGGTGCTTTGCAGGAGCGCGCCGACGTCGGGCGCTGAAGCTGCCGATTTCCGTGTGTCCAGGCACGCGCGCACGGCGGCCAGCGCGTCCGGGGGTATCGCGATCGCATGGGATGAGCTCACCGGTTCCGGCCTTTCTTGCAGGGAGCGACATGGAGCC
>Ga0335075_10011981_pt1 | contig 13114 bp, 11 predicted proteins | sample Lox_Sample_24_FD_206723 | JGI IMG/M metagenome (GOLD analysis project Ga0335075, IMG submission 206723) | Soil microbial communities from Loxahatchee National Wildlife Refuge, Florida, United States - Lox_Sample_2.4 | ecosystem: Environmental > Terrestrial > Soil > Wetlands | place: USA... | reverse complement strand
TGAGTATGTTGATCGCGGCGTTCACGTCTGCGTGCGCCTCGCTGCCGCACGCGAGGCACCGGAACATCGCCTGGCTTACGCGGTTCCCCGTCGCGACGTGCCCGCACTGCGCACCTCGCCCGGCGCTCTCAGCCTTGGCGTGCAGGATATTGAGGAACACTCCCCATCCCGCGTCGAGAATCGATCGGTTCAGGCCGGCCTTCGCAGCGGCCCGGTTCGGCTCATACGTGCCGTCGCCGGCCGCGCGTGGAGCTGGCCGCCTCGTCATATTCGCTACGTTCAGCGCTTCATGCGCAATCACGTCGTAGTCGCGGACAAGCGCGAGCGCGGTCTTATGGGCGTGGTCCAGCCGGGACCGGCGCACCTTGCCGGTCGCGGGCAGCGGCTCAGCAGGTACGTCGTCGCAGGGCAAGACCACGTACCAGCGCGAGCCTTCCCGCTTCGCCGTGATGGTCTTCACGCGGCCTTTGACGGCTCGGTACCCGTGAACACGGACGTGGCCGATGCCGAGCAAGCAGACGCGGGTGACAGCCGGATGCGGCACCGAGCCCCAGCGCGCCCCGTTCTTCTCAGCAGGCCACTCGATCGAGTCGAACCAGCCGCGCCCCTTGAACCGCGGATACCCAGGCTTCCTGTCGCCGGCTTTGACGCGGCGGAAGAACGCGGCGAACGCCTTGTCCAGCCTGCGGAGAGTCTGCCCGTGATCCTCCAGGCACGCCGAAAGGGCGGCAGCCTGCTTCGAGGCCGGCCGCAGGAGGAACTTGTAGGCTCGTCTCACCTGCACCGGGTCCTAGTAGTCGGTGTGGGTCAAGGCCCCGGAGGTTGCCGCCTCGCGGGGCCGCTTGCATGCCAATCGTACGGCTGGGCGCTGACATTTCCCGGCCGCCGCATTGAGAGGAGGGAGCGCGGCGGGTACTCCAGCCTGCAGGCTGGAGTACCCGCCGCGCACATCTGATGGCGTTCGACCTGGTTGTCCGTGGCGGTACGGTGATCGACGGATCCGGCGGTGAGCCTGTCGTCCAGGACGTGGGGATCAACGGTGACCGCATCGCGGCGGTCGGCATCGGGCTGGGCCCGGGGCGCGAGGAGATCGACGCGTCCGGGCGGCTGGTGACCCCCGGTTTCGTTGACATCCACACGCATTACGACGGCCAGATCACCTGGGAGAACCGGCTGGCCCCGTCGTCGGGCCACGGCGTGACGACCGTCGTCATGGGAAACTGCGGCGTCGGGTTCGCGCCGTCGCGATCTGAGCATCGCGAGGCCCTTGTCAAGCTGATGGAGGGCGTCGAGGATATCCCCGAGGTGGTCATGACGGCGGGCGTGCCGTGGACCTGGGAGACGTTCCCCGACTACCTGGACGTGCTGGAGCGCCGCGAGTCGGACATCGACTTCGCGGCGCAGCTTCCCCACTCGCCGCTGCGAGTGTTCGTGATGGGCCAGCGCGGCGCCGATCTGGAGCCGCCGACCCAGTCGGACCTCAGCGACATGCGGCGGCTGACGCGGGAAGCGGTCGAAGCGGGCGCCCTCGGCGTCACGACGTCGCGGAATCTGGCGCACCGCACGAAGGCAGGGAAGTACGCGCCCTCGGTGAAGACCGAGGAGGCCGAAGTCCTCGCGCTGGCGGACGGCCTCAGGGACGCGGGACGCGGCGTGTTCCAGCTCGTGCCCAACTTCGCGATCGATCCGGAGAACCAGATCTCCCTGATCACGGAGATCGCACGGCGCTCCGGTCGGCCGACCTCATTCACGTTCATGCAAATGGCCGAACAGCCGGACGGGTGGCGGGTGTTTCTCCAGGGGATGGAGGACGCCAGGGACGAGGGGCTGACCATCCGCGGCCAGATCATCCCGCGCCCGACGGGAGCGCTCTTCGGGCTCGATCTCTCGTTCCACCCGTTCGCGCTGAACCCGAGCTACCAGCCGATCGCCGGCCTGCCGCTCGCCGAGAAGGCGGCCGCCATGCGCGACCCCGAGCTCCGGCGGCGGCTGCTGGCGGAAAGGCCCGACGACCCGAACGGTTTCCTGCGGTGGGTTGTCTCCGGCCAGGAGAGCGTCTTCGTGCTCGGCGACCCGCCCAATTATCATCCGTCCGCCGACGAGAGCATCGCGGCGCGGGCCCGCGCGGCGGGGGCCGATCCCCGTGAGCTGATCTACGACGCCCTGCTGGCCCGCGAGGGCAGGGAGATCTTGTTCCGCCCGCTCGGCAACGCGACCGGGGAAAGGTTCGAGGGCGCAGGACTGGACCTGCTGGGCAGCGATCTCACCGTGCTAGGGCTCGGCGACGGCGGAGCGCACTACGGAATGATCTGCGACGCCAGCTATCCGACGTACTTCCTGACCTACTGGGTGCGAGACGCCGGGCCCGAGCGTCAGGTCGACTTGCCGCGAGCGGTTCGCATGCTGAGCCGCGAGACCGCGGAGACCGTCGGACTGCTGGACCGGGGAAGCGTCGCGGTCGGCTACAAGGCCGACCTCAACATCATCGACTTCAGCGAGCTTCGGCTGCACGCCCCAGAAGTTCGCTACGACTTGCCGGCAGGCGGACGGCGGATTGTGCAACGGGCCGACGGGTACGACGCGACGGTCGTGTCGGGCGTTGCCACCTACCGGGACGGTGTTCCTACCGGTCGGCTCCCCGGCCGGCTCGTCCGGGGTGCGAAGCCGCAACCAGCCGACGGGGAGAGGTTCTAGCCGTGTCGGGCTGCCGCAGCCGGAGCTCGTAATGTCACGAACCATCATCCGCGGCGGCCGTGTCATCGACGCTGCCGCCAGCCTCGACGCCGTGCGCGATGTCGTGATCGAGGGCGACCGCATCGCGGCCGTAGCAGCGTCGGCAGATGTACGACCGGACGACCACATGGTTAACGCGACGGGACTGGTGGTCTCGCCGGGACTCATCGACCTCCACGTGCACGCCTACGAATGGGCGACAGGCTTCGGGCTTCCACCCGACGATGTCGGCGTCAACGCGGGCGTCACGACCTGCGTCGACATGGGAAGCGCCGGGGCGTGGACGATTCCGGGTTTCGCGCACCACATCGCGGATCGCGCGGTAACCGAATTCCTGTGCTTCATCAATGTCACGCTCATCGGCTCGGTGCAGGGGGGTGGACGAGGTGGCAGGAACGTGTTCGACCCCGAGTTCACCGACGCTGACGCGATCGTGCGCATGCACGACCGGTTCCCGTCCCTGGTGCGCGGCATCAAGACCTACGCCGAGTCGGGCGGCTGGTCGCACGGGTGGACTTCGTTTCTCACGACTGCGCGGCAGGCTGGCGACGCGGCGGGCATCCCGCTCTACATCCACACCGGCGAACTGCTCGCCGTCGATGAGGACCATCGACCCGAACCGCGGTCAGTCATGCGGGAGATCCTCGACGTGGCGCGGCCCGGCGACATCCTCGGCCACAGCTATAGCGGCATGCCCGACGGCGTCCTCGGCAACAGCGACAAGCCGAGTGCTGAACTACTCGAGGCGCTCGATCGCGGCGTCCTCCTCGACATCGGTCACGGGCTGAACTTCTCGTTCCGGACTGCGCGCACGATGATCGGCAACGGGCTGCTCCCGCACACCGTCAGCTCCGACGTGCATGGCGCCCTGACCGGCGAGCACGACGAGTCGCCCTGCACCTGGAGCATGGCCGGAACGATCTCGAAACTCGTCGCCCTGGGCATCCCACTGGTCCACGTCATCGGTGCGAGCACCTACGGGCCCGCGCGGGTACTCAAGATGCAGGACGAGATCGGGACGCTGCGCGTCGGGTCGCGGGCCGACGTCACGCTGCTGCGGAACGTACCCGGACCGTGGGTGTTCCGGGACTCGGCCGGCGAGGAGCTTGCCACCGAGTCGCGATACCTGCCCGAGCTGGTCTTCCGGGCCGGCGCAGCCGTCTCGCCGAGCCGCCGGCTGCTGCGGGACGTGCTCTTACCCCTTGGCCCGAATCCGCTGGGCCATCAACGGTCCCGGGTGAGCTGGCGTGCGATGACGAGCTGCTGGATCTGGCTGGTCCCCTCGTAGATGCGGAACAGCCGAGCGTCCCGGTAGAGCCGCTCGACGGGCACGCCGCGCATGTAGCCCGCCCCGCCGTGGATCTGCACGGCGCGGTCGGCGACCCGGCCGACCATCTCGGAGCAGAAGTACTTCGCGCAGGCCGGGCCCATCTTGGTGTCCTCGCCGATGTCGAATGCCCGGGCGGCGTCGAGGACGAGCCCGCGCCCCGCCATCAGATCGGTCTGCGAATCGGCGAGCATCGCCTGCACGAGCTGGTGCCCGGCGATCGGACCGCCGCCCTGACGGCGGGTGACGGCCCACGCGACCGACTCGTCGACCAGACGCTGGGCGAGCCCCACGCACAGGGCGGCGATGTGCAGCCTGCCGTGCGCGAGGCAGCGCATCGCGGTCGCGTAGCCGGTGCCTGGCTTTCCGCCGATGAGGGCCTCGTCGGGCACGCGAGCCCCGTCCAGGTAAACGTCGGCGGTCCAGGCGCCGGCCTGGCCCATCTTCTTGTCGCGGGGTCCCACGGACAGGCCTTCGGTCTGGCGGGGCACGTAGAACACGGAGATGCCCTTGCCCGGCGGCACGTCGGGCGTGGTGCGGGCGAAGATCATGAAGACGTCGGCGAGCGGCGCGTTGGTGATGTACCGCTTGCTACCGTCGATGACCCACTCGTCTCCGTCCCTGACGGCGACGGTGGCGAGGCCGCCCGGGTCCGAGCCGGCCTCCGCCTCTGTCAGCCCGAAGGACGCGACCCATTCGCCGCTGGCCAGCCGGGGCAGGAACCTCTTGCGCTGCTCCTCCGTCCCGCCTTCGAGCAGCACGTGGCCCGCGATCCCGTTGTTCGTGCCGAACATCGACCGGAAGGCAGGGCTCGCGTAGCCCAGCTCGAAGACCAGCCGGACCTCCTCGCTCATGGATAGCCCGAGCCCTCCGTATTCCTCGGGGATCGCGAACCCGAACAAGCCCATCGCCGCTGCCTGCTCGCGGATGCTGGCGGGGATGGCGTCCGTCTCCTCGATCTCGTCCTCGGCCGGCACTACGACATCGCGGACGAAGCTCCGCACCATGCCGAGAATGTCCGCAAGATCCGCGCTGTCCACTCAGACCTCCGTGCAAAACGTATTGATGTGGCTCAGGCTCACATGTTTCTTCCGCCGGACACCTCTATCGTGATCCCCGTCAGGTAGCTGGCAAGGTCGGAGGCCAGGAAAAGCGCGGTGTTCGCGACGTCGCGCGGCTCGCCCATGCGGCCGAGAGGGATCTCCGCGACGCGGGAATTCAGCACGTCCTGCGGCATCGCCTCGGTCATCGCGGTCCGGATGAACCCGGGCTGGATCGCGTTCACCCGGATGCCGTAACGCGCGCCCTCTTTCGCGGCCGCCTTGGTCAACCCGATCAGCCCAGCCTTGGCGGCGCTGTAGTTGGTCTGCCCGGGGTTGCCGACCTTGCCCGACATGGACGAGATGTTGATGATCGAGCCGCCCGAGCCCTGCTCGCGCATTCGCAGGCTCGCCATCTTGGTGCCCAGCCAGGCGCCGAGCAGGTGCACCTGGATCACTTGCGTAAAGTCCGCGGTGGTCATCTTCCGCAGCACCGCGTCGCGCGTGATGCCCGCGTTGTTGACCATGACGTCCACGCTGCCCCAGGTGTCCGCGCAGTGCCCGGCCAGCGCCGCCACGGACGCCTCGTCGGTGACGTCGGCCGCGAGCGCGGTGACCTCGAACCCGCGCGCGGCGAGCTTTGACCGCGCGTCCTCGAGGGCATTAGCGTCGATGTCGCTGAGCACGACGCGCGCGCCTTCCTCGCCGAACCTCATCGCCATCGCCAGGCCCAGTCCCCGGGCCGATCCGGTGATGATGGCGTTACGCCCGTCAAGCAACCCCATGTCGGTGCACCTCTCCACGATCCGACAGCCTATGCTGCTATCAAGTAGCATCGTCTGAATGATATAACTGATTTTAGTCGACTTCGACTGCCCCGGGCCCATCGAGGAGGATTCGTGACCGATTCCTACGCTGACTTCCCAGACCTGCGCTTCGAGCGGCCCGCCCCCGGCGTGCTCGGCGTGGTGCTGGACAGTCCCGGGCTGAACTCGGTCAGTCCGGCCATCCACCGCCAGCTGGCCGACGTGTGGCCGGTGGTCGACGGGGATCCCGAGACCCGGGTCGCGCTCATCAGGGGAGAGGGCAGGGGGTTCTCATCGGGCGGGAGCTTCGACCTGATCGAGGGCATGACCGACGATTACGAGACCCGTGCTCGCACCATGCGGGAGGCACGCGACCTCGTCTACAACGTCATCAACTGCAGCAAGCCCATCGTCTCCGCGATCCACGGTCCGGCCGTCGGCGCCGGCCTGGTGGTGGCCATGCTCGCCGACGTCTCCGTCGCCGGGCGGAAGGCCAAGATCATCGACGGGCACACCCGACTCGGGGTCGCGGCCGGCGACCACGCGGCCATCTGCTGGCCACTGATGGCGGGCATGGCCAAGGCCAAGTACTACCTGCTGACCTGCGAGCCGCTGACGGGGGAGGAGGCCGAGCGGATCGGCATGGTGTCGCTGTGCGTGGACGACGACGACGTGGCCAAGCGCGCGCTCGACATCGCGGTCTCGCTGGCGGCGGGCGCCCAGACGGCGATTCGCTGGACCAAGTACAGCCTCAACAACTGGTACCGGCAGGCGGGGCCGATCTTCGACGCCTCGCTCGGCCTTGAGTTCTTCGGGTTCGCCGGGCCGGAGGTCCGCGAGGGGCTGGCGTCGCACCGCGAGAAGCGGGCACCGAATTTCGGCTGAGCCGGGCGACCGAACAGGCGTAGTGAGCAACGGAAAGAGGATCTCATGACCAACAGCGGACTGGCGAGGCGAGTCGCGGTGGTGACCGGGGCGGCCGGCGGCATCGGCCGCGCGATTGCGGCCGCTCTGTACGCGGAGGGCGCCTCGGTCGCCGTGGCGGACCTGAACGGCGACGCAGCCGACGCCTACGCCGCGGAGCTTGCCGCCGCCGGCGGCCCGGGGCGGGCGCTCGGGGTGCGGGTGGACATCTCGAGCAGCGCCGACGTCAGCGCCGCCATCGGCCTGGTCGAGCGGGAGCTCGGCCCCGTCGAGGTGCTAGTGAACAACGCAGGCATCGACGTGATCGAGCCGTTCGTCGAGAGCAAGGAGGAGACCTGGCGGCGCATCGTCGAGGTCAATTACCTGGGGCCCGTGGTGTGCACCAGGGCCGTGCTCGACGGCATGATCGAGCGCGGGTACGGGCGCATCATCAGCATCAGCTCCGACGCCGGCAAGGTGGGCAGCTCCGGTGAGGTGGTGTACTCAGGGACGAAGGGCGGGATCATCGCGTTCAGCAAGGCGCTCGCCCGCGAGACGGCCGCCAAGGGGATCACGGTGAACTGCGTGTGCCCGGGCCCTACCGAGACGCCGCTGCTCAACCAGGTCGCCGAGCGGAGCCAGAAGATGTACGACGCGCTGGCGCGGGCCGTCCCCATGCGCCGCCTCGGCCAGCCGGCGGACATCGCGCCGGCCGTGGTCTTCCTGGCGTCCGACGGCGCCGCCTTCATCACGGGGCAGGCCCTGTCGGTGAGCGGCGGGCTGACAATGAGCTGACAGGAGGGGGAGTATGGACCTGCAGTTCTCCGCGGGGGACCTGGCATTCGCGGCCGAGGTCCGCGACTGGCTGCACGAGCACCTCACCGGGCGGTTCGCCGTCCTGGTCGGCAAGGGCGGCTCGCAGAACGAGGAGTTCTACGACCTGCGGGTCGAGTGGGAGCGGGAGCTGCACGCCGGAGGCTGGACGGGCCTCGGCTGGCCGGAGGAGTACGGCGGCCGCCCGGCGACGATCACGCAGCGGGTGCTGTTCGAGTACGAGTACGCCAGGGCAGGCGCCCCGTACCGGGCGGGTTTCCAGGGGACAAATCTGCTCGGGCCGACGCTGATCGCGCACGGCAGTCCCGAGCAGAAGCAGCGGTTCCTGCCCCGCATTCTGTCCGGAGACGAGGTCTGGTGCCAGGGGTTCAGCGAGCCGGGCGCCGGCTCCGACCTGGCCGGGGTGCAGACCAGGGCAGCGCTCGACGGCGACGAATGGGTCATCGACGGGCAGAAGATCTGGACGAGCCACGCCCATCAGGCCGACTGGATCTACGTGCTCGCGCGCACCGATCCGGCCGCCCGGCGGCACCGGGGCCTGTCCATGCTCCTCGTTCCCATGCGCCAGCCAGGCATCGAGGTCCGGCCGATCATGAACCTGGCGGGCGGCGACGAGTTCAACGAGGTCTTCTTCACCGGCGCCAGGACGGAGCGGTCGCTCGTCGTCGGAGAGCGGGACGAGGGCTGGAAGGTCGCGATGGGCACGCTTGAGCAGGAACGCGGCGTCGCGATGCTGGGCTACCAGACCCAGTTCGAGGCCGAGTTCGCCGCCGCGCTGCGCCGGGCGCACGAAACCGGCGCGACCGCCGACGCCCAGCTGCGGCAGCGGCTGACCGAGTCGTTCATCGGCCTGAACGTGATGCGCTGGGACGCGCTCCGGATGCTCACCGGCCTGATGCGCGGCAACCCGGGCGCGGAGACATCCCTGCTCAAGCTCTCCTGGCCGCGTTGGCACCAGGAACTCGGCGAGATCGAGATGGACGTGCTCGGCGCCGCGTCCCAGGTGGTCGGCGAGGACTACGAGCTCGATCCGCTCCAGCGCACCTACCTGTTGAGCCGCGCCGAGACGATCTACGGCGGCGCGCAGCAGATCCACCTGAACATCATCGCCGAGCGCCTGCTCGGCCTGCCCCGCGACCCGCGCCCCTGAACCTCCTGTCCTGGCCCGCCGCTGACACGCGCCTTCGGGTGCCTGGGACAGCGCCCGCGTTCTAAGGCAGCATCCTCCGCTGACAGCCCCTCAGCCGGCTGATGACGAGCCGATCGGCCGGGCTGAGAACCCAGCGTAGCTGGACTCGCTGGAGTAGACGGTCTGGACGCTCCTACTGAATCAGCTATATAACAATTATCATCTAACGATATTTCCGAGCGAATCGTGCCGGTGACCGGTTGAAGGGAGTACCGATGGACCTAGGCCTGTCCGGAAAGACCGCGGTCGTCGCCGGCGGGAGCCGCGGCTGCGGACGCGGCATCAGTGAAGTGCTCGCGGCGGAAGGCGCCGTGGTGGTCTTCTCCGGCCGGAACCCGGACGCGGTGGCCGCCACCGAGGCGGCCATCGAGTCCGGCGGTGGGAAGGCGGCCGGAGTGGTCGCCGACATGACCACGCGGGACGGCGCGCTGAGCATCGTCCGCGCCGCACGGGAGCGCTTCGGCGACCCCGACATCCTGGTGGTGAACTCGCCGGGCGCGGTGCCGGACCGGGCCACAGGCCGCTGGCGCGGCTTCGAGAACAGCTCGGACGACGACTTCGAGGAGATCTACCGCAATTTCGTGATGAGCCTGGTCTACGTGACCCGGGCGGTACTGCCCGCAATGAAGGCCAAGGGATGGGGGCGGCTGCTGAACATCGGATCGGTCGCCATGAAGTCCCCGCACCTCGAGGACCCGATGCCGGCGGTGAACATCCGGGTCGCGGTCAACGCGGTGATGAAGACGCTGGCGCAGGAGTACGGCCCGTACGGAATTACCGCCAACGTCATCGCGACCGGCCCGTTCGACAGCGAACTGTCCCGCGACTACCGGGCGTCGGGCACCGGGATCAAGACCGAGGAGTGGTACCGGGCGATGCTGCCCGCAGGACGCTGGGGCGACCCGGTTGAGATGGGGTGGCTGGCCGCGTTCCTGTGCTCGGAGCGGGCAGCGTTCCTGACCGGCGAGACGATCCGGCTCGACGGCGGGTACGGCAAAAGCCTGTTCTGAGCGCGAAACGGCCAGACTCCGGAGGCCGGAACCTCGCAGACATCGATCTGACTATCGAGGCCGCCGGGGCCGCCCGGGTGTGCTGCTCGCCTCCGCCCGCAGCGCCCGCCGCAGCACCTTTCCGAGCGCCCCCCTGGGCAGTTCGTCCACCACATGCCACCGGGCGGGCACCTTGAACCCGGCCAGTTCCCGTCGCACATACCGGTGCAGTTCGCCAGCATCCGGCGACTCGCCAGGCCCGGCGGGGACGATGAACGCGACGACCTCCTCGCCCAGGACCTCGTGCGGGGCGCCCACGACCGCGGCCTCCCTGATGCCCGGGTGGCTCGCGATCCTGTTCTCGACCTCTTCCGGGTACACGTTCTCGCCGCCGCGGATGATCATGTCACCCTTGCGCCCGGACAGGTACAGGTAGCCGTCCGCGCCGAGCTTCCCGAGGTCGCCGGTGTGCAGCCACCCGTCGCTCGCCGGCGCGGCGAGGTGCCCGCCCCGCGCCCAGACCTCGCCGATGCCATCGCCGTCCGGCCGGTGGATGATCACCTCCGTGTCCCGCACGGCTCGCCCGACAGAGCCGAGAAGCCCGGGGTGGTGCGCGGCGGCGCGGCGGTGATCCTCGGGCGTGAGCGCGGTGATCGGGCCGCCCTCGGTCTGCGAGTAGCCCTGGAGCAGCCCGATCGGGGGATGCTCGGCCAGCAGGCGCGCCGCGGTGGCCGGGCGGATCGGCGAGGAACCGTAGGTGATGGTCCGCAGCCTCGGCAACTGGATGGTCCCCGCCTCCAGCAGCCTCTCGACCATGGCCGGGGCCAGCGTGGCATGCGTGGCCCCGAGTTCGCCCAGCGCGGCCCACGAGTCCGCGGAGAAACGCGTCACGGGCGGGACCACCGCGGCCCCCACGGCCATCGCCACCATCAGCAGCCCGACACCGCCGAGGTGATGGAACTGCTGGGACGAGGAGTAGACGTCGTCGGGCCGCAGCTCGAGCAGGCCGGCGTACACGCGGGCGCGCAGCCCGAGCCGGTCCATCCGGAACCGGACCGGCTTCGGCAGGCCGGTCGTGCCGGACGTGTGCAGCACGAGCGCGATCGCGTCGCCGCCGGCTGCGAGGTCGAGAACGCCCGCGCCAGCCGGCGCGGCATCCGGCAGCACGTGGCAGGCCAGGCCAGCGCGCGCTGTCAGCTCCCGGCCGAGCGCCGCGTGCTCCTCGTCGGCCACGAGCGCGCCCGCCCCGAGCGGCGACAGGCAGGCAGTGAGCTCAGAGATCGTCAGCCGGTCCCCGAGGGGCGCCAGCGGCCGGCCGGTCAGCGCGCCCGCGAGCAGGAGCGCGTACGCCATGGGGCTCGACCCGAGGAGCACGGCGACAGGCCTGCCGGGCGGCAGGCCGGCCGAGTCCAGCCACGCGGCCCACCCGGTCGCGTCCCTGGTCAGTTGACGGAACGTCCGGGCCTGTGAGGCGGACACGACCGCGGGCCGGTCCGCGTGCGCGTGCCCGGCGTACATCTGCGCCCACGTCGGCCCGGGGACGGCGAGCGCGTCCACGGTCAGCCCTCCGCCCCGGGACGCCCGTCGTCACCTGGTCCGGCCGTGCGGTGGGGCAGCGGGGCGAACACGGGCGGCCGCTTCTCGAGGAAGGCGCGCGCGCCCTCGGCGACATCGGGCCTGCGGGCGGGCTCGTGCGCGATGCGCCGCGCGTCGGCGACCGAGGAAGCCAGGTCCCCGGTGGTGTCGGCGTCGAGCTGTGCCTTGACCGCTTGGACGGCCAGCGGCGCGCAGTGCATGGCGATGTCCTGCGCGTACTCGACCGCCATGGCGAGCAGGTCCGCGCGCGGCGCGGTCCGCGTCACGAGGCGCAGCCGCTCCGCTTCCGCCGCGCCGATCGTCCGTCCGGAAAGCAGCAGGTCTGTCGCGTCCGCGAGGCCGATCAGCCGGGGGAGCAGCCAGGACACCCCGTACTCGGCCGGCGTGCCGCGCCGGGTGAACGCGCAGCTGATCCGCGCCTCGTCGGCGGCGAACCGGATGTCGCAGCACAGTGCCTGGACGAGGCCGACTCCGGCGCACCCCCCGTTGATCGCCGCCACCGTGACCTTCCGCATCGTCCGCAGATGCGTCGCAGGCCGCGGCCGTGCGGCCACCCCGGGACCCGCGCCGAGGCCGGCCAGCACCTTCATGTCCATCCCCGGGCAGAAGCTGGTCCCGGCGCCGGTGAGCACGACGGCACCGACGCGGTCATCGCAGTCCGCGCGGTCGGCGAAGTCGAACAGCTCCTTCTCGACCTCAAAGGTCCACGCGTTGTGCCGCTCGGGACGGTCGATGGTCAGCACGGCGACCTTCCCGTGCAGCTGGTAACGGACGAGCGGCGCGTCGTCATCGGGCCCGCCGCCCGTCCGTAGCTCGTCGTGCCGGGACACCACGCTGGTCAGCGCCCCGGCAGGGCCGCGCGCGCCCGGTCGCGGAATGCCGGGTCGGAGAGCAGCTCCAGCTGGGTCGCGAGGCACTCGGCCTGGTGCTCGGGCAGCCGCGCCCGCAGCTCGGACCGGTTGAGCCGGACGTACCCGCCGATCGTCGCCGGACTGTAGACGGCGTACGACTCCACCCGCCGCAGCGCGGCATCCCGGGCGGCTGCCCCGTCGGTGGCCTCGCCGATGCCGAGCCGTTCGGCCATCTCGGCGCCAACCTTCGGCTGCCCGTCGAGCAGCCGCCACAGTGCGCCGGGGGCGCGCATGCGCAGCAGCAGCTCGCCGCCGGTGCCGGGGATCAGCCCGATCCTCGCCCAGCCCTGCCGGCACCAGCCGTCGGGGCCGATGAAACGGCTGTCGCAGGCCAGCGCGATGTCGAACCCCATGCCCACCGCCGGCCCGTCCACGGCGGCAACGGTCGGCACGGGAAGCTCGATCAGCGTCCTGATGAGCCCCTGGTACGCGCTGTATACCAGGGCGCGCCGCTCCTCTGGCGGCATGTCGGCCCTGGCCACCATGCCGTTGATGTCGCCGCCGGCGCAGAACGCGCCGTTCCCGGTCAGCACGATGCCCCGGACGTCAGGCTGCCCGGCGGCTGCCCGCAGGGCGGCCGCGACCTCGTTCGCCTCGTCGGGCCCTAGTGCGTTCCGCTTCTCCGGCCAGTCGAGCACGACCAGCGTGGCCGGGCCCGCCAGTTCCGTCACGACCCCCATGTCGCCTCCCTTAGCTCGATTCCGCCTGCTCGCGCAGCACGCTCTTGATGACTTTTCCGCTCGCGTTCCGCTGCAGCCCGGAGACGAACCGCCAGTGCCTGGGCAC
>Ga0335075_10011980_pt1 | contig 13114 bp, 5 predicted proteins | sample Lox_Sample_24_FD_206723 | JGI IMG/M metagenome (GOLD analysis project Ga0335075, IMG submission 206723) | Soil microbial communities from Loxahatchee National Wildlife Refuge, Florida, United States - Lox_Sample_2.4 | ecosystem: Environmental > Terrestrial > Soil > Wetlands | place: USA: Florida... | reverse complement strand
TGAGGTTCTGTGCGGTGCCCGAGACGGTCGCGGTGCCGCTGTTGTTGCTGGAGTCCGTTGCGGTGAGGGTTTCGCTCACAGCGCCGCTGGCGGTTCCGACGGGCGGCGAGAACGTGAGGGTGGTCGGGAACCAGGAGCCGGCTGTGATGGTCCCGTTGCAGGTGGTGGTTGCCGGGGCCACGGGTGCGTTGAGCGCAGCCGTGAAGGTCGTGTCGGAGCCGGAGTCAGTGAAGGCGACGGTCTCGGGATTCGTGCAGTTCCCGTCGTTCAGAACCGTGTACATGGCATTGACCGAGGTGCCGCCGGAGGCGCAGGCCGTCCAGAGGCCGCTGCTGCTGATGCAATTGGAGGCATCGGGAACAGTCGCCGAGGTTCCATCCTGAGTGGTGCCAAGGACGTTTGCGCTCCCGAGGGTAATGAGGTACGCGGAGTCCTTACCCGCGGTGCCCGAATATTCAGCCTCGTAGAGGCTGCCACCGTTGTTACTGCTGGTGCCATTCTGGGCAACGGCCAGATATTTTCCTCCCTGCCCGGAAACCGTAAACATGGTCGCCTGGACGGTGGCCGGGTCGAGCGGGGCCGATGGAGTGTCGGCGAATGCATAGGTCCCCGCCTGATCGGAGAAGGCGACGTACGGATTGCCATTTTTGTCGAGATACATGGCAACCGCGTCGATCTCGGAGGGGTATTGGTTGGGTGGGTTGACGATCTCCTGCACCAGAACTGTCGGAGAGCTGGCATATCCCGTCGACGTGGTGGAGCTGGGTGACAATTCATACAGTTCGTTGTAGTGGATCAGGCTGCTGGCATCCTCGGCAGTATCTGTGAAGAAGAGGTTTCCCCCTGAATCCACGGTGAGGCTGCCAAGAAACTGGGTGACCTTGGTAGACGGCGACAGCGGAGTGGTAGCACTGTCAGAACTGTCAGTGCCGCCGCTGGTGGTGACCGTCGGTTCCTCCCAGAGCAGCACTGGCTGGTCGGTCCCGGCATAGAGGCAATTTACGTCGCACTCCCAGATGGAGCCCTCGTAGTCGATGCCACTGGTGCCCGCTCCGCTGCTGTTGGTCTGAATGCCGTAGAACAGGTCTCCCTGGGCATCGAAGGCCAACGACTGGATCGGTTCACCTACGATTGACCCCGCAACGAGCACACCCACGTTGGGCATGGTGCAGGCCGCAGTGTCGGAGCCTGTGCAGGCCGTCGCCGGAGTTGCGGTATAGGAGGCATAGCCGCTGGTGCTGCTGTACGGGACCTTGACGACAAACGGGGCGCCGCCGTAGGTATTGCCAACGAACAGGTTGCTGTTCGCGTCGAGGGCGAGCGCCGTCGGGTCGTTCGACTCCGTGGAGAGCATGCTCTGATGGCCGGGATTCGTATTGTTGATGTTGAACGAATAAATCCCGGTGCCGCCGTAAGCGCTCCCGATGAGCATGTTGCCATTGGGGTCGACGACCATGGTGCCGCCATCGGGATCGGAGTTGCCGGTTGCGCCGGCTCCCGTCAGCTCGCCGAGGAAGGTGCTTTGGCTGAGGATCACTGCGGGCCCGGTGGGCAGCAGCGCGGAGGTGACGTCGATGGTGGACTGGATTTGCTGGGCCGCAGCGTAGTCGCCGTTGGTGCTGGCGGCTTCGTTGGCGTCGACCACGATGGTGCAGGGAGCGGTGACGGAAGCGAAGGCCAGCGACGTGCCGGTGACGGTCGCGCCGGAGCAGGTGGACGAGTTGTCCACGGAGAAGACCACGGGTTGTCCGGAATCCGTGCTGGTGGCGGAGGTCGCGGTCAGCGTGATGGGCGAACTCGCGGTGGTGACGTTGCGCGGAGGCGCCGGAGCCCAGGCGATGGTCTGCGCGATGGGCTGCACGACGATGTCCTTGGTGAGCGCAGGCGCAGGAGCATAGGTGGCGTTGCCCGCCTGGTTGGCGGTGACCACGATGGTGCCAGGAGCGCTGACGTCCAGCTGATCGGCGACGGTGGAGTCGACCGTGGCAGGTCCGCTGACCAGGGTGAAGGTGACCGGGTTATCGGAGCTGCCGCCGGTTGCGGAGAGCGCGATGGTCAGACCGGTGGAGTAGGTCAGCGGAGTCGTTGGCGTGAAAGTGATGGACTGGTGGAGGAGGGCCTGGCCGGTCAGGTTGGCCGTACCGGCGGCCATGCTGGTGGAGTCAGTAGCGGTCAGGACCGCAGTATCGGTGCCAACGGCTCTTGGAGAGAATGTCACGGTGATCGGGAAAGCCGTGCCGATGGCATTGCCATTGGCATCGGTCACGGGCAGATTGGAGCATGTGCCCACAACGGGCGGGGTGGCGGTAGCGTCGAAGGAACTCGCGTTCGTTCCTGACACAGCGAGCGTGAGATCGGCTGAGGTGGTGGTGGTGCAGGTGGCCTTGGAGGCGCTGTCGGACGCATTGACGGTGAAGGGCGTGGACTGAAGCGTGCCGGTCACGGTGGGATCGGTGACGTTGCCGATGGAGACAAAGGCCAGCGTGTCGCCGCCACTGACGCCGTTGGCATCGACGTAGAAATTGCCATTGCCGTCGGGCAGGAGCGTCTTGAAGGGGTTCAGGCCGGTAGTGGGCGCGATGTTGGCGACGCCGAAGGGAGTGCCTGTGACGCCGTTATCGTCGCTGACGCCGTAGATGCCGGAGCCGGTGGCTGAAAAATAGACGGTGTTATTAGTGCCGGTGCCGGGCACGACGGCGACGGAGGCGATCTCGTCGTCCTCGCTGGAGGAACTCTGGTTGGCTGCCGGGACCGTATCCGAGGCAACGAGAGACTGGCTGTCCTCGACGTAGCCGCCGCTGTTGGGGAGCTCGTACAGATCGGAATAGGCGCTTTCGCCGATGCCCGAGCCGGCAGAAATAATGGCGGAGTCAGTGAAGAAGATATTGCCCTGCGGATCTACGGCGATGTCACCGAGCATGAGCTGGGCGGTTCCGCTCCCGCCGTTGATGGAGACGGTGGCGGTGGGCTCAGAGAAGAGCTCGACCGGGGCCGCGGTGCCATAGAGGCAGCTGCCGCTGCCGGTACCAGTGCCGGCGATGCACTCAAAGAGAGTCCAGGGTGTGCTTCCGCCCGCGCCATCGGTGGCAAAGAACAGATCGCCGGCGGAGTCGAAGGCCATGGTGGCCGTGCCGAAGTAGTAGCCCAGGGCCGAAATGTCCGTAGACTTCATGGCGAGGCATTCCCCGTTGGCCGCGTCGGTAGTCGCATTGCCGGTACAGGCGTTTGCGGGGGCGGTGACAGTAGCGTCGGTGACGGTGTAAGTTCCATCGCTGTTCATGGGGATCTTGACGATGGTGGTGGAGTACTGGGCGCCGACCCAGAGGTTGCCGCTCGGGTCGATGGCGACCGGACCCGCATTACCACTGCCGTAAGGGCCGGCTTCCGACTCAACATAAACAGCGGGAGAACCGGCGGGAGCCGTGTTCGTAAACTGGATGATTTGGCCGCTGAAGGTGGCGCTGGCGACGATGACACCTTTGGAGTTGATTCCCCAGCTGCCGCCAGCGGGGTTACCGCCGGAGATGGTTCCGCTGGTACCGTACTTGGACTGCGGCCACACGCCGCTGGTGTAGAGGGTGGCGGGGGCGCTGAGAGTGACGGACTGCGCAAAAGCCGAGGTGGCCCCGAGGCCCAGGACGAGTAAGGACAGCAGGGCAACCCACGATCCCCGCGAAACCGCGCGCTGAAGCTTCCCAATCGATTGCATCACGAATCCTCCGGTGAAGTGTGTCCAAGCTGGGGGAAGAGCGCGGCTTGCGCCGTCTGCTCGTTCATCCCATGCGCTGACTCCCGCGTGCGGCGCCGATCGAATCCCGGCGACGTGTTGTCGAAAGCCCTGTCTGCAGGTGTTGTGATCTCCCACTGACCGATAAGTCCCTATGAGCCGTTCCTCCCTGAGCGGCGCGCTCGGGCTCTCCAACCACGTGCAGGGAGAGTCCGAGGAGCTGCGATCCTGGGAGATACAACGGATCCGACCGCCTGCATGGGCGCGTACTCCGGGGCTGTCCGCTGGAAAAGCAGAAGCAACGGGTAAGCTGTCGCGGGATCATGGAGGGAGGCAGGCAGACACATACGTGGTATCGCTCCCAGGCCGGACTAAGCCCCGGCCGCAAAAGCCCCGGAAGTTACATTCCAGGGATACAAATGAAAGAAATGCGGAATCATCTTCGTCCTGAGAGGTCAGGTTGTCAAGATAAATTCGGTACCCAAACCAGAAATGCGAGGGAGCGCGAGGGCCAGGAGTAAATCGTTCAAGCCAGTAGCATCACCGAGGACAGAGAGGATAGGGGCGGAGCGGCGCCGGCAGGGCGTGGGCGGGGGCCGGGCGGAGACAGTTATTGCACGAACGTGGTAATACTCTGAGCCGGCAGCGTATAGGTGAACTGGCCGCCCGATACCGTGACCGGAGAGAACTGCTGGAGTCCGCCGGAAGCGGTTGTCTGCCACGGCGTCAGAGAAGTGACAGTGGCGTTCTGAATGGTAAACGGCTGACTGACTGGGCTGGTTCCAGAGTTAATAGCCACGATGACATAATGACCGCTGCCGCTGTAAGCGGAGAAGAAGAGCGTGGAGGATGACGGCGCGGTGATGTTATAGCGGTAGTAACCTGGCTGGATGAATTTAGAGAACTGGCCGATGGCGTAGCCGTAGTAGGTGGGGGTTGGGCTGCTGGTGTTGGAGTCGATGAGGCCGTAGTTGATACCGTCGCTGGGGTCGTCCCAGATCCACCACCAGACATAAGCGTTGTACTGGCCGATGACCATCGAGTTATGTATTTCCTCGGCAGCGGCGAGGGCATCGGCGATAGCCGGGTTGGCGCCGGAGGGAGTCAGGTAGTGCTCGGTCATCCAGACGTCTTTGCCGGCGTTTTCTGCCTGGGTGTAGTACGAGGGCGAGGCTCCGTAGAGATGACCGGCGACGATGCTGATGAGTGAGGAAGCGGTGGGGTCAGAGAGGGAGGGCGCCGCCTGCGCGGTGTTGAAATCGAAGGACTCGGGCATGATGAGCGGTGCATCGAGGGTGGAGGCGGCGTCGTCGATCCAGGTGTCCATCTGCTGCGAGGTCCAGCTGCAGGACTCGTAGTTCTCGCCGGACTGGGCGGAGTAGTCCGGCTCGTTCTGCATGGAGATGGCGTAGAGGGGATTGGAGCTGTTGGCGTCGAAATACGTGATGAAGGCGTTGAGGTAGGCGGCGTAGGCAGAGTAGCTTGAGGGATCGAGGGAGCCACCGCAGTCGTCGGGGCCGGGGCTGCACGGCTCACTGCCGCTGTAATAAGGTTGACCGGCCTGCGAGCCGGTTTTCATGGAAGCGGGCGGGGTCCAGGGCGAGGCGAAGACGATGGCGTTGGGGTTGGCCTGGAGTTCTTCCGTTGCGTTGTTGGCTTCCTCGAGCCAGTTGCCGTTCGACGGAACCCAAGTTGGCGCCGATCCGGTGGGATCGATGCGCACGCGCAGGATGCTGAGGCCGAGGCCGGTGGTGGGGTTGAAGAGCGCATCGGCCTGCTCCGGAGTGAGTTGTCCCAGCCAGGCGGTCGACCCGCCAAAGCCACGGATGATCTGCTCCTGGGTGCCGTAATCGACGGTGACCATCCCGGAGGGCGCGGCCTCGGTGGAGAAGCTCCACGAATCGCTGGAGGCGAGTCCCACGCCGCCGCTGTTCTGCGCGCCGGTGGTAATGGTTGCGGTGTAGACGGTGCTGTAGGCGAGGGATGCGGAGGGCGTGAAGGTGGCAACGTCGGTCGCGGTGTTGTAGGTTACCTGTCCGTTGACCGCGCCGCTGGAACTGCTCAGGGTGAAGGTGGAACTGTTCAGCGTGGAGGGGCTCATGGCCATGCTGAAGGCCGCTGTGACGCTGGTGGTCGCAGCGACGGCAGTGGCTCCGTTGGCAGGCGTAGTGGAGAGCACGGTGGGGGCCTGGACGGTGGTGAAGGTCCAGCTATAGTTCGCGGCCAGTGCCTGGCCGGTAGAGCTGGTGATGCCGGTGGTGAGCATCGCCGTGTATGAAGTGCCAGAGGAGAGACTGGCCGATGGAGTGAACGTCGCGGTCTGCGTGGTCGCGTTGTAGTTGACGGTGCCGGCGACATTGCCACCACCCTGGGCCTGGAGCGTGAAAGTGGTTGCATTGATGGAGGAGGGATTCATCGGGACGCTGAAGGCCGCAGCCACCTGGGTGTTGATCGGGACGGTGCTGGCGCCGTTGGCCGGCGTTGTGCTGGTGACCGTGGGCGGAGCGGGCGCGGCCTGGGTGGTGAATTGCCAGGTGAATCCCGATGCCAGGGTCGCGCCGTTTGCGGCGGTCGCGCCGGTGGTGATCGTCGCAGTATAGAGGGTCGCGTAGTTCAGGCCGGTGGACGGCGCGAAAGTCGCGGTGTCGCTGGAGGCGTCGTAGCTCAGGCTTCCGCTGACGGAATTGCCGCTGGAGTCGGCGAGGGTGAAGGTGGTTGCGTTCAGGGTTGATGCCAGCATCGCCTCGCTGAAGGTAGCCGTGACGGTCGTGGCGGTGCTGAGGTTCGTGGCGCCGGGGGCCGGCGTCTCCGCGGTGACGGTGGGAGCAGGAGCCGCAGCGGTGGTGAAGCTCCACGTGTAGTTCGCGGAGAGGAAGCCGCCGGCCACGCTTTCTGCGCCGGTGGTGATGATGGCGGTGTACTGCGTGTTGTAAGCCAACGCCGAAGCCGGCGTGAAGGTGGCGGTGGTGCCGGAGTAGCTGACGGTTCCGGTGACGGCGCCGCTGGAACTGGCGAGGGTGAAGGTGGAGGCGGTGAGAGTCGCCGCATTCATCGGGATGTCAAAGGTCGCAGTCACCGTGGTGGTGACAGCTACGCCGGTGGCGCCGCCGGAGGGGGAGTTCGCAGTGACGGTGGGGACGTCGGTGGGGCAACCTCCGCTGCCGCAGGTGCCGGTTCCGCTGGCGCCGCCGCAACCGGCGACTGAGAATGCCGAGAGGGCCACGAGCAAGGCAAGGGATGAACGGAGCACCAAACGCATGAGCGGGAAGACTCCTTCGCGCGAGAAAACAGAGGGGCGAAACGCGCCGAACGAAATCGCGAGCGGGATGAGCCTGAGAATCCGCGCGCGGTGCAGTGAACCGCGAACTGACAACCAGCAGCGACGGAAGCATAAATCAATTTAGTTAGGGCGGCAATGAAATTCGGAGAGGAGACTGGCACTGGTCTCATCAACAGGCCTTCGACTTCGGCGAGCAGCTTGCGACCCGCTTCGGTGGCGGGCCGCACCCGGGCCGCACCCGAGCCGCTCCCGGGCCGCTCCCGGGCCCGAGCGTGGCGGCGAGTTCGGCGCCGGGAACTGAGTTCCCACGCGCCTTAGCCGGCAGCGTGGCTGCGTTCCTGCTGGATCTTTACGGCCTCCGGCAGCGCGATCGATGGGGGCAGCCGGGCCAGCAACAGGGCCTGCGCATTCCTTCTTTGAGTTCGCTGCAGACCCTTTCGACGTGCTGCCTTCTGGTCTCCGGTTTCTTCACGGAGATCGTCCAGCAGATCCACTCGTTGCGCGCGAGCGGGGTGATGTCCTCCCACTTTGCGCGCGCGGCCGGATCGGAGAGCAGGGCAACTCGCAAATCCGCCGGAACGCTGTGGACTGCGCCGGCAGAGAGCTTATCTGGCATGGCCTCTACTGTAAACGCGAAATCGCCAGGATTGCCGGAAGTGGTACGGTGAAGGTCATGAAAAGCCTGGCCTTTTCACTGGCAGTGGGAGCGGTGTTGTGGGTGGGATGCGCGGGGGCGCGGGCGCAGGAATACCCGCAGCCGAACCAGAGCACGGCGGGCGCTCCGCAGGCCACGCCGCTGGAAGCGATGCAGGCGGTGGAGAACCTGGATCGCTGGCGGGAGACACTGGTGCCGATGTTCATGAACGACTATGGGGAGCTGCGGCGGTACGGGAAGGCGGACGAGGCGCTGGGCGATCCGAAGCCCGGCGAGCAGCGTGTGGTGTTTTTGGGGGATTCGATCACGGACATCTGGGATCTGAACCAGTATTTTCCGGGAAAGGGATACATCAACCGCGGGATCAGCGGACAGACGACGGAGCAGATGCTGGTGCGGTTTCGGCAGGATGTGGTGGATCTGCATCCGGCGGTGGTGGTGATTCTGGCGGGGACGAACGATATTGCGGGCAACACGGGTCCGGAGACGCTCGAGCAGATCGAGGGCGACTTCGAGACGATGGTGGAGGTCGCGCGGGCGAATCGGATTCGCGTGGTGCTGTCGTCGCTGACGCCGGAAAACGGGACGCGGGCAGAATGGACAACGTATACGGTGTTGCGTCCGCCGGAAGAGATCGTCCAACTGAATGAGTGGCTGCGGCGGTACTGCCAGGAGCAGGGGCTGGTGTATCTGGATTACTACGCGGCGATGGTGGATGGGCAGGGGCGGATGAAGCCGGAGCTGACGGCGGATGGGCTGCATCCGAGCGCGGCGGGGTTTGCGGTGATGGCGCCGCTGGCGGAGAAGGCGGTGGAGCAGGCGTTGAGGAACAGGGAATAGACGGGGATTACGGGATGCGGTTTAAGGGACAGGAAGTGCGGATGCAGACACGGCGGAGATTTTTGAAAAATGCGGCGGCTCTGGCGCCGGCGGCGGCTCTGGCGGGGCGGCGGGCGTGGGCGCTGGCGCGGGTTCCGCTGGGCGTGCAGCTGTTTACGGTGCGCAGAGAGGCGGAGCAGGATTTGCCGCGCGTGCTGGAGCAGATTCGCAGGATCGGGTATGAGGAAGTGGAGACATATTCGGGGATCTATACCTTTTCCGCCGATGCGCTGCGGCACATGATTGTGGACGCGGGGCTGCGGGCGCCGAGCGGGCATTTCGACTACGACGATCTGGGGACGCGGTTCGAGTACGCGACCGAACTGGGGCTGGAGTGGATGGTGTGCTCGATGATTGCGCCGACGATGTGGGATTCGGTGGCGGGATTTCAGACGGCGGCGCAGCGGTTCAATGCGTGGGGGAAGCAGGCAAAAGCCATGGGGATGCGATTTGCATTCCACAATCACGACTACGAATTTCGGCCGTTGGGGACGGGCGTTCACGAGAAGACCGGGTACGACGTGCTGCTCCAGGAGACCGATCCGGAGCTGGTGTTCTTCGAGGTGGATGTCTATTGGGCGGCGCAGGCAGGTCAGGATCCGGTGGCGCTGATGAGGGAACTGGGTCCGCGGCTGAAGATGCTGCACCTGAAGGATCGGGCGGCGGGATTTCCGATTTCGTACGACATGAATCCGGACTCGGGGCATTTTGAGCCGGTGGGCAACGGGGCGCTGAACTGGAAGGCGATTCTGGGGGAAGCCGAGCGGCTGGGCGTGGAGCATTATTTCGTGGAGCAGGACCAGACGCGGGGGCCGGCGATCGATGCGGTGCGGGAGAGCTACCGGTATCTGAGCAAGATGGTGTAGGGAGGGGAGACAGCAGCGTGGCCAGTAGCCGGTCGTCGGTCGTCAGACCCCGCCCTGTCCGCGATAGAGCCGCGGATAGGAGCGGGGTCCCCGGGCAAGGGCGCTAATCGCGGGTGATCCAGAAGCTGCAGGGCCAGACGTTGGTGCCGTCGAGGGTGGGCGCGAAGACGCGGAGCTCCTCGGGCATGCGGGTGTAGCTGTCCTGCCAGCCAGGGAAGGCCTCGCGGAGAAGGCCGGCGTGGAATTTCTGCATGGCGCTGGAGGTCCAGACGACGCGAAAGGCGGAATTGAAGGAGAGAAAGGCTTCGAGCAGATACTGCTCGCCCCAGAAGCAGAGATTCGTCATGACGAATTTTTCCGGATAGTCGAGCGGGGTGAAGATGTCGTGGAAATGGATGAGGACGCCGGGGGCGAGGCGGGGAAGAATTTGCAGACACTCGTAGAGGACATCGCTGTCCATGGAGACGACGTGGCTGGAGTCGATGAAGAGGACGTCGTTGCGGCGCAGCGTGCCGAATAGGCTGAGGGGAATTTGCTGGACGGGTTGAGAAATCAAACTCGTGAGGCGGGGTGGCGCGTCGCGCAGAGCCGGCAAGGGGTGGGGATCGATGCTGAGGAGCTCGCCGGGAAATCCTTCGGCGGCGTTGCGATCGAGGGCGGCGCGAAGAAGAAGTGTGGTGTTGCCGCTGCCGACCTCAATGATGCGGCGGGGGCGGGCCTGGCGGACGATCGACCAGGCGATCTCCGCGTCAATGTGCTCGAAGAAGCCGTTGTGGAAGTGGAATTCGCAGGAGTTGACGGTGGGGGCTTCGGGAAAGGTCCACTCGGAGCGAAAAGAGAGAAGTTCCGACTGGAGGCGATGGACCTGCTCCTCGAGGCGGAAATCGAGGGCCGTGCAGGGACGGCAGGCGGACCAGTTTTTGCTGCGGAAAGCGCGAAGCTCGGGAACAGGAAAGTAGAAGTGGGAGGGGGTTACGCTGACGCCCAGAGTATCCTGCACCGTCTGGAACATCGAAGATAAAGTCGTGCGGACACGAGTACTGCGCAGAAGGCCGCTCACAGCCGGCACCTCGGAATCCTGAAGAATTGTCCCTTCCCCTCAATTCATTCCGCTATGAGGTAGGACTGAAGAAATGCGCCAGAGGCTGCCTGAGGACGAGCGGCCAGTTGCCGGCTGCCAGCATTCAGCGGCCGGATGGGGCGCGTGGAGGACGGCAGAGCGGCACGCGAAGGTTGTTGATTCCAGAGGCGCGAGGCGCACGCGATAAAATAAGAGGATGTTCCCAACCCACGAGCGGAGACGCGCGCGCCGATGATGCGTTTTTGGCGCCTGCTGATGTACGCGCGCCGCTACGGCCTGCAGGCGCTGTCCGCCGTGGTGCTGGCGGCGGGGGTGGGGGCGCTCGATGCCTACCGGGTGCTGCTGATCGGGCCGATCTTCGACAATGTGCTGAATCCAAACGCGGCGACCCGGCGGGCGAACCAGACGAACATGCTGGGAACGATCGGGGCGCGGTGGCATGTTTCCATCACGCCGCAGATGCTGCTGCCGCGATTTCTGCCCATTAAGAACGACTGGGCGGTGATCGCGTTTGCGCTGGTGGCGTCCACGCTGCTGAAGGGCGTGTGCGATTACGCGGGAACGTATCTGGCGAACTACGCCGGCTTCGGCATGATCACCGACATGCGGGACGACCTGTACGAGGCGATTCTGCGGCGGTCGGTTTCGTTTTTCCAGAAGCACACGACGGGGACGCTGCTGTCGGCGCTGATCAACGACATCGAGCGGGTACAGTACGCGACGGCGACGATCCTGTCGGATTTTCTGCAGCAGTTCTGCACGCTGGTGTGCATGGTGGCGATCGTGATCGCGCTGGGGCACCGGCTGGCGTGGGTGCTGCTGCTGTTTATTCCGATCGCCATCGTGTCGATTGCGCGGATTGGGCGCGACGTGCGGCGGACGACGCGCAAGGGCCAGGACAAGCTGGCCGATATCCAGAACATCCTGCACGAAACGATCACGGGGAACCGGATCGTGAAGGCGTTCAACATGGAGTTCTGGGAACTGGTGCGGTTCCGGCAGGCGGCGAAGCGGCTGTTCCGGGCGAATCTGCGGGTGGTGCGGGCGCAGGCGATCACGTCGCCGCTGATGGATTTTATCGGCGCGGTAGCGATTGCGGCGCTGCTGTGGCTGGGGCGGAACGAGATCGGGCACGGAGCGATGGAGGTGGGCACGTTCTTCGCCTTCATCGTGGCGCTGTTCAAGCTGTACGATCCGATCCGGCGATTTGGGCAGTATTACAACAGCTTCCAGCAGGCGGCGGGGGCGTCGGCGGCGATTTTTAATTTTCTGGACGATCAGGACGAGGTGCAGGAAGCGAAGCATCCGCAGACGCTGAAGGGTTTTCGCGACTCGATTGAGCTGCAGAATGTGAGCTTCTGCTATCGCGAGCAGGATACGCATGGCGAGGAAGCGCGGGTGGTTCTGGAGGACGTGGAACTGACCGTGCATCGCGGGGAAGTGGTGGCGCTGGTGGGGCCGAGCGGAGCGGGGAAATCGACGCTGGTGAATCTGATCCCGAGATTCTTCGACGTGACGGGCGGGCGGATCCTGATCGATGGGCATGACGTGCGCGAGGTGAGTCTGGCCTCGCTGCGGGCGCAGATCGGGAAGGTGACGCAGGAGACGATCCTGTTCAACGACACGGTGCGGAACAACATCGCGTACGGGCAGCCGGACGTGGCGTTCGCGCGCGTGGAAGCGGCGGCGAAGGCGGCGCTGGCGCATGAGTTCATTCTGAAAATGCCGGAAGGCTACGACACGGTGATCGGGGAGAAGGGATTTCGGCTGTCGGGCGGGGAGCGGCAGCGGCTGGCGATTGCGCGTGCGATCCTGAAGAACGCGCCGGTGCTGATTCTGGACGAGGCGACGTCGGCGCTGGACGCGGAGAGCGAGTCGCTGGTGCAGGAAGCGCTGGGAAATCTGATGGCGGGGCGGACGGTGATCGTGATTGCGCACCGGCTGTCGACGGTGCGGCGCGCGAACCGGATTGCGGTGCTGGAGCAGGGTCGGATTACGGCGATCGGGGCGCACGAGGAGCTGCTGCAGAGTTCGCCGACGTATCAGAAACTGTATCGGTTGCAGTTTATGGATATGGGCGAGGGAAACCACCATGGAGCCGGGGCAGAACCGGGGATGGCGCAGGCGATGGCGGCGCAGGCCGATGACGCCGCACTGATGGGGAAAACGCAACGATGAGCCAGACAAAGGGCAAAGGCAAGACCGCGCAGCCGGTGTATTCGATGACGGGATTTGCGCGGCGGAACGGGCGCGTGTCGGAAACGCTGGGTTTTTCGCTGAGCCTGAAGAGCGTCAACCACCGGTTCCTGGATCTGCACCTGCGGCTGCCGGGCGGCGCGGAAGGGCTGGAAATGCAGCTGCGGAAGGTGCTGAAAGAAAAGCTGCGGCGCGGGCATGTGGAGGTGACGCTGAATCTGGAGCGCAGCCAGAAGGCCGAAGCGGGGTACGATCACGCGCTGGTGGCGGCGTATGTGGAGGCGTTTCGCGCGGCGGCCGAGAAGCACGGACTGAGCGGGGAACCGGATCTGAATTCGGTGTTCCGGCTGCCGGGCGTGCTGCTGGCGGAGGCGCGCAGCGGCGAGGAAGAAATGGCGGCGGTGGAGTCGGCGGCGCTGAAGGAAACCGA
>Ga0335075_10011979_pt1 | contig 13114 bp, 5 predicted proteins | sample Lox_Sample_24_FD_206723 | JGI IMG/M metagenome (GOLD analysis project Ga0335075, IMG submission 206723) | Soil microbial communities from Loxahatchee National Wildlife Refuge, Florida, United States - Lox_Sample_2.4 | ecosystem: Environmental > Terrestrial > Soil > Wetlands | place: USA: Florida... | reverse complement strand
GGGATCCTCGGTGGCCTGGGCCTGGTACGCCTCCTGGGCGGGGACGACCGGGGCGGGCAGGTGCCAGCTGCCGTCACGTTCCTCGGCGAAGGACGCCATGAACCGGGCGGTTTCCTCCGCCAGCTCCCCGAAGCGCCTGGTAAGGGCCGTGCGACGATGGCGTGAGCTTCGCCCGCGGTACAGCAACTCGAGCAGGTAGAGCAGGTGGGGCTGCTGCCAGATCAGGAAGGGGCCGACGTCGCCCGGGCTTTCCCGCCCGTCCGGGCCAGCCTGCTTGGGCCAGCGGGCCCCGTCGTAGCCCTGGCGGCCGGCGGTTGCCTGGGCAGCGCCGAGGACCGACTCATACCACTTGAGGCTGCGTTCCAGGAGCCAGGGCCGTCCCCAGGCGGCGAAGTGCGCGGCGTGCCACCAGTGCATCTCCAGGTGGAACTTGCCCTGCCAGGAGTTGGTGATCAGGCCGCTTTCTTGGGGCGGTATCGTGCTCGAGCAGTTGACCGCGGTCAGGTACTGGGACAGGACAACGCGCCGCTCCAGTTCGGCCGCGCGGGGGTCGGTGCTGCCCGCGAGGTCGATGGCTGCCCCGTTGGTCCAGAAGCCCCGCCACCAGGCGACGGCCCGCTCGCGCAGCGGCGCGAAGCTGGCCCGGGTGAGGACGGTCCCGTCCTGCGGCCAGAATCCGGCCACGATCTCGATCGAGGCGGCCGTGGTCGACAAGACGAACTCGTGCGGTTCGTCCCCGGGGCTGATCTGGCCGCTGGTCCAGTCCAGCCGCATCGTGTAGGCGGCCTGGTCCAGGGTCCGGGTGAAATGGCAGGACCGGTCATCGACGCGGTCCAGGGCGGTCCGGTGCCGGCCGGGGGAGGACCAGTCGCTGGCCTGGAAGAACCCGTCGCTGGCGTAGGGGAACCGGATGGCGATGCTGGCCTGGCCGCTGGCGAGCAGGGCCGACTCGATGCGGAAGCCGACCTGGGCGCGGCTCGGGTCGGCGACCGTGGTGACGCGGACCGGCTGGTCGGCGTACTCGAATTCGCTGGTGATCTCGCCGGCCCACAGGTCCAGGCGCTGGCGCGGGCGTCGCAGGCCGGCCGGGCTGGCGGCGGGCGCCGCGCCCGGGCGGGGCCGGAGCAGGAGCCCGATCCGCCCGAGGTCGAGACGCTGGGGATTGAGGTGCAGCCAGGCGCCAGCCCGGTACTGCGCGGGCACCTGCCCGCCCATCGCGGCGGCCAGGTCGAACTTGTCCGGGTACTCCACCGGGCCGCGGGCGGTCTGGTAGGCCGACATCGCCTGGTCGAGCGTGAACTCCTCCTGGCTGGGCATCGAGTGCCAGCCCCATGAGGTCATCGTCGCCGTATTCACGGTCAGCCGCCCGCTGGCCCGGCCGGCTGCCTGGTCATGAAAGGCGGTGAAGGTCTGCATGCCGGTGATGTCGGCGCTGTAGGCGAAGTCGCCGTTGCCGACGGTCAGCACGGCCGCCGGGTCGGGGGCGGTGACCTCGACGCAGTGGCGCCGGACGACGGACTGCCGGTCGATCACTGGCGGGCCTCCACGGTGAGGGTGGCGGTGTAGCGGATGTCGTCGCTGCTGAGGCCGGCCATGAGGATGACCTCGCCTGCTTCGATGCCGCGCTGGCCGTCGGGCAGCGTGTAGTGAAGCCGGCTGACGGGGGCCTGCAGGGTGACTGTGCGGGACTCGCCGGCGGCCAGGCCCACCCGCTGAAACTGGATCAGCTGGCTAACCGGACGGACGACCGAGGCGTGCTCGTCGCGGGCGTACAGCTGCAGGACCGTCTCGCCGTCGGCCGGCCCGGAGTTGGACACCAGAAGGCGGGCGGTGATGACCTCGCCGTCGGTGCTGACGGCGGGTCCGGCCCCGTCGTCGGGGACGAGGGTGAACGTGCTGTAGGACAGGCCGTGGCCGAAGGCGTACAGCGGGCCCTGGCGGGTCAGGTCGGCGTAGCCGGCCGGGTGGCTGCCGCCACTGCCTTGGTGCTGGCCGTGGTAGAGCGGCACCTGGCCCAGGTGGCGCGGGAACGTGCCGGGCAGCTTGCCGCTGGGGTTGACCGCTCCGTAGATCACGTCCGCGACGGCCTGCCCGGCTTCCTGGCCGAGCAGCGGCGCCAGGAGCACGGCGCTGGACGCCTCCGCCACGCTCCCTAGCAGCAGCGGGCGGCCCGAGACGACCACCGTGACCACGGGCTTGCCGGCGGCGGCGAGCACGCCGATCAGCTTCTCCTGGTCACCGGGAAGGGCCGGCCGGGCGACCGAGCGCCCCTCGCCGGCCGTGTTGTTCCCGGCCCACCCGGTCCGTTCCCCGACGACGGCGATGATCACGTCGGCGTCGCCGGCGGCCCGTCGCGCCTCGTCGGCGTCCAGCGCCCGCCCGGGGTCGCCGGCGAAGCTGCCCAGCGAAGCGGCCGTGACTGCGGGGTCGAGGCCGCGCAGCGCCTGGGCGACGGTCAGCGCGGCCGGGTGAAGCTGCCGGGCCGCCGCCTCGAAGACGGGCTCGGATCCGGGGAGGCGGGTCTGGAAGATGTCGGTGAAGGCGAAGTTATCCGGGTCTACTCCGGGGACGCGGCCCTCGCGGATTGCCCGCATGCCGAGCGGCATCTCGCGGGCGGCCACCGAGGTGTAGGCGCCGAAGTGGACCCGGATCTCGTCGGCGGCGGGCCCGGTCACCAGGACACGCCGCCCGCCCGGCGTCAGCGGCAGGATCCCGTCGTTGCTCAGCAAGACGACGGCGCGCTCGGCGATCCGCCGGCCAGCCGACGCGGCTTCGGCCGGTCCTGGCGGCACAGGCCGGGCGGGCCCGGGCGCGGGGGTGAAGCCGGGGATCAGCCCGACCCTGGCCTTGATGGCCAGGACCCGGCTCACAGCCAGGTCGACGGCTTCCTCGGCGAGGCGTCCGCCTTCCACCTCGGCCGCAATGGCCGCGAAGTTCTCATCGCCCGGCAACTCGCTGTCGAGCCCGGCCGCCAGCGCCTGGCGGGCTGCCTCGCCTGGGGTGGCGGCGGTCCGGTGGACGGCGCGCAGCCGCTGAACCGCGTCGTAATCGCTGACCACCACGCCGTCGAAGCCGAGGGCGTCGCGCAGCAAGGTGGTCAGCAGCCAGCGGCTGGCGGTCGCCGGAAGCCCGTCGACCTCGTTGTAAGCACTCATGATGACCGCGAGCCCGGCCTCGCTGACGGCGCGGCGAAACGGCTCCGCGTACTCGTCAGCCAGGATGCGCGGCCCGAGCGGAGCGGCCGCCATGTTCAGCCCGCCCTCGGAGGCGGCGTACCCGAGGAAGTGCTTTCCGGTGGCGAGCACGCCTGCCTGCCCGGCGCTGCCCTGGGCCCCGCGCACGAACGCGACGGCTAGCTGCGCCGCGAGCTCCGGGTCCTCGCCGTAGGTTTCGTGCACGCGTCCCCACCGCGGGTCCCGGCCGAGGTCCATGACCGGCGCGAACAGCAAGTGGAAGCCGGCCGCGCGGGCGTCCGCCGCCGCCGTGGCCGCGACCTGCCCGGCCACGGCGGGATCCCAGGTGGCGGCCTGGGCCCAGGCGGTGGGGAACTGCGCGGCCGACGCGTGCAGGAACCCGCTGATGCCCTCGTTGTGCACCAGCGCGCCGATCCCGAACGGTGACGTCTCCCGCACCGCCTGCTGGATCGCAGCCACGTCTTCGCGCAGGCTATCGGCGTCATGCCCCAGGAACCAGCCAAGCGACAGGTGGCCGACCCCGTGCGGGCGGAGGCTGGCGACCCGGCCCGGGTCGGGCAGCGGGCTGCCGGCTTCCCGGCCGCCGGCGAACAGCTCCGCGACGCTCAGCCCCGCCAGCTGGGCAGCCTTTTGCTCCAGGCTCAGCCGGGACACCAGCCGCCGGATCTCGCCCTGGTCCCACGACCTGCTGACAACGGAACCGCTGGCCATCTGGTGCCTCCCCATCTCTCGTGGCCGGTCGTGCGTGACTGTCCGGCCTTCACTCGGCCGTGATCAGGATTTCGGCTCGCTCGCACTCGGGTGCGGTGGCCGTCAGGCGGATCTTGCCGGGGCTGGTGGGACGTAGGACGGCCAGGGCACGCCCGTCGTAGGTGCGGCGCTCGGCGGCGTCGAATCTCTCCTCGGTCGAGGGATTGGCGCTGCCGAAACCAGCGAGGGTGCCTTGGCCGGAGACTTCCACCCGCACCGGGCGGTCGGACCCGGTCCAGCAGGTGCCGGCGGGGTCGGTGAGGGTAAGTGACACGTACGCGAGGTCGCCGGCGGCGGCGGTGATGACCTGGCGGTCGGCCTCGGCGCAGAGCAGGACCGGGCCGGCGGCGGACCGCAGGAGGCAGCGGCCGGTTTCCGTGCCGCCCGTATAGGCGACGGCGAGCAGTTCGCCCGGCTCGTAGACGGTCTCGAACTCCGCCCGGAACCGGTGGCTGTCGCCGGCCGGCCGGCAGCCCAGGGAACGGCCGTTCAGGAGGAGTTCCACCTCGTCGGCGTCGCTGTAGACCTCGATGGTCACCGGTGCGCCTTCGAATCCGGGCCAGGTCCAGCTGGGGACAGCGTCGCTCCACGCCCACGGGGTTCCGGTGAACGTCTTTCCGTGGTGCTCCGGCCGCCAGACCGCCAGGTAGGGCTGGGTCCGCAGGCCGAAGACGATCTGCCGGTAGTAGGAGGCGGGCCTGCGGTGGCCGGTGATGTCGATGTCGCCGCAGCCGGCCAGCAGGTGCGGGTACGGTCCGCTGAAGGAGGGCCGGGTGCCGTCCGCGGCCGCGTACTGAGGTCGGCCGATGCCGGCTTCGCCCAGGTAGTCCCAGCCGGTCCAGGTGAAGTCGCCGATGACGTTGCTGTACTGCTTGACCAGCCGCCAGTTGCCGTCGATGCGGGTGGGGAAGGTCTCGCTGCCGACGATGATCCGGTTGGGGAACAGGTCCTGGTCCAGGGCGTAGCGGGCCTCGGCGTAGTTGATCCCGGCGATGTCGAGCACGCTGAACGACTCGGCCGTCCGGCGGGTGACCAGGTCAGAGGCGCTGATCGCGTTCATCGCATCGCCGGCGTCGGCCATCAGGGTATTGATTCCGGCGCCCTCGCCCGCCCGCGCGCGCAGGGCGGCCAGGTCGCCGAGGACCGCGAGCATCCCGTTGACGGCGTTGGTGACGTACCGGGTGCCGTCCAGCGCGCGGACCTTCTCGGCGAGCTTGCGTCCCCAGGCGGACCCGGCGGGGGTCCCGGTCTCCGGGATCTCGTTGCCGATCGAGTAGGCGATGACGCTGGGATGGTTGATGTCTTTGGCGACCATCGCCTCGATGTCGCGTTCCCACCACTGCGGGAAGTCCAGGCTGTAGTCGAAGTCACTCTTGGCCGCGGTCCACATGTCGAACGCCTCGTCCATGACCAGCAGGCCGGCCCGGTCGCAGGCGTCCAGCATCGCCTTGCTCATCGGGTGGTGGGACATCCGGATCGCGTTGAAGCCGGCGTCCTTGAGGAGCTGGACGCGGCGTTCTTCCGCACGGGCGAAGGTCGCCGCACCGAGGACGCCGTTGTCGTGATGGATGCAGGCGCCGCGCAGTTTGACGGTCTCGCCGTTGACCCGCAGGCCCCGCTCGGGGTCGATCTGCAGCAGGCGGATGCCGAAGGTGACCGATTCGGTGTCTGCCTCGTCGTGCTCTCCGGTCAGGCTTACCTGGGCCGTGTACAGGGCGGGCGAATCCGGCCCCCAGAGCGCGGGCCTGCGGACGTACAGGCGCTGCCGTGCGGTCGTCGGCTCGCCCGGCAGCAGCGAGACCCGCGAGCTGCCGGCGGCGACGACGCGGCCGGCGGGGTCCCGGATCTCGGTGACGAGGCCGACCGTCCTGATCGCGGTCGAGTCGTTCTCGACGGTGGTGGCGACCTCGACGACCGCCCGCCCCGTGTCGATGTCGGGGGTGGTGACGCGGACGCCGTCGGGTGCGATCCGCACCAGGCCGCTGGTCAGCAGCCAGGTGTCGCGGTAGATGCCGGCGCCGGTGTACCAGCGGGAATCACGGTGCGCCCGCGCCTCGACGCGGATCTCGTTGTCCTGGCCGACCCTCAGGAACCGGCCCGCGTCGATACGGAACAGCGAGTACCCGTAGGGGCGCTGGCCGGCGTAGTCGCCGTTGACGTAGACCATCGCGTCCCGGTAGACACCCTCGAACTCGATCAGGACCCGGCGTCCCCGGTGTTCCTCGGGGACGGCGAACGTCTTGCGGTACTCGAAGGCGCCACCGGGAAAGTAGGCGGCCGCCCCGCCTTCCCTGGTGGCCTGGCCGTCCGGCGCGACCCGCTGCTGCCCGATCATCGCGTCGTGCGGCACCGTCACCGGCTGGTAGGGCGCGGAGGCGCCGCCCAGTTCCGCGAAGGGGTTGACCCTGGGCCGGAACTCCCAGCCGTCGTTGAAAGGAACGCGGATCATGAATCCCTCATTCTGGAGTACCTGCGCTGGGCTGGGCCGCGGCACGCCCAGTGTCACCCAGCGACCGGAGCATAGTAATACGCTTTACCAATACGCATTACCTACCACGCCGTGCCATATGGCAGCAAGACATCCCGGCGCAACGAGTCCGTAACACAGCCGTCCCGCGCGGCCAGCCAGGCCTGCTCCGTCGCGCTGGTCAGGCATTACCCTGTGTAGGTCGGCAATGTCGGCATCCACGTGGACGAGAGGGCCATGACGCGACCCGCGAAGCGCATCACCAGTATCGACGTCGCGCGCGCGGCCGGCGTCTCCCAGACGACCGTCAGCTTCGTCCTCAACGACAAGCCCGGCCACTCAATCCCGGAAGCGACCCGGCTCCGGATTCTCGAGGTTGCCCGCGAGCTGGACTACCGGCCGCACGCCTCGGCCCGCGCGCTGGCGGCCGGGCGCAGCGACATCGTCCTCCTGTCGGTTCCCGACCTGCCAATTGGCAGCGCCATCAGCCGCTTCATCGAGGAGATGGCATCCGCGCTCGCTGACCAGGGCCTGACGCTGGTCACCCACCTGGCCGGAGCGCACGGCCGCCCGCTGCCTGACGTCTGCGCCACGGTCAACGCGTCGGTGGTCATCGGGCTGATTCCGTTTGACGAGGACACCGTGCAGGCGCTGTACCGGGCGGGCGCCGATGTTGTCCTCCCGACCCGCTTCAGCCACGCTGACGCTGGCCATCCGGTCGGGCGCATTCAGGTTGAGCACCTGGTCAGCCGCGGACACCGGCGCATCGGCTACGCAATGCCAGCCCATCCGGGCCTGCGGGAGATGGCGGAAGACCGGCTCGAGGGGGTCGTCGAAGCCTGCGCTGAGGCGGGCCTTGAGCCGCCGGTCGTGCTCAGCACCAGCCTGGAGATTCCGGTAGCGGCGGCCGCCGTCGGGCAGTGGAGGAGCCAGTCGGTCACGGGCGTGTGCGCCTTCAATGACGAGACCGCCATCGCCGTGCTGGCCGGCCTTCGGGAACAGGGTCTGACCGCCCCCGCCGACCTCGCTGTCATCGGAGTCGATGACATCGCCACCGCGCGGCTGGCGGCTCCGCCGCTCACCACGGTCACCTTTGACCTGCGGCAGGCCGGCCGCGGGCGGGCGGAGGCCGTCATGGCCAGCCTGGCAGGCGGTGAACCGAAGCTTTCAGCTCGGGAGCACTGGAAGCTCATCGAGCGCGCATCCGCCTGAGCGCCTTGGTGCCGGGGTGCGTTCCGGGCTGGCCGCCGTGGCCGTCGTGGATTCAGGCGCGTTAAGCACGGTTGAACTCCGCGTTAAGCCCGTTACGGAGTTGTTGCCTGGCTGGCCCTTGCGCAGCCGACGGTGCCGTCCCATCATGAGTAATGCGCATTGGTAATGCGCATTATTAACCTAATACAGCTACTGTCCAGGCCGCGCGGCCCCCGTGCGAGCAGCGCGAGTCGCTGTCCCGCCCGCCCCGCGAATGCTGCCTGCGCAGGCTTCGCCCGTGACCGCGCAGCCCACAGCCGCAACCTTCTAGGAGGTGGAAATGGTGAGCATGCCGTCGGACCCCGTCCGGCCTGGCGCTGCCGAACCGGACCCGCCCGCCGTCCCGTCCGCTCCGGACCCGCATGCCACCGCTGCGGGGCTGGCGGCCGGGCTGATCGAGGCAGAGTCGGAACGCCGCGCGCGTCAGGCCGAGGCGAGTCGCGAGGTGCTGTTCCCGGACGACCTGCTGCCCGGTGTCGGCGGCGAGCCGGTGCCGTTGTCCAAGGCGCTGGCGGCCGGCGGGCTCGCGACCGTGCTCATGCTCACCATCCTGGGGTCCTTCGACAACCTTCAGGGCGCCACGCTGAGCGTGCTCGCCCCTAACATCAGCAGCGCGTTCCACGTCAGCAACGGCGTGATCGTCTTCATCTCCGGTGCCTCCTCCGGCTTCCTCATCATCGGGGCGCTGCCGATGGGCTGGCTGGCGGACCGGTTCCGGCGCACCCGGATCGCCGGGATCGCCGGGCTGGTGTTCGCCGTCATGGCGACCGCGTCGGGGCTGGCGTCCAGCGTCTTCCTGCTGTTCCTCGCGCGGTTCGGCGCCGGGCTCGCGCAGTCGAGCACGGTGACCGTGCACCCGGCCCTGCTCGCCGACGCCTACCCGATCGGCGTGCGCGGCCGGCTGTCCGCGATCAACATGATGGCGACCAGCATCATCGGCGCACTGAGCCCGCTGGTGGTGGGCGGGATCGCCACCCTGGCAGGCGGGACGAACGGCTGGCGGGTTCCCTTCCTCGTCCTCGGGCTGCCCGCCGCCGTCGTCGCGCTCTTCGTCTTCCGCCTGCCCGAGCCGAAGCGCGGCCAGCAGGAGATGACCGCGGTGCTGGGCGAGGTCATCGAGGATGCTGACCCGATGCCGATCTCGGTCGAGGCGGCGTTCGCCCGGCTGCTGCGGATCCGGACGCTGAAGGCGGCCATCGTCGCGTTCTCCGCGCTGGGCTTCTCCTTGTTCACTGGCAGCGTGCTGGCCAACCTGTGGCTGGACCAGCGCTTCCACGCGGGCGCCTTCGAGCGCGGCGTGCTCGGCACCGTCGGCGGCCTCGGCGTCGTCGCGGTGCTGCCCTTCCTGGGACCGCACTACGACCGGCTGTACCGGCGGAACCCGGCCCGGGCGCTGTCGCTGATCGGCCTGCTGATCCTGGCCGCGGCGGTGCTGCTCCCGGTCCAGTGGGTCATGCCGAACGCGCTGGCCTTCACCCTGGTCGGCATTCCCGAGCAGGTCCTGCTGTTCGCCGCGTTCACGATGGTCGGCCCTGTGGTGCAGTCGGTTTCGCCGTACCGGCTGCGCGGGATGGGCGTGGCGCTCGGCGCCATCTACACGTTCTTCATTGGCGCGACCGGCGGCGCGGTGCTGTCCGCGCTGCTGGAAAGCGCCTACGGCCCGCGGACGGCGATGCTGGCCATCGGCGTGCCGGCCGCCCTGGTCGGCGGGTTCTTCCTCTTCCGGGGCGCGCGGTTCATCAGGAACGACTTGTCGCTGGTCGTCGCCGAGCTGCGCGAGGAGCTGAGCGAACGCGAACGACGCGCGCAGGATCCCCAGGACGTGCCGGTGCTGCAGGTCAGGGACGTCGATTTCGAGTACGGCCACGTGCAGGTGCTGTTCGGCGTCGGGTTCGAGGTCAGGCGAGGGGAAGTCCTGGCCCTGCTCGGCACCAACGGGGCGGGAAAGTCGACGATCCTGAAGGTGATCTGCGGGCTGGGCACCCCGTCGCGCGGGGTGGTCCGGCTGAACGGCCAGACGATGACGTTCGTCGCGCCCGAGCAGCGGGGCCGCTACGGCATCCACCTGCTGCCCGGCGGGGCGGGCACCTTCCCCGGGATGTCAGTGCGCGACAACCTGGAGATGGCCGCGTTCGTGCTGCGCGGAGACCGTGCCGCCCGCGACGAGCGCTTCCGGTACGTGCTCGGCCTGTTCCCTGGCCTGGCCGGGCGGATGAACCAGAAGGCCGGGTCGCTGTCGGGCGGCCAGCAGCAGCTGCTGGCCCTGGCGATGGTACTGCTGCACGAGCCGGAGGTCCTGCTCATCGACGAGCTGTCCCTCGGGCTGGCCCCGGCTGCGGTGGCCGGGCTGCTGGCGGTGATCGAGCGGCTGAAGGCCGACGGCCTGACCATGGTCATCGTCGAGCAGTCGCTGAACGTCGCGCTGTCGGTCGCCGACCGGGCCGTGTTCCTGGAAAAGGGCCAGGTGCGGTTTACCGGCCCGGCCCGGGAGCTGGCCGAGCGGGACGACCTGGCCCGCGCGGTGTTCCTCGGCGCGGACGGAGGCTGACCAGTGACCTTCCTTACCCCGCAGCTGCTGCTCAACGGCGTGGTCGACGGCCTGATCATCGGCGTGCTGGCGATGGGCATCGTGCTGATCCAGCGAACCACCAAGGTGATCAACTTCGCCGTGGCCAACATGGGCCTGGTCGCGTCGGGCCTGCAGGCCGACCTTGTCCTGGACTACCACCTGCCGTTCCTGGCCGCGCTCCCGATCGCGCTCGCGGCCGGCACCGCGTTCGGGCTGCTGGCCGACCGGATCGTCATCAGGCGGCTGTTCTACGCCCCCCGCGTCATCGTGCTCGTCGCGACCATCGGCATCGCGCAGCTCGCGGAGACGATCGCGGCGCTGCTCCCCAAGATCAGCAATACCGCGGCGACCTACCCGGTCATCTCGGCCGGCGTCTGGCGGCTGTCCGCCACCGTGCAGGTCACGGGCACCCAGATCGCCATCGCGGCGGCGGCGCTCGTCATCGTCCTGGCCCTGTCGCTGCTGCTGAACCGTACCGTGCTGGGCAAGGCGGTCCTGGCCTCGGCCGACAACCCGGCCCTGGCCCGGCTCCAGGGCATCAGCCCGAAGACGGTGTCGGCGGCGGTGTGGGCCGGCGCCGGGCTGGTCTCCTCGGTCTGCCTGATCCTCATCTGCGGGGAGAACCAGCAGGTCGACCAGCTCTCGGCAGTCGGGCCGGAGACGCTGACCAGCGCACTGGCGGCCGCGGTGCTCGCCCGGATGGTCTCTTTCCGGGTCGCGCTGCTGGCCGGGATCGCCCTCGGCATCCTGCAGGACGTCGTCGAGTTCAACTGGCTCAGCCAGGGCGGCCTGACCGACGCGCTGATGCTGGTGCTGGTCATCGCCGCGGTGTTCTTCACCGGCCGGCCCGGCAGCGCGGAGCGAGGCTCGTTCTCCTTCGCGCCGAACGTCCGGCCGGTGCCCGGCCGGCTGCGCGAGATCTGGTGGGCCCGCAACATCGAGCGCATCACGCTGGCCGTGCTGGCGCTCGCCGCCGTCTTCGTGCCGCTGGTCGTCACGCTGCCGTCCCGCCAGCTGCTTTACACCATCATCCTGGCCTACGCGATCTGCGCCGTGTCGGTCACCATCTTGACCGGCTGGGCCGGGCAGCTGTCCCTGGGGCAGATGGCCTTCGCGGGCATCGGCGCGCTGACCGCCGCCCTGCTGTCCCGCGGAACGAGCCTGAGCTTCGGAAGTACCGTCCTCCAGGTTCACCCGATGCCCTTTGCCGTCGCGGTGGCCGTCGCGGCCCTGGTCACCGCCGTGCTCGCGGCCCTGCTCGGCTTGGGCGCGCTACGGGTCCGCGGGCTGCTCCTCGCGGTCACCACGTTCGCGTTCGGCGTCGCCTGCGAAAGCTACCTCTACGCGCGCCCGTTCTTCCAGGACAACCCGCAGTCAAATACCGCGTCCTTCCCTGTCACCACCCTGTTCGGCCTGAACATCAGCTCGCAGCGGGCTTACTACTACGTCGTCCTGGTCGTCCTGGTCGCGGTGATGATCCTGGCCGGACGGCTCCGCCGCAGCGGGATCGGCCGGGCCACCATCGGCGTACGCGAGAACCCGGATGCCGCGGCCGCTTACGCGGTGAGCGCCGTCCGGGCCAAGCTGCGGGCGTTCGCCCTGGCCGGCGGGATCGCCGGCCTCGGCGGGGCGCTGCTGGCGGGGGCGCTGCAGACAGTTCCCTACGGCAGCTCCTACTTCCTGCCGGACGACTCGCTGTCGCTGGTCGCCCTGGTTGTCATCGGGGGCCTCAGCTCGGTGTCGGGACCGGTCATCGGCGCGCTCTGGGTCGTCGGGCTGCCGGCGTTCTTCCCCGGCAACGACGCCGTCCCGCTGCTCACCTCGAGCCTGGGCCTGCTGATCATGCTGCTGTACTTCCCCGGCGGCCTGGTCCAGGTCGGCTACGCCGCCCGGGACGCGCTGCTGGCCTGGGCAGACAAGCGGCTCGGCCCGGCCCCCGCCAAGTCCGCCAGCGCACCGCCCGCCGCTCTCACCGCGACGGCCCGCGCCCCGCTGCCCGGCGACGAGCCGGCGCTGGCCGCAGCGCAGGTCACGGTGAAGTTCGGCGGGGTCACCGCCGTCGACCTGGTCTCGCTGCAACTGCGCGCCGGCGAGGTAGTCGGGCTGATCGGCGCCAACGGCGCGGGCAAGTCGACCCTGATGAACGCCATCGGCGGCTACCTTCCCGCCGGGGGCCAGGTCAGGCTGCTCGGGCGGGACATGAACGGCCAGCCGGCCCACCGGCGGGCCGCCGCCGGCCTGGGGCGCACTTTCCAGGCAGCAACCCTGTTCCCCGACCTCACCGTGACCGAGACCGTCCAGATCGCGCTGGAGGCCCGCGGCCGCACCGGCCTGCTGTCCACCGCCCTGTACCTGCCGCGGTCGGTGCGCGGCGAGCGGGCCAAGCGCGCCCACGCCGCCGAGCTGATCGACTTCCTCGGCCTCGGCCGCTACGCCGACAGCCTCATCAGCGACCTGTCCACCGGCACCCGGCGCATCGTCGAGCTCGCCGGGCTGCTCGCCCTCGACGCCCGGGTGCTGTGCCTGGACGAGCCCACCGCCGGCGTCGCCCAGCGCGAGACCGAGGCGTTCGGCCCGCTCATCACCCAGATCCGCCGTGAGCTCGGCGCCGCCATGCTCGTCATCGAGCACGACATGCCGCTGATCATGAGCATCAGCGACCGGGTCTACTGCCTCGAGACAGGGCGGGTGATCGCCGAGGGCAGCCCGGCGGCGGTCCGGTCCGACCCCGCCGTCATCGCCAGCTACCTCGGCACCGACGAGCGCGCCATCGCCAGAAGCGGCACCGCCGCGCCACCAGCACCTGCCTCGCCCACCGAGTCTCACTGAAGGGAAACCAGCCTCATGACCTCACGCAGACCACTCGCACTCGCGGCCGCGGCG
>Ga0335075_10011978_pt1 | contig 13115 bp, 11 predicted proteins | sample Lox_Sample_24_FD_206723 | JGI IMG/M metagenome (GOLD analysis project Ga0335075, IMG submission 206723) | Soil microbial communities from Loxahatchee National Wildlife Refuge, Florida, United States - Lox_Sample_2.4 | ecosystem: Environmental > Terrestrial > Soil > Wetlands | place: USA... | reverse complement strand
GATGTTGGGCCGCTCGCACAGGTCGGCCGTCTCCGCGGTCCAGTAGCCGATCGCGTCGTCGACGCAGCGGGCCATGATGCCCATGTGGTCGATGATGATCTTGAGTCCGGGGTGGCGGTCGGCGATCGCGCCGAGCTCGGCCTTCCAGATCGGCGCGTGCACCATCGTGACCAGGCCCAGCTCCTCGGCCAGGGGCCAGTACCAGTCGTTGGTGCCGTCGATCATCCAGTTCCGGTCGATCGGCCGGTGGAAGGTCAGCCTGGTGCCCTTGATGGAGGGGTTCTGCGCGAAGTCGCGCATCATCGCCGCGCCCTCGGCCGGCTTGTTCTGCGGGATACGGGCCATGACGCCGAACCGGTCCGGGTGCGCCTCGCACGCCTCGAGGGCGTAGTCGGTGCGGTCGCCCTCCCAGGACGGCGGGAGGATCAGGGCGCGGTCAACGCCCGCCTCGTCCATCAGGGCCACGCACTCCTGATAGGTGAAGGCCGCCTCGCGGTGCCCGTTCAGCCGCATGCGCTCCCTGGCGCCCTTGATCCAGGGACGGTCGGGGGTCTCTTCTTTCCAGATGTGCACCTGGGAGTCAACAATGAACACGGAGATAACTACCTTTCTTTGTCGAGCTTGAGCCTGAGTTCGGCGACGATGTGCTCGGCGATGGCCATCGACGCCGTTGCCGCTGGCGATGGGGCGTTGCGGACCGCGGTGACCGGCCCCACCTGGCTGATGCGGAAGTCGTCGACGAGGCCGCCGTCGGGGTCGACGGCCTGCGCCCGCACTCCGGCGGGCGCGGAGGTCACATCGCCCGGCGTCAGCCAGGGCAGGTAGGTCCTGGCCTCGGCCAGGTAGGCGCGCCGCACCAGCGACCCCCGGTACTCGCGCACCCCGGTCATCCAGTGCTGCCTCGCCAGCCGCCTGAAGGCCGCCGAGCGGGCCAGTCGCGATATTTCATCCCAGGTCACGTCGGTGCGCCGGTATCCCTCGCGGGCGAGCGCGAGCACCGCGTTGGGACCGAGATCGGAGTTGCCGTCGACGCGCGGGGTCAGGTGGACGCCGAGAAACGGATACCGAGGGTCGGGCACCGGGTAGATGAGCCGCCGCACCCGGCCGGCCGCGTGCGGGCGCAGCCGCAGGTACTCGCCTCGGAACGGGATGATCTCGGGCGTGGCGGTATCGCCGACGGTCGCGGCGAGCAGGTCCGCCTGCAATCCGGCGCAGATCACGAGCCGGGACAGCCGGAACGAGCGGTCCGGGGTGTCGGCCTCAACGCCGTCCGCGCCGCCCGTGCCGCGTAGCTTCAGCGCGGTGACCGGGGTCGAGGTCAGCACCCGGCCGCCCGCGGCGACCACGTCGGCCGCGAACGATCGCGCGATGGCCGGGTAGTCGACGATGGCGGTGGTGGGGGAGAGCAGCGCGGCGACCCCGGCCACGTCCGGCTCGAGCTCGCGCAGCTCCGACCCGGTAAGCCACTGCACGCCGGGGACGCCGTTGATGTTCGAGCGCCGCTCGAGCTCGCGCAGCTTGACCGCCTCGGCCTCGTTCCGCGCGACCACGAGCTTGCCGCGCTCGTCCCAGGCCAGTCCCCGGTCGGCGCAGTAGGCCCGCAACAGGCCGACGCCGTGCCTGGTCATCTTCGCCTTGGCCGAGCCGGGCGCGTAGTAGATGCCGGCGTGCACGACCCCGGAGTTATGCCCGGTCTGGTGCGCGGCGACGGCCAGCTCCTTCTCGAACACCACGACCGGGACGCCCGCGGCCGCGAGCTGCCGCGCCACCGCCAGCCCGACGATCCCGGCCCCGATGATCCCGACCGGGGCGGCGTCGGTGACCCCCGCTACCACTGGTACCGCACGGCGCTGGTCTTGATGCGGGTGTAGAAACGCAGGCCGGGCGCGCCCTGCTCCTTGAACGGGGAACCGGACTCGTGGAAGCCGCCGAACGGGTGGTGCACGTCCCAGCCGGCCGTCGGCAGGTTCACCGCGACCTGCCCCGCCTCGGCCTCCTCGAGGAACCGGGTGGCCGAGGTCAGGCTGCCGGTGAACACGGCCGCGGCGAGGCCGAAGGCGGTGTCGTTGGCCAGCCGCACCGCGTCGTCGAAGTCAGCGGCCGTGGTGATCGCCAGCACCGGACCGAACACCTCGTCCCGCCACAGCGACTGGGCCGGCGTGACGTTGACCAGCGTCGGCTCCACATAGCAGCCGTATGAAAGGGCGTCCAAAGCGGGTGGGCCGCCGCCGGCGATGACCTCGCCGCCTTCCTTCCTGGCCCGTTCGATGTGCTCGAGCACGCCGTCGCGGTGCGCGGCGTAGCTGAGCGGCCCCATGGTGGTCGCCGGGTCCAGGCCGGGGCCGAGCACGATCTCGGCCACCCGGTCGCGCAGCCGCTCGGTCAGCGCCGGAGCCACCGACGCCTCGACGATCAGCCTGCTGGTGGCGGTGCAGCGCTGGCCCGCCTGGGCGAAGGCCGCGCTGGCGACGGTGGCCGCCGCCATGTCGAGGTCGGCGTCCGCCAGGACCACGGAGACGTTCTTGCCGCCGAGCTCGCCCTGCAGCCGGACGTTCCGATCGGCCAGCGTGCGACGCAGATAACTGCCGACCTCGTTCGACCCGGTGAAGGTGACCGCGTCCGGCGAGGCGAGCAGCGCGTCGGAGATCTCGGCGTTGCGACCGGTGATCACCTGCACCACACCGTCGGGTAGCCTGGCCTCCGCAAACAGCCTGACCAGCCAATTCGCGATCATCGGGGTCTGCGAGGCGGCCTTGAGCAGCACCGCGTTGCCCGCGATGAGAGCAGGCCCGAGCTTCCGTGCGGGGGTGATCAGGGGGTCGTTCCACGGGCAGATCGCGAGCACCACGCCGACCGGCTCGACCCGGGCGCTGGTCTGCGTTCCCGGTCGCGCGTCGGCCAGCAGCTCCCCCCAGGGCTGGCGGGCGAACGACGCGTAGTAGTCGAGGAAGTCGGCGGTCTTGGCGACCTCGACCCGGGCCTCGGCCAGCGTCTTGCCGTTCTCCCTGACCAGGATGACGGCGCCGTCCTCGGCCCGGGCCCTGATCAGGTCGGCGCACCGCGAGAGCACGGCCGCCCGGTCGAGCGGGCCGGTCCGCCGCCAGGTCGCGAACGCGGTCCTGGCGAGGGAGTACGCCGCCGCGACATCGGCCGCGGTCATCGCCGGCACCTCCCCGACCACGGAACGCACGTCCGCCGGGTCCCTCACTTCAAGCATCAGCCCTCCGCAAAAACGCATGGCCGGCCCGTCAGGCACGGCTCCGTCATCCTAAGAAGCCACGGAGACCAGGTCAGCGTCCCGCGCCGCAACCTTAGATGTACGTCGCGACGATTCCCCTCGCCCCCCGGTTATGGGCAGAATCGCGGCAGTCGTATCGGAGAGGTTAACGATGGAATTCGTGGTCATCGCCCAGTACCGGGCGCAGGCGGGTGAGGCCGACCGGGTCGCGGACGCCCTGCGGAAGATGGTCGGGCCCACCAGGGCGGAGCCCGGCAACCTCGACTACCAGGTCTTCCGCGACCCCGGTGATCCCTCGCTTTTCGTGCTCTTCGAGCGCTACGCCGACCAGTCGGCGTTCGACGCCCACCGGGCCACGGGACACTTCGGTGCCTACCTGGCCGGCGTGGTGCTGCCGGCCCTGGCGGACCGGGTCAGGCTCGACCTGATCCCGCTCGCGCAGTAACGGACGAGTAACTGAATAGGCGAACAGCCAAGTAGCGGATGGCGAATCCTAAGGCTTCGCGATTCGACAGTAACGGACTAGGAAACGCACGGTCACGCACAGGTCGTGGTTGGTGGGATGTGGCAGCAATAGCCATGAGATGGAGGCATCAAAAGCAATGACGCATAGATGGAAGCGATGGGCTGCGCCCGGTGCGGCGATCACCGCGGTCGCCCTGCTGGCCGCCTGCAGCAGCTCAAGCTCGAGCTCGAGCAGCGCCCCGAGCAGCAGCTCCCCGACCGCCAGCAGCTCCGCCGCCAGCACAACGTCCTCGGGGCTGGCGACCGCCCAGGCCATGGTCACCAAGCTCGAGGCGCCCACGACCAACTACCCGGTCCCGACCGCGAGCGTCTCCGGCGTATCAGCGCTCAAGGGCAAGACCGTCTACTACATCCCGCTCGTGCAGCAGATCCCCGGCTTCGTGGTGACCGCCGCGACCATGAAAGCCGCGCTGGCCAAGGTCGGCATGAACCTCCAGGTCTGCAACGGCGAGGCCCAGCCGTCCGCGATCGCGGCCTGCGTCACCCAGGCGACGGGCGCCCACGCGGCCGGCATCGTGCTTGACTCCATCCCCTACGGCATGGCCGAGAACTCGCTGATGGCGGCCAAGGCCAAGGGCGTGCCGGTCATCGTCGCCGACCAGTACCCGCCGTCAGGCAACGTCAACACCGATTCGGTCACCTACGTGCCCGGCGTGGTCGACCAGCCCACCCAGATCGCCTACTGGATGATCGCCGACTCCCAGGGCAAGGCCAACGCGATCATCGCCGAGGAGGCCGACTCCCAGTCGTCGATCCAGTACGTGGTCAACTCGGAGTCGATCTACAAGCAGCTCTGCCCGGACTGCACGATCACGGTCAAGCAGATCACCGAGGCCACGAACACCCTGATCGCGTCGGCCACCAGCTCCAACCTGCTGGCCCACCCGGAGGCGAACTACTACTACACCGAGTTCGAGGACAGCCTGCAGCCGACGATCCAGGGCATACAGCAGTCCAACAAGACAGGCATCTCGCTGTCGGTGGCCGGCGCCTCGACTGACAGCCTCGGGTTGCTGAAGAGCGGCTCGCTCGTGCAGGCCGCCGTCGCCGTCGACCAGGCCTACGCAGGCTGGGCGCTGACCGACGAGATCCTGCGGATGGCGACCAAGACCGCTCCGGCGGCCGAGTCGTTCCCGTCGCGGCTCTTCACAAAGCAGAACATAGGTACCATCCAGGTCACAACCGCCGCCCAGGCCTCGGGCGCCTGGTTCGGCAGCGCGTCCTACCAGGCCCAGTTCGAAAAGCTCTGGGGTCTCGGGTAACGAAGGAGTGAGTAAAAACGTGACCGTCCCGCAGGCCGAAAGGCCGGATTCCGCCCAGAATCGGCAGGACCGCCTGGAGGTAGCTGACATTTCCAAGGCGTTCGGGTCGGCACGGGTGCTGCACGGCATCGGGCTGCGGATCGCCCCCGGGGAGCTGCATGGCCTGGTCGGCCAGAACGGGTGCGGTAAGTCGACCCTGGTCAAGATCCTGACCGGGATCTACACCCCCGACCCCGGCGGTGCCGTGACGGTGGACGGGCGCCCGCTGGCGCTGCCCGTCCGCCCGCTCGACGCCCGCGCGGCCGGGCTCTCGGTGGTCCACCAGAACCTCGGTCTGGTGGACGACCGGACGGTCTGGGAGAACGTCAGGCTCGGCCGCTTCCGGGCGGCCGGCCCGTTCTCCAGGCGCATCGACGGCCGGGCCGAGCGGCAGGCGGTCGAGGAGGTTCTCGACCGCCTCGGCGCCGGCCTCGACGTCAACGAGAAGGTGGGCCAGCTGTCGGCCGAGGACCGGGCGGCCGTCGCCATCGCCCGCGCGATGCAGGACCACAAGGCGGGCGGCGGCCTGATCATCTTCGACGAGTCGACCAGGGCGCTGCGCAAGGAGGCCAGGGCGCGGTTCTTCGAGCTGGTCAACGGCGTCATCGCCAATGGCGCGTCGGTGCTGCTGATCTCGCACAACCTCGAGGAGGTGGTCGCGGTGACCGACCGGGTGACCGTGCTCCGCGACGGGACCGTGGTCGAGACCGGCATCGCGACCAAGGAGACCGACGAAGCCGCCCTCACCAGGCTCATGCTCGGCCGTCACCTGCTGACGCACAGCCGGGGCGACAGCCACGCGCGGGACGAGACGGTGGCGAAGGTACGGGGACTCGCGGTCCGTTCGGTACCCGATTTGGATCTTGATCTTAAAAAGGGCGAAATAATAGGACTTACCGGACTGGTCGGATCTGGCGCCGTCGCGGTCGCGGAGGCGATCGGCGGAGCCCGTCAGGCCCAGGCCGGCCTGCTGACCGTCAACGGCAAGGACATCAGGCTGGCGGCCCGGCGCGGTTCCACCGAGGACTTCATTCGGGCGGGGGTGGCGTTCGTGGCCGAGCGCCGTCTGGAGCAGGGGCTGGCCAGCGGGCTGTCGGTCGCCCAGAACCTCACGCTCCCCCGGGTTCGGAGCCAGGGCAGCAGGCTGCGGATCGGCGGCGGGTGGCAGGCCGACGAGACGGCGGCCATGATCGCCAAGCTCGACATCAGGCCGCCGGAGCCGGACAAGCTGGTCGGCACGCTGTCGGGCGGAAACCAGCAGAAGGTGCTGCTCGGCAAGTGGCTGGCGGGTAAGCCCGACCTGCTCGTGCTGCACGAGCCCACCCAGGCGGTGGACGTCGGCGCCAGGCACGACATCATCTCCGCCATCCGCGAGGCCGCCGGCGGCGGCTGCGCGGTGCTCATCTCCTCGATCGACGCGGCCGACCTCGCGGTGCTGTGCGACCGCGTGCTCGTGTTCCGCGACGGCACGGTGGCGGACGAGCTCACCGGCGACCTCGACCAGGACGCCATCATCCACGCGACGTTCGGCGTGTCGGCCACGACGGCAGGCGCGGCGCAGGGCGTGACCGGCCAGGAAAACGAATCGACGTCGAAAGGGGTGGTCCGATGATGGACACCACCCGACAGGATGCCACCGCGAGTGCCACCAGCGGCGGGCCCGCGGCCACCGCCCGGTCCAGGCGGCTGTTGTCCCCCGGGCAGTTCACCGCCCGGTACGCGATCATCGCGGTCTGGGCGGCGATGATCGCGGTCTACGCCGGCACCGAGCACGGCCTGTTCTGGTCGGCCGGGACGTTCCAGACGATCTTCAGCTCGCAGGAGCCGCTCGTCTTCATGACGATGGCGCTGATGTCCACGATCCTGGTGGGCGAGTTCGTCGACCTGTCCGTGCCCGCGGTGTTCAGCTTCGCGGCGACGATCCTGCCGGTCCTGGTGGTGAACCACGGCTGGCCGGTCTGGCCGGCCGCGCTGGTGGCGATCATCGGCGCGGTCGCGTGCGGCGTGGTCAACGCCTTCCTGGTCGTCAAGCTGCACGTCAACACCATCGTGGTCACGCTCGGCATGTCCACCCTGCTGGAGGGCGTCTCGCTGTGGATGTCCGACATGAACTCGGTCAGCGGCATGCCCGCCAGCTTCGGCAAGATCGCCAACACCGACGCGCTCGGGCTGCCGATCGACTTCTGGTACGGCGTGGTGCTGGTGCTCGGCTTCGGCTACCTGCTCGCGTTCACCCCGCTCGGCCGGCACATGCAGTTCGTCGGGGCGAGCCGGGAGGTCAGCCGGCTGTCCGGGGTCCGGGTCGACCGGATCAGGTTCGGCTCGTTCGTCTTCGCCGGCGCACTGTCCGGGGTGGGCGCGGTCATCGCGGCCGCCAGCATCGGCGGTTACGACCCGACCAGTGCCGATAGCTACCTGCTGCCGGTGTTCGCGGCGGTGTTCCTCGGCACCGCGATCTTCCAGCCGGGCCGGTTCAACCCGCTCGGCACCTTCGTCGGCATCTACTTCCTGGAGACCGGCATCCTTGGGCTCCAGCTCCTCGGCCTGCAGGCCTGGGTCTCTGACGTCTTCTACGGCGGCGTCCTGGTGATCGCGGTGACGATCTCCACCCTGCTGCACCGTCGAAGTTCGTAAAGCCGCGCCCGCTCAAGACGGCCTTGGATCGCTGCCCCGCCTGGCAGCGATCCAAGGTCTTTTTCGTTTTCTCCCGATTGGTGCGAATCGTGAAACCTTAGGCTTCGGGCCCGCTTGTTTGATGCTGTCTCTTTTGTTCTCGTCGGTCGGCTATAAATCCTTCACGCGCAGTCAATGAATTGACGCTCATCGAAGAGCCGGAGATCGAATTGATATTTCGCAACGGTCGCCCGCTGGCGGCTTTCCTCGCTGTCGCGCTGGCGACCGGCGGCTGCTCAAGCTCGCAGGGATCCTCGGCCACCGCGCCGGCCGCGCCGGCGCTGGTGAGGAACCTGGAGAAGACGAGCATCACCGTCGACGACTTTCCCTCGGTCGACTCCGCGGGCCTCTACATCGCCCAGCTGGAGGGCTTCTTCACCGACGAGGGTCTGAACGTCAAGATCAACGAGGTCTTCAGCGGCAGCCAGCAGACGGTTAACGCCATCGAGAATGGCGGCGCCGATATCTCAAGCGCGGACTACGTCACCTATCTCGACAACGAACTGCTAAAGCACGCGCAGCTGCGCATCATCGCCGAGGCGTCCACCCTCCAGCCGAGCCAGCTCGAGATGCTGGTCGCGCACGGGTCCACGATCAACAAGGTCAAGGAGCTCGCGGGCAAGAGGATCGCGGTCGCCGGGCACGATGACATCGCGACCCTGCTGATCGACTCGCTCCTGACCGAGAACAACGTCCCGCTCAGCGACGTGAAGATCGAGCCGGGCTTCGCCCTCCCGGCCATCCCGGCGCTCCTCAACAAGCACGTGATCGACGCGGGGCCCGTTCCCGAGCCGTTCGTCAGCGAGGGCCAGGAGAAGCTCGGCGTCCAGTCGCTGGCCGACCTCGACCAGGGCGCCACCCTCGACTTCCCGATCCAGGGCTTCGCGGTGACGCAGGCGTGGGCGCGGCAGAACCCCGCCACGCTCCGGGCCTTCACGGCCGCGCTGGCCGCGGGACAGGAGGTCGCCGACACCAACCGCCATGAGGTCGAGGTGGCGACCGAGAAGTTCCTGGGCGTCCCGGCGATGACCGCGGCGGTCATGGCGCTGCCGGAGTTCCCGCTCTCGGTCGACTCGACCCAGCTGCAGCGGGTGGTCGACGACATGGTCCAGTTCGGCTTCGTGCCCGCGTCGGATGCGTCATTCCGGGTCAGCTCGATGGTCGGCTGACCCGGAGGAACTCAGCCGCGGGGGCCCGCGGCGGCGGTCAGATCTCGTTGCCCCAGTAGTAGCGCGCGACCATCTCGACCAGCCGGAGCTTCTCGTTCTGCTCCGCCTGGGTCATCAGCGGACGGTCGGCCGACTGGGCGAACCCGCCGTTGGTGGCGATGGCCACGTCGTACTCGCCGCGCTCCTCGACGACGGGGTCCACCAGGTCGAGGATGGACTCCACGGTCTCCAGCTCGGGCGACGACACGTCCACCACCCCGAGGCTGATCACCAGACCGGGCTTGACCAGGTCGAGCGGGAGCCGGGCGGCCGGGTCGGCCGGAAAGTCCACGCTGAGCCGGTGGAACGGCGTCGCGTCGATCAGCGTCTCGAAGGCGGTCGGGTCCCAGCCGCGGGCCGTGCTCGGCAGCGGCCCCGAGTCGGTCAGGTCGAGGCCGACGCGGAAGTCCTCCGGGGCCGTCAGCCCGGTGACCGCGGCGCGGTCGGCCTCGATCATCGCGGCGAGCACCCCGTCGGCGTCGACGCCGGACGGCAGCACGGCGAGGAGTTGCTCGCGGCCCTCCACCGTCAGCAGGACCGGGTAGAGCGGGTTGCCGAGGGCGACGTAGGCGACTCCCTCGGCCGCGAGCGCCTCGATCTCCGCGTGCACGATCGCGGCCAGGGCCGCGCCCGTGCTCTGGATAGCGTCCACCGCCGCCGGGCCGTCAAGCGCCGAGCCGACCGCCGCCAGGTACCCGGGCGACGGCAGCGCCACGAAGACCGGACGGTCGACGACGGCGGTCACCGGCGCCGCCTCGGCCTGCGCGAGGCGGCCGTCGGCGGCCGGCCCGGCCGTGATCGACCGGCGTCGCGCGAACGGGATCCCGGCCAGCTCCGCCAGCGGGGTCACCCCGGTGACCGGGGCAAACCCGGAAACGTGGTCGTAGACGACCGACTCGAAGTGCTCGCGGCGGAACTGACCGTCTCCGACGGTGGACAGCACCAGCCGGCGCTGTAGGTGCGCGGCGGCCTCGACCGCGTCCTGCACGGTCGCGGCGAGCGCCTCGCCCGACAGGCCGGCCGCGCGGGCGGCCAGCAGCGCGGGCGGCCGCACCAGCGACCCGTGGTGGTCGATGTGGTACTTGAAATCGTCGGCCATGGCTGCCTCCGTGGCGATGTGGCTCGTCAGCTGGAAATGCTCGGAATTGCCCGGCGTCAAAACGCCGACGTCGAAACGTGGGCGCTAAGGCGTCGGCGCTAAAACGTCAGTGCGGCTTGCGGTTGCCGGCCCACTCGGGGAAGTCGAGGTCGAAGCCGGCCGCCCGCAGCACGTCCTCGCAGATCTTCTGGTCCTCGTCCGGGCTGCCGCCGGAGATGCCGAGGCCGCCCACGATGTCACCGTCGCGCTTGAGCGTGAAGCCGCCCTTGGTGGCGACGATCGGGTGCTGTCCCATCCGCCCGACCTGGGTGAAGAAGACCGGGTCGGAATTCCGCCAGCCCTCGAGCAGGTACGTGGGCCGCTGCATGACCGCGGCCGAGTACGCCTTGGACAGCGCGATCGACGGCGTCATCGGCCGCGCGCCGTCCATCCGCTCGACCAGCACGACGAAGCCCCCGTAGTCGACCACGGCGATGGACAGCGCCTTGCCAAGGTCAAGCGCCATGGCCCGGGCGTCGTCGGCAAGCTTCCTGGCGTCCGCGAACGGCAGCGTCATGAGTGTCTCCTGCGAATGCGAATATCCGGCGTTATCCCACTACAGCGCCGCCAGCCTATGGCGGCGGCCGAGCCCGAATCAACGCCGCGACCACGCGCCCGCCGAACTCTAATCATTCGCCCCGGGTCAGTCGCCCCAGACCGCCCGGGCGACGTCGGCCACCAGCGCGAGCTTGGCGTACTGCTCGTCTTCGGTGAGCAGGTTGCCGCCCTCGGCGATCGACGCGAACCCGCACTGCGGGCTCAGCGCCAGCCGGTCGAGGTCCGCGAACTTCGCGGCCTCGTCGATCCGGCGGCGCAGCTCGTCGGCCGGCTCGGGCGCCGGCGTCTTCGAGCTCACCAGGCCGAGCACGACCGTCTTGCCCGGCGGCACGAACCGCAGCGGCGCGAACCCGCCGGCCCGCTCGTCGTCGTACTCGAGCAGGAACCGGTCGGCCGGCAGCGAGCCGAAGGTCCGCTCCGCGATCGGCTCGTAGTCGCCCTCGCCCATCCACATCGACGACTGGTTGCCGCGGCAGACGTGGAACCCGATCGTCACCCCGGGCGGCCGCCCGACGCCGACCACGGCGGCGATATCGGTCGCGAGCATCCGCTCGAACGCGGCCGGGTCGCCGTGCGGGCGCGCGCCGAGGAAGGCGCCGTAGCCGGGGTTGTCGAGCTGGATGTAGCGCACGCCGTCGGCGATCAGCGCCTCGATCTCGGCCCGGGTGATCGCGGCCACCTCGGCCGCGAACTCCTCCCGGGACGAGTAGAACCGGTCGGTGACACCGTCCTTCCAGAACCGGTCCTCGAGGAACCCGGGCGCGATCAGCGTCACCTTGACCGGGGCGCCGGTCAGGCCCAGCAGGTGCGCCGCCTCGCCGGCCGCCAGCCGCCCCCGCGGCCGCAGCCGCCCGGCCGCGACCCAGGTGTGGCTGGGCACCTTGGTGACGCCCCGGCCCGAGCGCCACGGCATGTCCCAGGTGGTCATCGTGAACCCGTCGACCGCGTCGACAAACCCGGTCCTGAAGTCCCGCCGCCGGAACTCGCCGTCGGTCACCACGTCGATCCCGGCCTCGAGCTGGCGCGCCACCGCCTGCCCGATCGCCGCGTCCTCGGCCGCGCGCAGCCGCGCGTCGTCGGGCTGGCCCGCCTCGTGCCGCCGCCGCGCCGCCAGCAGCGGCTCCGGCCGCAGCAGGCTCCCGACGTGGTCAGCGCGGAACTTCGTCTCAGTCATCATCGACACCTCTCCTCGCGGCCCAAGCTAGTGACGGCCGCGGTGGGTGCCCAGCCTCAGGTGTGCAAGGTAAGAGTTCAAAATCAAGCTGATATCGAACGGACCCTGCCCTCCGCCCATATCGCCCATTTGCTGCGCAAGCAGACGGCGGGGATAGGGTTGAAATATGAAACTGGGTCTGCACATCTCGGACTTCACCTGGGAAGGCGGGGCCCCCGAGCTCCGCTTTAAGCTCGGTGACATCGCCAAGCGCGCCGAAGACGGCGGCGTCGACCGGATCAGCGTCATGGACCACGTCTGGCAGATCGGGCACATCGGCCCGCCCGAGCACGAGATGCTCGAGGCCTACACCGCGCTCGGCTTTCTGGCCGCCAAGACCGAGCGGGTCAAGCTGCTGACGATGGTCACCGCCGTCGTCTACCGCGAACCGGGCCTGCTCGCCAAGGCGATGACCACGCTCGACGTGCTGTCGGGCGGGCGCGCGATCCTCGGCATCGGGGCGGCCTGGAACGCCGAGGAGTCGGCCGGCCTCGGCCTGCCCTTCCCGCCCGTCGCCGAGCGGTTCGAGCGCCTCGAAGAGGCGATCGGAATCTGCCGGCAGATGTGGAGCGGGGACGACGCCGCCTTCTCTGGCAAGCACTACCAGCTCGCCCGCACCCTCAACTCGCCGCAGGCGCTGTCGCGACCCCACCCGCCCATCCTGATCGGCGGCTCGGGCGAGAAGAAGACGCTGAAGCTGGTGGCCCGCTACGCCGACGCGTGCAACATCTCCGCCTATGACGTCCCCGAGGCGGCTCGCAAGCTCGGGGTGCTCCGCGAGCACTGCGCGAACGAGGGCCGCGACTACGCCGAGATCGAGAAGACCGCCCAGACCCGGTTCGACCTGGGCCTTGACGGTGAGAACGTCAACAAGACGATCGAGCAGGTGCACGCGCTGGCCGAGGCGGGCTTCAGCGTCGCGCACGGCTCGCTGGTCAACGTCAGCGTCCCCGGCCAGCTCGACCTGCTGGCCGAGCAGATCATCCCGGCCATCGAGAAGTTCTAGACCCACCGGGCTCGTCGCCCACACCAGTCGCGCCGGCGCTGTCGTCCCACCGGGCTCGTCAGCGCCGGCGCCCACGCCAGGCGCGCCAGCGCCGCACCGCCCCAAAGATCTTGGAAACTTTTTTCCTGGCGGAAGAAAAGCACGCGTATAGCGTGCTTTTCTTCCAAGTCACTGGTGCCCTGGGGGACGCCGTGATGGCGTGAAAATTTTGCGGGGCTGCGGGTTGCGGCTGGCTGGGGTTGCCGGCGCTGTGTG
>Ga0335075_10011977_pt1 | contig 13116 bp, 10 predicted proteins | sample Lox_Sample_24_FD_206723 | JGI IMG/M metagenome (GOLD analysis project Ga0335075, IMG submission 206723) | Soil microbial communities from Loxahatchee National Wildlife Refuge, Florida, United States - Lox_Sample_2.4 | ecosystem: Environmental > Terrestrial > Soil > Wetlands | place: USA... | reverse complement strand
AACGTGTAGCGCCCCTCCGAGTCGGTCAGGCAGCGTCCGGCGCCGGAGAAGTTCGGATCGAGCGGGGCCGGATACCGGTCCCACTTGTGGCGGTAGCGGCCACACGCGTTCGCCTGCCACACCTCCACGAGGGTGTCGCGCAGCGGCTTGCCCTCGGTGTCGTAGACATGACCGGTGACGATGATCCGCTCCCCGATCGGCTCGCCGGCGTGCTGGCGGGTCAGATCCGCGTCCAGCTCGGTCATGCCGATTCGCTCCGCCAGTGCCGGCCCGGTGATCTCGCCGAGCGTGTGCGGCAGGTAGACAAGCGGTTGCCTGGGGTGACGCAGCGCAGTCGACTTGTAGGGCTCGTAGTCCAGCGGCGGATGGGCGCCGGCGGGCTCGCGGCGGTAGGCGAGCGGCGTATCGGCGACCGGCGTGTAGATCTGGCGGGGCTCGTCCTGCTCGACGGTCATCGTCTCTCCCTTCAGCGGTTGACCAGCTCGCGCAGCGCGGCGAGCTCCTCGTCGGTGGCGGGCGGCGTGGTCCGCACCTCGTCCGTGACCCGCAGGTCCCAGCCCGTCGCCTCACGCACCTGATCGACCTCGACGCCCGGTTGCAGCTGGGTGAGGGTGAGCTCCCGGGCGCCGTCCCCGCCGACCGGCTCGGGGGTGAGCACGCCCAGGTCGGTCACCACCGCGGTCGGCCCAGCGCCGGTGAACCCGAGACGATCGCGGTCGCCGTCGGCATCTCCGAATCCGACGGTGGTGCGGAAGTCCAACCGCTCGACGAAGGTGCGCGGCGAGTGCGGAGCGATCACCACCACCTCCTGGCAGAAGGAGGCGATCTCGGGCGCTCCGCCGGCGCCGGGCAGCCGGGTACGCGGATGGCCGTAGTCGCCGATCACCGTCGAGTTGAGGTTCCCGTGGCGGTCGACCTGCGCGGCCCCCAGGAACGCCACCTGGACCCGGCCGGTCCCGATCCAGTAGTTGAACATCTCAGGCACCGACACGACCGTATCGGCGGTCTCGGCAAGTTCCCCGTCCCCGATCGACAGCGGGATCCGATACGGCTTGGCTCCGATCGTGCCCGACTCGTAGACGAGCACCAGATCCGGGTTGTGCACCATCCGTGCCAGAAGCGCCGCGGTGCTGGGCCGGCCGACCCCGATGAATACCGAGCGGGCGTCGGTGAGAAGCCGGGCGGCCACGATCGTCTGCAGCTCGCCGGTGCTGGCCTGGGTCGTATCCCTCGTCTCGGTCATCGCGTCGTCGTCTCCAGCACATGGTCGTTCATCCAGGCGGTGAACTCGTCGCGGTCGCGGCTCAGCTTGTCCCAGAAACGGTAGAAGTCGTTGTCGCGGGCCGTGATCCCCGCCGCGTACGACGGCAGCGAGCCGCCGGGCGCCTCGGCGACCGCGTCGATCACCCAGCCGGGGATCACCACGCCGCCGGGCCGCGGCTCGAGCGTGTCGACGATCCGCTCGACGGTGACCAGCGAACGGTCGGCACAGAGCACCGCCTCCTTCTGCACGCCCGGGATTCCCCACAGCTGCACGTTGCCCTCGCGATCGGCCTCCTGCGCGTGCACGATCGAGACGTCCGGACGGAGCGCGGGAACGGCCGCCAGCTTCTCCCCGGTGAACGGGCAGACGATCTCCTTGACCTCTGTGCGCTCGCGCAGGTCGGTGCCCGCGTAGCCGCGCATCACGGCGAACGGCATCCGCGCGGCCCCGGCGGCGTAGCGGTTGGCCATTCCGGCGTGGCTGTGCTCCTCGATCTCGATCGGCCGCGGCCAATCGTGCTCGATCGCGTCGCGGAAGCGGTGCAGCGAACCGACGCCGGGGTTGCCCCCGTATGAGAACACGAGCCGGCGCGCGGCGCCCGTCCCGATCATCTGGTCGTAGAGGATGTCGGGGGTCATGCGGATCAGCTCGAGCTCGGTGCGGCGCTGGCGGAGCACCTCGTGGCCGGCCGCGAACGGGATCAGGTGGGTGAAGCCCTCCAGCGCGAGCGAGTCGCCGTCGTGGACGAGCTGCGCGATCGCGTCGGGCAGGGTGGTGATCTCAGCCACGGGCGACCTCCGCGGCCACCGTGCGCTCGAGCGGAAGGCCGACGTAGTTCTCAGCCAGCGCCGTCGCCTGCGCCCGTGAGGAGACGACGTAGCGCAACTGGGAGAGCGCGAGCTCCGCTCCGTAGGCGTCCTCGGCCGGGTCCCTGTGGAGCATCGTGGTCATCCACCACGAGAAGTGCTGGGCGCGCCACACCCGGGCCAGGCAGCGGTCGGAGTATGTCTCGAGCGGGCCGTCATCACCCTCGCGAAAGCGGGCGGCCAGCGCCTGGGCGAGCACGGTCACGTCCGCCGCGGCGAGATTGAGGCCCTTGGCACCGGTCGGCGGAACGATGTGTGCCGCGTCGCCGGCGAGGAACAGGTTGCCGTGGCGCATCGGCGCGGCCACGAAGCTGCGCATCGGCGTGACCGAGGCCTCGGTGATCGGTCCTTCGTTGACCGTGAAGCCATCGCCGTCCTGGCGGGCGTGCAGCTCCGACCAGATGCGATCTTCCGACCAGTTCTCCATCGACTCGTCCGGTGCCACCTGGAGATAGAGCCGGCTGACCGTCGGCGAGCGCATGCTGTAGAGCGAGAATCCCGCCGGGTGGCGGGCGTAGATCAGCTCGTCGGTGGCCGGCGCACCGTCCACCAGGATTCCCAGCCAGGCGAATGGGTAGGTGCGCTCCCAGATCCGCACCTGCGCCGCGACGGTCTCCCGCGACACGCCGTGAAAGCCGTCGCAGCCGGCGATCACGTCCGCGTGCAGCTCGTGCTCGGCTTCGTCGTGGCGGTAGTGCAGGCGGGCAGGGCCGTCGCCATCGAAGTCCTCGATCCGGGCGACGGGGGCGTCGAAGCGCAGCGGCTTCTCCTCGGCGAGCCGAGCCGCGATTAGGTCCTTGACCACCTCGGTCTGGCCGTACACGGTGACCGACCGCCCGCCGGTCAGCTCCTCCATCGGTATGTGGTGCCGCGCACCGTCGAAGCTGAGGTAGATGCCGCCGTGGCGCAACCCCTCCCGGTCGAGACGGTCGGCGACCCCGGCCGCGTGCAGCACGTCGACCGTCCCCTGCTCGAGCACCCCGGCGCGGATCCGCGCCTCGACGTACTCCCGGCTGCGCGCCTCGAGGATGACCGCATCGATTCCGGCGCGGGACAGCAGGCGCCCCAGCAGCAGCCCGGCGGGCCCTGCCCCGATGATCGCCACCTGTGTCCTCTCCACGCCCATGTGTGCCCGGACAGAGTAAAGGGTTTTCCTCGGTCGTGGGCGCACAGCGGCCAACTGTTCGCATAGCGCACAGCCACGGTCACGCGTCGACGCGCGTCGACGACCGGCGGCCGCCAGGCCCGCGACCGTGAACGGGGTGCCCTAGGCGATCTTGATCAACACGATCGTGTTGACCACGAACAGCACCGCGAACAGGACCGTCCAGCGGTTGAGGTTCTTCTCGACGAGCGAGCCGCCGCCGAGCGGGCCCTGGCCCGTCCCCACGCCGAACGCGCCGGATAGGCCCGAGTCCTTTCCCGAGTGCATCAGGATCAGGAAGATCAGCCCCACGCAGAGGATGATCTGCACGAAGTCGAGGACGGCGGTCACGGCGCGGATGGTAGCTCGGAGTCCGAGCCATGACGAGCCGCCTCGTCTTCGGCCTCGTCCTCAGCGGCCAGGGTCGCCTCCTCGGCCTGCGCCTCGTCGAGCCGGTGCAGGATCTCGATCGCCTCCGCGCGCAGTGCCCCGTCGATCTCACGATGGTCCTCCTCGGAGAGCTTGCCCGTGCGGAGGTCCATCTCGGCGTCACGGATCTCCCGGTACTTGGCGTCCCGCGCAGCCTCGAGATCGGCCACGGTCACGCCGAGGTCAGAGCGACGGTGCCGCGCCCCCCGCAACGGACCGGTGATCAACGCGAACACGACGGCGAGGACGACGAGGATGATCAGGTAGCCGAATGCCACGGTCGATCAGGCGGCGGGGTCAGGAGGGCTCAGTCGCGTGACGAGCTCGCGCTCACGCGCGGGCGGCGTGCCGGCGCCGGTTCCGCGCCGGCGGTCGAGCAGGCGGCCGACCTCACCCGGCCCCCGATCGGAGTCGCCGCGCCGGCGGCGCGGGCTGACCGGCGACAACGAGATCAGCGCACCGAGCACCGCGATGATCCCGCCGATCCACAGCCACGTGACCAGCGGCGAGACCTCGATCAGGAAGCTCGTCGGCCACGGCCGGGTCACCCACCGATCGGTGAGCTCTTCCACGGCGCGATCGCGCAGCTGGAAGAGATCGGTGAGCTTCTGCCCCTGCTGACTGCGCGGCAGTTTCGCGATCGCGCTCATCGCCCTGCTGAACGCGGCGTCGCCCTTGTTGATGATCGGGTCCAGCGGCTGCGTGTTGGCGGAGATGACCACCCAGATGTCGTGGGTCAGGCCCGCATCCAGGCCGACGGTCGATTCATCGGAGGCGCCGAGATTCGTCTCGAAGAACCGCCCGAGCGGCGCGCCCGACGTCACCGATGGATAGACGCCATAGACGGTGCGCAGCGTCGTCACCCGGTGCCCGCCGCGGCTGACCCGCATGATCGCGCCGAACTCGAGCTTCTGCGCGGTCGCGGCGGCGGTCGGCCTGACGTAGGTGAACGTGTAGCCGTCGCTGCGCACGCTCTGTCCCGGCGCGAGCGTGGCGCGACGCTGGTGCTGGAACGAGGTCGAGGCGGCGACGCCGACGAGCGCGATCACGACGCCGAGGTGCACGATGTAGCCGCCGTAGCGACGCCGGTTGCGTGACACGAGCCGGACGAGCGCCAGCGGCGGCGCCTCGCCCGCCGCGCGGGCGCGCACCCGCGTGCCGCGGACGAACTCCTGTACGACCGTCGCGGCGACGAACGCAGCGGCGCAGAACATCGCCAGCGACGCGGGATGGGCGGTGACGCCGGGGACGAACAGCAGCACGACGAGCGTGACCAGGCCGGCGGCGACCGGGAAGGCGAAGTTCGGCCGCAGCTTGTCGAGCGACATCCGCCGCCACGGGATGATCGGCGCGATCCCGGCGAGCGCGACGATCGCGACCGCGAGCGGGTCGACGAACGGCAGGAACGCCGCCTGCCCGACGTTGATCTCGTTGCCGGTGATCGCCTGGGAGATGAGCGGGAAGAACGTCACCCAGAAGATCACGAGGGTGAGCGCGACCAGCACCATGTTCTGCGCGACGAACATCGCCTCGCGGGAGAAGATCGACGCGATGCTCGCCTCGGACTTCAGGCTGTCGTAGCGCCAGATCACCAGGCCGATCGAGCCGAGCGTCATGATCGCGACGATCGCGACGAACGCGATGTCCAGCGTCGGGTCGGGCACGAACGCGTGGATCGAGGAGAGGATCCCCGAGCGCACGAGGAAGTCGCCGACCATCGCCATCACACCCGCCAGCAGCACCAGCGAGACGTTCCAGACGCGGAGCATCCCGCGCTTCTCCTGGATCATGATCGAATGGATGTAGGCGGTGGCGACGAGCCACGGCATGAGCGCCGCGTTCTCCACCGGGTCCCAGCCCCAGAAGCCGCCCCACCCGAGCTCGGTGTAGGACCAGCGGGCGCCCAGCATGATCCCGACTCCGAGGAACAGCCACGCGCCGAGCGCGAACCGTCGCGTCACCGAGACCCACTCGCTGTTGACCCGGCCGGACACGAGCGCGCCGATCGCGAAGCAGAACGGGATCAGCATCAGCGTGTACCCCGAGTAGAGCATCGGGGGGTGGATCATCATCGTCGTGTGGCGCAGCAGCGGGTCCAGCCCGGCGCCCTGGGTCGGAGTGTTCGGGCCGGTGGTGGTCTCGAACGGGTTGGCGAAGAACGTGCCCAGCGCCAGGAAGAAGCCGACCAGCACGAACAGCGTCGCCTGCGCCCACGGCATGACCTCGCGCATCTTGCGGCGGGTCAGGAACAGCGCGAGGCTCGACCAGCCGCTGAACAGCGTCACCCACAACAGCAGCGAGCCCTGCTGGGTCGCCCAGATCGCAGCGACGCGATAGAAGAACGGCGTCGTCGATGAGGACCCGTCGGCGACGATGTTGTAGGAGAAGTCGTTGCGGATGAACGCGGCGTCCAGGATCACGAACGCGACGACGACGATCAGGGCGAGCGAGTACATCGCGCGGCGCCCGGAGTGGATCCAGGCCTCGTCGCGCGCCCGAGCACCGTAGAGCGACGCGCCGAACCCGTAGAGCACGGTGACGAAGCCGAGGATCAGCAGCAATCGGCCGACGGGAGCCATGCGGTCAGTCGCGCCCGGGCCGCGTCACTCCGAGCCGGAGCCGGAGGAGTTGGCTTTCTTCGGGATGGCGCCCGAGGCCGCCTTGTACTTCGACGGGCACTTGGTCGTCAGCGAGTTCGCGACCCCGGTGTACGTCGCGGTCGGCGAGGCGCCCTCCTTGACGTCGACGAGCACCGCGCGGCCCTCGGCGAACGGGTCTGGCACCTCGCCGGTGTAGTGCACCGCGGCGGTGACATCGCTCTTGGGGTCGCGGATGCGGAAGTCCAGCGCCGCATTCGTCCGGCGCACCGAGCCATCGACGACGGTGCCGGCGAGGATGTAGGTCGTCCCCGGCTTGGCCCGCTTGATCAGTTGGGAGGCCGTCACCTCGTCGCGCCCGGCGGAGAAGCTCGTGTAGATGAGCGCGACCGCGAGCACGACCGCGCACGACAGCGCAACCGTCAGGCGAATCGCGCGCTTGCGGCTCGGATCCATACGACTCGTGATTGTCGCACGCGCACCCGCCGCTCCGGCGCGGTCACCGGTTCCCCTCCTGACCGCTCCAATTGTTAGCGATTTGTTAGCGATCGTCGATCCGCAGCAGGCGTCAGGAAACCAAACCGATAAGAGAGCGTTCTAGATGATGACTGTGATGACACGAAGCACAACCGGCGCCCTCCTGCGGCGCCGTCGTGACGGGCGATCGGGGCGGATCGCCGAGCCACCGAGGTCCGCCGTGCGGGTCTCGCGTCGGCTCGACGTGCCCCAGGACCAGGCGACCTACGCGTGCCGCTGCGGCTACGTCTTCGAGGCTGCGGTCTCGACGTCGGTCGGCTGCCCTCACTGCGGCGACTCGCAGGCCTGGTAGCACCCGCCACCTGAACCTCTGGGCCGCCGCGCGGCGTCCGCGCTTCCTCGCGCTGACGTGCCGATGTCGATCCCTCACAAACTCTGCGCATCCGAGCGGTTCGCGCAAGTTCTCGCGACCGAAAGCGTTTTGAGCCCATGTCGCGCGGACAACACACGCGATATGGCTCCCGATCCAGGAACCGACGCAGTCGGAGACCTCCGGCCCGCGCAGGCCGGCTGACCGACGACACGACGCGGTGCCCGGCCGCCATGGGGCGGCGACCGGGCACCGCCCAGGTGCGCCGGGAGATCGCGCGGCCGGCGACACGCCGCGCCGGCCGAGTCGCGCACAAAACCCCTGCTATGTTGCGCTCCGCGGTCGATCCTCGGCCGCGAGGCAGCTTGCTTGGGTCCCGCCGAGAGCGGTTCGGGTCAGCCGTCGCCTCCCGAATCGTCGCGGTGAAGGACGCATGCGCGTCCCGCCGCCCAAGGAGTTGATCAGTTTCATGCAGTCCTTTGCCGACCTCGGCGTGTCCGAGGCTGTGGTGAGCGCCCTGGGCGCCGCCGGTATCACCACCCCGTTCGCCGTTCAGAAGCTCGCCATCGGCGATGTGCTCGCCGGACGCGACGCGCTCGTGCGCTCGCCCACCGGCTCGGGCAAGACACTCGCCTTCGGCGTGCCGCTCGTCGACCGCACCGCGGCCGACGCCCGCCGTCCCGCCGCGCTCGTGCTTGCGCCGACCCGCGAGCTCGCCACCCAGATCACCGACGAGCTGCGTCCGATCGCCCACGCCCGCGCGCTGCGCGTGACCGCGGTGTATGGAGGCGTCGGCCTCACCGCGCAGGCCAAGAACGCTGCCCGCTCGCACATTCTGGTCGCCACCCCAGGGCGGCTGGAGGACCTGCTTGCCCGCGGGGCGTTCACCCTCGACGCCGTCCGCATCCTGGTGCTCGACGAGGCGGACCGGATGCTCGACATGGGCTTCAAGCCTGCCGTCGACCGGATCGTCCGTGCCTGCCCGGCCAAGCGCCAAACGCTGTTCTTCTCGGCCACGCTCGACGGCGAAGCGGGCCGGGTCGCCCGCAGCTACACCACCGACCCGGTGGTCCATGAGCACGGCCCCACCGCACGGCGCGCGGCCGAGGACGTCGAGCACCGCTTCCACCCCCTGCATGGCGTCGACCGCCTGGACGCACTCGTGCAGCAGCTCTCGGCCGAGCGCGAGCTGACCCTCGTGTTCGTGCGTACCAAGCACGGCGCCGACCGGTTGGTCAAGCGCCTCTCCCGCGAGGGGATCGAAGCGGTGGCGATGCACGGGAACAAGTCCCAGCGCCAGCGTGAGACGGCGCTGCGCCGGTTCGAGACCGGGAAGGTCGACGTGCTCGTCGCCACCGACGTCGCCGCCCGCGGGATCGACGTGAGTGGCATCTCGCACGTCATCAACTTCGACGCACCGGCCGACCATGAGACGTACGTGCACCGGGTCGGACGCACCGGGCGCGCCGGGCGCCGGGGCGTGGCGGTGACGCTCGTCGCCGAGGAGCAGCGCCGGGAGATCGCCGCGCTCGCCGACCGGCTCGGCCTGGAGCACGGCCTGCACCATGGCAGCCAGGGCGCGCGCCACTCCAACCGGCACGGCAGCCCGAAGCCGCCTCACTCCGGCGGGGGCCGACGCCACGAGCCGCGACCCGGCGCGCAGGCAAGCCGGCCCGCCGGCGCTAGTTCGGCCCAGCGCCGCCGTCGCCGCCGGTCCAACCGGCCGGGCGGGCCATCACGGGCAGCGTAAGTCCCGAGGGGTGCGCACCGTCGCGCAGGATCTCGATCTCGACCGCGCGCATGCTGGACGGCGCGGCCGAGGCGGGATCCTCGCCGGTGCCGGGATTGCGCGCGTAGCGCGGGTAGGCGCCCGAGGAGATCTGCAGACGGATCCGGTGTCCCGCCGCGAAGCGGTGCCCCAGCGGCCACAGCTCGAACTCCAGGCGCACACTGCCGTCCTGCAGGCGCCGGTCGCGCCCGGAACGCACCGAGGCCAGCGCGTCGCAGACATTGCGTGAGACACCGGCCGCGTCGACATCGCAGATCCGGGCGAAGATGTCGAACGACGGCGCTGAGCACCGCGCCCAGATCTCGACCACCGGCCGGCCGATCGCCTCGAGCGTCGTCTCCAGGGGCTCGGTCGTGAAGGTGAGCACGTCCGCGCGTGCCTCGAGCGGGCCGTTGTCGACCACCGCCTCGCGTGACATCAGCACCGGCCCGCCCAACGATGGGGTCGGGTCCGCGGGGTCGTAGCGGTAGCGCTCGGCACCCTCTGCCCCGGAACCGGGAAGCTCGGGCGACGGCGAGAGCACGCCGCCCGAGCGCGCGAACCAGCGCACCGGCTCCGCACCCGGCGGCGGCCAGACCTCGAACTCGCGCCGCACGGCCCCCTCCCCGCTCAGCCGCAGTTGCACCGGGAGCGCGCCACCACGATCACGCAACAGCCGATCGTCATCCAGCAGCTCGGCCCGCAGGAACGCGATCGCCTCACGGTGGCCGACGGCGGCCAGCTCGGGTGAGGTGTGCGTCCATGGACCGATCGTCACGCGGGGCGGCGGGCGGGCGGGGACCGAGTCCTGCAGCGCGCGGACGTCGTCGAGCATCCACGGCAGCAGGATGTCGTGCCAGCCGCCGACGAACGAGACGGGCACGGTGACCTGCGGCACCGTGGCGGAGAAGTCCCGGCGCATCCAGTAGTCGCCGTCGCGGCCGGGCTGCTCGAAGCTCTCGCGCAGCCAGGCGACCGGCGCCCCGGTGGCGGCCTCGTCGAGCCCGATCAGCGCATGGTCCCCGAACAACGTGCCGAGCGAGCGCAGCGCGCGGTTGATCCACAGCGGCGCCAGACGGCGCTCCTGGACCGCGATGATCGCCATCCACGACGCGATCGTCTCCAGCGAGATCGATCCGCCGGCGTAGGTCTGGCTGTGGAACTCGGAGGCGCTGACCTGGATCGCCATCGCCGCCAGGTCGTCCGGCTGCTCAGCGGCCAGCGCCCACTGCACGAGACCGAGGTAGCTCGGGCCGAACGTCGCCACCCGTCCGGTATGCCACGGCTGAGCGCGCAACCAGCGCAGCGTCGCAGCGCCATCGGCGCGCTCGTCGAACGGAGCGAACCGCCCGCCCGAGCCGAACGTGCCGCGCACACTCTGCAGCACGACCTGAAAGCCGCGCTCCGCGAGCAGGCGACCAAACAGGAGCCCGACGACCTGGCGGCGACCGTAGGGCGAGCGCACGAGCACCGTCGGCTGGGCCCGCGACGCCTCACCCGCGGCCACCCACCGATCCGCCAGCAGCACTGCGCCATCGTCCATCTCGACCGGCAGATCGCGCTCGTGGACGATCTCGGTCGTCAACGGATGCACCAGGTGCATGCGGCGGGCGAACAGCTCGCTGGCGAGCGTCATGACGGGTGAGCCTAGATAAAGACGCCGCCGTGTCCAATGCTCACCGTCACTCATCAAGGTTTGCGACGGTCAGGAACCGGACAGCTTGGAGGTTCAATGGTTTCCGAGGCGAGGCTCGAGCGGGGACTCCACGGCATCAGTCCGTCCGGTCCGGGCTGGTTCGTCATCAACGCCAGCGATGCCGAGTGGCAGGACGGTCCGTTCGGCGCCTACACGCCGTTCGAGAACACCGAGGAACGGTTCACCGAGCTCGGGATCAACGTCGCTGTGCTTCGGCCCGGGCAGCCGAACGCGTACTACCACGCCGAGAACGTCCAGGAGAACTTCCTGGTGCTGGAGGGCGAGTGCCTGCTCATCGTCGAGGACGAGGAGCGGCGCCTGAGGCGCTGGGACTTCGTGCACTGCCCGCCGGACACCCGCCACATCTTCGTGGGGGCGGGCGAGCGGCCGTGCGTGCTGCTCGGGGTCGGAAATCGCCGCCACGACGATCTCACGGTGCACTACCCCGTATCCGCCTTGGCGCAGCGCCACGGCGCCGGGGTGGTCAGAGAGACCGACGACCCCGGGGTCGCTTACGCCTCCGCGGACCCGGACATGCCGGTGGAGTTCGAGCGCCACTGGCTCCCGGACGACCCGCCCGGCGTCGCCGCACCGGCCGGCTGACCGGGCCCGGACGGCCTCGCACCCCCCGAACGGCCTCCACCTCCGAACGGCCTCCACCCCCGAACGGCCTCCAGCCGCGGGACGGTTCAGCCGCAACTGGGGCCGGCGGAGCCCAGCCGTGCGTCCACACCGGCGCGTGCGACCGTCATGGACGCTCGCGGAGCCGCCGATCAGAGTCATTGTGCCTCTCACCGCGCAGCGCTCCGATGGCATCCAGCTGTCCGCCGGCATCCGCCGCGCCCGTCGCACCGCGGCGTGCGCCCGTGCGGTCATGGCGACCGCGGCGATCGTCGCGATCGTGACCGAGCCCGCGGCGGCCGGCGCGGGGGGGTCCGGGCACTGGGCGCTCGCCGGGTTCGTGGTGATGCTCGCCACCGCCGCGGTCCAGCTCCTGATCCCCGGCCGGGGCCTGCTCGCCGTGGAGGAATCGCTCGCTCCGGTCTCGGCGTTGCTCATCATCGGTACCGGCCCCGCGCGGGTCACGATCGTCTCGCTGCTGTGGCTCGCCGCCGTGGCGTGCGGGGTCCTGGCTCGGGGCGGCCGGCAGCACTGGTTCGGGCGCACGCTGCTGCTGCTCTCGCTCGCACTTCCGCTGCTCACGCATCCGGGCCTGCATCAGCCGTTCGCCGACCTGTGCCTGGCGGCGATCGCCCTGCTGCTCACCTGCGGGCGCGTCACCCGCGAGCTGCGCGCGGTCGCCGAGCATGCCCGCTGGGAGGCCGATCACGACGGCCTGACGGGCGCGTTCTCACGGCCCGCGTTTCGGGCGGCGCTGGACGCGATCGCCACCACCGAGCACACGGGCTCCGGCGCGGCTCTGTTCATGATCGATCTGGACCACTTCCGCTCGATCAACAAGGCGCGCGGTCACGCCGCCGGCGACGCGGTGCTGGGAATCGTCGCCGACCGATTGCGCGCGGTCGCAGGCGACCATGGCCTGGTCGGCCGCCTCGGGGGCGACGAATTCGCGGTGGTGACCCGCTCCGCGGAGCCCGAGTCGGCGGCTCGGGCGCTCCTCGATGAGCTCCAGCCAACCGTCCCGCTGTCGATCGGCGTCGCCCGCGTCGGCCGGGACGGACACGATGCCGAATCGCTGCTGCGAGCGAGCGACATCGCACTCCGTGTCGCCAAGCGCGGTGGCGGCGGCGGTCGCGTCGAGTCCTACTCGGGCGAGTCGCTCTCCGACGACGGTCCGGGCGGGGCACGGCGCAGCCTGGAGCGTCTGATCGACGGGGACGGGCTGGCAATCGTGGCCCAGCCGATCGTCGACATCTCCCGCGGCGAGGCGCACGCCTACGAGGCGCTCGCGCGCTTTGAGGCCGGCAGCACCTCGAGCCCGCTGCACTGGTTCGCCCTCGCCGACGAGCTCGATGCGCGCGACCAGCTTGAGCTCGCCTGCCTGCGCGCCGCACTGCAACGCTTCTGCGAGCGGCCGCCCGGGACGTCGCTGAGCGTGAACATCTCCGGCTCGCTGCTGGCCGATCCTCGTACCCATGCCCTGCTCGCCGAGCACGAGGATCTGCATGGGCTGATCATCGAACTCACCGAGAACAGCGTCGTCGACGACACCTCCGGTCTGACCGGGCACATCCGCGGCCTGAGCGCGCGAGGCGCCCAGTTCGCGCTCGACGACATGGGCGCCGGCTATTCGGGGCTCACCCAGATGATGACCGTCCGTCCTGACTACCTGAAGCTCGACCGCGGGCTGATCAGCGGGATCGACACCGACCCCGGTCGGGCCGCGCTCGTCGCGGCGATGCTGAGCTACGCCGAGCACACCGGCGGCCGGCTCGTCGCCGAGGGGGTCGAGACAGCGGGCGAGCTCGAGGCGCTCCGCGAGCTCGGGGTCACCCTCATCCAGGGCTTCTATCTCGGCCGCCCCGGTCCGGGGTGGCCGACGCC
>Ga0335075_10011976_pt1 | contig 13116 bp, 14 predicted proteins | sample Lox_Sample_24_FD_206723 | JGI IMG/M metagenome (GOLD analysis project Ga0335075, IMG submission 206723) | Soil microbial communities from Loxahatchee National Wildlife Refuge, Florida, United States - Lox_Sample_2.4 | ecosystem: Environmental > Terrestrial > Soil > Wetlands | place: USA... | reverse complement strand
CGCGCCGACGCCCGTGAGATTGTAGTCGGTCATTGCCAGGTTGTCGCGATGCTGCGGGCTGTTCAGCCATTGGTCGACAATGGCGCGGGCGAACTTGTTCACGTCGACGCCGAGTTCCTTGCGGTAATGCTCCGCACCCATGTTCTCGCCAAGCAGCCCCTGAAAGCGCGGATCGGTGTCCATCAGGATGCTCGCCGATGTCTGACCGTCCGGCGCGACATGCGCGAAGTAGTTCTTCGCCGCCATGTCGACGGCACGCTTGCGCGCGATGCCGCTCAGTTCCGGATCGATCACCAGCGGGCGCGCCTTCGTGTTGATCTTTTCGCGCTCCTCTTCGATCAGCACGGCGATGCGCGTTTCGAGCGCAGGCATCAGCGTGTGAGGATCGGGTGGTGGAGGAAGAGGGGCGGCGATCTGTTTTGGTGTCGTGGTGCAGGCGGAAAGCGATAGTCCAGCAACAATCATCATCGTCATGGCCGCCCTCGTGGCGGCCATCCATTTTCCGGAGGGCCCTGGCCTGAGATCATGGATGGCCGGGACAAGCCCGGCCATGACGGTTGTGAGATGATGTTTCAAAGCCACCGCGAACTTTCTACGGATTGAACTCGAACAGACCGGCGGCACCCATGCCGCCGCCGATGCACATCGTGACGACGCCGTATTTGAGCTTGCGGCGATTGCCTTCGATGAGGAGATGGCCCGTCATGCGCGCGCCCGACATGCCGTAGGGATGTCCGATGGAGATCGAGCCGCCATCGACGTTGAGCTTGTCCTGCGGAATGCCGAGACGGTCAACGCAATAGAGGACCTGCGATGCGAAGGCTTCGTTCAGCTCCCAGAGATCGATGTCGGAGACTTTCAGGCCGTGGCGTTCGAGAAGGCGCGGCACAGCGAACACCGGTCCGATGCCCATTTCATCGGGCTCGCAGCCCGCCGTCGCGAAACCGCGGAAGACGCCGAGCGGGCGGATGTTGCGCTTCGCCGCTTCTGCCGCGTCCATCACCACGCAGGCCGATGCGCCGTCCGCGAACTGCGAGGCGTTGCCTGCGGTGATGTACTTGCCCTGCTGAATCTTCATGCCGCCCTGAAGCACCGGCTTCAGCGCCTTCAGGCCTTCGAGTGTCGTGTCCGGCCGGTTGCACTCATCGTGATCGACCGTGTAGGGCACGATGGATTCCTGACCCGTCGCCTTGTCGACTTTCTTCATCTTGACCGCGAGCGGAACGATCTCGTCCTTGAACTTGCCGTCGCGCTGACCGGCGGCGGTGCGCTGCTGGCTGAGCAGCGAGTATTCGTCCTGGCGGTCGCGCGAAACGTTGTAGCGCTCGGCCACGATCTCCGCGGTCTCGATCATCGAGATCCAGAGTTCGGGCTTCACCTGCATCAGATGTTCTTCGGTGATGTTCTTGGTGTTCATGCCACCCATCTGCACCAGAGAGATGGACTCGACGCCGGAGCCGACCGCGACCGGCGTGCCCTCGGCGATGATCTGATGCGCGGCGACCGCGATGGCCTGCAGGCCCGAAGAGCAGAAGCGGTTGATCGTCGTGCCGCCGGTCGTCACCGGGCATCCGGCCCAGATCGCGGAGAGACGCGCGATGTTCATGCCGGTCGCGCCTTCGGGCTGGGCGCAGCCCATCACGACATCCTCGACGTCACCCGGATCGATGCCGGCGCGCGCGATGGCATGCTTGACGGCGTGGCCGCCCATGGTCGCGCCATGGGTCATGTTGAAACCGCCACGAACGGATTTTGCGAGACCGGTGCGCGCGGTCGAAACGATGACGGCTTCTCTCATGACTTTCTCCAAATGATGAAAACTGCGCGAAGCCTATCGTGCAGCGTCACCGGGAGAAAGCTCAGATATAGGCGCCCTGATCGATCAGCTCGGGCGCGGCTTTCACCCGGGTGCGGTGGGTAATCATGCGTTCGTGGAGATGCTTCACGGTCTGGCTGCCGGTGGTCACGAACAGGAACGGGAAGATGCCGTGCAGCATGCAGGCGGCGCCGGCGACGATCATGCGGCTGCCGAAGCTGCTCGCGGTTTCGAGGTGCTCGAAATAGGTCTCGCCGACACTGGCGGGATGCTTGGTGAAAATGCTCAACGGACCGCACCTCTGACGCTGCGGTCCGTGGTCTATACCCATTTCACAGAGATTTCACGGGGGAAATTGTCCTAGCTTGTGCGCCGCGCCGGATCGTTTTTCCAGAAAATGTAGGAGCTCACGATCGCCAACATTGCGCTGGCGGTAATGGTCGCGGCGAGGGTGAGGAACGCGGCCTCGGTCCCGATCGCAAAGCGGACTGCGAGCACGATGAGGCCGCTGAAGACGAAGAGGCGGCCGAGCATGCGATGCGTCTTCTCCCACGACACATCGCTCGACAGCGTCCACGGCGTGCGTACGCCCATGAAGAAGTTGGGCCGCGCCTTGCCGAGATAATTTCCGCTCACGATGATCGAAAGCGGAATGAGAACGATCAGGGCGCCCGGGATGTCGATTGGATAGCCGAGCGCCGTGCCGACGACCATCGCGTGAGCGGCCGCGAGCACGGCAAGGCCCATCAGCCAGAAGGCAAGAAAAGGCTTGCGGCTCGCAACCATATTGTCATGGCGCGGTTCGATCCGCGGCACGGCCATCAGCAGCAAGGTGATGGCGAGACCGGTCACGGGAATGATCGAAAGACCCCATGTCTTCGACATTGTGCCGTTGACGTGACCATGCATGTCCCAATGCGTGGGCAGCACGGCATCCGGCGGCAGGATCGTCCACGCCCAGGCCGACAGCGCGGCCATGAACGCGAGCAGGACAAAACTCAGCATCACGGGAAGACGCAAATTCATGACGGCTCTCCTTCGGGGGCGGGATCGGGTGCATCGGTGCCGGCGATGGACATCAGCGCCGCCATCGCTTCTTCCAGCACGCTCATGTTCAGGCGGTAGATGATCGAGGTGCCCTGACGCTCGGTGTGGACCAGGTCGGCGGCCTTCAGGACCGCGAAATGGCCGGACAAAGTGGGCTTGGAAAGCTCGAAACCGGCCGCCAGATCACCCGCGCTCAGAGGGCCTTTGCGGAGCAATTTCAATATCTTGCGGCGGACCGGGTGGGCCAGGGCGTCGAACACATCGCTCATATTTTGTTACTTAGCGAAATAACAAAATAGTGCAAGGGGCCGGTCAGGCTTTTTTTGCGGCCTCAAGTGCGGCGGCCTGGTCGGCCATCCGGCGCAGGACGAAATACTGCACGAAGAACAGGACGATGATGATGCCTGTCGGCACAAAGGTCGCGTAGAGCGTCCAGACCGCGAAATCGAACAGGAACGCGACGGCGACATTGGCCGCCGAGAATCCGAACATCAGGAACGCCCAGGCCTTCTCCGCGCGGAAGATGAGCTTCTCGTCGAGATAGCGGCGGGTGTCCTTGGGGATGTAGGGCGTCATCCAGTCGCGCGTGATCATGAACAGGCCGACCGAGAAGTCGATGACGCTGGGCTTCAGCCGGATGACGTATTCGTTATGCAGGGCGATGGTCATCACGCCGAGGATGCAGACGACGCCAAGGCTCAGCCAATGCAGCGGCCCGATCTCCTCGCGCATCGCCTTCTTGATACCGAGCTGAAGGATGCCCGTCGCGATGCCGGTGATCGCCGCGACATAGACGCTGTGCAGCCCGGACATGCCGAGCGCGTGCTTGGCGATGAAGAACGACGCCGCGAAGGTGATCGCCGACAGCAGATCGAAGACGATCGGCTTCGCGACCTCCAGGGGACTGGTATGCTGCATTTCGCTATTTCGTGCCCGCTTCGTTGCGGCCGCGCATAAAGAGCGGATACCGCAATGTAAAGATGGTGGCTCCTGCCAGCATTGCAAAGTTGACGAGCAGGACAAGACGTTCCGGCGTTCCGTGGACATAGACCGCCGCACCGTCCATCGCCATCATCACGGCAAAGGCCAGGGCCCAGACCGCCGTCGTCAGCCTCGCCTGCCGCCGCAGCGCAGCGTTCGCATCCTTCGACATGTATTGCGCGACAAAGGGCTCCCGGCGAATGAAGGAGGTCAGCGCGATCGCCAGCATGCCCACGATGACGACGAACCGCGCTGTGTTGAAATTCGACAGCGCCGTCAGCACGGCGGAAAGCAGCGCCGACAATCCGAACAGTGCGATGCCGCCGCCGTCGAGCGTGCGCACCGTGCGGGTGTGAAGGAATTCCGGCAGGCCCAGCGCAAAGGCGAACGCGAACGCCGCCCACAATCCGAAGCTGATCGACAGCCGCGACAGCACCGTGAACGTGACAAAGGGCGCGAACCCGAGAAGCAGGTTCAGCGGGAAGGCAATTCTGTCGAGGCGATCGAGGTGATGCGGAAAGTGGGACGCCCGCTGTGTTGCGGGCGCCCCATCCCGGTCAGGAGTGGGTTGGCGCTGCGCCATATGTGCGTGTTGCGTAGAGTGTCCACAAATGGGCGACCTTCATCTCGTTCGCGTTGCCGGACACTTTCGCAAAGGCGGCGGCGGCGTCTGCGTTCTTGCCCTGCTGCGCCAGCGTCATGCCGAGCATCATCTGCGCTTCGGCATTGTCCTTGAGGCCGCCCTTGCCCATCGCGCGGCGGATTGCGGCCTCGGCGTCGGCATAACGGCCATAGCCGTAATAGGTCTCCGCCAGCGTCGCGTCATAGTCGCCGGTCTTGTGCGCGGCCGCCTGCTTTTCGAACTCGCCGAGCGTCGCGCGATCGGACGACGCTTTCGGACGGATCTTGGCCAGAAGCGCGCTGGCCTTGTCGCCGGGCTTCACGATGCCCTTGCTCACGCCGCTTTCAAGAATCGCTTCGGCTTCCACGGGAAGATGCTGCATCGTCGAAGCGACATCGGCCATGATGCCGTAGTCCTCGGAACTCGTCGTGGCGTTGGTGACCAGACGCAGCCGATAAAGATTGAGCGCCTGCGGATAGCTCAGACCATTCGGAAGCGTGAAGTCGATGACGCGTGCCCAGTCGTCCGGCCGTCCGTATTGCTGGATCAAACCTTCGAGCGTCGCCATCGCACCGGCATTGTCCTTCGCGGTGGACAGGGCATTCATCTGAATGTCCATCATCGCTTCGCTGGACTGCTTCCCCGCAGCCTTGTCGGCTTCGATCTGCATCTTGGCGAGCGTGAGCGCCTTCGCCTTGTCGCCGCCGTTGTAGTAGGCGATCGCGAGCATCTCGATGAGGTTGGCCGGCAGCGGGCCCGCGGCCTGGAGCTGGTCGCCGAGCTTCACGGCGGTCGGCCAGTCGCTGATGTTGACGGCGAGCTGAATCGCCGTCGAGTACACACCCACCTTATCGGTTGCCGGAAGCGCAGGCGAATTCGCCATCGCGACGAATGCCGGCTCGGCATTCTTGTAGTCCTTCAGGCCGATATAGGCGTTGCCCAGAAATTCGTTGATCACGTAGTTGTCGAAATCGGTCGTGCCTCCGGCAGCCTGTGCTTCCTTGGCGTGCGTGAGGGCGCCGGCGAAATCATTCGCCTTCAGCGACGCTTCGGCGGCGGACAATGGCTTCTTGAGCGCGTTGCTGACCGAAGGGCCCTTGTCGGCGGCGATCGCGCCCGTGGACATGGAAAGCGCGGCACCAGCCACGAAAGCGGCGGCAAGCGCCGAACGGACGAACGAACTTCTCATCGTGTTTCCTCTTTGATCTCTCACGCTATTTCAGAAAGCGGCCCTCGCTTGGCGCATCTAGGCGGGATTTGCAACTTTACTGTGGCGCGCAGATGTTTCCAACGTGGCGGTAACGCAACGGCTCCGCCATATTGCGGTGCAGCGCGAAAGTTCCTATCACCGCGTAGCCATTCACGAATCCGTGTTCGATGAGCGTTGAAGCAAGCCAATTGCCCGCCAACAATCTTCCGGCAGATGCGGAGAACATTTCTCTGCGCGGCTTTAACCTTCACGCGGGGCCATTCTACCGCTTGCCCGACGACGGCGCGGTTCGGCGCTTCGCCTTCATCGCGCTCGACAAGCACATGAATTCGGTCGGCACCGTGCATGGCGGCTTGCTGATGACCTTCGCCGACATCGCGATGAGCCGCACGTCGCGACTCGCGACGGACGCGAAATCGTGCAGCACGATCTCGCTGAGTTGCGATTTCGTCGGTGCGGGGAAGCTTGGCGATCTCATCGATATCCGCGTCCACGTCACGCGCCGCACGCGCACGCTCGTGTTCATGTCATCCGAGATGAAGGCCGGCGAGCGCGTGCTGATGTCTGCGCAGGGCATGTGGAAGATCACGCCATGACCGCAGCGCCCGAGGGCTTCACCGAAGTCCGTCTCGTCGATCCGTTCGAGCTGCATGTCGGCCCGGCGTTCAGTCAGGGCGATGTGGGCGTGCGGCGCTATGCGTTCCAGGTGCAGGCGCATCACTGCAATCTGCGCGGCGTCGTGCATGGCGGCATGCTGATGACGCTCGCCGACATGACGCTCGGCCAGGCGGTGTGGGATGTCACCGACCGCGCGCATTCGGTGACCTTGAACATGCAGCACCAGTTCATCAAATCCGCGAAGGAAGGCGACTGGATCGAGGTCGTGCCGGAGCTCACGCGCCGCACGCGCGCCTTCGTCTTCATGCGCGGCGATTTCACCGCGAACGGCGAGATCGTGATGACGACGTCCAGCGTGTGGAAACTGCTCGGGCAGGACTGATCAGAACAGCCGTTTCGAGGCCAGCGCCGCACCGTCGCGCAGCGCGCGCAGTTTTGCCCACACGACATCTTCCGGAATCGTGACGAAGCCGGCCGACGTTTCGAATCCGCAATCCGTGCAGGCCTGCACGCGTTTGGGATCGCCGACGGCTTCCGCGGCGCGTTCGATGCGTTGCGCGACGACTTCTTCGTGTTCGACATAGTTGCTGGTGGTGTCGATGACGCCGGCAGCGAGCTTTGCCGTCTTTGGCAGGATACCGTTCTTGAACAGCGCGATCTCATGCTCATGCCGCGGATTGGCAAGGCTCAGCAGGTAACCGCCGACATTGGCCTTCGCGATCTCCGGCCAGATGTCGGCCAGCGCCACGTCGCACTCATGCGGGCCATTGTAGTTGCCCCAGCACACATGCAGCCGCACGCGCGCGGGGTCGGTGCCCGCAAGGGCGGCGTCTATCGCGCGAACGACAATCCGGATGAAATCCTGAAAATCGCCGAGCGGCTTGTCGGCGAAGAGCGTGTGTCGCTCCATCGCCAGATCCGGCGCATCTATTTGCAGTATGAACCCGGCTTCGGTGATCGCGCGATATTCGACCGCGAGTGCGCGCGCCAGCGCGTCCACATAACTTTCCATGTCCGGATAGTGCTGGTTGCTCATCGCCGCGGCGATGATGCCGGGCGACGGCGCGGTCATAAACGCGTCGATGTAGCGGCCCTTGTATGCCGCGAGATGCCGCTTGAGTTGCGCGCAGTCTTTGCCGATGGCGTCTGCGCCCTGATAGGTCACCGCGCCAATCGCCGCGGGCGGTGCGAGCAGGCTAACCTGTTCGCCGCGCGGCTGCATCACGAATTCGAGGAAGCTCGGATACATCGTGACGTCGCGCATGATCGGGCGCCGCGACTGTCCGCCGAAGCCGGTCATGCGATGGCGGACATAAGAGAAGAACCCCTCGCGCCCGACTTCACCGTCATTGAGGATGTCGACGCCGCATTCGATCTGTTTGGCGATGACGGCCGTTTCTGCCGCCTCGACCTTCGCCGCAAAACCGTCATCCGCTGGCGCCGTGCCGGCGGCGCGCGCGGCGTGCAGCCTGCTCAATTCCTTCGTTTTGGGCAGGCTTCCGGCGTGGGTCGTCAGGATGCGGTCAGCCATTTTGTCCCCAATCCTTCGTAAAGCGGAAATTTACCATGCCGTGAGACGTTAGAGCGGGGAAGAGGGTGACGTCTTTCATGCGTGGTCAATCTCCGGCCGAACTCGTGATGGGATCGGTACAGCTCGGTCTGGCCTATGGCGCCGCGAACCGTACGGGCAAACCGTCGCGCGAGGCGGCGTTGCGCCTGGTCGAGCACGCCGTCGATGGTGGCATCTCGCAGTTCGACACCGCGCGTGCTTATGGCGACAGCGAGGATCGTCTGGGCGAGGCACTCGCGGAGTGCAAGGCTGTCCGCACGATCACAAAGCTCAGTCCCTTGAGCGAACTCAAGCCCGATGCCTCTCGCGGCGAAGCCAAGGCCGCCGTCGATGCGAGCATAGAAGAATCTCTCGCGGCGCTGCGCCGCGACCGCCTCGATTGCCTGTTGCTGCACCGCGCAGACCATATGCGCAGCCATGACGGCGCGATCTGGGACCGGCTGATCGAGCATCTCGAAGATGGAAGGATACTTTCCCTCGGCGTCTCGGTGCAGTCGCCGCTGGAAGCACTCGCAGCGCTGGCATGCGCCGATGTCGTGCATCTGCAATTGCCGTTCAATCTTCTCGACTGGCGCTGGCGCAAGGCCGGGTTCAAGACCTGCCTTGCCTCGCGCCGCAACGTCACCGTTCACGCCCGCAGCACGTTGCTGCAGGGCATTCTCGCCAGCGACGACGCGCGCGTGTGGCCGAAGATCGACGGCGTCTATCCGCAGGCGCTGATCAACATCATCGCAAGCCTCGCGCATCAGCTGGGCCGTGAAGGCCCCGCCGATCTCTGCCTCGCCTATGCGCGCGGGCAGGACTGGATCGACGGCGTCGTCGTCGGTCTCGAAACCGAAGACCAGCTGGAAGACAATCTGCGCCTCTTCATCAAGCGTCCGCTCAATGCCGATGAGTGCGCGCTGGTCGAGTCGCGCATTCCGCATCTCCCGATCGCGCTGCTCAATCCGGCGCAATGGCCGAAATGAGCGATCTGTTCCGCCTCGATGGGTCGGTTGCGTTCGTTTCCGGTGCGGCGGGGCATCTTGGCCGGGCGATGACGGACGCGCTGTGCGAGGCCGGCGCGCATGTGATCCTGAACGGCCGCGACGACGCGAAGCTGGCGGCCTACGAAAGCGAGTTGCTCGGCAAAGGTCATTCCGTCGAACGTGTCGTGTTCGATGTCGCCGAGGCGGCCTCGGTGCGCGCGTTCTTCTCCAAACTTCCGCGTCTCGATGTGCTGGTGAACAACGCCATCAGCATGACGCCGAAGCCGTTCGCCGCTCTGGAGCCCGCCGATTTCGAGAAGACCTATACAAGCAGCGTCACCGCCGCGTTCGAATCCGTACGCGCCGCGCTCCCGGCACTCGCAGCCTCGGGCCACGCGAGCATCATCAACATTGCCTCGATGTACGGAAGTGTGTCGCCCGACGCGCGCATCTATGCGAAGCCGGAGCAGGCGAGCCCGTTTCACTACGGCCCGGCGAAAGCCGCGCTGATCCAGCTGACCCGCCATCTTGCCGCCGAACTCGGGCCCCAGAATATCCGCGTGAATGCGTTGGTGCCGGGGCCATTTCCCAGAGACAGCGTTGCAAAGGACGATCCGGACTTCGCCAGGCGGCTGGCCGCCAAGACGATGCTTGGCCGAACCGGCGGCGCGAACGAGATCGCCGGGCCGCTGCTGTTCCTTGCAACAAAGGCGTCGAGTTTCGTGACCGGCGCCGCCATCGCTGTCGATGGCGGATGGACGGCCTGGTGAGTTAGAACCATGAACATGGCTTTCCTGTCGTCCTTCAAAAGCGCCACCGAGACCGTCTATCCGGACGCGCTGCGCGCGCGGTTGCGGAATTTCCCGCTGTTGCAGGACATCGGCGACCCGGCGCTGCGCCGCGTGCTGTCGGAGGCGAACTGGTTCGGCCTGCCGGGCGGCATGGAACTGAAGCGCGACGGCGAGAACGCGCAGGCGTTGTTCCTCGTCGTGACCGGAAGCCTCGGCATTTTCGTCGAGGACGAACACAAGAAGCGCCGCCTGGTCGCGCATATCCCGGCGGGCGAGACCGTCGGCGAGATGTCGCTGATCTCCGGCGACACCGGACATTCCGCGCAGATCATCGCGCTGCGCGATACCGAATTGCTGCGCATCTCGCCGCAGGGCTTCGACTCTCTCATCAGCCGCCATCCGCGCGTGATGCTTAACCTGATGCGCGTGCTGGTGAAGCGGTTGCAGGCGACGACGCGCAACCCCAATGACCTCGCGCGGCCAAAAACCTTCGCGGTCATTCCGCTGCAGGACAATCTCGAGCATGAGCCGATTGCGCAGCGCATCGCGTCTGCGCTGACGGAGATGGGCTCGCGCGCCGCGGTGCTCGATGTCTCCGCCGCCGAGCAATCCGCGGAATGGTTCACGCGCTTCGAGGCCGAGCACGACATCGTCTTCTATCGCGGCGACAAGCCGGATTCGGCATGGACGCATTTGTGTCAGCGCCAGGCCGACCGCGTGCTTCTGCTCGCCTGTTCGGACCGGCCTTTGCCGAAGACGCCCATCGACATGCTCGACGGGAAGGAGCGCACCGGCGGCCTGCCCGAGCTGCTTCTTCTGCATCCGTCCAGCTCCCTGCGCAGCGTGCCGGAGCACTTCGCGCTGCGCAGCGGATTGTTCGAGTCGCATCATCATGTGCGCGCCGGCAACACCAACGACATCGCGCGGCTGGCACGGTTCATCTCCGGCCGCGCGGTCGGACTCGTGCTCGCCGGCGGTGGCGCGCGGGGCTTTGCGCATATCGGCATCATGAAGGCGCTCCAGGAAGCGGGCGTGCCGTTCGACCATCTCGGCGGCACGAGCATGGGCGCGATCATCGCGGCCGGCATTGCCGCCGAATGGGATCTCCAGGAATTGTCCGATCGCGTTCGCGCGGCGTTCGTCGATGCCAATCCGCTGTCGGACTACACCTTCCCGCTGATCGCACTGGTGCGCGGCAAGCGCGTGAGCACGCTGCTGCAGGAAGCGTTCGGCGATGTGCGCATCGAAGAACTGGCAAAGCCGTTTTTCTGTGTCTCCTCCGATCTCACCACCGGCCGCATCCACGAACATCGCAGCGGCCTGCTCTGGCGTGCGCTGCGCGCGAGCGTGGCGCTGCCGGGCATCCTTCCGCCCGTCACCCATCACGGCCATCTGCTGGTCGATGGCGGCGTGATGAACAACCTTCCGGTCGATGTGATGCGCCAGCGCGAGAGCGGACCCATCATCGCCTCCGACGTCACCGGCGAAATCGACCTGCAGGTGAAGGACGACAAATACGGCGAACGGCCGCTGTGGTGGCTGATCGCGCAGCGCATGCGCGGCACGCCGTCCATCGTCTCGATCCTGATGCGCTCCGGCACCGTCGGCTCCGAAGCCCAGCGCCGCGTCGTGCGCGAGCAGGCCGATTATCTCTTCGAGCCGACCTTGCCGGACATCGGTCTGCGCGACTGGAAACTCTTCGACCGCGCCGTCGCCGAGGGCTATGCGCATGCAACCGCGATGATCGAAAAGAACGGCGTCCCGCTCACCGGCGTCTGGACCGAAGGCCCCGCCGTCGCACTGGCGCACCACATCGCGGTGGCGGGCTAGTTACTCGCGGATTTTCTTGATCGGGATCAGGTCGCCGAACTGGGCGGCGCGCTTTTCCTTTTTCGCGACCATTGCTTCGCGCATGTCGGTTTCGGGGTTGTACATGCCGGCCTGCCAGGTCGCGATGTAGTCGAGGCCGTCGGCGATGGAATGGTCGCGCGCGTAGTTGATCATCACTTTCGAGCCGTGGATCGCGAGCGGCGATTTCTCCGCGATATCTTTCGCCAGCGTCATCACATGCGCGAGCATCGCGTCCTGCGTCGGGAACACTTCGTTGACGAGACCGAACTCCAGCGCCTTCTTCGCCGGCAAGCGGCGGCCGGAATAAGCGAGCTCGCGCACCATGCCCTGCGGCAGCAGCTTGCACAGGCGCGGGAAGGTGCCGACATCGGCAGTCATGCCGATATTGATCTCCTGCACGACGAAGAACGCATCTTCGGTCGCGTAGCGGCAATCGCAGGCGCTGGCGAAATCGACGCCGCCGCCGACGCATCCGCCCTGTATTGCGACGAGCACCGGCATGCGCGCGACGTCGAGCACGTTGAACGAATGCTGGATGTCGAGGACGTGATAGCGAAGGTTCGCCGCGCGGCGTCCGCGCTCCATCGTTGCCAGCGATGTGCCGGCGGTGCTGCTCGCGAAGTTCGCGAGGTCCATGCCCGCGGTGAAATGCTTGCCGGTCGACGAGATCACGATGACGCGCGCCTTCGCCTGCACATCGATCTCCTCGATGATCGTCGGCAGTTCGCGCCAGAACTCCGGCACCATCGAGTTGAATTCGTCGGGACGCTTCATCTGCAGATGCGCGATGCCGTCCGCGATCTCGACGTTGAAGCAGCGATAGGTCATGGGCGAGTCCTCGGGGATTTTTCGGCACGCTAGCATCCGTGCGCGACAGCGGCCAACTTTCCCTAAGGAAAGAGGGTTTCCGCATTGGCAGGCCCGCCATGCTCGGCTAGGACTCTCGCTCGATATTCCGGGAGCCGCCGCCATGCCGATCATCTACGACGAACTCATGAAAGCGAAGGAGACCGGCCTGACCGCGAGCTATGGCGACCGCGAGACGATGCTCTACGCGCTCGGCATCGGCTTCATGCGCGATCCCATGAACGCCGACGAGTTGAAGTTCGTCTATGAGAACAACCTTCAGACCATCCCGACGATGGCGACGGTTATCGGGTGGGGCAAGGGCAGCACGCTCGCCAGATCCGGCATCAATTATCTGATGGTCGTCCACGGCGAGCAGCGCCTGACGATCCACAAACCGTTGCCCTATGCCGCCGATGTCGTCTTCGAAGAGCGCGTGGTCGGCGTGTTCGATAAGGGCAAGGACAAGGGCGCCGTGATCGTCACCGAGCGCGTCGCCTCCGAAAAGGGCGGCGACAAGCTGTTCACCGCCTCCGCCACGATCTTCGCGCGCGGCGATGGCGGCTTCGGCGGACCGAAGGAAGGCGCGCCCGAGCCGCATCAGCTCCCGACGCGTGCGGCGGATCTCGTTCATGAGTGCGACACGCGCGTGGACCAGGCGTTCATCTATGCGCTCTCCGGCGACCGCAATCCGCTGCACCGCGATCCGGCGATCGCGAAGATGGCGGGCTTTCCGCGCCCGATCCTGCACGGGCTGTGCACCTACGGCACCGCGTGCCGCGCCATTGTCTCGACC
>Ga0335075_10011975_pt1 | contig 13117 bp, 10 predicted proteins | sample Lox_Sample_24_FD_206723 | JGI IMG/M metagenome (GOLD analysis project Ga0335075, IMG submission 206723) | Soil microbial communities from Loxahatchee National Wildlife Refuge, Florida, United States - Lox_Sample_2.4 | ecosystem: Environmental > Terrestrial > Soil > Wetlands | place: USA... | reverse complement strand
CAGCTGACGGCGCTCGAGCGCAAGAAGAAGCACGTCCAGATCCGCTCCGAGATCGTCGAGCCGTCGAACCAGCACTGGTTCGTCGACGACGACGAGCACCCCTACATCGAAGAGAAGCCCTTCGACTGGATCCGCGGCTACCACGTCGGAGGCCGCTCGCTCACGTGGGGCCGCCACAGCTACCGCTGGAGCGATCTCGATTTCGAGGCCAATGCGCGCGAAGGCGTCGGCGTCGACTGGCCCCTCCGCTACCGCGAGCTCGCGCCCTGGTACGATCACGTCGAGGCCTTCATCGGCGTCGCGGGAACTGCCGAAAAGCTGCCGCAGCTGCCCGACGGCAAGTTTCTGCCGCCGATGCCGCTCAACTGCCTCGAAGCGCACGTCGCCGAGCGCCTGCGTGCGCGCATGCCCGAGCGCCGCCTGATCATCGGGCGCGCCGCGCACCTCACGCAGGCCCACCTCGGCCGCGGCCAGTGCATGTACCGCAACCTGTGCATGCGCGGCTGCCCCTTCGGTGCCTACTTCTCGAGCAACGCCGCCACCCTGCCCGCCGCCGTCGCCACTCGGAAGCTCACCCTGCGGCCGCACTCCGTCGTCACCGAGGTGCTCTACGACGATCGCGCGGGCAAGGCCGTCGGCGTGCGCGTCGTCGACGCTCAGACCAAGAAAACGGAAGACTTCTTCGCCCGCGTCATCTTCCTCAACGCCTCCACGCTCGGCACCACCTTCATCTTGCTCAACTCCGTGTCGCGCCGCTTCCCGAACGGCCTCGGCAACGACAGCGGCGAGCTCGGCCACAACCTGATGGACCACCAGTTCATGACGGGCGCTTTCGGCAACCACGCCGGCTTCGCCGACCGCTACTACTCCGGCCGCCGCCCGACCAGCGCCTACATCCCCCGCTTCCGCAACGTGAAGACGAAGACGTCGCGCTACCTGCGCGGCTTCGGGTACCAGGCGGGCGCGAGCCGCGAAGACTGGACGCGCACCATCGCCGAGCTGAGCGTCGGCGCCGCCTTGAAGCAGGCCATCGCCGAGCCCGGCCCCTGGCGCATGGGCATGACGGCCTTCGGCGAGTGCTTGCCCCACCACGACAACCGCGTGAGGCTCGACCGCGAGCGGCCCGACCCCTTTGGCCTACCGCAGCTCGCCATCTCGGCCGAGCACCGCGAGAACGAGCGCAACATGCGCAGCGACATGCTCGACTCGGCGGCGGAGATCCTGGAGGCTGCCGGCTTCTCCAGTGTCGAGACGTTCGATCTCCCGAGCCCGCTCGGCAGCTGCATCCACGAGATGGGCACGGCGCGCATGGGCCGCGACCCGAAGACGTCGGTGCTCAACGGCAACAACCAAGTGCACGGCGCGCCCAACGTGTTCGTCACCGACGGCGCCTGCATGACGTCATCGGCGTGCCAGAACCCATCGCTGACGTACATGGCACTGACCGCGCGCGCTGCGGCCTTCGCGGTGTCCGAGCTCGACAAGGGGCATCTATGAGCAAGCCCTCGAGCATGAGCCGACGCGACGCGCTCGGCACCTCGGCGGGCATCGTGATGGGCGCCGCCCTCCAAGCGGCCCTCGCGGGTTGCCGCGCCGACCCGCCCTCCGCGAGCGCGAGCGAACCCGCGCCGGCAGCGCCGGCCGAGCCCGCACCCCCCGAGCCCGCAGCGACCGAGCCCGGAAGCTTCTCCCGCGCACAGCGCGCGATCATCGACGAGGTCGCCGACGTCTTGATCCCCGAGACGGACTCGCCCGGCGCGCGCCGCGCCGAGGTGCCCGCGTACATCGAAGGCGTGGTCTTCGCCGTGCTCGAGGACGACGACCGGCGTGCCCTGTGCGAAGGCCTCGATGCGATCGACGCGGCGGCGCGCCAGAAGCACGGCCAGCCCTTCGCGGCCTGCCCCCCGGAGGCGAAGAGCGCGCTCGTGAATGCGCTGTTTGCCTCCGGTGGCACGCCGGCACCGAACGAACGCGAGCTCGCCTTCCGCCGGCGCCTGCGCGAGCTCACCATCACTGGCTTCTGCAAGAGCCGCTTCGGAGCCACGCGCGTGTTGCAGTATGATCCGATCCCCGGCGCCTACGACGGGTGCCGGACCCTCGAATCCGTGGGGCGAGCATGGGCCACGAGTTGAACCCGGTGCGTGTGCGTGCGCGCCGTTGGCTCTCGTACCGGGCCGCGCTCGAGCTCGGGTTTGGACGCGCGCTCGCGTTCTCGGCCGCGTTCGCTCTCGCGTGCAACACGCCACGCCCGGCCGAGGTTGCCCAGCAACCCGCGCCCGAAGCCGCATCCACCAGCAGCGCCGCGAGCGCAGAAACCCGCCTCGCCGCCGCGCTCGGCACAGAGGCCGCGACCCTCGGCGCCGTCGCGATCGGGCAGCACGGCGCGGTCAGCAGCGCCGAGGCGAATGCCAGCGCCGTCGGGCGTGCGGTGTTGCAGCGCGGAGGCAACGCCGTCGACGCCGCCGTCGCGGTCGCCTTCGTGCTCGGCGTCACCCAGCCCTCCGCCGGCAACATCGGCGGCGGCGGCTTCATGCTCGTGCGCGAGCCCAGCGGCAAGTCCGTCGCCATCGATTACCGCGAGGTCGCCCCGCGCGGCGCGACCCGCGACATGTTTGTCGACGCCTCCGGAAGCGTCACCTCCGACGGACGTTACGGCCCGCTCGCGGCGGGCGTTCCCGGCACCGTCGCGGGCCTCGGTTACGCGCACCGCCGCTGGGGCAGCCTGCCGTGGTCCGAGCTCCTCGCGCCGGCGATCGCGCTCGCCCGCGCCGGCCACACCCTCGATCGCGCGCACGCCGAAGAGCTCGCGTGGGGCCTCGGCACGCTGCGCGAGTATCAAACCCGGCTCGCCGCCGAGCACCCCGCAAACGGCACGCCTCCGGCGCCCAGCCACACCGCGCTCGAACGAGCCGTCGAGAGAACCGGCGAGCTCTGGTCCGGCGCTGGCGGCGCGCCGCTCGCCGAAGGCGCCCTCTGGCAGCAACCCGAGCTCGCCGACACCCTCACCAGCATCGCCGACGGCGGGCCCAACGCCTTCTACGGCGGGCCGCTCGCGGAGCGACTCACCCGCCAGATGCAGGCCATGGGCGGCCTCTGGACGCTCGACGATTTGGCGGCGTATCGCGTCATCGAACGCGCCCCGATCGAGTTCGACTACCACGGCCACCACATCATCACCATGCCGCCCCCCTCGGGCGGCGGCGTCGTGCTGCGACAGATCCTCGCCGCCTCCGACAAGCTCGAGCTCGCCAGCCTCGACTGGGACAGCGCCGAGCACGCTCACCTCTTCGTCGAGATCGCCCGGCGCGCCTACGCCGATCGCAACCAGCTCGTCGCCGACCCCGACTTCGCTCAGGTCCCCCTCGCGCGCCTGCTCGACACCGAGCACGTCCTCTCGCGCATGGCCGACATCGATCGCCAGCATGCCACCCCCTCGAGCCGCATCGCGGGCGGCACGGCCATCGCAGAGTCGAACCACACCACCCACTTCTCCGTCGTCGACGCTGGCGGCATGGCCGTCGCCAACACCTTCACCCTCAACGAGAGCTTCGGAGCGCGCGTCCAGGTTCCCGGCACCGGCGTCACCCTCAACAACGAGATGGACGACTTCACCGCAAAGGTCGGCTCCCCCAACCTGTTCGGCCTCGTCCAGGGCCCCCAGAACGCCATCGCCCCCGGCAAGCGCATGCTCAGCAGCATGTCCCCCACCCTCGTGCTCCAGGGCGACCACCTGCGCGCCGTGCTCGGCTCCCCCGGCGGCCCCACCATCACCACCACGGTCGCGCAGGTCCTGTTGCAGCTGGTGGACCACGGCCGCTCCCTCGAGGCCGCCATCGCCGCTCCCCGCATCCACCACCAGTGGCTCCCCGACGAGATCGCCTACGAGCAGCGCCTGCCCACCGCTACCGTTCGAGCCCTGCGCCAGCTCGGCCACACCCTCGTCAGCGAACCCGGCATCGGCCACGCCAACTGCATCGCCCTCGATCCCGAGACAGGCCTGCTCCACGCCGTCGCCGACGTCACCCGCGGAGGAGGCGCGGCCGCCGCCTATTGAGACCGCTCGGTCCCTTCCTGCCACGAGCCCCCCGCCCCGACGAGGACGGTTGGAGATGCCCACCCCGCATCCGTGCTCGGCGCCGTCCATCCCAACGCGACGAACGCCGCACCCGCGCCTGCGCGCGGTGCCCCCTCCCCGGCATCGCGCAGCGCGCTGCGGGAGGGGTGCGAATGGGGCGCTTGCCCCATGGGCGAGCCTCCGAATGCAACGGGAAGGCGGGAAGAGGTTTGATGGAAGGCTCTTCCACGCCTTGGGTTGGGGCGCGCCGTCGTGCTGGCGCGCTGCGCCGCCATCCTGGGTCGCGCGCTCCTCGCACCGGCATTCCCGCGCCGGCGCTTCGCACGGCGTGCGCTCGACGTGTCCACGGCGCGACCACGTCCTTTATCAACCCTGCTGGGTAGCCCCATGACGAACACACTCGCTCTTTCTCCCCTCCCCGAATTTCCCGATGCGGTGGCGCACCGCCCGACGCCCTGCACGCCGCGCGAGCTGTTCTGCGCGCTGTTCGTGGACCCAGAAGACAGCGTTCACTTCCTCGAGCCGGCGTTTCGCTTCGTCACGCGAGCGCTCGAGCGAGCGGACCGCTGGGGAAACGGCGAGGCGACGCTCGATGTCGGCGCCGAGCTCGCTCCGCCCGCCGAGCTGCCGCTGCACGATGCAGCGGCTCTCGCCGATACGCTCGTCGACTGGGCGCACGCGACCTTGCCCACTCGGCCCGAGCCTCCCTTCGCTTCCAATTGGCCCGCTCGCCTCTGCCGCGAATTTGCTCCCGTCGGCCTCGCCGATGGCGCTTGGCTGCGCGGCACCGTCCTCGCCAATCGCGTCGAGACTCCCCTCGGCATGGCCTCTCTGCGACAGCTCATGCTCCGCTTCGGCGACCCCTCGTCACGCGAGCCCTATTCCCTGCGCTATGCCGCTCTCTTGCGCAGCCTCGGCACTCCCCCCGAGTCCATCACCCGCTGGGACTTCGCTGACTCGGCTCCCTGCTGCGACCTCTCCTTCGAGCACGCGCTGCTCGGCCTCTCGCTCGGCTTCTTCGCTTCTTCTCTCGGCCCCGAGCTCGTCGGCTTCAACCTCTGGATGGTCGCCGTCGGGCCCTGCCCGCTGCTCCTGTCGCTCGTCCCTCGCCTCCGCGAGCGCAACGCCGACACCCGCTACTTCGACCAGCTCGATCGCTCCAGCCTGCTCTCTGCCGCCCGCTGCGCACTCTCCGACATCGAAGCCGACTTTCCCTCCCTCGACGACCGCGCACGCCTCGCCCTGCGCCGCCGCATCGCGCTCGGCTTCTTCTCCGCACATCGCTCTTACCTCCGCTGGCACCACGCCATGCTCGGACGCAACGTCCCCCTCTCCCCACGCGACTTCGTCCTCGAGGGCATCCAGCGCAAGGCCCGCTTCGCCGCAGAGCACCACCGCGACGTCCGCATCGCCAAGCTCGACGTCCAGCACCTCTTCCTCCAGGGACCCGACGGCCACGAGCTCCTCCTCGACCGCATGGCTCTCTCTCCCCTCATCACCCCTGGCTCCCCGGAAACCAGCCGCTTCCTCACCCACACCCTCTCCATCGACGGGCCCATGTTCGACTCCTTCACCGCCGCAGAGAAGGTCGACCTCGCCGAGTGGATCGCCGCTCTCCCCACCAAACGTCAGCCCAAGCCCGCGGCGCCCTCCCCTCGCCCCGCTCCCGTCCCGCTCGAAGGCCTCTACTCCGCTCCACACGACCTCGATTCCCTGCGCGCCTTCTCCTTCGCCCGCTACGCTCCTCTCTCTCACAACGACCTCTACTTCTGCTTCGCCAACTCCGACTTGCACCCCACGGCGGCGCTCTTTGCGCGCGCCTTCGTGGAAGGCGTCGTCACGAAGCTCACGCACGTCTTCGACAGCGACCCTCGCCTCGAGTCGCAGCACCCGCCTCCCTATTCGGAGCATCTGGTGGCGCGCCTCGTCGCCGAGCAACACGACAAGAACGTGCGCTCGCGGCTGGCCGCTCCGACCACCTTCGCCGAAGGCGCCGACGGCGGCCCCGCGAAGCACATCGCGGCCATCTTCGACGGCTGCTGGCTGCAGAACTTCGCCGACGTCGCGCGCGCCGGCTTCGAGGAGTACGGCTGGCTCTTCCGCATCTACGCCTCCGAGCACGGCGACGGCGACCTCAGCTGGAACCACAGCCTCATCTTCCGCAAATCGTTCGCCGAGCTCGGCGGCGACGTGATGCTGCCGAAGACAGACCGCCGCCTGTACGATCTGTTCGAGATCGGCGTCGGTTCGGTGGCGACGCTGGCGGTGGCGCTCAACACGCGCTACTTCATGCCCGAGATCCTGGGCCTGAACCTCGGCATCGAAGCCACGGGCGTGGGCGGCGAATACATGGAGAGCTGGAAGCGCAACGAAGCGCGCGGCAACGAGTGGAAGGCGCTCGCCGCCCGCCTCCACAACAGCATCGACAACTACGCCGACGGCCACACCAAGTGGTCGCTGGCGGCCGTCCAGGCCTTTCTCCGTCGCGTCAAGAGCGGTACCCCCGAGGCCGTCGAGCGCCAGTGGGTGCGGGTCTGGCGCCTCTGGCGCTGCCAAGACATCCTCACCCACGGCACCGACGCAGAACGCGCCGCCCTCGCCGAACACTTCGGGGCCATCAGTCTCTCACCGACCTGACGAGACCCCGCTGCGGTTGTTGGGCCGCGCGGGATCGGCTAGTCACGGCCGATGCCGACGGTTCACATTCTCTCGGGGCTGATTGGCTCGGGCAAGAGCACGCTGGCACGCCGGCTCGAACGCGAGCTGCCGGCGCTGCGCGTGTCGCTCGATGAGTGGGTGGTCGGCTTGTTCGGCGCCGAGATGCCCGATCCGCTGACGGGCGAGTGGTGGTCGGATCGCTGCGGGCGTTGCGCGCGCTTCGCGTATGGGGTGGCGCGTCAGGCGCTCGCGGCCGGTGTCGACGTCGTGCTCGACTGCGGCTTCCTCGAGCGCTGGCAGCGCGACGAGGCGCGCGCCTGGGCCGCCGCCGCCGGCGCCGGCACCAAGCTCTACCTGGTGCGCACCGCGACGAGCGTGCGCCGCACGCGTATCGAGCGGCGCAATCTGGAGCGAGGCGAGACGTTCTCGCTCGTCGTCACCGACGCCATGTTCGACGCGCTGCCGTGGGAGCCGCCGGGCGACGACGAGCTCGCTGGCGGCAGCATCATCGACACGTGAGCTCGTCCCCCCTCCGTGGGCGCATAAACCGCGCGTCCGGCGCGGCCGTCCTATTCCGAGCGGCCTCCGATCGCCGGGGGAACGCGCCTACAGGACGCTCCGATGAACCACATTCGCTCCCTGGGGGGCCTCACCCTCGCTCTGCTGCTCGCGGGCTCTGTCACCTGCGGTGAGGACCGGGCCCAACCGCTGCCTGATCTGGGCGGCTTCCCGAACGGCGGAGAAAACGGATTTGGCGGACGCGGAGGGAGCGGGGCCGACGTGCCCGATGCGTCCGCAGATGAGGCGGATGCGGCGGTCGATGCCGGGATGAGCGGGGGCAGCGGCGGCGGTGATGGCGGCTTCACCGTGGGTGAAGGCGCCGTCGTCAACTGCGGAACCGTGACGTGCCGTGGTGCGGGCAAGTGCATCCAGCAGTCGGGCGAGCCCACGTGCGTCTGCGACGAGGGCTATACGCTGCTCGAGGGCGGCAGTTGTGTGGTCGACGAGACCTGCATCGAACTGCGTCTGATCGAGGAGAGCTGCCGGCAGCGCGTCGAGCGGGAGCCCGCGCTCGGCATGGCGTTTTACGTCGAGACGTGCGCCGGAACGACGGCGCGCCCCGAGATCCTGGGGGATGTGTCGACCGCGTTCAAGGTGCTGGAGGACGGCAACGACCTCGGCGACGAGAGCTTCGCCACCGTGTTCGATCGCAACGTGGAGAGCTACATCGTCATCGCGCTCGACATGTCGAGCTCGGTGGCAGACAACGCGGTGCTGCTGGCAGACCTGATCGAGCGCGTCAACGGCCTCGTCGACGACCTCACGCCGGGCCCGGACGACGCGCCCGTGAGAATGCTGCTCGTCGCATTCGGGCGCAGCATCGACGTCAAGACAGAGTTCACCTTCGACCTGTCGGAGGTCAGGGATGCCATCGCCGAGATCGAGAGCGACCCCGGCGCAGCTGTCGCCGAGCCTGACGGGACCAATCTCAACGGCGTCGTCAACGCTGCCATCGAAACGCTCGACGACGCCATTGAAGCGCGGATCGCGGCAGACAGCGGAGCGGTGATCACCGCGGGCACGCTGATCGTCGTCACCGACGGTCGAGATACGGGCGGCGTGACGCTGAAGACCATCCCGACGCGCTTCAACGTCATCTCGATCGGCGTCAGCGGCGACATCAACGACGAGGAGCTGACTCGCGTGGGGCCGCAAGGCTCGTTCCTCGCGCCGGAGGAGGTCGATCGGGTGGAGGCCTTCGACACGGTCGCCGAGCGCGTCAAGGAGTACCCGGATCGCGCGTATCTGCTGGGGTATTGCTCGCCTGCGGTCGCTGGCAGCCATCGTGTCATCGCCACCACGGCGAACCTGGAGGCGCACGAGAACGCCAGCTGCCAGTTCAACGCGACAGCCTTCGGCTCCGGGAACGCCTGCAACGAACAGTTCATCCAAAACTACTGCGAAGAGCCGATCCACGGGTGCGGGGCGTTTCTCGCCTGTGCTCCACCCTGCAAGGAGCCCCCGGTCGACGCGGGTCCGGTCCAAGACAACTGGGCCTTCTCCAAATGACCTGAGGTGCAGGCCGGGATCGCCTGCCGCCCCGCCTTCCCCGGGCTAAGCTCCGGCCATGGCCACGCCGCCCACCGCCACGGACGCCGACGAGAGCGGCTCGTCCGAGGTGCTCCACCTCACCCGCCGCCCCGAGCTGTCGGGGTTCGGCTCGATGCTGCAATATTCGCGGCGGCCGCTCGCTCGCTTCGAGGCGGCTCGCCGCTTGTCGGACCGGGCCGTGGCCTTCAGCGTGCTCGGGCGCAAGTATGTCGCGCTGTTCGATCTGAAGGCGATCGAGCAGGTGCTGGTGACGCAGCACGCGGCCTTCGAGAAAGACCGCTTTACCAACGACCTCGAGCGCGTGCTCGGTGACGGCTTGCTCACGAGCGAGGGCGAGACGTGGCGCCGGCACCGCAAGCTGATGGCGCCGTCGTTTCAGCGGGGCGAGGTCGCCGCATATGGCAGCGTGATGGCCGAGCGGGCGCGCGCGTTCGTCGAGCGGCAAGCGCAGGGCGTGGTGTTCGACGTGCACTCGGCGATGATGAACCTCACGCTCGACATCCTGGTGCGCGCGCTGTTCGGCACGGAAGTGAAAGGCGCGCCCGACGTCGAGCACCTGCTCGAGGCGGTGATGCGAGACTACCTGCCCCCCGCCGTGGCCTGGCGCCTGCTCTTGCCCGAGTGGCTGCCGCTGCCGAGTCGGCGGCGGCTGGCGCGGGCGCGGCGCCAGCTCGACGCCATCTTGCTGGAGCTGATCGACGAGCGCCGCCGTGCGGGCGCGAGCGGGCCCTCGAACGACCTGCTCGGACGCTTGATGCTGGCCTGCGACGCGGACGGTAGCCTGAGCGAGGCCGCGCTGCGCGACGAGGCGATGACGCTGTTCCTCGCCGGACACGAGACGACGGCGCTCTCGCTCACCTACGGCTTGCGGTTGCTCGCGCAGCACCCGGCCGAGCGCCAAAAGCTGGTGGCCGAACTCGATCAGGCGCTCGGAGGTCGCCTGCCGAGCATGCGCGATCTGCCGAACCTGCCTTACACGCGTGCGGTGCTCGACGAGACGCTGCGCCTGTTCCCTCCGGCGTGGGGCCTCGGGCGCGAGCCGCGCGCCGATGTCGTGGTCGCTGGCGTTGCCATCCCCAAGGGCACGCAGGTCATCCTGTGCCCATGGGTGATGCACCGTGACGCGCAGTTCTTCCCCGAGCCGGAGCGCTTCTGGCCCGAGCGCTGGCTCACGCAGCCGGCGCCGCCCCGCCATGCCTACATGCCCTTCGGCGCCGGGCCGCGCGTGTGCATCGGCAGCCACTTCGCGCTGGCAGAAGCGATGCTGATCCTGGCGGTGATCCTGCAGCACGTCGAGATCGAGCTCTTGCCCGATCCCCCGCTCGAGCTGATGCCGTCGGTGACGCTGCGGCCGCGCGGGCCCGTGCCGATGCGCGTGACGGCGCGCGCGCCGTCGGCGCGCGCCGCGGCGGAGTGAGAGCGGCGTCGGGTGACGGATCGAGAAGCATCGCCGCCAGCCGGGGCGGCGCCCGTCTCTTCGTTGCTGCTCGCGGTGCCCGCGTTTGCGCTGGCGTTTGCGATCACGACGGTGTCGGCGCTGGTGCCGCTGACGCTGGAGCGCCAGGCGGCGTCGACGCTCCTGATCGGGATGGTGGTCGCGGGCGAGGGGTTGATCGCGCTGCTGCTGCCGCTCTGGATCGGGCCACTCTCGGATCGGACGCGGAGCGCGTGGGGCGGGCGGCTGCCGTATGTGGCGCTCGGCAGCGTGTTGTGCGCGAGCGCGCTCTTGGGTTTGCCTTTCGTGGCGTCGATCGCGGGCATCGCGCTCGCGATGCTGGTGTTCTACGCAGGGTACTTCACGTATTACCCGGCATATCGCGCGCTGTATCCCGAGCTCGTGCCCGAGGCGCGCTTTGCCCGCTCGCAGGGGGTGCAGAGCCTGCTGCGCGAGGTGGGGTTGGTGCTGGCGTTGACGGCGTCGCCGATGCTGTTCGCGCTCGAGGCGTGGCTGCCGTTCTTCGTGTGTGCGCTGGCGCTGCTGGCCATCTCGGCGCTGTTCGTGCTGCGGCTGCGCTCGCGCGTGCCGCACGTGCCGGCGGGAGCCCCCCCGTCGGCGCGGCCTCGGCTGCCTCCGGCGAGCGTGCGACGCGTGCTGCTCGCGAACGCGCTGTTCGAGTTTGCGCTGTCGGGACTGAAGAGCTTCGTGGTGCTGTTCGTGGTGGTCGGCACCGGGCGCACGACGGCAGCGGCGTCGGGGCTGATGGCGATCGTCGCGGTGGTGGCGGTGGTGGCGGCGCCGCTCGCAGGCTGGCTCGGCGATCGCTTCGGGCCGCTGCGCGTGACGCGTGCGGCGCTGGTCGTGTACGCGCTCGGCCTGTTCCTGCCGTGCATCACGCGCTCGCTCTGGGTGCTCATCCCGGCGATGCCGCTCGTCGGGTTTGGCGGCACAGTGGTGATGACACTGTCCTACACGCTGGTGGCGCTGGCGGGGCCCGAGCAGAGCCCCGGCGCGAGCGCGGGCTGGTATGAGCTGAGCCGCGGCGTCGGGGTCATCGCGGGGCCGATCGTCACGGGCGCGGCCATCGACGTGCTGCGGCCGCTGTTCGAGTCGACGCAGGGTTATGCGGCGATGTGGCTGGTCCAGGCGCTGGCGCTGCTCGCGAGCCTGCCGCTCGTGCCGAAGCAACCCGCGCGCGAAACGGCCCGCTAGCGCAGCGCGCCGCTGCGCGACATTGCGCCCCATTCCACGCAAACGTAGCGATCGCTCGGGCACCGCCGGCGCGAGGCGCGCATACTTCCAGCATGTCCGTCCGGGGAAGCATGACTCGCAGCTCGGTCGCCGCCGCCGTCGTGGTGACGGTGTTGCTCGCCATCTTGATCTGGTGGCGCGACGAGGGCCGCCGCGTCCAGCGCTCGACCGAGGCGCTGAGCCCGCCGTCGGGCGCTGCCGTCACTGCGGGGCAGGTCGTGGCGGTGCCCACGGAGCGCGTGGTGTCGCCGGAGGCTCCGCCGTCGACGGCCCCCGCCCCGCTCGCAGCACGCCGTGCCTTCGAGCCACCGCAGCCGACGGAAGCGATGCGCGAGCGCCGCCGGCGCGTGCTCGAGTCGCCGCGGGCGCGCGCGCCGCTGGCTGCGCCAGCTGCCGAAAGCTCAGGCAACGCCGACGCCGAGCGCCGCCCGATGCAGGACAAGACCGGCAAGCTGGGCGCCGAGGTCAAGGCGATCAACGAGCAGTTTCTGCCGCTCGCCGAGCAATGCTTCGATCAGGCGAAGGAGCGTGGGGTGCGCGGCAGCGGCATGCTGGCGCTCCAGGTCAAGCTGGCGGGCGCCGAGGGCGTCGGCCGCATCATCGAGTCCCTCGAGCCCGCGCCCGACAACGCCGTTCCCGATGCCGAGCTCATCGACTGCATGCGCCAGTCGGCCTTCACCGTCGACTTGCCGCCGCCGTCGGAGACGGGCGGCAGCAGCTTCGAGATGACGATGCCGTTCGAGGGAGCATCGGCCGACGCGGGGGCTTCTGCTCCGCCGTCCGCTCCGCGCTGACGAGCGGCGTCGGCTCAGTCGCGCTTCTGCGCAGAGCCGCGACAGTCGGCACAGTAGCCGTAAAGCGCCAGCTGATGCTGCGCGAGTGCGTAGCCGTTGGACTCGGCCACGGCGCGCTGCCGCTTCTCGATCACGTCGTCGACGAACTCGTCGACACGCCCGCACTCGAGACAGATCAGATGGTCGTGGTGCTTGCCGCGGTGGATCTCGTACACCGCCTTGCCCGACTCGGCATCGAACACGCTGCGCACCAGGATGCCCACGTCTGTCAGCTGCCCGAGCACGCGATAGATGGTGGCGAGCCCCACGTCGCCGTTCTCGTCGCTGATGCGGCGATACACGTCTTCTGCGCTGAGGTGGCGGCGCTCGTGCGCGTGGAAGACCTGCAGCACCTTCAAGCGGGGCCCCGTCGCCTTCAGGCCGACGTTGTTGAGTTCTTCACTGGCGCGCATGGGCAGCTCTCCTTTTGCCGGGCAGCCCGAGCGAGGGCCGTCCGCACACGGCGCGTTAGCCTAAGTCAAATGAGACGTATTGCCAATGCCGACGCCCGTGTCTCACGGCAGCCGGCGCGCCATGGCGGTGGTGACCCGCTGGCGTCGCCGGGCGCATCGCAAACCGATCCGCAGCAGACGGTCTCGATGTTCGCGTGACGGCGCTCATGCTGCGACCGCGTTGCGAGTCATCGTCGGCGTGCCCCTCGGCCATTTGCCCGAAGGCTCGAGGGCTCCCCCGCCAGCGCCCAACGAGGAATTCGCCAGCAACGCACGCGTGCGCAGGTGGTGATTCTGA
>Ga0335075_10011974_pt1 | contig 13117 bp, 11 predicted proteins | sample Lox_Sample_24_FD_206723 | JGI IMG/M metagenome (GOLD analysis project Ga0335075, IMG submission 206723) | Soil microbial communities from Loxahatchee National Wildlife Refuge, Florida, United States - Lox_Sample_2.4 | ecosystem: Environmental > Terrestrial > Soil > Wetlands | place: USA... | reverse complement strand
CCGGGATCGCCGTCGCGGCCACCTCGGATCGCTCCGCCGACAGGTGCTCGGTGATCTCCCGGTGCAGCTTCTTGCGGCGGTCGACCATCGAGAAGAAGGCGAGCAACTCCGGCCGGTGACCGTTGAAGTCACCAACAAAATCCGACAATTGTTCTAGTGTTCGCACAGAAAGTGTTGTAGGAATGAGTGGAACCAGCACGACGTCGGCGGCGTGCAGCACGTTCTCCGACACCAGGGAGACGGACGGCGGACAGTCCAGGAACACCGTGTCATACTCGGCGGCCAGCGGCGCCAGCAGCTTGGAGAGCTTGCGCGCGGGCTTGCCACCCGGGGCGTCGCCGGAGCCGCCGTCACCGGTGCTGTCGAGCAGCAGGTCCATGTTCCGGTAGGTGAAGTCCGCAGGGATAAGGTCGAGATTGTCGAAATCTGTCCCTTTGATGGCCTCGTCAAGCGGTCGCTTGCCCCGGATGAGCGCCTTCCCGCCGCCCTTGACCTTCGGTTTCACCCGGAACATGAAGCTGGCCGCGCCCTGCGGGTCGAGGTCCCACAGCACGGTTCGCAGGCCGTCCTCGGCCGCCAGGTAGGCGAGGTTGACGGCTGCCGTCGTCTTCCCGACGCCGCCCTTGATGTTGTATGTGGCGTATATCCGCATTGATGGCTCTCTTAGTTCTGCTCTTGCCCGGCCGCACCGCGGAGCAGCAGCGCCATCCGGCGCTGTCCCTCGACGTCAGCGAACGCGCTGAACCGCCGCTCGAAATCCGCCCGGGCGGCCCGCTGCCGCGCCGCCAGCCCAGCCGTCACCTCGCCCATCGCCAGCAGCGTCACCGCGGGCGCCTCACCGGCCGCCAGCATCGCGGCGGCCAGCATCGCGGCGGCCAGCGCGCGGATCTCGCCGATCTGCACCTCGGTGTCCTGGAACTCCCCGAGGCAGTCTTGCAGCCGCTTGAGATCACCCACTACCTTCGCGGACACGACCGGATCGTGCAAGGGGGCGAAGAACTCCAGCGCGTACCGCAGCTCCTTGCATCGCTTGCGCAGGTCGTGCAGGGATTCCGCGGGCGAGTCGGGGGTGATCGCCGCGCCGCGCCGGGCGACCTTCCCGAACGCCACCCGGGTACGCTCGGCGGCCAGGAAGCCGGCGGTCCCCCCTGCTACCTTCCCGAATGATCCGGAACGAACCGCGGTTGCTCTCCTCGCGTTGACCTGCCTGTCGCCGATCGCGGTGAGCACCGCCCGCCAGTTCCGTGTCAGATCAGTGAATCGCGGTGAGCGCAGGCCGCGGGTCAGCGCGCGGAACTCCTTGCGCCGGCGCTGCCCGAGGAACACGCGGAACGGCTCGAGGTCGTCTGGCTTAGCCGCGGCGAGGCCGGCCGCGGTCTGTTCGAAATCGAGCAGGTGCACGTCCAGGTCCCTGGTCGGCGTGGTCAGGTCACCGACCCACTTGAACTCGGCGGCGAAGAACGCGAGCTTTTCCGTGGTCAGGCCCCGGCCGACGGTGAGCGCGTCGCCGAACAGCTTCAGCGCGCTGCGGGTGCGGCGCACGCTCACTCGCAGGTCGTGCAGGAACTCGGTGTCGGTGTCCGCGAGGACGCCCGCGACGTTGGCGTCGACGGTGTCGAGCAGGCGGAGCAGGATCACCGCCGCGGCCTGCGGGGCCGGCATCGCAGCGGTGATGGCCGCGTCGACCTTGTTCGAGTAGTCGGCCGGGGTGCGTCCCTCGGCCCGCAGCGCGGTGGCGAAGGCGGGCTCGGCGGCCGGCCCGATGCCCGGCACGGATCCCACCAGGCGGCTCGCCCGACGCGCCTCGGCCTGGTAGCCGCGAACTTCGGTGACGGTCAGCCGTGGCGGTAGCGGGCTCGGCTCGGTGCCGGGGACCGACGGGTGCTCGACGACCAGCCGGGCGACGGTCTTCTGGTCGGGGTTGAGCAGCCGGTAGACGGTGCTCGCGCTGGTCACGGTGACCATGGGGAGCAGCGCGCGCGGCGCCACCAGTCGCGCGATGCGCGCGGTGACCGGGCCGTCGGGCAGGTCCTCGAGCAGGTGCGGACGGGACGCCTGGAACCCCGCCAGGGGCTGCTCGGTGACGACGTCGCCGACCGTCAGGCGGAGCTCCCCACCGCGGCGGGCGGCGGCGTACTCAAGGGTGAGATCGGCGCGGTACAGCCGCCAGTCGAAGGTGTCGAGCCAGGTCAGCCTGCGCGCGCCGGCTGACGGCACACTGCCGGGGCGGGCGCCGTGGCCGGGGATCACGGTGAACTCGGCATCGAGCGACGCGAGCACGCTCGCAACTGCGTCGTCCCAGGTTTGCCCGTCGTCCCCTGAGGCAATGAAACCCGCCAGGCCAGGTGCCATCGCTGCCCCTTTCCGGTGATGGCTGGTCTGTCATTTAACCATAAATTTGCCTAAATTGGGCAATCAGGTTCACTTTCAATTAACCTTCCGTTCACTTTATTGCGTTTGGGTCCCGCTCCAACCCCTTACTGGCCAGGAATGGCCAGTAACGGCCAGGATGTCGGCCGGGTATGGCATGCCGGACTGGGTGCCCGGCCGAGCGGCCGCGGTGGCGCCGGCCGCCGCCGCGGCGGTGACCGCCTCGACCGGCGGCACGCCCGCAGCGACCGCGACCGCGAGCGCGCCGGTGAACGTGTCCCCGGCGCCCACCGAATCGACGGCGTGCACCGTGAAGCCCGGGACCGTTATCACCGCGAACTCCGCTCCGCCCTCAGGCAGGGCGGGACCGTCGCGTGCGACTCGCGGGCCGCAGTAGGCGGCGCCGGCCGCGCCCGCCGTGACCACCGCGCTGCCCGCGCCGGCCGCCACCAGGTCGGCCGCCCCGCGGGCGGCCGCCGCGAGGCCGGCCACCGGCCGCCCGAGGATCGCGGCCGCCTCCGACTCGTTCACCACCAGCCAGTCGGGGCCGGCCGCGATGAGGCCAGCCGCATCCGCCGGGACAGGCGCCAGGTTGAGCAGCCTGATGGTCCGGGCCGACGGGGCGCTGGCCGGCCCCGCGCTGGCCAGCGCCGTGCGGATTGCCGGGCCGGGGATCTCGGCGCTGATCACGAGGACGTCGGCGAGGTCGCGGGCCGCCGCGACGTCGGCGGCTCCGACCTGGCGGTTGGCGCCCGGCGCGACAGTGATGGTGTTCTCGCCGGCGGCGTCCACCGTGATCATGGCGATGCCCGTCGGGGCGCCGGGCACGGCCCGCACCGCGCTGTCGTCGATCCCCTCGGCACGAAGGGCGGCGCGCAGGGTCCGGCCGAAATCGTCGTCCCCCACGCAGCCGACCATGCGCACGGCCAGGCCAGCGCCCCGGCCAAGGCGCGCGGCGGCCACCGCCTGGTTAGCGCCCTTACCGCCGGGGGCGATCAAGGCAGCACCGCCGAGCACCGTCGCCCCTGGCGCGGGCAGGGCGGGGACCGTCACCGAAATGTCCATGTTCAGGCTGCCGAGCACGATCAGCCGAGCCGCGAGAACCATCTACGCACCGTACTGCGCCCGCGCCTGGCCGCCCAGACCCACAATTGCGCCGTTTATATCTCCGGCATTCCGGGGTAGCCGTCGGCAGAATGCGGCGAGCGGTCGTAGAACCCGAACCGGCTGCCTCTCGTATTCAGATGAGAAGACAATGCGTGACTAATTGCTCGCGCGTTGCGGAAAATGCGGGCCGGGCAGGAGCGGGCATGGAGAATCCCGAAGCGGACACGACGAGGGCGCTGCTGGTCGTCCGGCGGCGGAAGTCCGGGTCGATCCGGTACGCGCACAGCGGGGTCGTCCCGGCCGGCGAGCCGGGCAAGGAGCATGGAAGAAGTTCGGGCGGCGGGGCTAGTTCGGGCGGCACGGTCGGCCGGGACGCGGTGGCGGCCGCGGTCGACGCGGTGGCGGCCGCGGTCGACGAGGCGGCGGACGACCGGACCCGCGCGCTCCCGGTGATGAGCGCGGCCCGCGCCGGAGGTGCGGAGCGCGTCCGGCTAACCGAGCGCGTCCGGCGGGCGGGGACCGTCCGGCTGGCGGAACGCATCCGGCTAAGGGGGCGCGGCGGTCCGCCGGAGATCGCGCACGAGTGAGCGATCGCCGGTCACCGCCCGCCGTGCGGTGCGGCCGGCGGGACGGCGGGACGGCGGGACGGCGGGACGGCGGGACGGCGGGACGGCGGGACGGCGGGACGACGGGACGACGGGACACGCCTGATCGCGGCTTGGGTCAGGCGGGGCGTGCCGGAGCATTGCCGTGCCTGGCCGCCTGCACGGCAACGGCGGTGGCGGCCAGGGCGACCACGGTCGCGGTGAGCATCGCATCCCGGTCACCGGTGATGCCGGTGATGCCGCCCGCCACGGACTCGGCCACGGCGGGCAGCAGCGCCGCGCCGACCGCCGCGCCGACCTGGCGGCTGGTGTTGATGACCCCGCCGGCCAGGCCCTGGTCGCCGTCGGCGAGCTCGCGGCTGGCCAGCACGATCGAGCCGAACGCGGTCCCCGCCCCGCCGAACCCGACGAGGATCACCACCGTGAGCAGCGGGCTGTACCCGGTTGCGGGCAACCGGGTGAGGACGGCGAAGCCCACCGTCGCGGCGGCGCCCGCGAGCACGAGCACGCCCCGGACGCCGAACTTGCCGGCTAGCCGCGGGCCGAGCAGGCCCATCGAGAAGCCGGCCAGCCCCTGCGGTGCGATGACCAGCCCGGTCTCCAGCGGGCTGAAGTGCAGTGCCTGCTGGAAGTACAGCGAGAGGACGAGCAGTTCACCGCCGTTCCAGACGCCGAGCAGGAAGGCCAGGGTAGCGCCGTCGCGCAGGCCGGGACGCAGCAGCAGGCTTGGCTTGATCAGCGGCTGCGGGTGGCGGGCCTCGGCGGCCGTGAAGCAGGCTCCGGCTATGGCGGCCAGCACGAGCGCCGCGACCACCGGGCGCGACGTCCAGCCGAGCGCGTTCCCCTGAGAGATGCCGAACACGGCGAGCGCGACCGACGCCGTGATCAGCAGCGCGCCGCCGAAGTCGAGGCGCCCGCGCCCGGCGGCGGGAACGGCGGGCACCGTCGCGACCGGGACGTCGCGCAGGAGGCGGGGCACCAGCAGGGCGGCGGCGAGGCCGACCGGCACGTTGACCAGGAAGACCGATCGCCAGCTGGTCCACTCGACGAGCACCCCGCCGAGCACCTGACCGGACACGAAGCCGACCGAGGCCATCGAGCCGTACAAGCCGATCGCCCGGGTCCGCCGCGGCCCCGCCGGGAAGCTCGTGGTGATCAGCGAGAGTGCGGCGGGCGCCACTAGCGCCGCGCCGGCACCTTGCACCACCCGGGCCGCGACCAGCGACACGGGACCGGTGGCAAGCCCGCCCGTCAGCGACGCCAGCGAGAACACGATCAGTCCGACGACGAACACGCGGCGGCGGCCGAGCAGGTCGGCGGCGCGCCCGCCGAGGATCAGCAGGCCGCCGAACGCGATCGCATACCCGGTCACCACCCATTGGACAACCGCGGTATCCACCCCGAAGTCCCGCTCGATTGACGGCAGTGCGATGTTCACGATGGTGAAGTCGAGGACAACCATGAAGGAAGCGACGAGGATGAGTGCAAGCCGAAACCCCGGCCGCGGCGGGTCCGCGTGCATGTCTCGCTCGTCGTGGGTAGGGACATCCCGTGGCTCCGGGTCGGACACAACCCCGACGATCGATGACGACATGCCCTCAAGGCAATGTTCCGCTCGTCACATTCCTCAATCCCCACGTCAGCAAGGTAGCCGGTCGACCCGGCCGGACGCGCCAAGTGGACGGCGGACCTGACGCGATATATCTTGTATCGGGAGGCAATCATGAACGAGTTCGAGCGACGCATCAAGGAACTGACCGCGCGCTTCACTGCGTGGTGGAGTTCAGAGTCCAAGACGGCCAGGCGCAGGCAGCGGCGCGCCGATCGAGCAGCCAACCTCCGCCAGGAGGCGAGCACCCGGGCGCAGCAGGCGGCGAGCAAGCTGCATGACTTCCGGGAGAGCGAGCGGGGCCAGAAGGCCGCGAACGCGCTGCACGACTTGCGGGACAGCGACGCGGCCAAGAAGGCAGAGTCGGTCATCCACGACCTGCGCACCAGCGACGCCGGCAAGAAGGCGGAGAGCGCACTCACCGACCTCCGCCAGCGGGAGCCGGTGAAGAAGGCCGAGGAGAGCGCTCGCAAGGTGCTGAACGACCTGTTCTCCAGCGGCGATGGCACTGCCGGCAGCAAGGACTCAGCAGGCGGCAGCCCCGCGTCCTGACCCCCGGGACGCGGGGAACCCAGCGGAGAATCACTCGCGGAAAATCAGTTGCGGCTGACCACTGGCGGGTGGGACGCTGCACGCACATACAGGTAGGTCGCCGGCCACATAGTGGCCGGCCACGCGAAAGGAGAGGCCGACGATGACTGTGCCCGTCACGGGCTTTGCCCAGCCTGTCCTTACCGCAGCCCACCTGAGGAGCAACTCCAGTGCGCGACAGCGCCGATTCCTACGACCCGGACTACGGCAACGTCCACCGGGTCCGCCGCGCCAATAGCAAGCGGCAGCCCAAGCAGTACGACGACGAGACCTTCGCCAAGCGGGACTGGCACATCAAGCGGCTCGCCGCCGACGACGCCGACGACGCGACCGACGGTCTCCCGGAAGGCGACCGCTGGTCCACCTGGGACCATTCCACCCCAACCGAGCGCGGCCCCCGGCCGCACCCGCCGTGGCTGGTCACCGACCTGGGCGCCGTCGACATCGAGCTCGGCATCCTGAAGACCGGCAAGGAAGCCGACGTCTATCTGATCCGCCGGGGCGTCCCCGGCACGGGTCAGTCGTGCCTGCTCGCCGCCAAGCGATACCGCGACGCGGCGCACCGGCTGTTCCACCGGGACGCCGGCTACCTGGAAGGCCGCCGGACCCGGGAATCCCGGGTGAGCCGCGCCACGGCGAACCGGACCGCGTTCGGCAAGCAGGCGATCGCCGGGATGTGGTCGAACGCCGAGTTCACCGCGCTCTGCCGGCTCTACAATGCCGGTGCGCCCGTCCCCTACCCGGTTCAGATCGTCGGCACCGAGGTTCTCCTGGAGTTCATCGGCGACGCCGATGGCACCGGCGCGCCACGGCTGGCGGAGACCCGGCCAGATGCCGACGAGCTGGCGAGCTTGTGGGGGCAGCTGGTCGACGCGCTGGTGACGCTCGCCCACCACGGGCTCGCGCACGGCGACCTGTCGCCTTACAACCTGCTGGTCGACTCCGGCAGGCTGGTGATGATCGACCTACCGCAGGTGGTCGACGTCATCGCGCATCCGGGCGGCCGCGGCCTCCTGGAGCGGGACGCGCGCAACGTCGCCACCTGGTTCGCCGCCCGCGGCCTGCCCGCCGCCGACCCGGACAAGCTCGCCGCCCTCATCGCCGCCGAGGCCCGCCTGTCTTGACTCCGGGGCACGTCGCCATTCGCTATTCCCAACGGAAGTAGCGAATGGCGACGAAGGCGAAGACGATCGTGTAGCCGACCAGGGTGAGGAGGGTCGTCACCGGGGGTGTCGCATGGAACGCCGAGTACAGAACGGCGCGCACCGCCGCGCCGCTCGGCGAGTACCACATGATGTCCCGCAGCGGTGCACCGACGTTCACCGGCTGAACCCACAACCCCGACAGGAAGAGGAGGGCGAAGAAGAGCACCCCGGCCACGGCACTGGCCACGGTCTGCGTCGGAGTCAGCGCCACGACAACCAGTCCCAGCGAGAAGATCTCCGCGATGGCGAGTGCGACCGAGAGGATGAAGAACGGGACGTCGACGGACAGTGGCGCACCGAAGATCGCTGTACCGCCCACGATGACGATGACGATTGCTACCACAGCGAGCACGAGGTCAAGGATCAGTTGCGCGGCGAGCAGTCGTGACGGGTGCACCGGCGTCGTGGAAATGCGCCTGAGCCAGCCGATCTCACGGTCCCGCACCAGGGTGTTGGGAAGGGAGATCGCTATCGCGATGAACGAAATGACCATGATCGTCGGGACGTAGAGATCGATCACCGTCAGGCCGGTACCGCCCACATTCCCCGCGGTATACCTGCTGATTTCGCCGAAAAGGACGGTCAGGACCAGCGGAAACCCAACGCCGAGAGCGAGAGCGGCCGGTTCCCGGAGCGACAGCTTCGCCTGCACCTTGAGCAACGCGGCGAGCTGGGCACGCGACCGGTGGCTGAGCACTCCGGCCAGAGCCGGCCTCATGACTGGGCCCCGTCCGCTGCCACCGATGCGGTATCCCTGGTCAGCTGGATGAAGGCATCATCAAGGTTTCCGCTTCGGGCCTCGAGTTCCGACACCTGAATTCCGCTGGCCGCGAGCGCATTGACCAGCGATGCGGCCAGATCCCCGGTACCCATGACCGTCACAGTGCGGCCCTTTCGCTCTACCACCTGGACACCGCCGACGGCGTACAGCGCCTCGTCCGCCACGGGTTGCGACGGGACGAAGCGCAATCTGTGCATCCCCGCCTCGGCGGCGATCGCTTCCGGAGTGTCCAGCGCCCGCAGGCGGCCCCGGTTGATCAGCGCCAGGCGGTCGCAGAGGTTTTCCGCCTCATCCATGAAGTGGGTGACGAGGATCACGGTGACGCCACGTTCCCGCATACGCTCGATGAGAGCCCAGGTCCCTCGCCGTGCCTCGGGATCCAGTCCGGTGGTCAGCTCATCCAGGATGGCGATCCTGGGGTTCCCCACCAGCGCGAGCGCTATCGACAGTCGTTGCTTCTGGCCGCCCGACAGCTTCTTGAACGCGGAGCGCTCGCTGTTCTTGATGCCAAGGGACTCGAGCACCTCCCGCGGGTCCAGCGGATCGGAGTAGAAGGAGGCAAAGAGCTCAAGCGCCTCGCCCACCTTCAGGCGTGGCGGCAGTGCGCTCTCCTGCAGCTGGACACCAACGAACTCCCTGATCTTGTCCCTGTCGTGCTGCGGAGACAGTCCGAAGACGTTTATTGATCCCGAATCCGGAACACGCAGACCGGAAATGCATTCCACGGTCGTCGTCTTTCCGGCGCCGTTGGGTCCGATGATCCCGAAGATCTCCCCTTCCTGAATTGAAAAGGACACGTCGTCGACGGCCAGGAAGCTTCCGTACCGCTTGACCAAATTCGTGACCGTGACGGCGGGTTGCGAAGCGTGCATCCGGATGCCTCCTGTCGGCCCTGCTATCGACCACCGATCACTCGTAAAAGTGATATCATTTTGATAGCGACCCTGTCAAGGCTGACATGACCGGAAATGCTCTCGCCCGCCATCCGGCATCGACTGATATACCGGGTGGCGGGCGAGAGTGAAGCCCGGAGCGCGCCGGGGGACGCGCCCAGGGCGGTCGGACGGGCTAGCTCTTCGTCGTCTGCTTGACGGTGAGCTGGCCGTTGCGCATCAGGCCAATGCGCTGCGCGCGGCGGGCGACGGTGGAGTCGTGGGTGACCATCACCATCGTCAGCCCGTTGTCCTGCCAGAGCTTCTCCAGCAGGGCGATGATCTCGTCGCGGGTGTCCTCGTCGAGGTTGCCGGTGGGCTCGTCGGCCAGCAGCACCTTCGGCTCCTTGACGAGTGCCCGGGCGATCGCCACGCGCTGCTGCTGCCCGCCGGACAGTTCGCCCGGCAGGTGGCGGGCCCGGTCGTCGAGACCGACGGAAGCGAGCGCCTCCGCCGCACGCGCTCTCCTGGAGGAGGTGGCGACCCCGAGCGGGACCAGCGCCGTCTCCACGTTCTCCTGCGCCGACAGCGTCGGGATCAGGTTGAACGTCTGGAAGATGAACCCGATGGAGTGCGCGCGGACCTTGGTCATCGAGGTCTCGCCGAGCCGGGAGATGTCACGCCCTTCGAGCTCGAGCGACCCGGAGGTCGGCCGGTCGAGGCCGCCGAGCAGCTGGAGCAGGGTGGACTTACCGTGCCCGGTCGGGCCCTGGATGGACAGCCACTCGCCATCGGCGATCTCGACGTTGACACCACGCAGCGCGCGCACCTTCTCACGGCCCTTGGGGTAGTCCTTGGTGATGTTCGTGAGCTTGTACATGTGTTGTTCTGCTCTCCTTTTCAGGCCCTGCTCAGCCGACCTTGGTCAGTGCGGCCGCCGGACGCAGCCGGGCGGCGGTCCAGCCGCCGAACCCGCCGGCGATCAGCCCGCCGAGGATCGCGAGGGCCACCGCGAGGACGATCGCGGAGATCGTGACCGGTGCGTTCAGGTGAACCGTGGTCGAGGACGCCGTGGTCGCCGCGTGCGTGAAGGCGCCGCGGAACGGGTTGGTGCCGCCGGTGGTGCCGCCGGTGCCCCCGCCCGTGAATCCGCCACCGCCGCCGCCGGTGAATCCGCCGCCGGTGAAGGCCCGCGCGCCGCCCGGGGTGGCCGAGCCGGTGGAGCCGGCCGACAGGTCAGCGGTCAGCGACCCGGAGAAGTGGTTGACGGCCGCCGCGCCGCCGAAGCCGAGCGCGACGCCGATGATGCCGCCGACGATGCCGATCGCGAGGGACTCGCCCATCACCTGGAGGACGATCCGGCCGCTGCGCCAGCCGAGCGCCTTGAGCGTGCCGAACTCCCTGATCCGCCGCGTCACCGCGGAGATCGTGAGCAGGCTGGCCAGCATGAACGCGGCCACCAGGACCGCGATCGCGAGCCACTTGCCGAGGGAGTTCGCCAGCGACGCCGCGCTGGACAGCGAGCCGGTGATCTGGCTGGCCAGCGTGTTCTGGTCGGTCACGGTCGAGCCGGGCACGGCCTTGCTGATCGAGCTCGCCACCGAGTCGATGTCCTGGCCGCTGGTGGCCGCGACATAGATCGTGTTGACGTCGTTCTTCATGTTGGCGAGCGACTGCGCCACGCCGAGCGGGATGTAGACGTTAGCCAGGTCGTCGCCCGACGGCTCGGTCACGATGCCGACGATCTTGAAGTTGGTGGCCGTTCCCTTGGAGTTCCCGACGGCGATCGTGCCGCCGACCTTCAGCTTCTCCGACGTCGCGTAGGCGGAGTCGACGAGCGCCACGTCCTTGGTTTCGTCGGCCGTGGTGAAGGTCCGCCCGGAGCTGATCTTGCCGTTGGACAGCGGGCCGAGTTCACCGTTGGCGATGTCGACGCCGTTCACGGTGAAGCTGTTGGTGGTGAACGACCCACCGAAGCTGGACGGGTTACCGCCGCCGCTGCCGCTGGTGCCGCCGAAGCCGCCGCCGCCACCGTTGTTGATGTTGACCGAGGGCACCGTGCCGGTGACCGTCCGGTCGGTCAGGGTCAGCCCGCCGGCCGCGGCCGCCACGTTGTCCAGCTTGGACACCGAGGTCACGTCGGTCGAGCTGATCGAGGCCATCGTGAAGTCGGCGGTCAGCGTGCTGTCGTTGATCTTGGTGCCCGCCTTGGGACGGCTCTTGGTGCCGATGTTCCCGCGGAAGTTGAAGCTGGAGCCGCCGGCGCCGCTGCCGGTGCTGGCGGTAGTCGGCGCCTTGGTTACGGTGATGTCGGTGCCGACACCGTAAAGCGAGTGGAGGACCGAAGCCTGGGCGTTCTTGACCCCCGCCGACGCTGCGGTCACGGTGATCACCAGGCCGATCCCCAGTGCCAGCCCGATCACTATGAAGATCGCCTGGCGCATACGGCGCCGCAATTCGCGCCAGAGGTACGTGAAGAACATCAGACTCCTCAGCCGACTAAGCAATAGTTGGCGGCGCGGACCAGTCACACTTCGGGGAGCGCAATCAGACCCTGGTGTGACGTCCGCGCCAGCCAACATATTGGGGGCGGAACCTGAATGGTCGCTTAGCCCAAGCTGCGAACCATCCCACGACTCAGCGCCAGCGAGCGGCCTCGCAGCCACGTTCAGACCGGACACCCGGGCAGCCGGCAAGGCCCGCCCGCCCAGCGACCGCGGTCCCGCAGCACGCTCGCGACGTCGGCCGCCGTCTGGCACTGCGCCTGCTCGGTCAGGTTGTCGAGGTAAATGGTCCGGCTGCCGACCTTGACCGGTGCCTGCCGCGCGGCGGTCGGCAGCTTATGCCGGCGTTCCACCCCGCGCAGGTAAAGCAGTTCGAGATTGGACAGCGCTCCCTGCCCCGCGTCACCGAGGGCACGTTCGACGTCGCGCCGACCGGGAAACCTGGACCGCCGGTCCAGTGCTTCGCGAATCCGCGCGGCAGTGGTTAGCCTGTCCCCGACCGCCTTGCAGATCCAGTCATAGCCGTCTTTGAAAGAGGGAGCTGACTCAATCAGGTCGAGCTTCGGACACCTTCAATGATCGCGTGTTATTGCAGGCCTCCCATGACAGTTAAAACACTCGATGCCGGAAGGCCACACGATCCGGCGGAGCCGGGCCGGGCGGGGACGGGGTCAGGAACGGCGGACTTCGCGGGGGAGGCCGAACTGGACCGACTCCGTGGTGGTGACGCGCTCGGTCACCGTCACCGGGCCGAGGCCGGACAGTGCGGTGATGATCTCGCTGACGACCGCCGGGGGCGCGGACGCGCCCGCGGTGAGGCCGACCACCGAGGCGTCGGACAGCCAGGACAAGTCGATGTCGGCGGCACCGTCGATGAGGTGCGCGGGCGTCCCCGCCCGCTCGGAGCGCTCCACCAGCCGCACCGAGTTGGAGGAGTTCTTCGAGCCGGCGACGAGCACGAGGTCCGCCTCGGTCGCGACCGCGCGGACCGCGGCCTGCCGGTTGGTCGTGGCGTAGCAGATGTCGTCGCTGCCCGGCGCGCGCATCAGCGGGAACTTCTCGCGCAGCGCCCCCGACACGTCGGCCGCCTCGTCGATCGCCAGCGTGGTCTGCATCAGGTACGCCACCTTGGCGGGGTCTGGAACTGAGAGTTCGGCGACGTCTTGAGCCGTCTGCACCAGCACCGTCGACTCCGGCGCCTCGCCGAGCGTGCCCTCGACCTCCTCGTGCCCGGCGTGCCCGATGAGGGCGACCGTGTATCCCTCGCGGGCGAACCTGCGCGCCTCGGCGTGCACCTTCGACACCAGCGGGCAGGTCGCGTCGATCACCGAAAGACCCCGGTCGGACGCGTCGGTGCGGACCGCGGGGGCGACGCCATGCGCGGAGAACACAACCGTGGCGCCGTCCGGCACCTCGTCGAGCTCGTCGACGAACACCGCGCCGCGCTGCTCCAGGTCCGCGACCACGCGGGTG
>Ga0335075_10011973_pt1 | contig 13118 bp, 9 predicted proteins | sample Lox_Sample_24_FD_206723 | JGI IMG/M metagenome (GOLD analysis project Ga0335075, IMG submission 206723) | Soil microbial communities from Loxahatchee National Wildlife Refuge, Florida, United States - Lox_Sample_2.4 | ecosystem: Environmental > Terrestrial > Soil > Wetlands | place: USA: Florida... | reverse complement strand
GAAGCCCTGCTCGTTAACCGACCAGTACGCGTCGTGGTAGTAGTCGCCGCTGAAGGTGAACCGCACCGACCACGGGACGAGCAGGTCGTACCCGGGGCCGATCATCCGGACCGGGTTCTCCTTCTCGATCGTCAGGTAGGAGCCGTCCGGTGTGTCGTCGCCTGGCTTGCCCGAGCTGATGTTCCAGTCGTACTTCAGGTGGCCGTTGATGTAGATCTGCGTCTTGTGCGTCGCCGTGGACGCGACCGCGACCACCGAGTCGCCGATGTCGAACGTCTGCGTCAGCGTGTGGTACCCGTACACGCCGGGCGCGGACTCGACGCCGTCGAAGTGCCCAGTGAACGACACCGTGGTGTGCGCGGGCCAGTAGTCGCGCGGCCGGAAGTCCAGCGTCTGGTTCCCGTCCCAGTACCAGGAGCCGACCACCGGGTTGGAGGTCTGGAGCTCGATCGACCGCTCGACCGCCGCCTTGTCCTGCACGGGCGCGCTGAAGGTCAAGATGATCGGCATCCCCACCCCGTACGTCTGCTGATAGCCCTCGAAGATCTCGGTGTAGAAGGTCGAGGACGGGGTGAGCGTGCGGAACGTGCTCGTCTTGGTGGTCGTCACCCCGGCACCGGTGGCCGCGGTGGCCGTCACCGTATAGGAGCGCGAGACGTTCAGCGCCCACGTGCTGTGCCAGGAGGCGTGGTCCGCCGAGTAGGTGCCGGTGACCGGGTCGCCGGCGGTGCTCACGGCGACGCTCTTCAGCGTCCCGCCGGCGGCCGTGACCGTGATCCCCTTCGCCGGGTCGGCCCCGTTCGCGCCGTTGCCCGGCGTGATCGTGACGACGGGCCCGGCCGGCGAGGGCTTCGCCGACGCGGACGCCGCCCCGCCGGAGGCCGCGCCAGAAGCAGCGGCGGCGCCGGTCGCCCGCACCGTCGTGGTTCCCGGCCCGGTGCAGGCCGCCGCGGCCACCGCGAGCGCCGCACTGCCGACGATCGCGGAAAGCACCCGAATCGCCCTCATGTCAACACCATACTTAATGGCTTATCGGCGCGGTATCAGTAACTTGTCGCCCCGGCGTAATCGGCGCCGAGCACGGCGCTCACGGCCGCGATCAGCGACGTGTTCGTCGTGCGGAGGCCCAGCTCGCGATTGTGGCGCAGGCTCGCGGCGGAGAAGTTCTCCGAGCCGACGAACGCTTGCTGGCCGGCCAGCCCGGCGTCGGCCACGATCGCCTTGGCGTGAATGTAGAGCACCCTGGTGCTGTTCTTATATGTGCGAACGTGGGCGCCTGCCCTGACCAGTGCGCTGAATGCGCCGTCCCACTCGCTGTCGGCGGTCATGACGATCTTCACGTCGACGCCGCGCCGCGCCGCCGCCTCGAGCGCCGCGGTGATGACGGGGTCGTCCATCTCCTCGTTCTCCACCGCGAGCGTGTGCCGCGCGGAGCCGATCACGGCGAGGATGGCGGCCTGCGCGTTGGTGGGGGACCACACCAGGTCGGCCCCGTCGGGCGGGGTGATGCCCTTGTGCGCGAAGTCGGCGTTGAACGTCGCGACGATCGCGGCGACATCGGCCCTGCTGGTGTCGATGACCGCGAAGTCCCTGGTGCCCGCGTAGTCGGCGGACACCATGTTCAGCGTCATGATCACGGATGTCTTGCCGTCGACGGTGAGCGTCTTCTGGTGGTAGGTCGTGCCCGACGGCGCCCAGGTCACGTGCACCTGGTGCGCTTCGAGGTAGTCGTAAGCGGCGGTGTTGCGCGACTTCTCCAGGTGCGCGTCGAGTATGACCAGCACGTCGGCGCCGCGCCTGGCCGCCGCGGCCAGGTCGCTTTCCGCGGTCGAGTCGGCCAGTTCGTACATCGTCAGGTCGACGGTGGACCTGGCCCCGTTGATCAGCCCGTAGATCGCGCCGAGTCCGGCCTGCGGCTCGGCCAGCACGCGCAGTGCCCCAGAACCGCCCGAGACGGGACCGGCCGCCTGGACGCTCGCGGACCCGCCGCCGGGGTCGGAACCGCCCGTCGGGTCCGCGAGTTGCGCGGACAGCCCATGGCAGCCCGCCAAGGCCACCGCAATGCCCACCAGTGCGGGGCCAGCCATCACCGGTACCGTCAACCGTCGCATGGCCGCCCATCTACCCGTGAAATACGCCAAAGCACGTCAGAAGCGGCACGAGGTTACCCGGGCGCGGCCCGCCACGGCCCGGGCACCTGGGAATTGGGCTGCGAGCCGCCGTACTTTTTTCATCCGGGGAACGCTTGCCTTTACAGGCGGTCTACGATCTCTTCGTCTACTAGGGCTGTTATAGAGGTTCGCCGGGAGCCCGAGCCTCCCTCCACGTGGGCGGTTACGGTTACCACCGCTTCCTTATCCGGGGAGATTATGCAGAGCTGGCCGTAGCGGCCCGCCATTTTGTACGTTTTTCCCCCGGGGGTACACCAGACGCCGAGGCCGTAACTGTCCGAGAGGCGGTAGCCCCCGTCTGTCGGGTCCTTCACCGTCGTGACGGTTTCTGTCGCGATTCGTGCGCAGTATTCGGCGGGGACCAGCTGGCGGCCTTCGTGGCGGCCCTCGTCGAGCAGGAGGCGGCCGAAGCGGGCCAGTTCGGACGTCCTCAGGTAAAGGGCGCTCTCCGCTACCGGATGGCCGAGGGGGCAGGTGTGCCACTGGGGGTTGTGGATGGCCAGCGGGGTGAAGACGCGGGGCAGCAGGTAGTCGCGGACGTTGGCGCCGGTCGCGGCGCGCAGGGCGCGGGCGGCGACATACGGGCCGATGCCGGTGTACCTGAAATACGTGCCGGGCTCGTGCGCCAGCGGGGTCGCGAAGAAGTCAGCGGCCAGGTCCGGGACCACGACGGGCTCGCCGTCGCACCAGGAGTGCGGGCTGCCGGACGTCATCATGAGCAAGTGCCTGAGCGTGACCTGGTCCAGGCCGGGCGCGGCAGAGCCGGCTAGCTCGGGATAGTGCTTGAGGGCGGGGTCGTCCAGGGCGAGGCGGCCTTCGGCTTCGGCGATGCCAAGCGCTACGGACGTAAAGGTCTTCGAGACCGACCGCACGTCGACTCGGTCGTCCGAGCGGAGCCTGCGTTCAACCGGCTCGGCACCGCGGCGGTAGACGTGCACTCCGTAGAGTTCCATGCCCTCTCGTTCGGCGGACCGGACCAGGGCGTCAATGAGTTCTCGCACGGCGGGGAGCCTAATAGCGGGGTCTGACATTCGCGGCTGCCTGCGCCGCGTCACTCCGTTAGCCGCGGAAGACCTCGGACTCGAACCACTGCCACAGCAGCGGGATGCCGTCCTCGATGCGCACGGTGGGGGAGTAGCCGAGCAGGCGCCGGGCCAGGTCGTAAGAGGCGAAGTTCCGCCCGACCTCGCCCGGCCTGGCCGGGCGGTACTCGACCGGGTGCCGTGGGCGCCCGGCCGCCAGGCGGCACAGGTCGGCGAGCGCGGTGATCGTGGTCTCCACGCCCGAGGCGGCGTGCAGCACCGTGCCGCCGGGAATGGCCGGGCTCTCCAGGGCGAGTTGCAACGCGGCGGCGATGTCGCAGACGTGGACGTAGTCGCGGGACGCCGACCCGTCGCCGTAGATCACGATCGGCTCACCCGCGCGCAGCGCGCCGAAGAACACGTTGAGCACCCCGCGCTTGCGCGCGCACCACGGCCCGTAGACGTTGCCGAACCGGACCGCCACCGTCCGCACGCCGTAGGTCATCGCGAACGCGTGCGCGTACCCCTCGGCGGCCAGCTTCGACGCGCCGTAGGGCGACAGCGGCTTGGGCAGTGACCGCTCGTCGACCGGGGGAGTCGCGTCACCGATGAGCGCGCCGCCGGTGGACGCGAGCACCACGCGCGGCACCGCGTGCCGCCGGGCCGCGTCGAGCACGCGGAACGTGCCGGCCGCGTTCGCGTCGAAGTTGGCGGCCGGGTCCGCGACGGACCCGACCACGGAACCGGCGGCCGCCAGGTGGACGATGGCGTCGCACCCGGCGACGGCGTCATCCAGCGCCCGGCCGCCGCGGATGTCCCCGGTCACGAGGTCGGCGTCTACGCCGGACAGGTGCGCCGCGTCCCCGGTGGACAGGTTGTCGAGCACGCGGACCCGGTACCCGCTTGCGACCAGTCGCCGCACCAGCGTCGCCCCGACGAAGCCGGCACCGCCGGTGACCAGAACCCCCGTTGTGTCACTCACGAGAAACGGAGTGTAGTCACTCGCGGTCGCTTGCCGCCGGGAATACCGAGCAACGTCAGTCACATAGGCCACCTTTGCCACACGGTGATCATTCGCTAACGCCAATCACGGAACGGTAACTGGGTGATCACCGATTTCCCGGACATTGTGCTCGCCCGAGATGTCCGAAAGGTCGATGTGACATATCACACACTCGGCGACCTCATCTCTAATCATTTCGTGACAACGTTGTAAGCGCCTCTGACCTGGCCATTCATGGCGATCTCGCAATCAGTAGATCGTCCCGATATCGGTGAGTTATCCGAACGTGATCTGCGATGGAATGTGTGCCCAAAAATGCGGTCATGCGAGACAAGCGTCACTTGTGGGTGATACGCAAGAACGGCTCGCGGGAAAGTAAAGCCGCGTGCTTACAACTGAATACGCATTGTAAAGCGCGATGAAAGGACAGAAATGATGGCAAGCCCGACGATTTACCGGTGGTCTGATACCTGTGTCCGGGGCCACGCCGAGCGGCGCGGGGGCGCCTAAGGATGCGGAGTAACCGGCTGGCCAGCGCCGCGGTCGCCGCGGTCGCGATCACCGTTCCGATCACCGTCGTCACCAGTCCCGTGCTTAGTGGGACAGCACAGGCGGCGACGCTCAGCGGCCAGCAGAAGGCAACGGCGGCAAGCGCGCCCACGCGGGTGCTGAAGAAAGTCACCGCGATCCCGGTCACCTGGAACATGGTGGCCGCGGCCCTCGCGAAGAGGCTGGTGGGCGACCCGTACCTATACGGAGGGACGAGCCCGGCGGGCTTCGACTGCTCCGGCCTCACCCAGTTCGTCTACCTGCACGCCGGCCACGGCAAGGTCATCGATCGCACCGCGGAGGAGCAGTTCCTCCAGTTCAAGATGATCAGCCACGCCGCCGCCCGGCCGGGCGACCTGGTGTTCTTCCACGAGACGAGTGACCCGAGCAGCTACGTGTACCACGTAGGCGTCTACGAGGGCGGTGAAGACATGGTGGCCGCCACGACCTACGGCGAGGGCGTGCAACTCCAGTCGTTCGCCTGGGCCGGTGACACCGTCACCTTCGGGACGATCACTCACTAACCGATCCGCGGCGCCCGCCCGGCGAGGACCGTAGGCCGGCGCCGTTCCCTCCCGCTTCCACGAATGAGTGGCGGGTGGCCGGAGTCATCCGCCACTCGTTCGGGATCACTCAAAACCGCGCCGGCGCGAGAGCCGCAGCTAGCGGCGACGGCGGCGGTATGCTACAGGGATCATGCGGAACGGGAGCAATTAAGTGGAATCTGCGGCGGCCCGCGCCCGGCCGGCCCGCGCTCAGCCGGCCCACTCGCGGCCGGCCCACTCTCAGCCGGCACTGTCGCGCCGTCACGAGGCGGGTGCGGGCTCCGCGCGCGGCCTGCTCCTGACGCTGCTCGGCGAGTTCGTGCTGCCAGACGAGGGCGACGCGTGGACGAGTGCGGTGCTCGCCGCGTTCGAGCGCATGGGGATCGCGGAGAAGGCTACCAGGCAGGCGCTGATGCGCACGGCCAACGCTGGCTGGCTGCGCGCGGAGAAGGTCGGCCGCCGCACCCGCTGGCTGCTCACCCCGTCGGCCACGAGGCTGCTGACCGAGGGGGCCAGGCGCATCTACTCGTTCGGCCCGCCGAAGTCGTGGGACGGGCAGTGGGTCCTGGTGCAGGTGCGCATCCCCGAGACCGACCGGCGGGCGCGGCACGTCGTCCGGACCCGCCTCGCCTGGGCCGGCTTCGGCTCGCTAGGCCCCGGCCTGTGGATCAGTCCGCACGTCGCCCGCGAGCAGGAGGCGATGCGGGTGCTCGCCGAGGCAGGGGTCGCGGAGGGCGCGCACGTGTTCGTCGCCAAGCGGACCGGGCTCTCCGACACGCGGGAGATGGTCGCCGCCGCGTGGGACCTGCCGGAGATCGAGGCCGAGTACGACCAGTTCGTCGCCGAGTTCCGCGTCCCTGTCGTCCCGTCGGACGTGCTGCTGCGCCAGCTTGAGCTGGTACACGCGTGGCGCCGGTTCCCCTCGCTCGACCCGGCCCTGCCGCGCGACCTGCTGCCACCTCGCTGGACGGGCACCAAGGCGGCCGAGCTGTTCTTCGACCGGCACGAGCGGTGGCTGGGCGACGCGCGCCGCGAGTGGAAGCGGCTCAACGTTCAAGAGTGACGGGTTTGCCCGGGTACGGGCTTCGGCTCGCGCTCCGTGAATATTCTACGAACCATTGACGAATCGGCAAGCATTCGTAGAACATGGGGTCATGGCGCACGTCGAATTCCGGACTTCCCCGGCGAAGTACCGGCACTGGCGGCTCGCGGTTGACGGCACCGTGGCGACCCTCGCCATGGACGTCGACGAGCAGGGCGGCCTGCTGCCTGGCTACGAGCTGAAGCTGAACTCCTACGACCTGGGCGTGGACATCGAGCTGTACGACGCGGTGCAGCGGCTGCGGTTCGAGCACCCGGAAGTTAAAGCCGTGGTCATGACCAGTGGCAAGGAGAAGATCTTCTGCGCGGGCGCGAACATCCGGATGCTCGCCGCGTCGGAGCACTCGTGGAAGGTGAACTTCTGCAAGTTCACCAACGAGACCCGCAACGGCATCGAGGACGCCAGCGCGAACTCGGGGCAGACGTACGTAGCCGCGCTTAACGGCACCGCGTCGGGCGGCGGCTACGAGCTGGCGCTCGCCTGCGAGCGCATCCTCCTGGTGGACGACCGCTCGTCGGTGGTGTCGCTGCCGGAACTGCCGCTGCTCGGCGTGCTGCCGGGCACCGGGGGGCTGACCCGGGTGGTGGACAAGCGGCACGTCCGCCGCGACCTGGCCGACTACTTCTCCACGAAGTCCGAGGGCATCGGCGGCAAGAAGGCGGTCGCCTGGCGGCTGGTGGATGAGGTCGTGCCGCGGGTCCGGTGGTCGGAAGTCGTGTCAGAACGGGGGCGTGACTCCGCCGCGTCGGCCCGCCGGCTGCCCGGCAGGGCGGCGATCGAGCTGAACGAGCTCGAGAAGGAGCGGACGGCCGACTCGGTCAGGTACCCGCACGTCTCGGCCGTGCTCGACCGCGACCGCTCGGTCGCGGAAATCACCGTGGCCGGTCCCGGAATGTCGCGCGCTGACGCGCACGACATTCCGGAAATTTCAACATATGGAAGCCCGGTGGCGACCGCGCTCTCGATGGACGCGGCTTACGCCGAGGGCGCCGCGTTCTGGCCGCTGGCCGTGGCCCGCGAGCTCGACGACCTGATACTCGACCTGCGAACCAACGAGACCGAGATCGGCACCTGGGTGCTGCGCACGACGGGCGACGCGTCGCGGGTCCTCGGCTACGACGAGCTCCTGCTCGCGAACTACGACACCGACTGGCTCGCCCGGGAGATCGTCCTGTACTGGAAGCGGACGCTTAAGCGGCTCGACGTGACCTCCAGGTCGCTGATCGCGCTGATCGAGCCCGGTTCCTGCTTCGCCGGGTCGCTGCTTGAGCTCGCCCTGGCGGCCGACCGCTGCTACATGCTGTTCGGCGTCTTCGAGGACGTTGACCCGGATGCGGAACCCGCCGCGATCAGCGTGGGCGCCGCCAACCTGGGTCCGCTGCCGATGGGCAACGGGCTGACCAGGCTGGCCACCCGGTTCCTGGGCGACGCCGACGGGCTCGCGGCGGCGCAGAAGGCGGCGGGCTCGCCGCTCGAGGCGGCGGAGGCGGAGAAGCTCGGCCTGGTCACGTTCGCACCGGACGACATCGACTGGGACGAGGAGGTGCGGATCGCGGTGGAGGAGCGCGCCTCCTTCTCGCCGGACGCGCTGACGGGCCTGGAGGCGAACTACCGGTTCGCCGGCCCTGAGACCATGGAGACGAAGATCTTCGGGCGGCTGACCGCCTGGCAGAACTGGATTTTCTACCGGCCCAACGCCTCGGGCCCGGACGGCGCGCTGCGCGCCTACGGCACGGGCAAGCGGGCCGACTTCGACCGGAAGCGGGTGTAATCCTCGTGACGAGGCCTGACTACGCCGAGAAGATACCGAACAACGTCGGCCTGGCCGAGGACCGGCGGCTGCAGCGGGCGCTCGAATCCTGGCAGCCGGACTTCCTGTCCTGGTGGGAGTCCATGGGGCCGACCCTGCCGACCCAGGACGTGTACCTGCGCACCGCGACCGACGTCCGCGGCGAGGGCTGGGCGACCTTCGGGCACGTGCCGATGATCGACTACCGGTGGGGGATCTTCCTCGCCGACCGCGACCCTGACCGGCGGGTCGCGTTCGGCGCGCACAAGGGCGACCCCGCCTGGCAGAAGGTGCCAGGCGAGTACCGGGCCGAGCTGCAGCGGCTGATCGTCATCCAGGGCGACACCGAGCCAGCCTCGGTTGAGCAGCAGCGGAACCTGGGCGCCACCGCGCCGTCGCTGTACGACCTGCGGAACCTGTTCCAGGTCAACGTCGAAGAGGGCCGCCACCTGTGGGCGATGGTGTACCTGCTGCACGCCTACTTCGGCCGGGAGGGCCGCGAGGAGGCCGGTGAGTTGCTGCACCGCAACTCCGGCTCGGTCGACTCGCCGCGCATCCTCGGTGCGTTCAACGAGGAGACGCCGGACTGGCTGTCGTTCTACATGTTCACCTACTTCACCGACCGGGACGGCAAGTACCAGCTCGGCACGCTGAAGGAGTCGGCGTTCGACCCGCTGTCGCGCACCTGCGAGTTCATGCTCAAGGAAGAGGCGCACCACATGATGGTGGGCACCACCGGGGTCGACCGGGTGGTGGAGCGGACCGCGCAGGTCATGGTCGAGAATGACACCGACGACGTGACCGCGCTCGGCGCCATACCGCTGCCCGTCATCCAGAAGTACCTGAACTTCCACTACTCGGTGTCGCTCGACCTGTTCGGCGGCGAGACCTCGACCAACGTCGCGAACTACTACACGGCCGGCCTGAAGGGCCGCTGGCTGGAGGAGCGGCGCAAGGACGACCACCTGCTCGGCGACGACTCGATCATGGTCGACGCGCTGCGCGAGGGTGAGATCGGCCAGGTCGAGGTGTCCGCGCTGACCGGGCTGAACACCGACCTGCGGCGGGAGTACATCGCCGACTGCGCGGGCGGCGTCAAGCGCTGGAACCGCATCCTTGAGGTGGCCGGCCTGCCGCAGCGGCTCTACCTGCCGCACGTCGCGTTCAACCGGCGCGTGGGGGCCTTCGCATCCATCGAGGCGTCACCGGCGGGGGAGCGGCTGACCGCTTCAGAATGGGAAGCGCGCAAGGGACAATGGCTCCCGACCGACACCGACAAGACCTTTGTCCGTTCCCTGATGCAGCCGGTGTACCAGCGTGGCAAGATCGCTGCCTGGGTCGCACCCCCGCGCAACGGGATCAACGGCCAGCCCTTCGACTACGAGTACGTGCACCTGGCGTAGGCCAGGCCAGGACCCAGGGGCAGTGAGTGCGATGGCGGAGCTGTTCAACGCGTGTGAGTACCTGCTCGACCGGCGGCTCGCCGCCGGCGACGGCGACCGGCTGGCGCTGACCGGCCCGGCCGGCGACCTCAGCTACGCCGACCTCTGGGACCGGGTCCGGCGCACCGCCGCGGGCCTGCGGGAGGCCGGGGTAGGGCCCGAGCAGCGCATCCTGATGGTGATGGCGGACTCGCCGCACTTCGCGGTCGTTTACCTCGCCGCCCTGCGGGTAGGCGCGATCCCGGTGCCGGTCTCGACGATGCTCCGTCCCGAGGGCATCGCGGAACTGCTGCGTGACTCGCGGGCCAGGTTCCTGGCGGTCACCAGCGAGTTCGCCGCCCCGCTGTTCGCCGGCACCGCGGAGTCGGCCGCGGGCCTGGCGGGCACCGGGGCGGCACCGGAGCTGGCCGCGGTGCTGGCGGACGTCCCGCTTTCCGCCGGTACCCGGCCGGTTCACCTGCTCGGCGACCTCGCGGGCGCGGCGCCGGACGACGTCGTCTACGACTCGACCGCCGACTCGCCCGCGTTCTGGCTCTACACGTCGGGGACCACCGGTGACCCGAAGGGCGCGATGCACCGGCACGGGTCCATCCCGGTGGTGTGCGAGACCTACGGGCAGCGGGTGCTCGGCATCCAGCCTGACGACCGGTGCCTGTCCGCGGCGAAGGCGTTCTTCGCCTACGGCCTGGGCAACTCGCTGCTGTTCCCGCTGTCGGTGGGCGCGGCGGGCGTCCTGCTGCCGCCGGCGTCCCGCCCCGACCTGATCGCGGAGACGGCGGTCAAGTACGGCGCGACGCTGTTCTTCGGCGGGCCGACGTTCTTCGCCAACATGCTCCGCGCCGGGATGCCCGGCGACGCGCTCGGCGGCGTGCGGCTGGCCGCCTCGGCCGGCGAGGCGCTGCCCGCGGCCCTGTACCAGCGGTGGACCACGCGGTTCGGCGTCGACATCATCGACGGCATCGGCATGACCGAGATGCTGCACATCTTCCTGTCCAACCGGCCGGGCGCGGTCCGGCCGGGGACGACCGGGGTCGCGGTGCCCGGGTACGACCTGAAGCTGGTGGACGAGGAAACCGGCCGTGAGATCGCCGGCGCGGGGGTCCCCGGCACGCTGTTCGTGCGCGGCGCGTCCACCGCGACCGGCTACTGGGCCAGGTACGACGCGTCGCGGCTGGTGTTCCAGGGGCAGTGGCTGCGGACCGGCGACACGTACGTGCGCGACCCCGACGGGTACTACGAGTGCCTGGGGCGGACTGGCGACATGATCAAGGCGTCCGGCATCTGGGTGTCACCGATGGAGGTCGAGGCCCGGCTGCTCGCCCACCCGGCCGTGGCGCAGGCCGTCGTCGTCGCCGCGCCGGACGCCGACAGCCTGGAGAAGCCCGTCGCCTACGTCGTGCTCACCGCGGGCGCGCGGGTCAGCGAGGCCGAGTTGATCGAGCACTGCCGCGCGGGGCTGCCCTCGTTCAAGCGGCCGCGCGCCGTGGTGTTCACCGACGGCTTCCCCACCACCGCGACCGGCAAGATCCGCCGCGTGGAGCTGCGCACCATGGCCGCGGACGTGCTGCGGCCGCAGGGTGCGTCCTGATGCTGGACGGCTTCCAGCTCATCGACGTGCACCTGCACGCGGCCGGCCAGGCGACGCTCAAGCTGCCCTGGGACACCTGGGTGCAGGGCTTCGCCGACCGAGAGGTCATGGACCGGCTTTACGACCAGGCGGGGGCCGTGATCCCGGCGGCGTTCGAGGCCCTGCTCGCCGCCGAGGGCGTGGACATCGGGCTGCTCATGTGCGAGTACTCGCCCAAGGTGACGGGGATGCAGCCGATCGAGGACATGCTGCCGATCGCGCGGGCCAACCCCGACCGCATCAGGGTCATCGGGAACGTGAACCCGCACTATCACTACCCGGTCGACGAGGAGGTCCGCCGCCAGCTCGCGCTCGGCGCGGTCGCGCTGAAGATCCACCCGGTGCACGCCGGCGTCGCGGCCAACGACCGCCAGCTGTACCCCGCGTATGAGGTGTGCCAGGCCGCCGGGGTGCCGGTGGTCGTGCACTGCGGCACCTCCACCTTCCCCGGCGCGTCCAACGCCTTCGGCGACCCGGTGGCGCTCGACGACGTGCTGCGCGACTTCCGCTCGCTCACCCTGGTCCTGGCGCACGGCGGGCGCGGCTGGTGGTACGACGCGGCGGCGTTCCTCGCCCTGTCGCACGAGCGGGTGTGGATCGAGCTGTCCGGCCTGCCGCCGTCCCGGCTGCGTGACTACTACGCGCGGCAGAACTGGAGCAGGCTGACCAAGCGGATGATCTTCGGCACCGACTGGCCGGGCATCCCAGGGATCGCCGCCAACGCCCGCGCGGTCGCCAGGGTCATGCCCGACGAGGACACGGCCGCGGCGGTGCTGGCAGGCAACGCGATCCGGGTGTACAACCTGAAGCCGGCCGCGTGACCCCGGCGCTTCCCGTGAAACTTCAACCTGTACGGTGGTCCTTATGACCGTATCAACTGGGGCCGGATCGATCGGCGTCGTCGGTGCCGGGACCATGGGCGCCGGGATCGCCCAGGTGGCGGCCGTGGCCGGGCGACGGGTCCTGATCGCGGACACCGCGCCTGGCGCGGCCGAGCGGGCCGTCACCGCCATCCGCGAGCGGGTCAAGGCCCAGGTCGCCAAGGGCCGGCTAGCCGTCGACCCGGACAGCCTCGACCTGGCCGCGGTGGACGCCGCGGACGGCCTCGCCGAGTGCGGCATCGTGATCGAGGCCGTCGTCGAGGACCTGGCCGTCAAGCGGGCGCTGTTCGGCGAACTGGAAACGGTCGTCGCGGACGACGCCATCCTCGCGTCCAACACCTCCTCGCTATCGCCAACCGCGCTTGCCGCGGGCCTTGAGCACCCCGAGCGCGTCGTTGGCCTGCACTTCTTCAACCCCGTTCCGGCCATGAAGCTCGTCGAGGTCATCTCCGGGCTCGCCACCGCGCCGCACGTCGCCGACGCCGCCGCCGACCTCGCCGCCGCCTGGGGCAAGACCGTCGTCCGGTCCACCGCCACCCCGGGGTTCATCGTCAACCGGATCGCCCGCCCCTTCTACGCCGAGGCGTGGCGGGTCTACGAGGAGCACGCCGCCGCGCCGCAGGCGATCGACGCGGTGCTGACCGGGGCGGGCGGCTTCCGCATGGGGCCGTTCGCCCTGATGGACCTGATCGGTCACGACGTGAACGAGGCCGTGACCCGGTCGGTCTGGGCCGCGTTCGGTTACGACCCCCGGTTCGCGCCCTCCCTGGCCCAGCGGGCACTGGTGGAGGCGGGCTGGCTCGGCCGCAAGTCCGGCCGCGGCGTGTACCCGGCCGCCGGCGCCCCGGCCGGGGCGGCCGGGGCTTCGGCGGTGGCTGGGGCGGCCGGGGTGGCCGGGGCACCGGCGGTGGCCGGGGCTTCGGCGGTGGCTGGGGCGGCCGGGGCGGAGGCCGGCGCGCGCCCGGCCGCCGCCGGTCGCTCGCCCCA
>Ga0335075_10011971_pt1 | contig 13119 bp, 11 predicted proteins | sample Lox_Sample_24_FD_206723 | JGI IMG/M metagenome (GOLD analysis project Ga0335075, IMG submission 206723) | Soil microbial communities from Loxahatchee National Wildlife Refuge, Florida, United States - Lox_Sample_2.4 | ecosystem: Environmental > Terrestrial > Soil > Wetlands | place: USA... | reverse complement strand
CCGCGGCTCCGACCAACTCGGCCAGTTCGGCGGCCCGCCGGGCAGCTGCGAGCGCGGCCAGCGTCTGGGCCGCAACGTCCAGGTGGTCGTCCCTGGTCAGCCCAGGGCCCGCGCCGTGCCGCATCAGCCTGGACAGCGAGGACAGCGCGTCCACCGGGGGATAGACGCCGCGGGCGTGCAGTTCCGGCGACAGCACGATCTGGCCTTCGGTGATGTAGCCGGTCAGGTCGGGCACCGGGTGGGTGATATCCCCGCCGGGCATGGTCAACACCGGCATCAGTGTCACCGAGCCCGGCACGCCGCGGATCCTGCCGCACCGCTCATAGAGCGATGCGAGGTCGCTGTAGAGGTAACCGGGATACGCGCGGCGGGCAGGGATCTCGCCGCGGGCCGCGGAGACCTCCCGCAGCGCCTCGCAGTAGTTCGTCATGTCCGCCATGATGACGAGCACGTGCCGACCGAGTGTGAAGGCGAGGTGCTCGGCTACCGTCAGCGCGATCCGGGGGGTGAGGATTCGCTCGATCACCGGCGCGTCGGCGAGATTGAGCAGCAGGATGAGCTCGGCTGCGGTGGATCGCTTTTCGAGCATCCTGCGCACCGCGGCCGCGTCGGCGTGGGTGAGGCCCATCGCCGCGAACACCACGCAGAACGGCTCACCGCCGGCTGACGCCTGTGCCGCGACCTGCGCGGCCAGGTCCAGATGCGGCAAGCCGGCAACCGAGAAGATGGGCAGCTTCTGCCCGCGGACCAATGTGGTCAGTCCGTCGATCACCGAGACGCCGGTCAGCACCGGCTCGGCCGGCGGCTGGCGGACCACTGGGTTCATCGGGAACCCGGTGACGGCGGCCGTCGCCTCGCCGGTGATGGGCGGCCCGCCGTCCATCGGCGCGCCGCGGCCGGTGCAGACCCGGCCCAGCCACTCCGGACCTACCGGGATGCGCAGCGGCGTGCCGCTGAATCCCACTCGGGTGCCGGTTGCGCCGAGGCCGGCGGTGCCCTCCAGCACCTGGACGACCGCCAGCTCGCGATCGACCTCGAGCACGAGGCCGTGGCGTTCCCCGCCGGCGGCATCCCGGATGGTCGCGAACTCGTCCCAGCCCACCCCTGTCACGCCGCGCACTATGAGGAGCGGGCCGCGCAGTTCGGCGATGTCGCTGTACTCAGGCCGCGCCCACACTGTGGTCATGCCGCGGCGCCCTCTCCGGTCCGCTCGGCCGACTGCGCCGGCTCGGTCGGTGACTCCGGCGGCCCGGTCAGCCGGTCGAGCGTGGTGAGCATGACGCGCTCGCGGTCGGCGACATCTCGGGGGCTGATGGCGTCTTCCCTGGCGCGCAGGACGGGGGAGAAGTCTGTTTCCTCGATGGCAGCGGCCGGCACGCCAGCGCGCGCGAGCTCCTGGCAGCGGGCGGCGACGGCGAGGATGGCGTCCGCGAGCGCGGCTGCCCGGACACTGTCGCAGGATGCGTCGATGGCGCTCAGCGCGCTCTGCTGCAGCAGCCCTTCCCGGATCAGCCGGCCCGCGAGGATCGTGGCCCGCTCGAGTGGCGGCAGCGCGCTCACGCCCATGAGCTCGGCGAGCGAGCCGAGCCGGTCAGCCTCGGCGAGCAGCCCGGCGAGCCTGGCTCTTCGCTGCTCCCAGCCAGGGTCACCGTGGTCGGCGTGCCAGGCGGCCACGACGTCGTCGTCGCGTGAGAACGAGCCGGCCCACGAGACGGCCGGGTAGTGCCGAGCGTAGGCGAGGTCGCGGTCCAGCGACCAAAGACAGCGGACGAACCGCTGGGTGTACGTGGTGACGGGTTCGGTCATGTCACCCCCAGCTGGCGAGATCGCCCCGATGATCGTCACCGAGCCCTCGCGGCCCTCGGCGGTGACAATCCGCCCGGCCCGCTCGTAGAACGCCGCCAGCGCGGACGCGAGGCTGGCCGGGTACCCCTCCTCGGCCGGCAGCTCGCCGCTGCGCGAGGAGAATTCGCGGAGCGCCTCGGCCCAGCGGGAGGTGGAGTCGGCGATGACCACAGTGTGCAGGCCCATGTCGCGGAAGTGCTCGGCCACCGTGGCTGCGCTGTAGATGCTGGCCTCGCGGGCCATCATCGGCATGTTCGAGGTGTTGGCGATCACGACCGTCCGGTCGGCGAGCGGCCCGCCGGTCCGCGGGTCGGTGAGACCGGCTAGTTCGTCGAGCATGTCAGCGAGCTCGTTGCCGCGCTCGCCGCAGCCCACGTACACGATCACGTCCGCGTCGCACCACTTTGTGATCTGCTGCAGAAGCATCGTCTTCCCGGTGCCGAAGCCGCCAGGGACGGCGGTAGTACCGCCCCTGATGACGGGGAACAGCAGGTCGATGACTCGCTGCCGGGTGATCAGTGGCGCGTCGGCGTCACGGCGCTCACGGAACGGCCGGGGCTGGCGGACCGGCCAGGCTGAGGTCAGGCGCACGGGCACCCCGCCGACCGTCGCGACGACGCCGTGGAGCGGAACGGGGCCGCCGGGGTGGATGCCGCCGACCGGCCCGCTGAGCCGGAGGGGAACCAGGACGCGGTAGTCGATCCCGGCGGTGGTCGGCACCGTGCCCAGCGTGGTGCCGCCGGTCACGACCATGCCGTCGGCAACCGCGGGCGTGAAGCTGAACTCACGGCCAGCGGCAGACTCTGCTGTGACGCCCGGTTCGAGCCACGTAGCCGCTCCCGCCAGCGGCCGGAGCAGGCCGTCGAAGATGCCGCCGAGGAGATGCGGGCCGAGCACGGCGGACAGCGGCTCGGCGCGGGAGCGGGCGGGGTGGCCGGGGGCGAGGCCGCCGGTGTAGTCGTAGGCTTGGACCGTCGTCAGGTCGCCACGGACGGCCACCGCCTCACCCGGCAGCCGGTGCTCGCCGAGCTCGATGACATCGGACATAGCGACCTGGGCCAGGCCCGTCACCTCGACGAGGGGGCCGTTCACCCTGGTGACGCGCGCCGCGTTCGCGGTCATGGCGCCCAGAGCTCCGTGATGGCAGGACCGAGCCCGGTGACGGCGAGGTCGGCCAGCCGCTCCAGTGAGCAGTCGACGACCACGCCGGGCCGACGTGCGACGACGCCCCCGGCCGTTGCCACGGTCAGCTCCGCGTCCGGGCCGGCCGCCCGCTCGGCCAGCACTGTGATCCGGTGCAGCAGCTGCTCATACCCCGGCTGCGCCGGCAGGGAGCCAACGGCAGCGCGGACCCGGCTACGCAGTTCGTCGCACGCCGCGCGCTGGGCGGTAAGCACGGCGGACCTGGCGGCGTTGCGGCCCCGGCGCAGCTCAGCGGTCGTGAGCGGGTCCGCGGCCGCCGCGGCCTGCGCCGCGGCCGAAGCCAGCGTAGCCGCCGCGTCCTGCTGTGCCTGCGCCACGATGGCAGCGGCCTGCGTGCGCGCCGCTGCGCGCAGCCGGGCTGCCTCATCCTCCGCATCGCGTCGGAGTTGCTGGCGCACCGACTCGAGCGCGTCGGTCATGGTCGCGGCTGTCATGGCCGCATCACCGCCGTCAGGATGTCCGGGCGCTGGCTGAGCCGGTTGGCCAGCCACCCCGCGACGTCAGCTGTCATGACGACCAGCGCCGTGTCGGCGGGGAGCGCGTCGAAGGCCGCTGTCGCGTCAGCCTCGGTGCCTGCGGGATATACGAGAGCGCCGGCGAGGGCGTACCCCTCGACTGTGAGGGCCTCGCCGATGACCGCCGCCGTGGCCATGACGGGTCAGGCCTTCCCGACCAGGATGATGCCGATGATCAGTCCGTAGATCGCGATGCCTTCGGCCAGCCCCACGACCACCATGGACCGGCCGAACAACTCCGGCCGCTCACTCATGGCGGCCACCGCGGCCGCGCCGGTGTACGCGACCGCGATCCCCGCGCCGATCGTCGACCCGGCCACCGCGATGCCGGCGCCGATCAGCGCGCCCGAGTTGCCGCCGCTGGCGGCGTGCGCCGCCGCGGCGCCCGCGGACAGACCGGCCGCGCTGGCAGGCTCACCGGTCAGCGTGAGTACGAGCAGCACGGTGGCGCCAACCAGCAGCAGCGTGGCCGCTGCCGCGAGGATGAACGCGCCGCGCTGGCGCTGCCGGGCGGCCAGCCGGGCCAGCACACCAGCCGGGACGACGATCACCGGCAGTCCCAGGAGCCAGGCGGCTATCACGGCCGTGCCACCTCCGTGTCGAGTGGGCGAGTCAGCTCGCCGGTGTCCTGTACCGCCGTGCGCGCCACCGGCACGTGCCAGGGCCGGAACGGCTCTCCCTGTGCGACAAATACTCGGGAGAACAGCTCGTAGTACTCCAGCCGGAGCGCCTGGATGGCCGCGACGAGTGCTTCCAGGCTGAACGCGAGCGCAGTTCCGGCCGCGAACAGCAGGATTCCGCCGACGGTAAACAGGCCGCCGCGATGCCACAGCGCCCAGGTGCCCTCCCAGACCAGCAGGCCGAGCGCAGCGTGGGCGAGACCGAATGCGGCGAGCCGGGTGAACGAAACGACATTGGAACCGAGCCGGACCACAAGGTCAAACAGCTCGACCGACGCCTGCACGATGGCTATGCCACCGCGGCCCGCCTCCGCCAGGAACCCGGCAGCGGCCAGCCCGAGGCTCCCCAGCGCGACGAGGCCGCCAGCCGCCAGCCACGCGTCGTGATGGAAGTGCCAGCCGGCCGCGGCCGCGGCAGCGCCGAGAAACACGCCGCAGCCGGCGATGCCGGACGGCGCGTACAGCGCAGATCGCCAGCCGCCTTCCCGCCACCGGTTGATGATGCCGAGAGCATACGCGCCGGCGAGCAGGATCGCGCCGAAGCCGGCCGCCAGCAGCAGCAGGGTAACCGGCTGCGCGAGCGGGCTGAGCCAGAAGACGGGTACCAGGCCGGTGGGGCCGAAGCACTCGCCGTACAGCAGGCCGAAGGCGGTCGCAGCCAGGCCGGCGCCGCCGACGAACGGCCAGGCCGCACGGAACCTGCGCAGCCACCGCGGCCAGCCGAGGCGCAGCGCGACGGCCACGCCGATCATCAGCACGCCCTGTCCGGCATCGCCGAACATCATCCCGAACATCAGGACGTAGCTGGCCCAGGCCAGCCAGCTCGGATCGACGTCGGCGTAGGGGACTGTGCCGTATGTCTGCACCAAGGGGGTCAGCTCGTGGTGCAGCCCGCGCTCGGCGAGCAACGTGGGGGCCCGCGACCAGGTCGGCCGCGCCAGCGGCACGACGGCACCGCCCGCCCCGGCCACCGCGGCCGTGATCTCCGGCAGTCGGCTGACGGGCACCCAGCCGGCCACCGCGGCCGCGTCCGAGCGCCGCAGCGCTGCCGCCGCCCAGGCCTGCAGTTCCGCCTCGCCCGCAAGCAGGTCGTAGCGGCCGGAACGCTCCAGTTCCCGGAGGTCGGGAGCTGCCGCAGAGATGAGTGGCCTGGCGGGCCGCGCTGCCGGGCCGGTCGGCTGTCTGTCTGGGGCCGAGGTGCCATGCGGTCGGGCGTCTCGGTCGATCTGCATGACGGCCGCGTCCGCTACCCGCGCGAGCACGTCGCGCAACGTCGCGCTCGGAGCGACCAGCGCGACGCGCTGCATGCGCACCGGCACAGCCGCATCAGACCACCGCATCGTAGGCCTCCAGGGCGAGGCCGCCGCGAGCGGCGCTAGCAAGGGCGGCGCGTACCCGCCGCGCATCCGCCGCCATGACCGCGACAGCGCCGAGCACGGGCCCGCTGTCCGTTACGGACGAACGCAGCAGCACGTGGCCCTCGCGTTCGACCCGCCGCCACCAGTCTGCCTCTGCCTGCCAGGGTTCTGCGGCTGGTAGCGCCGCGAGCGTCGACTGTGGTCGGCTGGGCCTGCCCTGCCGCGGGCGGCCGGGTGTGGCGAGCGCCGCCACCGCCGCAGCCGCGCTGGCCCAGGTTCGAATCGGCTCCCCGGACCCGGTGAGGCGGGCAACCCACCGCGCTCGCAGGCCGGCCCGGATGGCAAGGCTGGTATCTCCGCCCGGGTCGCCCCAGGCCGAGGCGGCCAGGACGTGGCGAACCTCAGCCGGGCTGCCGGCCTCGCTCATTCGCGGCCATGCGGTCGCCAGCGCTCCGAGCTGAAACTCGGCACCCATGGGGCGGCCAGCGAGCCCATGCAGCAGTTCGTCGACGTTGGCGATCTCAAACCAGCCCGCCAGCAGTCGCAGCAGGCTCACGCCGTTGCGCGGCAGCCATCCGGCCAGCACGCGCAGGTCCCACAGGATCGTGTCGGCGACCGCATGCTGCGCCGCGGCCAAGGACAGGCCTGGCTCGGCCGCGCTTCGCAATGGCGTTGTTTCCAGCATCCGCTGGGCTTCGGGCAGCGACTGGCAGGCCGCAAGCTGGCGGGCCACGTCGGCACCGAGCACCCGCCTCGCCATGGCCCGCGCCCGCACCGCGCCGGCTACCCAGCCGGCGGTCATGACGGATCGCCGGCTTCGCCGAGGCTGCGCACCAGGGCCACCGCACGGTCGGCCAGCGATGGCAGCCGCTGGCGGACGCGCTCGGTGATGTGCGCAGCCTCGGCGGCTCCCGTCGACGCGATTGCCGTTGCCTCCGCGCGGGCGGCGGCAACCGCGGCCTGCGCATACTCGGCAGCGCTGGCGGCCGCACGCTGCTGCGCGGCTGACCTGATGGCATCGGCTTCGCTGCGGGCGGCACGAAGGATCTGCTCAGCGTCACGGCGTCCCGCCGCGACGATGGCGGAGCACTCGGCGCTGGGCTCGTCGAGCAGCGTCAGCACGGGGGCGATTTCGGACTCTAGCTCGCTGCGCCGGTCCGCGGGCACCGGCGCGCGGCCAGCGCCAGGAGCTCCGGCTGGGCGGAAGCGGCTTAGGAAGTCCCGCATGTGCGGCATGCCAGCCTCCTCGAACGTCGCAAGTGGTCGGCCAGCAACTGCCGACTATGAGCCCCGCGTGCCATGTCACGACCCCGGCCAGCCAGCGGGTGGAGCCCAAGTCCCCGCGGCTCCGGCGTCCGGCTGCGGGCGGGCCCAGATCGTCTAGCGCGCGGCCGGCTGCCCGCTGGCGGGGTGGTGCTCGACCACTGTGCCCGCCGCGGGGAAGAACAGGCTCTCGTGCTCGTCCTGCCACCGCACCAGGTAAGGCGGCTCTCCCCCCTCGCCATGGACCTCGGTGATCGTGCCGTGCCGGTCTGCCTCGCCCTGGTGGACTGCCTTGACTGTCAGGGTGTCGCCCACTGCAGCTTGCATCGCCGTACCCCTCCCTCTTCCTTCTTAGTCTCCTCTCAGCGATCTTCCGGCAGGCGGGCTGCCGCGGGCCAGGGCCGAAAGTCCGGCCACGCGTGACGACGGTCCAGGCTCAGCGGCGGCGCGACGCTTACGACCGTGTTATCACGCAATGACAGGAACGACACGAAGGTAGTAACCAGGCCGGTGAGGGCGAACTGCCGTAGATACCGAATTTCGCCGGGCCAGCCAGTGGGAACTCTGCTGCTGCCGCTCGGCGACGACGATGGAGCGATGGGCCTGGTAGAGGTGGGCTGGCACCTGCACCCGCAGGACCAGGAGTAGCGGATTGCCACCGAGGCGGCACGTGCAGTCCTCGCCCTGGCCGGGAACGCCGGGATAGACCAGGTGCTCGCCATCACCAACCTGGACAACGCCGCCTCGCGGCGGGTGGCCGTGCGCCTGGGTAAGACTGGCGAAGGCGTGACCGAACGCTGTTCGGCCTGACGGCAAGTCAATATCGCAAGGTCATAAGCCTTCTGGAGTCCTGACCGCGGCGTGGCCGTCCAGCGACCCGGCGAACGCGCCTTACAAGCGAGGAGTCACTGGGTTGAACCCAGTTGCGCCCATCATGTTCTGGCTGGTCAGGCGCATGACTAGCGATCTTAACTATTAGCCTGGCTCACGAACAAGAGCCAAAGAAGCCAGTCCGGCGACGGAACCCGCGCGGCGGCCTTGCGACATTACCCGGCGACCGGCACATCTGGTCACATCCAGCCGCGGTTGCCGCCGCGCCCTCGCAGCCCGGTCCACGTATGGCGACATCTGGCCACGGAGGAAACTAGCTCACATGCGAGGAGCCACTGGTCCAAGTCCAGCCGGCCCCAGCATCAGGGCGAAAACTGGCGAAAGCTGATCTGTAAGTGCGTCGTCCCGGTCCTACCGTGACCCGGCGGACCCTTACGCGCGAATCTTGAGCAGCGCCTGCTCTCGGGCAACAGATCGACTTGGGCTCGTCGAAATTTTGGGCCCGCCGGGTCGAGCAACCGGATGCAGATGGACCTGTTATGCAGGCCCTTGATCTCGGGCCGGTGAATTGACGATGACCAGCGACAACCGGCCGGCTGCGGCCGATCACCGCAGCGAAGCCAGGTACTGGGAGGGCGGCCTTGATCACCGGGGCGCTAACCCGGTCGACAGGTGCGCCTACAAAGACAGGTGGGCGCGATTGTGCGTGATGCTCTCGATCTGCTCCGCCGCGTCGCTGACCAACTGGTGAGCAAGGTCGGACATGGCCCGTGCGGCCGCTATCTCCTCCCCGATCAGCGTGACCTCCTGGTCATCGGGATTACGACGGGCAAGGCCGTGGCCAATCATGCCAACGCCGCCCCTGGTCAGCTGCGCCTCGGCCAGCGTCTTTCCGTCTTGCTCGCTGATCGAGATCTCCACTGGCCAGCTATCGATAGTGGTCATGGCCGCTCACCTTCTTCCGGATGCTGATGCCACCTGCGGCTTGCGGTGACGCTTCCATCCTCCGCTCTATAGGCGCCTCCGGGATCGAGGAGGGTGATGATGACCACTGCGCGAGACATCATGCATGTCGGCGCGGAGTGCATCGGGAGCACGAGACGTTGCAGTATGCGGCGCAGCGGATGCGCGATCTTGATGTCAGGGCGCTGCCAGTCTGCGACGACAATGAGATGCTGCGCGGCATCATCACCGATCGCGACATCATGACCAAGTGCGTCGCGAGCGGCGCCGACCCGGCCGGCATGATCACCGAAGCCGACCTGGCACGTCACTTCCCCGAACAGTCGGTCGGGCCGTTCGTCGAGGCGGTCTGCGCGAGCTGACCTGCACACCGGGTACGGCCACCCGGAGATTCCTCGCCCACAGCGGGCGGTGCCGACGGGGCGATGACCCGCGGACGCCCCGGCGCGGCAGCGCCGCGCTCCCGCGGCAAGTCGGGCGGGCCAGGACAGGTTGGTCGGTGAGCATGAGCACCGTGCTGGCGATCTCGGTCCCCGCCGGCCAGAGGGATCTCGGCGGCAAGGAACCCCCGTATGGGCGATCCTGATCGAATTCCGCGCCAGCGCCATGTGCGGGCGTTCAGCACGATCAGCAGGGCAATGGTGCTGTACCACCCAGGCGGGCGGAACTGGCTGCGTCCCGCCCACGCGGTCCCACAGTTAGTGCATCGACCCGAATACCGGCACGCCAACCAGGGTAAGCGGCTACAAGGGCACCAGGTGACCGGCCGTTTGGGGCTATGACCGCACCGTTTGCCGTCAGCCCTGCATCGTTGCGATCTCGGTTGGTCATAGGGAAGTCGTGGTTGGCCCACGGCCGCGGCGTGCAGATGATCGCCAAACGAGTCCAGGACGGACAGCCCGAAGCCAGCACCGCCGTGAGCAGTGTCTTGGCGGGCAGCGCAACGCCGTCTTGGCTACGAGGCCGAGGAACTGCGCTGACAAGGCATTACCTGCTGGGCCTTTGGAGGACCTGAGCCTGGGGCGGGTAGGCCTCATATCGTGTGGGTGGCGCTCGGGGTAGTTGCGTTGACGGCAAGGGGGGAGCGACGACGGTGAATGAGCTAGAGAGCCATCCGGGAGACCTCGGCCGCCGAGTGCGTCACCGGCGTGAGGAACTCGGCTTGACCAGGGCCGAGCTGGCCGACCGGGCCGGGATCAAGGAGCCGGACGTTGCCTACATCGAGACGGAGCCGACAGCGGTGAACTACAACATCGTGATGCGGCTCGCATACGCGCTCGATCTACCCGATTCCACGCTGCTGGGCTCCGATGCGGACGTGCCGCCGGAGTTCGGAGCGCGCCGGCCCAGCCTCGACGTGCTGGCGGAGCCAGAATGCTGGCGGCTCGTCGCCAAGCATGGTGTCGGCCGCATTGCCTTTCTCGCTGAGCAGGACCGGCTGCCGCACGTCCATCCGATGAACTACACCGTCCGGGACCACGGGCTGGTCATGCGGACCAGGCGGGGAAGCCTCCTCGACACCACGCTGGGCCGCTCCTCAGCTGGCTGCCCCGCCAGCTTCGAGATCGACCACCTCGATGACGCGCAGCGTGAGGGATGGAGCGTACTGCTGTGCGGCCAGGTCGCGCTCAGCGACGTGAGCGACGAGCCCGCGGACGCTGAGCCCTGGGCCGGCGGAGTCAGGGTTCGCCAGGTCCACCTGACACCGCAGATCATCACGGGCCGCCGCATCTTCGTCGACTGACCGGCGATCGAACGCTCGGGAGTAAATGCCCAACGGCCGACGGGCGCTGACGTCCAGCAGGTCCCGGCAGAACTCGAACACGCGACGGCCGGCGGGCGGGGCGTCAGCCCACACCCGGTAGACACCGGTTACGCCGGGTGTGCGGCATCGACATCAGCAAGGCCGGCATGGTCGCGACGATCCGGGTGCCGTCCGACGGTAACCCGGCGCGGCGGGCGTCAGAGACGCGCAGCTTTGCCACCACCAGGCGGGGTGCTGGCGATGGCGGACTGGCTGCGGTGCTGGCAGGTTCCCGCCGTCGTACTGGCGGCCACGTCCACCTGCTGGATGGGGCCTTTTTCCGGCTGGAGGCCGAGGGCTAGTGCGTGCTGGCGGACGCGAAACAGGTCAAGAGCCTGCCCGGCCGGCCCAAACGGGACCCGTCGGATTCGGGGTGGCTCGCGCAGTGCTTCGAGCGCGGCGCCGTCCGGCCCTGCTTCGTCGCCACCGCGCAGTTCCGGGGATCCGGCTGCACACCCGCTACTGCCGGGACCTCATCGAAGACCGCAGCACCTGGGAGAAGAACCGCGCGGAGAAGCTGCTGGATCTGCGGCGATCAAGCTTCCCGTATGAGGAACAACTCCAGCAGGCGGGGTCGATGCCCAGCTGGGGGCGCCGCTCGGCCGAGGATGCCGTCGCCGAGACGGGCCCGGATATGAGCAGGTTCCCCACGCCCGCGCACCTGGCCTCCTGGGCCGGCCGGACCCCGCTGGACCACGCGCCGGCACAAGAAGGGCAACCGGTACCTGGGCGCCATCACTGGCGAGACCGCCGTCGCGGCGGGCAAGACCGCCACCCGCGAGGGCGCCCGCTACCGTAAGCTCGCCCGCAGCCGCGGCAAGAACAAGGCGTGCGTCGCGGTCGGCAACACCCAGCTCAGGGTCTACCACAAGCTGCTATCCAGCCCCCGGCATCCGCTATGAGGACCTAGGCCCCGAGAAAATCGAACCCCTCAGACAGGTGCGAAGAAGAAGGCGATCACCGCGATCGCGCATACCCTGCTGAAGATCGCCTACCAGGTCCTCGCCACCGGCACGCCCTACACCGAGCCGGGCGCCGACTTCTACACCCGGCGCGAATCACCCGCGCAGCGCCAGGCCTACCTGCACCGCCAGCTGCAAAAACTCCACCCCGGCTGCACCGTCACCATCACCATCAGCCCCCCGCAGGCCGCCGCAGCCGGCACTTAACCCACAGGACCCCACACCCGTCACCCTCCAGCCCTCGCCTCCGCGACCGCCAGGGTTCGCTGCCGCGCGCCCAGCGGGGACCCAGTTTTCGTGTCAGGTCATTCGTCCGCGCCACGGTCACGCTCGGGCGGGCTCTCAGTCGGTGTAGCGATGCCTAGCAGCCCGGCTCGCTGCTTGCGCTCGCCCATGGCCCAGAAGACAAGTCCGAGCGCGACCATTACGGCTAGTGACCCCAGCGTCACCTGCTCGAAGTATGCGCGGGAGACGCCATGGGCCGACGTGATCGAGTACGACTGGCCGAAGAGTGCGTTGAGGGCTCCCGGCCACGCCAGCGTGACCAGTGTAACGATTACGAACGCCTCAGTGATGATCACGGCGGCCCAGGCGCCGGCCTGTCCGCCGGGTACCCGGTATGGCCGGTCTGCATCCGGGTACCGGCGGCGCAGGATGACCAGCGCCGGGAAGACGAAGATGTAGGACAGCGTGGTCGAAGAGATCGCCAGCGCCAGCATCACCGTGAAAAAGCTGGCAAGGCTGCCCTTGGACAAGACAAAGACGAGGACGCACATCACGGACCCGATTACCCCGGACGCGAGGTTAACCGCGATCGGTGTGCCAGAGCTTGCGAAACGTCCCATCCAGGCGGGTGCCGCGCCGTCAAGTGCTGCGATGGCCTGTGTGCGGTCGGCGCCCTGGAGCCACACCGAGCCGCTACCCACCAGCGTGATGATCACGAGCACGGCGAACGCGGCGTCCAGCAGCTGCGAGTGCAGCAGGCCGGCAACTGCACTGTAGGCGTCGGTGAAGCCGCTCACGGCCGACAACCGTGCGCTCGGAATGACTAGCACGATTCCCAGGATGGCCAGGCCGTACAGCACAGCGCCGATCATGCCGGAGCAGACGATCATCTTCGGCACGTCCCGCTGCGGGTCGTGCATCTCCTCGGACGCGCTGCTCGACAGCTCAAATCCGACCCAGAGGAATACCAGGATCCCGATTGCGGTGAGGAAGCCGGTCACCGATGGTCGCAGGCCGGCCATCGTCGAGACTCCCGCCGGCCGGCCCCGCTGGACCAGGAACGCGATGAACAGCACGGTGAACAGTCCGACTACCAGGATTTTTACGAAGGTGCCGATATTGGGGCCCCACTTGCCGATCCTGAATTCCACTATCGCGAGCCCGGTCGTCAACCAGGTGAAGGTCAGGCCAGCCGCGATTTCCGAGCCGGTGCCCAGCGGCCTGTGCAGGACGAAGCTATCCAGGGCGGCAATCGCGGTCGCTGTCAGCGTGCCGCCCACCCACACCGGGTTTGACAGCCAGTACAGCACAGCGGTCACCGCGCCGGCGGCGCGGCCGAAGGACATGCGCGCCCACTCGTAGGGGCCGCCTTCCACCGGGAAGGCTGAGCCGAGCTCGGCGACAAGCATTCCGTACGGGACCAGGAAAATCACCAGCGAGATAAGCAGCCAGGTGATGGCCTGCGCTCCG
>Ga0335075_10011970_pt1 | contig 13119 bp, 12 predicted proteins | sample Lox_Sample_24_FD_206723 | JGI IMG/M metagenome (GOLD analysis project Ga0335075, IMG submission 206723) | Soil microbial communities from Loxahatchee National Wildlife Refuge, Florida, United States - Lox_Sample_2.4 | ecosystem: Environmental > Terrestrial > Soil > Wetlands | place: USA... | reverse complement strand
AAGCTACTCAATAGCGAGAGCGCCTCGAGTTCCCGAAAGAAGTGAGCTTCCTGTGTAAAGAATTGCCATTAGTGCAATTTATGGTTAAGGGATTGAACAGTACCGACAGGGTCTATTCCCTTGACTGTACCGATATATCTTAATTGTCGATACGGTCCGATATCAAGTGCTATTTCTCTAAGTAGCCAATGTAGAACATCACGGCCAAAAAGATGCGTTAGTCTACCTGGGCCCTTTCGAATTGCCGCCTTATGTCCCTCTGAATACCAACCAACTAGAGAAAGCCGTTGTACCCGACGGCGCGAGAGAATGAGATCGCAAAGCGCCGAGCCATTATGACTCAAGGTACACAGATTAGATAGATTATCTGTGCCTTGGAGTAATTGCTCGTACGGCACGCTGTTCAAGGCGAGTGGAGGGTCTTCTTCACAGTCCAGCTGAAGCGCAGTAATCCTGGACATAAATGGCGCCAAAAGAAGCGAGTTGACATTCCTACCGCGGTTTTTAAACAAGACAGTTGACCCGTGACAATAAAATGTAAACTTCCGAAGGGTTGGCGAATCCAGTTTGAAAAGATACGTGTGGCTATGAGATTTGTAGCATAGCCTGCATATAATAGCAAGGGCTTGTAGACTCGTTAATGATAGGATAGCCTCTCCCAAGGCGCGGTCATGTCCGTCACAAACACAGCGACGTAGGAACTGCGGCCGCTTCTTTTGGACATCCCATAATTCGCATAGCAACATCTTGTCAAGCTCCACGCAGAGATCAGTAACGCCGTGGGCGATAGAGCGGGTTTGCAACGTTTGGTAAAGCTGAGTCTGTGTCTTCGAGGAATGCCAAGGACGCCAAGGTGGTCTGATGTGCACGACATTGTACAGAAGAGGCATGCAAATACCCCTAAATGTCTTCGATACTTGGCAAAGGACTAAAAGGGTATTCTTTTCTCGGACGAAGGACACGATCAGCATTAGCACCTCTGTTGGGAAGGCCTGCTGGTCATCGAGGGCTGCAGTTCTGTATAAGAATTTGGTGCAAATATATGTCGTGAGTTGCCTTACAATAATGCATCTTATCCACATCATGGTACTGGTCAGAGAGGTGGGACATTCCAAGGTTGAAATTGAGCGGGCTTTGAGTGGCTGTCGACGGTGCGCCTTATGACTATACTAAGTGTGATAGCGCGCTGCGAAGGAAAAGAGCAAAATGAATCCCTTTTAAGAAGTGAATGGAGAGGTGCACACCACCTACCATATAGAATGCCGAGCTCAATCGAGCGACCTTACTGTATTATCCCCCGTCGGCCACCTTTGACTGGGATGAAACGACCATTGGGGATAATTAAGCTCTAGCAGTTCAATTTATACCCAATATATTCATTTTCACATTTCCTAGGATTCTTGTAACACCCAGAGATATGCACAGCTGAAGATGGACCGCTTCGACAAAACTAATATATATCCCAAACTCGCAAAGAAATAGCGCATCTAATTTTCTTTGAATACACGAGATACGGTCAATCGCCGAGCCTGTCGTCGAGTATGTCCCAGTACTCCATATACGGTGCCGGGTGGGAGTTCCAGCCTTCAATCTTTTCCCATAACACAGGCACAGGGCCATCCTTATCAGGCCCTAGGTCCCTGTCATGACGGCTAATGAAGAGAACGCGACGGAGCAAGGGATGACGGTGCTCCTGAAGCTCAAGGAAACGACGGGTTGGGCTGAAAAGAATGCCAGGCTTCAGCGTGAGTGGGATCTGATATGTCTCTTCCGCTCGGAACTGATTAATCTCCATCGAGTGGAGTTGGTCTAATGGCGCCAGCACATCCATTTCATTAAACGCAGCATCGTCCTGAGAGCGGCCTGGGTCAGGACTCGGGATATTTTCATAACGTGGAATAAATTTACCTCGCAATGGGATCCAGTAATTGTCCCGATGAACTGGATATTACGGTATGGCCGAAGAGTCTCCTTCATAGCGATTGGTAACCACTGCAAAAGATCGACCATTAATAAGTGAGAGAGTACGCCAGGACTTATCCAAATAGATTCCTTTAGTAAACCGGCATATGCGCCGTGGACGCGATACGTGAAGGCATCGACGCACAACCGTTGAATTGGTCGCTGGGTCAACATCTTTTGAGAGATTGTGTGTCCCCCGTGTTGTAAAGTACGTAAATTAGGGGCAAAACTACCCCCTCTGAGAAGCTCCCCCAGTGTTGTCGAGTGAGGAGGGGTTATCATGAATGCGTGGCATTCCAGATGGACGGCCTGCAAGTCGGCCATAAAAGGGGCCTGCAAAATCGATTTTTGTAGGCGAGCGTCGTAACATCGAAAACTAAATCGACGCAGCTTGGGGACGTCTGGATGAAACAGGTGCTCGTGGCTGTGGCCCCGACAAGGCAAAGAACAATTGACATTCAAGGATTTGAGTCTCTTCATTGTCAGGATCGCGTCTCCGAATGCTCTGTCGTGAACTTGACATATGCAGTCTTTCCCTAATATGCGTTTCGTCCCAAATAAGCGGAAAATAGATTGGGAATTCACGCATGAGAGTGTGTCACCCAATGATACGCTGAACTCGGTAACGAAGCAGGAGAACCGGGGATTGCGCAGTGTTTGGTATAGGCGAAGCTGCACTTTGACTTGTACTGTGCGCCTTTGGATGTTGACGGCTCTGTAGAGAATGGGAGTGAAAAGTATTGAGAAAGTCTTTGAGACGGTACACAGAGTGGCCAGGTCCCTGTCTTGCTCAAGAAACGTCGCTGTGTGGATCATGAGTTCTGGTGGCAGCTGCGGTTTATCGCGGCTCAGGGCCATATCTATATACCACAAATAAGAACAACTCTGCCTTTGAAGTCGCAAACTCACCCCGAGTATCCAATTTTCTTGACTTTGGGAAAGGACGAATGTGGGGCATTCTAAGCATTATTATGATTTCGAACAAGTCCGAAATTTGGGTTTGGGAACGGCGGTGAATTTAAATAATTACAAGTGAATGAGATTGACGTCGTTTCTGTTGATCAAATTCCGTTTAGTAAGGGTGTGTCGGGCTGGCTATGCATGCATTTGTGGAGAACTTGAAAGCTTCATTTGGCAGGGAATGTAACGCAGGTGATTTCATCTATTCTCGTGAAGAATACGTCTATACGATCTAGTCTGCCGCACATGATATCCCAGCATTCAAGGTACCCATGGCAAGGATATAATATACCAAACAAGGCATACAGCTCTTGTATCGGGTACGATGCGTTTATAGGATGAGAAGGGAATATTATGCTGAGTAATTGTTGACAACGTAGTCGTCCTTATCGTGGGTGAAGGCGTCGCTGATTCGTCAGGCTACATTGGAAAGGGCCTTCGCCCAGACGGCCTGAATGGCTCCCCAGTACCTGTCCGGATCGCTCTTCATATGGGCCACGTGCCCGGACGAATCAAAGACGAGTCGCGTGACATCTTGCCCCGCCCTTTCTGCAGCCTCCGTGTGGGCTTGAACGTGACGATATGGCACGCTTTTATCGGCCTTGGAGTAGACGTAGAGATAAGGAGTCTGCTTTCCCGTCCACGGTAGCCATTGAGTCTGCCGTGCTGCTTTGCGAAGTATGTCGTGCACATTCCAGGGGACCCGGCCCAGAAGGAAAGTGGCAATGTGGACGGAAAACAGAACTAAAAAGAAGGAGTAGCGAATTATGGGGTTGGGAATCGTCGTGCTGAATACGTGGAAGGCAGAGGCCAAGTCATCCCCGCCTGGCGTTGAGTCGAGGATCATCATGGACGGGATTGGCTTGGCATCGTGAGGCTTGGGCAATATTTGCGCGAGATAGTTCAACTGAGCACATCCGCCTACAACGGATTAGATGTCATCCATGGGAGGTGAATAGAACGTACCGTTTGATAACGCGTGCACGAGGATACGGTGCGGTTTCGGGGGGATGCTGGTTACGCCGAGTGATTCGCATAACTTTGCAACCGACTGAAGGCGACGTTTCTGGGAGAACAGCGTTCAGACTTTCGTACTGATGTAAATGAGAAGAGCAACCTCACAATTATGAATTTGGGCAGTACCCAAATGTCTGCGTAGCTAGCAATGACAATTTGATCCGCAAAGGGATACAGGTTCTTGTATCCGGCACTGAACTTGGCAAGGTGCGCCGTCTTTGCGTCCACTAAGGATAGACCGGTTAGATGTGCATGGACCACTCGCTCAAAAATAAAGAATGCTTGCTCCATCCGAATATAAAAATCAAACTAGATCATAAAAATGAGCGTTAGTTGAGAAACACGAAGGTTCGGAGCGGCAAAGGGCGCACGTTGGGTCGGTGTTATTCGCTGGCCGTTTACTGACAGCTCCTTGGACGAACCAAACACCGTGAGCAATTCGAAATAAGCCGTATTGGTCCGCGGGACGGGAAACAGGGATGGCGGTGCCCATGGTGGTGTTGGGGCGAAGTCCAAGTGTGATCGCTTCGTTGGACCCAGGAGCCAGTCATTTTCTGGGTAAGCGCTCCCGGCAATCGGCGTAACCTTTATAGGCAGTCACCGAAAATGAAAAGAGGACTGAAAGAGGTTCAGGGGTCGGCATTACTCTACTATAATGGAAGATGGGTTGTTCCTTCAACTCGTGTCCGGACTTGAGATAAACCTGTATTATTGTACGATATTCATTCGCGAAATTCATGCTGGCAAAAGCTTGCCCAGAGGCCAAGTTGTGCTTGCTTTGTTACACTACTGACCCGTCCCATACCCATCATAATGGCTGACACGAAAGGTTCGCCGCCAAAATCAACGAATTTGCGCGTATTTAACGTATTAACAGAGATTGAGCTTGAAACGACGCCAACGGACGGCATCGCCTGCCTTGCATGGTCCCCAACCGACGCCAACCACCTCCTCGTAGGCTCATGGGATAGCGTGAGGCGTTTTACTGCAATTTACACGAGATTTCACTGAACCTTGTGCAGAGTTTACGGCTCTATGACACCCAAGCCAATCAACAACGCGCAAAGTTTGACCACAAGGCGGCAGTACTAGGAACGTGCTTTTCGCCATCGCCGAATATTGTCTTTAGTGGTGGATTAGATACTTGGCTGCGGATGTATGTCTAGGGATTACCATTGGGGGTTTCAGGTATTGACGTTACTTCTTTCTTACCAGGTGGGATCTTCAAACGGAAGATTGTAGAGTGCTAAGCAGTCACTCGCGGCCTATATCTAGTCTGTTGTATCTGAGTGATCCGAGTGCGTCTTCTTTACCCGCGTCATTGACTGAGGGTCCTCTAATATGACGGTCCAAAAAGATCTGATTGTCACAGGATCTTGGGACTCGACGATCGCACTACACGACCCACGGGCTCCCAGACCGCAAGTTGATTCATTCAATCAACCCGAACGGGTGTATCATATGGACGTAGTGGGGAACACACTAGTTGTCGTAATGGGCGGTCGAAAAATCAACATTTTCGATATACGAAGGATGGAGAAACCGACTCAGGAGCGAGACAGCAGCTTAAGATTCATGACGAGGGCGTTGGCTTGTATGCCTACTGGCGAAGGTAGGCACTCGTCGTCCATCTTTATCAGAATACTCACTACTTGGCCAGGTTTCTCCGTGGGTTCCATCGAAGGGAGAATAGCGGTCGAATACTTTGACGTATCCTCGGCGGCCCAGGCCAAAAAATATGCCTTCAAGTGTCATCGCCAAACTATCGATGGCAACGACCATGTATGGCCAGTTAACTCTCTCGCGTTCCACCCAGTGTAAGCCGCTCTTTTCCTTGCACTCTACCGTATGCTTACAAATTCTATCGCAGGTACCATACCTTCGCTTCCGCGGGTTCTGACGGTCTCGTCTCCATCTGGGATCATACCGCCAAGAAGCGTCTGCGGCAGTATCCCAAGTATCACAATGCCGTCAATGCCGTTTCCTTCAACAAAACGGGCACCAAATTGGCTGTGGGAGTGAGCTACGGATGGGATAAGGGGCCAGAAGGGGTCAGATTGCCGGAAAGCAGTAGAGTGAGCATATTTATTAGGGAAGTTGGTGAAGAAGTCAAGGTTCGTTGCTTCGCCCATGCCACCATATCTTGGCTGATTATAGCCTAGCCGAAGTCTAAAGCGTAGACACGAGGTATCTTCGAATTTGTTACACCCAATTCTTTCTTCAAATCGATTAATATATTTCATAAACGCTCGACTATGACGGAAAATTGAGGTTTAATGCCCTAGCACCCTAGGGCGGCCATTTGAGTTCTATAATTCCTGGTCAGGGCCGGCATTATCGCAAATAACACGCCCATGACTCGCAAAGATCGTCATATGCGCCGTTTAGTACCTCCCAATACGAGTAATAAGGCATCGTTTGACGTATCCAATCAGGAGAAGCCTTCTTCCATAACATGCCGTCAAAGGTCCCATACTTCTCCATAGATCGGTTCATTAAAATGATCCTCCGCAAATTGGGGTGCAAATTCGCAAGGGATGATCTGAATTGCGGACTGGAGCATACGGATAAACCGACTGGCAGATAGTGTTGCTTAAGGCCGATGTCGAACTCGATTGATTCCAGTCGTTCCAACACCGAAAACGCGCTAATGTCGTCTAAGACCTCCGTATATTGAGAAAGAATTGGTTAAAATGCCCCGTCTATCACGATTATGTGGATACCTTGTGAGATTTGAATACTAACGTTCCTATCGCGGTGAGGTGAAGATACGGCTGAGGAGATATGAGCAGATAACCCCCCATCCCGTTCAAGATATTTCCATAGTACAGATGCGTGAGTTGGCCTGGAGACTCGCGCAGGGCTCTCTCGAGGCCGGGTAAGTGGCCGTGATTATGATTGATGGCGGCCATTCGACAGAGACGGGAGATAGGGCGAGAGCGGATTATCGGATTGGAGAAGGCGGCGGTGTTGTATACTAGTGACTTGATGTTAGGTAACACACCAGGACTGATCACGACTGAGTCCGAAGGGTATTCCCCGCCGGTCAATCGAAAGCGCCGTGATAGTAGCCACGTATGGCAGCGCCACAATCACACCATGGCTGAGAGAAGAACTGCGGTAGCAGCGGCACGCGTATCGAAATGCTGTCAAGCACGGGAGCACCAGTCGCCGAAGATATTCGTGGGCATGGCCAGAATGGTATAGGCAAAGAGAGCAGGAAAATTCCAGAGACTTGAGGGAGTGGAGAAGGGCAAGGGTCTCCCCCACCACATTATCATAGCGAGCGCAAGAACACCGATCCTGACGAGACGAAACCCGTTCATTTCCTGAGGTGAGACATGTCAACCCTTTTGCCAGGCAGAGCCGAAAGTCTGTCACCAATAAAGCACGACTGGGGAGTAGAAGGCCTTTGTACAAGATCAATTGATCGAGAGTCGTGAAGTCGTCAAACGAAAACATAACCCGAGTATTGATGTCGATTCGGCGATACAGAAGTGGCTCCGCAATCGCTTTAAGTAATTTTGAAGCTCGGCATACACGGGCTAGGTCCCTCCTGCCCGATATGTTTTCGATAATCAGCATGATTATTTCGGTTGGGAGAGCATGGGTCGGCCTCATCTTGATCGTCTCCAATGTATCTGTCACTACCGGTCTCTTATTAATAAATATTTGCTCAAAGAAGGAATTGGATGCACGTGCCATTTTCTCCCGACTTTTGAGGTGCCTGGGTAGGCGAACGTCCAATGTGGCGCATTCCAAGTATTAGTCGGGCATGATGAGAATAACGCTGACGTTGGCGGCCATTTAATCTCCTTATCCCTAGTGGAGGAGGGGTCTACGTACCACCGATTGATTCACCGACACTCCATTCAATGGAGCGACACCCCTCAATTGATATTGATGGCAGAATTCTAGATTCAGCACCTTCATGTGTCCGGTTGGTATCTGAATCTCAAATGAACTGAATTTCGGAACAATAAGCTTTAATATTATTGCGCAGGGGTCGTTTCGAGAGCTTACCGAGTGGACATGCAGTCGGAAGAGTAGGACAAACGCCTAAGGGTATCCTAGTCACCAATTTCGTGATTTATGTGGATATAATATCAGAGAAAAAGGATTACGTGTGTGATTGTGTAGGGTAGCAGGAGCGGAGGAGATATGATCTGGAGTGCCCGACGGGCTTAGAATGCTGCACACCATGACGTGACAATAGCATGTCTACGGCAGCTATTATAAAACTCGACTTTGGCACCACATATCAGCTACAGTCATTCTCCCGTATCGTTTCTGGCCAGTTTTGGAGTTGGTGGCGCGCCACGTGCGCCCCGCCAGCCAAGACGTGACACCCGACTTTGGGCATCGCCACTAGCATCACTTCTCTCACCTATCTAGGTCCGGTTGGCTCTTTTAATCGCTTTATATGTACATTCCTGTGTTCTTGGTTGATTCCATAGGCATTGTTCTGATGGCGGTAACGCAATCGAAAAGTGTAGTATATTCCGCTTAGCTGGTACAGAGAAACCGTATAGACTGAATGAAAGAAAAAATTATGACACGTGATCGTGTCTAAGCCTTACACCGCTCGTATGACCGCATCCTGGGTCCTCTGATTTCTTGTCAGGGGCGGCACTATCGCAAAAGGCACGGAGAGGACTCACATAGATTGTCATATGCGCCGTTTAGTACCTCCCAGTACGAGTAATAAGGAATTGTTTGGCATATCCAATCAGGAGAAGCCTTCTTCCATAATGTGCCATATAAAGCCCTATAATTCTCTGAAAATCGGTCCATTGAAATGATCCTCCGCAAATTGGGAAGTAAATTCGCAAGGGATGACATGAATTGCGGGCTGGAGCATATGGATAAACCGACCAGTCGATGGTATTGCCTAAGGCCGATGTCGAACTCGATTGATTCCAGTCGTTGCAACACCGAAAGCGCGCTAATGTCGTCTAAGACCTCCTCATACTGAGAAAGAATGGGTCAAAATGCCCCGTGTAACACGATTATGATGATACCTTTTGAGAGTTAAATACCAATGTTCCTATCGCGGTGAGATGAAGATACGGCTGAGGAGATATGAGCAGATAATCCTTCAGCCCGCTCAAGATGTTTCCATAGTACAGATGCGTAAGTCGGCCTGGAGACTCGCGGAGGGCTTCGTGGAGGCCAGGTGGATGGCCTCTGGGATCGTGATTGATGGTAACCATACTACAGACACGGGAGATAGGCCGAGAGCGGATTATCTGATTAGAGAAGGCGGCGGTATCGTATACTAGTGACTTGATGTTAGGTAACACCCCAGGAACGATCAAGACTGAGTCCAAAATTAGCAGTGGGTTTTCCGCCAGGTCGATCGAAAGCGCCGTGATAGTAGCCACGTATGGCAGCGCCACAATCACACTATGGCGGAGAGAATAACTGCAGTGGCAGCGGCACGCGTATCGAAATGCTGTCAAGTGCGGGAGCACCAGTCGCCGGAGATATTCGTGGGCATGGTTAGAATGGTATGGGCAAAGAGAGCAGGAAAATTCCAGAGACTTGAGGGAGTGGAGAAGAGCAAGTGTCATCCCCACCATACGATCATAGCGAGCGCAAGAGCACAGATTCCGACGAGACAAGACCGGTTGATTCCTTGAGTCGGGACATGTAATCCATTTGTCCAAGTCGATTCGAATGTCTGTAACCAATAAAGCACGACTGGGGAGTACAAGGCTTTTGTACAAGGCGAACAATCGTTTGAGATCCGTCATGAAGACATCAAACGCAAATATAACCTGAGTGTTGATGTCGATTCGACGATAGAGAAGTGGCTCCGCAATCGCTCTGAGTAATTTTGAAGCTCGGCATACACGGGCTAGGTCCCTACTGTCCGGTATATTTTCGATAATTAGTATGATTAATTCGGTTGGGAGAGCAGGAAGCGCATTAGGCCACGTCTCGATCGTCTCCAACGTATCTGTCACTGCCAGTCTCTTAAATATTTGGTCAAGGAAGTGATTGAATGCACGCACCACTTTCCCCCGGCTTTTGAGATGCCCGGGTAAGCAACCGTCGAATGTGGTGCATTCCAAGTGGCCAGTCGCTAGTCGGGTATGATGACGGTGAGGCCGGTGGCCATTCAATCTCCCTCATTTCTAGTTGAGGCGGGGTCCAATACGTATATGCGTACCAGTGCATGATTGATTTACCACTCCAATTATTATTATGGAACACCCTAAGTGGCAGAATTCTAGATCCAGCATCTTCATGTGTTTGGTTAGTATCTGGTCGATTCAAATGCATTGAAGTCCGCGACAATAAGCTATAATTGCACGGAGGTCGTCCCTTCGAGTGCTGTCGGGCGCTGAGCTGAGTGGATCATATTATAATGGGAGAGTAGGACAAACGTCTAATTAATTGTAAGGGAGGCACAGGGAGATATAATATACTATTATGGCCACGTACGGCGTTTGCGGTCGGTGCCCGACGCGCGACGGGCTTGGAGGATGCGGCACATTGTGACAATAGCATTATGATTATGGCTAATGTAGCCATGAGCCACCAGCAGGTATGCCCCTTAGAGGCAGGACATCAGCTAGAGCAATCAACTACATCAACACAAGCGATTTTATTCATTCCTAGTTCTATAATGCTACACACAGGTGAAGGTGACAGATAGGAACGACGCGTGATTGTCTGGACCAAGTCATAAGCAAGACTTCAGCAATGTAACACGCCATATAGCATACCGTCTAATCGGAATCTACCACGGGCCAAGACGTGCCGCCCTTGGTACCCGGCTTAAAAGGAATCTTAGGGAGGCTGTCTAACCATGCACGATGAAGTTGGGGACCATTATCATACTTGTCGAACCCACGCGTCTCCAGCGATTCGACATATCTTCGACCTTCTGTCTTCTCGGTTGATTCTCCGTTTCGATCCACCACCGCAATGCCCTCTTCATTTAGGACTTGGAAGAATCGGGCATAATGCGGGAGATAGAATGCCCTCGGCCTCTCTGTACGGCCTACCAGTTTAAAGCCGTCGATAAATTGTGCCTCAGTCTCCCAGGTGGTGGAGAGCACGATCCTGTTGGGCTTCCACCCGCGGCACACCTTGCGTATCGAGTTAAAGAAGTCGTCTGCCGTGGGCATCTCAGATCTGTACCATTTGTCGATCGTACTGAAGCATAGCATGAAATCGATGGAGGTCGTGTTGGGCGCCGGTGGGAAGGACGGGAGGAGGAGAGCGCCCGCGTCGACCCCAAAGAAGGTGAGATTCGGAAATGACGCAGAGAGATTAGGAGGAAACAGGTATTCTGAATTGGCGTATTCGTCTAGTCGTACCCTGAGAACGAGGCCCGATACATTCGGACGCTCCACGGCAAGGAAGGCGTAGAACTCCTCCCGACGGCACTCGAGGACCTCCCCCTCCAAATCGAGGTACCTCAACTTCGGCTGAGCACACCAATAGACGTTGTCGATTGGCGGGTTGGCATAATCAGAGTCATCGTCAGGGAGGAAGAATACGACCCCCAAGTAGACGAGCTCGGAAAGGGCGACATGGGAAAGGGAGCGGCAGAAGGGCGCCCACGACACTCTGACCTGCAGATGTGTAAGACGTTGAAAGGGTGCTCGCTCGAACATGGTTCTCCATGCTGGCTTATCGCGAATTCGACAAAATAGTGCCGTAAGGGAAGGCATAGCATCCAACAGGCCAATGAGATAGTCGTCGTCGACTTTCATGCCGATGAGAAGGGATTTGATGTTGCTGACGGATTTGTCACTGCCAGGAGCCGCGGACAGATCGCGTAGAGGATGGTCCCCAGGTGGGGAGAGTTTCTTGTATCGACAAGTAGATCGAAAGCAGTGGCAATGACTACCCTTTGTCCAAGCTTCAATCCTTGTCACTATAGGTTGCATTTCCGGCACCGGCTCCTGGCAGAGATGGGATGGAACATATTCAAATTCGGGCGGGGTACCGAATGATGGCCGCCGTGGCCTTCGTATTCGCTTTTCAAAGTCGCATAAAATCGCTATCTCTTGTAGTTTCTTGACGGTAGTGTCCCAGGACTTGCATACCAGACGACAGTTGGCGATATCGTTCTCGTGCGCCAGCGCAACGTGATCGGAGTCGCATCCCGTGAGAAATACGACCCTATAATCGAGAATGCTGTCGCTTGGAGCCGGGCTCAGGGGCGGCGCGAGTGCGAAACGCAGGATGCGGAGCCAAACTTCGACGGGAACGCGCTCCATGGCAGGGAGTGGCATGTCACTGTGAAATCAAGCTGAGTAAGACAGATGTGAGTTATGGGTCGAAGTCATACCGATGTAGATATTGTGGTGAGGTTCAGGATGGGTGCTGTCCAAATGGTAGGCAATACTCCGACTCCCAGGGGCTTGTCGGAGCCGTTAAGGACAAGTATTGCCAACAGATGAGTGATGGCAACGAGGTTGCGGCATTCCCTTGATACAATATTTTATAATAACGCCGGAAGGGACTGGCGACGAGATACTCACAGAGGGGCTGTGCCAGGCGGAGTGAGCTCACCTGGTCGCCATTTCGACGCCACTGAACGCATCTGAGAAAACGCATTCAATTGGCGTGAGAATTCCCGAATCTCAGGCCTAATCACTGCTTTTTCGCTGCCACAGGAAGGGTTTTATCGCCAGAAGACCTTAAGTCCGAGAGTTTTGTCCAAATTATTTGAAATATATTTCAATGCATAAGGAACTGGCTCAGAATATGAGGCGCGCTCGTAGCCACCGAGCTTAGCACGAATGAGGTTACTTAAAGTCCATTCGGCTTAGTTTGGTAGAGTGGACACAGATACTAACATATACCCAACAACGAAATTTCCGAAGCATGGCACCTCCTAATTAATGTCACTGTCGCATGGCAATGCACGGCTGGCCTCATCGCCCGGGTCTTGTTAACAATAAATACAGCTCTTGCCGATATGACGACGAGTTGAATGACAGCAATGAGGCCACACGCATTATATTGGTGGTATTCATACTGCAATAAGACATGCCAGCCAGCAATCACTCCCGGCCGCGGGCTGTGATCCGTGCTGTGGACAGAAGCTTTAGCTGGAACCCTTCCGATGCCACAAACTTTGCCGTACGGGAGAACCTCCGTAAGTTCCTGCAGACTTGGGTGCCGGCTAGCGAACTCTGCCTGTGAGCACTGGCA
>Ga0335075_10011969_pt1 | contig 13119 bp, 8 predicted proteins | sample Lox_Sample_24_FD_206723 | JGI IMG/M metagenome (GOLD analysis project Ga0335075, IMG submission 206723) | Soil microbial communities from Loxahatchee National Wildlife Refuge, Florida, United States - Lox_Sample_2.4 | ecosystem: Environmental > Terrestrial > Soil > Wetlands | place: USA: Florida... | reverse complement strand
GCCTGGCCGGCCGAGTTCCCGCCACCCACGATGACGGCCGGCTGTCCCGGATGTACCCGGTCATACACGGCCGCGGGAGTGTAGAACACGTCGTCCGCGGTGAACCGGTCGATGCCGTCGGCCTCGACCCGGCGGTAGCTGGCACCGGTAGCAATGATCACGCTCAGCGCGCTAATGTCGTCGCCGGTGTCCAGGTGGATCAGGTAGCGGGCGCCTTGTCGTGCCAACCCGGTAGCCGACGCGGGAAGGACGATCGACGCACCGAATCTCACTACCTGCAGGATCGCGCGCTGAGCGAACTCTGTGCCGCTGATCCCGACCGGGAATCCCAGGTAGTTCTCGATCTTGGAGGTAGTCCCGATCTGGCCGCCGACCGCGACGTCGTCCACGACAACGGTCGATAGCCCTTCCGACGCGCCGTACACGGCGGCGGCTAGCCCGGCCGGTCCGGCGCCGATGATCGCGACGTCATAGATGACTCCGGGCTTGGGTGCTGTTCCGATGCCGGCCGCCCTCGCCAGTTCGGCATTGGACGGCCGGGACAGCATCTGGCCGCCGCGCATCACCACCACCGGAGTCTGGTCGCGCCGCGTGTCATGGCGCCGGAGAACCACGTCGGCGGCCGGGTCGGCGTCGAGGTCGAGCCAGACATGGGGAAGCCGGTTGCGCGCGGCGAAGTCAAGCAGCCTGCGCGTGTCCGGCTGGGATCGCGAACCGATAATGCGCAGCCCTGCGCGCCTTTTGAGTATCCAGTCGCGGCGGGCCAGCATCGTACGGACAACCAGGTCGCCAAGCACCTGATCGCGGCTGATCAGTCTTTGCAGCTTGTGCGCTGGCACGACCAGCATTTCCCCGGGGTCCACGACCACACCAGTGGTGAAGTAACGCTCGCCAGTAAGCAGGCCCAGCCCAGCGACGAAGTCACGCGCGCCCCAGGTCGCCAGGTCGCGCTCGGCACCGGCCTGGTGGTCGCAGAGCTTCATCCGGCCCGAGAGGATCACGAAAAGGTTGCGTTCGCGATCCCCCTCGCGGAACAAGACGTCGCCGGCCTGCGTCGGCCGGACCTCGCCAAACCGGCGCAGCATGGCAATGTCGTCATCGGTCAGCAGCTGCGAGGTCGGCGCCTCAGCCCAGAACTTGCCCGGCCTGCGTCTCGGGCGTCCGGCACTGCTCTCTTCATCCCCCATCGGTGCTCCCGCCTGCTATCACAGGTCGCCGGCAGCCGGCCTGGACATGCATACATGCCGCCTACTCAGCCAGGGTAACGTCCGGGTCACGGGAGTCGGTGCAGCGGACGCGGGGGTCACAAGGTCGCGGCGTCGGATCGAAGTGACCGCGGCCGCTGGCCCCACCAGGGCCGGTGCCTGATTGCCGAGAGCGCGGAGAAGTCCCTGCTGACGACGTGGTTACGGTCTTCCGTGGTGCCGAGAGTGTAGGCGGGGTACAGGCCCAGGTACTGGCAGCTGGAGACCTGGCTCCACTGTCTGGCCAGGTCGCTCGATGACTTGTAGAAGTTCACCATGTAGCCACCGGCATAGACCTTGAGCAGCACGAATCCGCCGGGGTACTCCTTGGTCGCGGCGACCTCGAGGAACTCGACGTCGGGCGCAGCCGGCGAGTGCGTCCGCAGGTTACGGTGCGTGTGCCCGGAGTGGTGCATGAATACGCCTGGTGCCGCCGCGTACAGCTGCTGCAGCCGGGCAGCATCGGACCGGTTCAGGTCGAATGGCGGCCCGCCGATCGTTGTCGACGCGGACTCGTCGGTGACCGGGTGGTGGCCGAAGACCAGCGTGGGCTGACCAGGACTGGCCGCCAGAGTTTCGGCAAGCGCTGCGAGCTGGTCGGTGCCGATCGCGCCGCCCGGCTCCGCCAGTGTCGTGGTGTCGAGGCCGATCAGCCTGAGCCCGCCGACTTCTGTCGTGGTCAGGCTGCCGTGCGGCAGGTCATACACGGCACGCAGGCAGTCGTGGTGCCCCGCGTCCCCCACTGGCGGGCAGGCGGCGTGTTCCGGGCCGGTTCCGGGCTGGTCGTGACTCCCCCTGGCGATCACGTAGTCTCCGGAGCCGAGCCAGCCGGACAGGGTCAGGGTGCCGAAGCGATCGAGCACGGCCTTGGACGCCGCGAACTGGCCCGGCCGCCCCGCCGCCGTCAGGTCACCTGCGACCACGAGCACATCGGCACCGCGCGCGGCGGCATCGCGGGTCATCGCCCTTGCCATCACGACCGGGTACGGCGGCAGTTCCGGCGCTTGCGAGAACGCTGGCCGGAGGCCGGTCGCCGCCAGGTCGGTTACGGTCTCGCCAGCGTGCAGGTCGTTGCAGAGGGCCAGCGTGAAGAGCAGGCGGCCGGGCGGCGGTACCAGCGTGGTGAGGTGTCCGGATGAGGCGGTTCGCACGACGCCTGATGCCAGCAGGCGGGTGAGAACCGCCTCCAGGTCGCCACAGGCCGGATTGTCAGGGAGCACGAGTCCGCCTGGCGGGAAGCTAAGCTGCGGCACCAGCCGGGGCGTGGCGGCCACTCCGCCGGACACTGCCTGGTAGTAATAGGTCGTTCCCGGCTGGAGGCCGGTGATCTCGACATAGTGGTAGGCGGTCTCGCCGCCCCACTCGACCGCCACGCGGTCGAGGTTGTCCGGGTCGGTGCCGTAGCGCACCAGGCCGTCGGTGGCAATCGGATCGGCAGGGGCAGCCGGGATGAGCGGCGCAGGCGGCGTGGGGGAGCCGGATGTGTACCAGGTGAGCACGAAGCTGGTGTCGGTGACCGTGACGAGTTCGAGGTCCTGTGCGTACAAGCCGTTCCCGCCCGTCCTGCCGGAGCTAGCCACAGCTGGTGCTGCGCGGACCAGCGGCGGCACGAGCCCCGCGGCAGCGCTCGCCGAGGCCAGCTGGATGAGCTGGCGGCGACTGAATCCGCAACAGTCCTGCATGCCGACCAAGGGTCGCTGACGGTTGCTAACCGTCACCCTCGCTGTGTTGAACATCGGGCGACTAACAGGCGAAACGACAAATCGGGAAGACCCGGCAATGAGTGCGTGACTGTTCTGAGCTCCCTTTGTCCGGTGAGTCCTCCGCCGACGTGCACCGCGATGCGCTCGTGTGCAGCCAGGGCGCGCTGCAGGAGACTGCGCCGGGCGTCCGGTAGAACCGGGATACCGGCCGGCCGTGGCATAGTGCAGGCATGGCATCGAGGGCTCAGCGGGCAGGTTCGGCGGGTCCGGCTGGATCGGCCGCTCCGGTGAGATCGCCCGCTCCGGCTGGACCGCCCGCTCCGGTGACGGTCATCGTCGGCGATGAGGAGCTGCTCGTCGAGCGGGCCGTGAGCGCGGCGATAGCTCTTGCCGTCGCCTCCACCAGTGACGATGCCGCCGCGGCGGACCGGGCTGACGACGTCGCGGGCGCTGGAGTGCACCAGGTTGCCGCCGCCGGGCTGACGGTCGGCGAGCTGTCCGGGCTGACCGCGCCGTCACTTTTCGGCGGTGACTGTGTCGTAGTGATTCGCTCCGCGCAAGACGCAGGGAAGGACCTGTCTGCCGCGCTCGTGCGGCTGGCGACCGAACCGGCGCCGGACGTTTTCCTGATCATCACTCACGCTGGCGGCGCCAAGAACAAGGCGTTGGTGGCTGATCTGCTGAGCGCCGGGGCCCGGCGGGTGGACTGCCCGAGTATCAGGCGGTTCGGCGAGCGGATGGACTTCCTGCGTGGCGAGTTCAGGCGTTCCGGCCGGAAGGCCGATGACGCTGGCTTGCGGGCGTTGCTCGACGCGGTCGGGACCGACCTGCGTGACCTGGCCGCCGCCTGCAGCCAGCTGTCAGCGGACACGACCGGCGTGATCAACCAGGCTGCCGTCGCGCGCTACTACCAGGGCAGGGCTGAAGCGACCGGGTTCTCGGTCGCCGACAAAGCCTGTGAAGGCAACCTTGCTGGCGCGCTGGAGTTGCTGCGCTGGGCGCTGGCGACGGGAACCTCGCCGGTTCTGATCTCCAGCGCACTGGCCCAGGGCCTGCGGACTCTCGGGCTGGTCGGTTCGGTGGGCCGTGGCCTGAGCCCGAACGCGCTCGCGGCCGAACTCGGGATGCCGCCGTGGCGTATCGACAAAGCCCGTCAGCAGCTCTCCGGCTGGACGTCCGAAGGCCTGGCGACGGCGCACGCGGCGGTTGCCGAAGCCGATGTGCAGGTCAAGGGCGAGGGCGCGAGCGCCGGCTACGCGCTAGAGCGGGCCATCAGCACGATCGTCGCCAGCCGCGCGGGCCGCTGACGGCCTGATATACCGCTGATTCCGGCCGACCAAGTGGCCGTGGTCTTGACTTTTCACCCAGCCCAGCGCTTCGCGTGAACCTTATATGACGTTATGCCCGATTCAAAACTCAGCTCTCGGGTGAAAAGTCGATGCGCGCGACCGTTTCGGAGTTTTTGTCCATGACCGGCGGCAGAGTCGAGAACCGTCAGGCGCCCGGCACGGCGTGCAGGTCCCGGATGTCGATCGTCTGGCTGGTCTGCACTGCGTCGGCAAGGCGGCGGTCGTGGGTGACGAGCAGCAGCGTGCGGGAGTAGCTGCGCAGCGCCTGTTCCAGCTGCTCGATCGCCTCGATGTCCAGGTGGTTTGTCGGTTCGTCAAGTACGAGGAAGTTGACGCCGCGAGCCTGCAGCAGCGCCAGTCCGGCCCGGGTGCGCTCGCCGGGGGACAAGGCGCTGGACGGCCGGAGCGCGCCATCACCGCGCAACCGGAACTTGGCGAGCAGCGTCCGCGCCTCCTCGTCGGTCGGCAGCCCGGCGGCCGCGCGAACCACGTCCATCACCGGGGCGTCGGTCGCAAACGCGCGCCGGGTCTGATCAAGCTCGCCGAACACCACGCTGGGGCCCGCGTAGCGCTGGCCGGCCAGCAGCGGTACCCGGCCGACCAAGGTGTCCACCAGCGTGGTCTTGCCCGAGCCGTTGGGGCCGGTAATCCTGATCCGGTCGGCCGGGCCGATGGTCATGCTGACTGGCCCCAGTGTCACCTCGCCCCGGCGAACGACTGCACCGGTCAGCGAGACGGCTACGGCGCCGGCTCGCCGGGCTTCGCCGATCGACAGCTGAAGCTGCCACGGCTCACGGACCTCGTCCGGGGCATCGGCATCGAGCCGGCTGATGGCCTTGTCTATCTTGGCTGCTCCGCTCCCGGCATTCTGCGCGGTCGCGACCCGGAAGGCCCGGATGTGCTTGTCTGGCTCGGCCTGCAGGGCACGGGCGCTGGTCGCTCGCTGCGCGCCAGTCCTGGCCCACTGCCGCTGCCGGCGAGCGGAGTCGGTGAGCTTGTCCCGTTCGGTCTCGTAGGCGTTATGCGCGTCGACCGCCCGCCGCCTGGCAAGCTGGCGCTCGGTCACGTAGGCATCCCAGCCGCCGGCGAACATCGAGCCGTGCCGGCTGAACTCGTCGAGTTCCAGGATCTGACTCGTCACCGCGGCGAGCAGAGCCCGGTCGTGACTCACGAGGGCCAGTCCCGCCTTGGTCGCGCGCAGGCGCGCCTCGAGCAGCGCCAGCCCGGCATCGTCCAGGTCATTGGTTGGCTCGTCGAGCAACAGGATGTCCGGCTGAGCCAGCAGTACCGCGGCAAGGCCGAGCCGGGCCTGCTGGCCGCCGGAGAGCTCGGCAGCATTCCGGTCCAGGAGGTTGTCAGGAAGGCCCAGCTCCGCGGTGAGGAGTGCCATGCGCTCTGGCAGGTCCGCTCCGCCGAGCGCCAGCCAGCGATGCAGCGCGGCGTCATAGGCGTCGTCGGCGCCAGCGTCGCCCCTGGTCAGCGCCGCCAGCGAGGCGTCCAGGTCGGCCTGGGCAGCAGCCACCTGAGTCCGGCGGCTGAGGTGATCGGCCAGCGACTCGCCCGGCCTGATGTCTGGCTCCTGAGCGAGCCTGAGCACGGTGGTGCTCGCCGGGGACCTGGTCACGGTGCCGGAATCCGGCTCGAGCTCACCGGCCAGGACCTTGAGCAGCGTCGACTTGCCGACGCCATTCGGCGCGATGATCCCGACCTTGTCACCGGGGCCGATGCTGAGGCTGACGCCATCCAGCACCGTGATGCTGCCGAACGAAGTGCTTACATTGACCGCTGCCAGCCTGGACATGGCGGGTACTCCAGCTCGCGCGGCCGGACTAGCACGGTGGCCGCAGGTCATGCCCAGGGTGACGCGATGGCGGCGGCTCAAGCCAACGGCGAGCCAGCCACCAGTAGATCTGCCCTGCCAGGCCTGCCGGAGCAGGTCCTGCCGGAGCAGATCCGGCGCGCGACCTAGGCGCTCTTGAGCTGCTCAGCCCGCTTGGCGATGGCCGACTTGCGGTTGGCAGCCTGGTTCTTGTGTATAACGCCCTTGCTGACGGCCTTGTCGAGCTTGACGGTCGCGGACCGCATCGCGGCCATGGCGGCGTCAGCGTTCCCGGCGTCAGCAGCCTCGCGGAACTTGCGCACGGACGTCTTCAGCTCGGACTTGACCGCCTTGTTGCGCAGGCGAGCTTTCTCGTTCTGCTTGTTGCGCTTGATCTGCGACTTGATGTTTGCCACGCGAAATGCCTCGCTAAAGTCTGTCCAAGGTGTCTGGTGGTGCCGGCACGAGCCGCACGCAAGCGGTTCGCGGCGTCGTGCCCTGCTAACCGCGGGCATGCAGGCAGCCAGCACAGAAGGATAGCCGAGATGCGCCCTGCTGCTCAAACCGGCGCTCGCCGGGCTTGGCGCGTAAACATTTGGGCCTGTCAGGCCCAAGAGTCTTCGTGATCATGATTGAGGCTGATGGCGAGGGCACCGGGCCCGGCATGCAACCATAGACGCTGCGAGCCGGCTACCACCCGGCGCCCTACTATCTGGCGGAGCCTGTGTCACCAATGCCGCAGCAGCAGACAAACCAGCTGCCCGCGCCTGCACACGCGCCCGAGCCCGCCCGCACCCCGCAGCCGGTCATCCGCAATTTTTGCATCATTGCCCACATCGATCACGGCAAGTCCACGCTCGCCGACCGGATGCTGCAGCTGACCGGCGTAGTCGATGCCCGCCAGATGCGCGCGCAGTACCTGGACCGGATGGATATCGAGCGGGAACGCGGGATCACCATCAAGTCCCAGGCCGTCAGGCTGCCGTGGCAGGGCACCGACGGGAACCGGTACGTGCTGAACCTCATCGACACCCCCGGCCACGTGGACTTCACCTACGAGGTGTCCCGGTCGCTGGCGGCATGCGAGGGCGCCATCCTGCTGGTAGACGCCGCCCAGGGGATCGAGGCGCAGACTCTGGCGAACCTCTACCTTGCACTCGAGGCTGACCTGCACCTGATCCCGGTGCTCAACAAGATCGACCTGCCCGCGGCGCAGCCAGAGAAATACGCGGAAGAACTGGCGAACATCATCGGCTGTGATCCCTCCGACGTACTCAAGGTGTCGGCCAAGACGGGTGAGGGTGTGGCCGAGCTGCTGAACGCCGTCGTCGAGCAGGTCCCGCCACCGTCTGGCAACCCTGACGCGCCGGCCAGGGCGCTGATCTTCGACTCGGTCTACGACACCTACCGCGGCGTCGTCACCTACGTCCGGGTAGTCGACGGCCGGCTGTCCCGGCGTGAGCGGACGCTGATGCTGTCGACCAAGTCCGTGCACGAGACGCTCGAGATCGGGGTGATCTCGCCTGAGCCGGTGCCATCCGACGGGCTGGCCGCCGGCGAGGTGGGCTACCTGATCACTGGCGTCAAGGACGTCCGGCAGGCTCGGGTCGGCGACACGCTGACAACCCTGGCCGGGCCGGCGACCGAGCCGCTGCCCGGCTATGCCGACCCCAAGCCGATGGTGTTCTCCGGCCTCTACCCGGTCGACGGAGACGATTACCCGGAGCTGCGCGACGCTCTCGACAAGCTCCGGCTGAATGACGCCTCGCTGGTCTACGAGCCGGAGACCTCCACCGCACTCGGCTTCGGGTTCCGCTGCGGTTTTCTCGGCCTGCTGCACATGGAGATCGTCAGGGAACGCCTGGAGCGGGAGTTCGACCTGGTGCTGATCTCCACCGCGCCGAACGTCGTGTACCGCGTCGTCAGCGAGTCCGGCCAGGAAACTACTGTCACGAACCCCAGCGAGTTTCCCGAAGGCAAGATCAACCAGGTATTCGAGCCGGTCGTGCGGGCCACTATCCTCGCGCCGACTGACTACGTGGGCGCGATCATGGAGCTGTGCCAGAGCCGCCGCGGTGTGCTGCTCGGGATGGAGTACCTGTCCGCCGACCGCGTCGAGATCCGGTACACGATGCCGCTTGGCGAGATCATCTTCGACTTCTTCGACCAGCTCAAGTCGCGTACCCGCGGCTACGCCTCGCTCGACTACGAGCCCGCCGGCGAGCAGGAAGCCGACCTGGTGAAGGTCGACATCCTGCTGCAGGGCGTCCCGGTCGACGCGTTCAGCCAGATCGTCCACGCTGACAAGGCCCGCGAGTACGGCCTGGGCATGACGGCCAGGCTCAAGGAACTCATCCCGCGTCAGCAGTTCGAAGTGCCGATCCAGGCAGCCATCGGCTCGCGGATCATCGCGCGCGAGAACATCCGCGCCATTCGCAAGGACGTGCTCGCCAAGTGCTACGGCGGTGACATCACCAGGAAGCGCAAGCTGCTGGAGAAGCAGAAGGAAGGCAAGCGCCGCATGAAGGTCATCGGCCGGGTGGAGGTGCCGCAAGAGGCCTTCGTCGCCGCGCTGTCCACCGAAGGCCCGCCGGACAAGAAGCGCTCCTGATATTCAAAGGCCTCTGACCAGGGAACGTGGCCGCCTCGCCTCATCTCGGCCTGCCCGTGCGCCGTGAGCGTGCCGGCGTGGTCCAGCGGAAACCTAGTGGTTGGTCACCCGAACGCCGACCACGATGATGACGAGGATTATCAGGAAGTACACGACGCCCAGGATTCCGAGCACGAGGCCGGCCACGGCCATGCCGTGGCCGCGCTCGCCCCGCAGCCGGATCTGCTTGAGCGCGATCGCGCCGCAGATGATCGCCGGAACGGCGAGCAGGATGTTGCCGACCAGCAGCAGGCCGAGCACGAACTGACCGATGCCGCAGACCAGGGCCGCGACGGCGGCCCGGTTGTTGCGCGCGACGGGCGGGGTGAAGTACTGCCAGTGGTTGCCGTACGGGCCTGGCGGGTACTGGCCGCCGGGGAAGTACTGGCCCTGCGGGGGGTACTGGCCCTGCGGCGGGTACTGGCCGTCCGGCCCTGGCTGGCTGTAGGCCGGGTACTGATGCTGGCCGTTCGCAGATTGCCCGGCGCCGGCCGGAGCGGGCTGGCCTGCGGGCTGACCCTGTTCGCCGGCGGGGGTGGCCGCGGGCCCGGCGGACGGGGGAGTCTGCTGATCCGGGTCGCCTGACCAGCCCTGGTTGCCTGGCCAACTCGGCGCCGGTGGCGGTGCGCCAGCTCCGTCCGGCTGCGGCGACCATGATTCACTCCCCCAGGAATCGGGGACTGGCTGCCCCCAGGACTCAGGCGCCGGGGAATCGAAGCCGCCGGGCTTGTCGCTCGGGTTGTCAGCGGGTTCTGAACTCATCTGCACGCGTCCCCTACATGGCAGCGCACCGTCACGCGGCGTCTGCGCACTATCCGGGCGATAGCTGGCTCCCAGCCGGTCAAGGCCGTTACTAGCGGAATTCGGGCTCGATGCTACGCGGCTAACGATCAGCGCGGCAACGACGCTACTGCCCAGATTACCGACCCGCGCGCGACTGACCGCGCAACCTTCGCGACATCGCGAACACTATCTGGACGTGAGCGCCGAAATCAGGGACCAGCACGGGAACGGCGCGCTGCGGCGCTGGTCGTTCCTGGCTGCGCTGCCGTCGTCGTGATCCTGGCGATCGACTGCCGGCGGCACCGCGGTGGCGGCTGTCCAGCCGTGATTCAGGACCGCAGACCGCGGGCCCGCGGCTTCGGTCCGTGATCTCCGCTGGCGTGCAGACATCAGTTACCTGGCCATCCGGCTGCGGCAGGTGCATGTCGCCGGGCTGACCGGCACAAACTGGCCAGCCTGGCGGGCGGCCGTCGCCCGGCTGGCGGCCGCGGTGCCGCCGGCTAACTAACGGCCAGGCGATCGCGGGCATGGCGCGACCGGTGAGCATGCTGCGCGATGACGTCGAGATCGACGATCAAGATCCGGGCCTGGCTTGAGCGCGGGAGGTGGGCTGGGACCAGATCACGACTGCCGTGGTCACCGTGCGGCGACGGTGAGGGACTGGCTGACCGGTACCGACCCTGTTCTCGTCGCGGCTCTGCACTATCGGGGCTAACCAGCCCGGCCCGGCATGTCTGGTGCGGGCGGGCCTGCCGGTACAGCGGCCGCGATACGCGTTCGACGGGCCCGGCCGCGTCGGCTAGCGTCAACGTCATGTCAGGCGCTCGGGTTATCTCGGTGAACCGCGGTAGGGAAGCAGATCTGCTGATCGGCGGCCGGCCTGGCCGGTCTGCGATTGACAAGCGGCCGGTGGCTGGCCCGGTATCAGTCGGCCGGCTCGGCTTGGACGGCGACGAGTGCGCAGACAAGCAGGACCATGGCGGTTTCGAGCAGGCCCTGTATGCCTACGCCAGGGAGGATCTGGACTGGTGGACCGAGCAGCTCGGCCGTGAGCTCACCGGCGGCACCTTCGGCGAGAACCTCACGACGGCGGGTATCGATGTCAGCGCCGCGCTGATCGGGGAGACCTGGCGGATCGGCTCCGCGCTCGTCCAGGTGACGGCTCCGCGCATCCCGTGCGTGACGTTCAAGTCCTGGCTTGACGAGCCACACTGGGTCAAGCGGTTCGCCGACGCCGGACGTCCCGGCGCCTACCTGAGGGTCCTGTCTGAGGGCAGCATCCAGGCCGGGGATGACCTCACTGTGCTGAGCCGCCCGGACCAGGTGGTCACCGTGGCCGAATCGATGCGTGCCTTTTACGGCGACCGCGAGCTCATGACCAGGCTGCTGCAGGTAGCGGGCCGCGGCTCGAAGTGGGACGAGATCGCTGCGGACGTGCTCAGCAAGGCTTGATGGGTAGCGTGGAGCGATGCAGCGGCACCGCGGTCAGCACGGGCCCGGTTAACCGGGGACGATGACATGGCCGGTCAGCCACCAGAAGGCGAGCCCGCCCCGGCCGACGGAAGCCTGCCTGAGTCGGCCGTCGCGCGGCTGGGCAGTGCCCCGTTCGGGGTCTACGTGCACGTTCCGTTCTGCCTGACCAGGTGCGGCTACTGCGACTTCAATACCTATACCGCGACTGAGCTCGGCTCTGGCGCGTCCCGCGAGTCGTACGCGGCGCTAGCCATCGGGGAGCTCAAGCTCGCCGCGAAGGTGCTGGCCGGCCGGGCCGGGCCAGTGCGGACGGTGTTCTTCGGCGGCGGAACGCCGACTCTGCTGCCTCCAGGCGACCTCGTCGCTATCTTGCGCGCGATCGACACCGAGGTGGGGCTGGCGCGCGACGTGGAGGTGACGACCGAGGCCAATCCAGAGACGGTAGACCAGCCGGTGCTGGCAGCGCTGCGGGCAGGCGGATTCACCCGGATCTCACTAGGCATGCAGAGCGCGGTGCCGCACGTGCTGGCGGTGCTGGACCGGGTGCACCAGCCCGGGCGGCCTGAGCAGTGCGTGTCATGGGCGCGGTCTGCCGGATTCGGCCACGTCAGCCTGGACCTGATCTATGGCACTCCGGGGGAGACCGACGCGGACTGGCAGACGTCGCTCGACCGGGCGCTCGGGGCCGGACCCGACCATATCTCTGCCTACTCCCTCATCGTCGAAGAAGGCACCAGGCTCGCGGCGCGGATTCGGCGCGGGGAGTTGCCGATGCCCGATGACGACGTGCTGGCCGACCGGTACCTGATCGCCGATGAGCGGCTGAGCTCGGCCGGCCTCCGCTGGTATGAGGTATCCAACTGGGCAGCCAGCGGTGACGCGCGGTGCAGGCACAACGAGCTGTACTGGACAGGCGGCGACTGGTGGGGGATCGGCCCGGGTGCGCATAGTCACGTCGGCGGGACTCGCTGGTGGAACGTCCGGCACCCGGCCGCCTACGCACAGCGGGTCAGCGCTGGCCTCAGCCCGGCGGAGGCGCGCGAGGTCCTGACTGACGGCGAACGGGATACCGAGCGGATCATGCTCGCGAGCCGGCTGGCTGCGGGCTGCCCGGTGGCGTACCTGACCCCGGCAGGACGCGCCGCGGCCCGGACGGCGGTCGAGGACGGCCTGGCCAGCCGGGCGGCACTGGCGCAGGGTGCGGTCAGGCTGACACAACGCGGGCGGCTGCTAGCCGACGCAGTTATCCGTAATCTGACGGACTAGCCGGACTAGTCACAATGTGACCGTTTATGTATCTGCAGCAGCGAGATGCTTAGCTTTTGGGTGACTGGGTAGTCTCGCTGATCTGTCCTCCCGCTCGGATTGGGCTCTAGAATTGGCACTCAGGGTCCAGGAGTGCCAAGGGAGGTGGCGGCGACGTGCTTGACGACAGGAAACTGGCGGTACTGCGCGCCATCGTGGAGGATTTTGTCTCCACGAATGAGCCCGTCGGCTCCAAGGCGCTGGTAGACCGCCACAACCTGGACGTCTCGCCTGCCACCATCAGGAACGACATGGCCGTCCTGGAGGAGCAGGGCTACATCGTCCAGCCGCACACAAGCGCTGGCCGGATACCGACCGACCAGGGTTACCGCTTGTTCGTCGACCGGCTGTCGGCGGTGAAGCCGCTGTCAGGGGCGGAACGCCGCGCGATCGAGACATTCCTCGCCGGCGCCTACGACCTGGACGGCATCGTCATGCGCACGGTCCGGCTGCTCGCGCAGCTCACCCGGCAAGTGGCCGTCGTTCAGTATCCGTCGCTGACGAGGTCGACGGTGCGGCATATCGAACTGGTCCCGCTGGCCGACAGGCGGCTGCTCCTAGTGCTGATCACCGATACCGGGCGGGTTGAGCAGCGCATGGTCGAACTGCCCGCTGCGATCGGCGACGAGTCCATCACCCAGCTGCGTGCGGTCCTTAACGCCTGCCTGGATGGCCGAAGGCTCGCCGACGTCGCATCGGTGGTGGCCGAGTTGCCGGACCGGGTGAGCTCGGTCGAGCGTCCCAACGCGGCAGCCGTTTTTTCGGTGATCCTGGAGACCGTCGTCGAGCGGCA
>Ga0335075_10011967_pt1 | contig 13119 bp, 13 predicted proteins | sample Lox_Sample_24_FD_206723 | JGI IMG/M metagenome (GOLD analysis project Ga0335075, IMG submission 206723) | Soil microbial communities from Loxahatchee National Wildlife Refuge, Florida, United States - Lox_Sample_2.4 | ecosystem: Environmental > Terrestrial > Soil > Wetlands | place: USA... | reverse complement strand
CGCTGAGAACTCCCCGTGATCATGGATTCACATGGACGAGGTGGCACGTGGCCGAAAGGCTTGAGGGGCGCACGGCGGTCGTGACCGGAGCGGGCAGCGGCATCGGGCTCGCGACCGCGCTGCGGTTCGCCGACGAAGGGGCGAACGTCGTCGCGGTGGACGTCGACGTGGACGCGGGCGACAAGGCGGCGGACGAGGCGGGCGGTGTCTTCGTCCAGGCGGACGTGACCGACGCCGAGGACGTGGCCCGGGCCTTCCACGTCGCCTTCGAGACCTACGGCTCCGTCGACATCGCCTTCAACAACGCCGGCATCTCGCCGCCCGAGGACGACTCGATCCTGTCCACCGGCCTGGACGCCTGGCGCCGGGTGCAAGAGGTCAACCTGACCTCGGTGTACCTGTGCTGCCGGGAGGCCATCCCGTACATGCGGCGGCAGGGCAAGGGCTCGATCATCAACACGGCGTCGTTCGTCGCCGTGCTGGGGTCGGCGACGTCGCAGATCTCCTATACGGCCTCCAAGGGCGGCGTGCTCGCGCTCTCCCGCGAACTCGGCGTGCAGTTCGCCCGCGAGGGGATCCGGGTCAACGCGCTGTGCCCGGGGCCGGTCAACACGCCGCTGCTCACCGAGCTGTTCGCCGCCGACCCCGAGCGCGCGGCGCGCCGCCTGGTCCACGTCCCGCTGGGACGGTTCGCGGAGGCTGCCGAGATCGCGGCGGCGGTCGCGTTCCTCGCCAGCGACGACGCCTCGTTCGTCACCGCGTCCACGTTCCTCGTCGACGGCGGCATCTCCGCCGCCTACGTGACGCCGCTCTAGCCGACGGCCTCCGGTTAACTCGTCCAGTCCTCCCAGCCTAGGCCGGCGACTCGGCTGAACTCGGACGTGTTGGCGGTGACAACCGTCAGCCCCCGCCGAAGTGCCTGGCCAGCGATCAGAAGATCATAGGCGCCGATCGGGGTCCCGGCCTTCTCCAGGTCAGCTCGCACCTGGCCGGCAGCACGCGCATCCTCGTCATCGAAGTCCAGCAGATCCAGGTCACCAGAGAGCAATATCTTGAGGCGCTCGGTGTTCTCCGGCACGTGACTGCTCTTGGCCACGCCGTACCAGAGCTCGAACAATACGACCGACGAGAGCGCGAGATAGTCACCGGAGCCCTCCGCCTGACGGTACCGTTCGCGCACGCTCGCGGGCTTGCTTCGCAGCAGCGCGACCACGGCGTTGGTGTCAAGCAGGTAGTTCACTCGAAGATGTCCTCGCCGACAGGTGCAGGCGGCTGATCCCTGCCGTCCTCGAACAGCGGCACGTCCGCGAAGCGGTCCAGCTCGGCGAACCACGCGTCGACATCAGACGCGATGGGCTCCAGCAGCACGCCGTCCCCTACGTGCCGAACCCGGACCCGGTCGCCGGGCAGCCGGAACTCTTTGGGCAACCGGACAGCCTGGCTCCTGCCATGGATAAAAAGCCTCGCGATCGCCGTGTCCGCCATGGCACCTCCCGTAATGGTAGCTACCAATAGTATATACCATCCGGGGTTCCCGTGGCCGTCGGATGGAGATGGGCCCGGATTTCATACCGGAAGTCACTCTGCAGGCCGATGCCAGGTATGAGGATCCCCCAGGTGTGATACCAGGAAAGTCGCTCTGCGGGCCGATTCCTCCGTGTCCGCCGATCCGTAGCGTTACCAGTGGCTGGCATTCCAGCGCCCCGGTCCCCCGCCGTCAAGCGAACCGAGGACCCATGCTGCAGATCACTGAGCGGCCGCCCGGCCGTGCCCCGCGCACGGGCAGGCGGCTGGTTCGAGCGAGCGAACTGGCGATCTTCGGCCTGCTCGTGTTCGCGTTCATCGCGGGGCTCGCGGTGCTGGCCGTGCTGGTCCCGGTTGGCCACGGGTTCTCGCCGAAGGGCGGCGGCTGGTTCATCCCAGCGGTCGCCGGCGGCGAGTTCACGACGCATCCGCTGCTCATCGCCGTGCCGTGGGCAGCCTGCTTCGTGCTCGGCCTGGTCGACTGGCGGCGGCCGTGGCGGGTCGAGCACCTGGACCTGCTGGCGCTGGCCGGCTTCTTCCTCGTGGCGATGCTGATCAGCGACGACCTTCCGGCGGCCGGCCTGTGGCTGGGGGCGGTCTGCCTTGGCTGGCTGTTCGCCCGCCTGCTGGGCGCCTCGTGCGGGGCGTGGCGGACGCCGGAACTGCGCCCGTCCGTCGGCTCCCGGCGGCTGGGCCCGGCGATCGTGATTCTGCTGCTCGTCCGGCTCGCGAGCATCCCGGCCGGGAACATCCTCGACGTCGGGCAGGCGAGCTCGCTCGGCGCGTGGCGAGTGCTGCACGGGCTGCCGCTGTACGGGGCGGTGTCCTGGCACGGCCCCGGCGGGCTCTTGGTCTACCGTCCTGACTCCTACGGGCCGTTCGCCTACTACGCGTACCTTCCGTTCGCGGCCATCCTCCCGCTGCCACCGGCGCCGATCGCGACGCTGCTGCCCGCGATGTGCTTCGACGCGCTGACCATCGCCGGGCTGTACACGCTCGGACGGCGGCTCGGCGGGCGGCCGCTCGCGCACGCGTTCGTGTTCGCGTACCTGCTCTACCCGTTTCCCGACCTGTCCTTGATGGCGGAAACCAACGACGCGCTGATCGCCGCCCTGTGCGTCTGGGCAATCGTCGCGGCGGAGCGTCCGGTCACTCGCGGGCTGCTCCTCGCGGCCGCCACCCTGACCAAATTCCTCCCCGTGCTGGTCGCCCTGCAATTCCTGGGCCCGCGGCGGGGACGCGGGCGCTACGCGCTGACGCTCATCGCCGCGCTCGCCGCGATGCTCGCCTGGCCGCTCATCACCTCCGGGCCCGCCCGGTTCCTCGACTCGACGCTCGGCTACCAGCTGTTCCAGCGCGGCGGCGGCACCCAGTTCAGCATCTGGACTTACCTGCCGGACGCGGCGATCGCGGCCCGGCCGCTGCTCGCCGCCGCGCTCGTGCTGCTCGCACTCTCACCGCTGTGGCGTCCGCCGGCGCAGGACGCGCGGCAGCAGGCCGCCCTCGCCGCCGCGCTCCTCATCGGCGCGCAGCTCCTGCTCGGCTACTGGTTCTACAGCTACCTGACCTGGTGCTACCCGCTCCTCGTGATCGCGGTCATCCGGGCGCCAGCGCTAGGCGCCGTGCGTGAGGAGGGTGCGCCTGTTCCCGCGGCTGACCAGGCAGAGTGTGCTCTCGCTGCCGCGCTGTAGGGATCAGGAAGGAAAAACTTCCGACATCTTTATTGTGCAACGTCCGGCATAGCGAAGTCAGCAGCCTTCAGGCCGATTTTTTCCGGCACGCAAATCGTTACGGTGGCACGGAAATCCGCAACGGGGCAAGGGGGTTCGTGGCGCGATGATCTCTGGTCCATCGTTCGGCATGAAGTACATCCGCGACGACAATGACCGGGTAACGCGGCAGCAAATCAGGCCGGGCACGGTACGGCGAGTGCTGCCGTACTTGACGAGACACCGATGGGCAATTCTGTTCCTGCTGTTCATTACCGCCGTAGACTCGGCCATCACGGTCGTGAATCCGGTGCTGCTCGGATTCATCGTCGACGACGGCATCCTGCGCCACCGGACGGACGTGATCGTGGGGCTTTCCCTCGCCGTCGCCGGGCTGGCGCTGCTTGACGCGCTCGCGGCGTGGATCAAGTCCTGGCATTCGACCCGGATCGGCGAGGGCCTGGTCTGCGAGCTGCGCACCAGCGTGTTCGCTCACGTGCAGCGGCAGCCGCTGGCGTTCTTCACCCGCACCCAGACCGGCGCCCTGGTCAGCAGGCTGAACAGTGACGTCAACGAGGCGCAGCGCGCGGTCGGCCTGCTGCTGTACCGGTCGGTCTCCACGCTGATGACGCTGGGCCTGGTGCTGGCCGCGATGTTCTACCTGTCCTGGCAGATCAGCCTGGTGGCGGTGGCGGTGATCCCGCTGTTCGTCTATCCGGGCAAGGTAGTCGGCACCTGGCAGCAGCGGTTCACCAGGGAGCAGATGCAGCTCGGCGCCGAGCTCGCCACGATGACCAACGAGCGGAGCAACGTCTCCGGGGCGATGCTCGCCAAGCTCTACGGCCGCCCCGACGAGGAAGCGGCCCTGTTCGCGGCCCGGGCCGGACGGATGCGCGACATCGCCGTGACCTCGGCCATGACCGGCCAGCTTCTCGGTATCGGCGTCGCCCTGCTCGCCGGGCTGACCACCGCGCTGATCTACGGGCTCGGCGGCGTCCTGGTCGTCCACGGCGTCTTCCAGGTGGGCACGCTGGTGGCCCTGATCGCCTTGATCACGAGGCTGTACTCGCCGATCAATCAGGTGTCCAGCATGCAGGTCAACTTCCTCACCGCCCTGGTCAGCTTCGACCGCGTGTTCGAGATACTGGACCTGAAGCCTCTTATCACGGAACGACCCGGCGCGTACACGCTGCCTGCCCCGCCGCCGGGCAGCCAGGCGCCGTCGGTCGAGTTCGACCACGTCTGGTTCCGTTATCCGGCCACCAGCGAGATAACGCTCCCATCACTCGAGTCGGTCATGATGGCGGCGCCGGAACGCGCCGGGGACGCGTGGGTGCTGCGGGACGTGAGCTTTGCCGCCCCGGCCGGGCAGCTGACCGCGCTCGTCGGCCCTTCCGGCGCTGGCAAGACCACGATCACCCACCTGGTGCCCAGGCTGTACGACACATCGTCAGGGACCGTGCGGATCGAAGGCCACGACATTCGTGACCTAACCCTGGCGTCGATGCGGGCCACGGTGGGCGTCGTCCCCCAGGACGCCCACCTGTTCCACGACACGATCCGGTCCAACCTGGCCTACGCGCGCCCTGGCGCCAGCGAGCAGGAGATGATCGAGGCCTGCAAGGCGGCGCAGATCTGGGACCTGATCTCCTCCCTTCCCGACGGCCTCGACACCGTGGCCGGCGACCGGGGCTACCGGCTGTCCGGCGGGGAGAAGCAGCGCGTCGCCCTGGCCAGGCTGCTGCTCAAGGCCCCGACGGTCGTCATCCTGGACGAGGCGACCGCGCACCTGGACTCCGAGTCGGAGACGGCGGTACAGCGCGCGCTCAAGACCGCGCTCGCCGGCCGCACCTCGCTGGTGATCGCGCACCGGCTGTCCACGATCCGCGAGGCGGACCAGATCCTGGTCATCGACGAAGGCCGGATCAGGGAGCGCGGCAGCCACGAGCGGCTGCTGGCGGCTGGCGGGCTGTACGCCGACCTGTACCGGACCCAGTTCGCCCCGCAGGCGAGAAAGTGCTTACACGTCTGCGGCTCGTGGAGGGGCTGAGGGGCGGATGGCGGCGAGCAGAGTAAGCGGCACCATCGAGGCCAGCACGAGGACAAGCCCGGTCAGTGCGGGACCGCGCAGGCCGAGGCTCGTGGACAGCGCGAGGCCGGCGAGCCAGGATCCGCCGGCGCTCCCGATGTTGAACGCCGACGTGAACAGCGCGGACACCAGCGTCGGCGCGTCGCTGGCCGCGTGGAGCGCCCGGGCCACGAGGATCGGGGTCGGCGCGAACGCGGTCGCGCCGAGCAGCACCACCAGCGTGACCGTCGCCGGGATGTTGGACGCCCACAGCGCAGTCGCCGCGAGCACGCAGGCGGTCAGTACCGCCGCCGGGATCGCCGTGCCGAACGGACGGCGGTCACCGAAGCGCCCGCCCGTCATCGTGCCGAGCAGTGCCCCGGCGCCGAAGCCGAGCAGCGCGAGCGGGATGAACTTCTCCGGCAGCCCGGCCCGCGTCGTCAGAAGCGGCGCGACATAGCTGTAGGCCGCGATCATTCCCCCCTCGAACAGGGCGGCGGTCAGGAACACCACCCATACGCGGACTTGGCGCAGCGCGCCGAGTTCAGCGCGCACCGACAGGTGGGCCCGCTCGCCGTCGGCTGGCACTTGCCGCGCGATCACGGGCACCGCCACGACGGCGAGCCCCGCCAGGATCCAGAACGGGCCGCGCCAGCCCAGCGCTTCCCCGACGGCGGCGCCGAGCGGGACGCCGATAACGTTCGCCAGCGTGAGCCCGCCGACCAGCACGCCCATCGCTCGTGCGCGCGCTGGCGGGCCCGCCGCCCCGGTGGCGACCGCCGCTCCCACGGCCCAGAACGCGCCTACCGCGATGGCCGTCAGGAACCGGGCGCCGAGGAGGAGCCAGAAGGAGGAGCTGAGGGCGGCCACCGCGTGCCCGGCGGCGAAGACCGCCAGCGCCAGCATCAAGGCGAAACGGCGCGGCATCCGCAGCGTGGCCATCGACATGGCCGGGGCGCCGACGATCATCCCGGCCGCGAACGCGGTGATCAGCAGGCCCGCACGGGCCACGCTCACGTGGAGCCCGGACGATATCTCCGGCAGCAAGCCCGCGACCATGAACTCGGTCGTGCCCATCAGGAAGATCACCCCGCCGAGCACGTAAACCACCGGCGGCATCCGGGCACCGGACCCGGCCTCTGTCCGGTGGTTATCCGGTGCCGCGTCGTCGGCCAGTGTGCTGCCAGGCGCTCTGTCGCGAGGGCAGGGCGCTGGTTCGGTCGCAGCCATGAGAGGTCCTCTCAGGGGCGGGGCGTGGTGACGCCGAGGGAGAAGGAGAAGTTCCCCATGCCATAGCGGGCCAGGCCGATCATCAGCAGGCCCGCGCCTTCCAGCCAGTGCGCCATCGTCAGGTCGCCGGTGTCCAGCGGGCGCAGTCCCATGCTCGCGATGACCGCTGACAGGCTCGCCTTGGCCTGCGCGTCGTCGCCGGCGATGAACACGTCCAGCGGGCCGCCCTGGGCCAGGACATGGCCGAAGATCGTGTTGAACGCCTTGATGACGCGGGCGCTGGCGGGGGCGGCCTTGGCGACCTCCCGCGCGATGGAGCTGCCGTCAGGGACATCCAGCCCGGTGCGATCGGGGTTGAACGGGTTGCTGATGTCGACGATGACCTTGCCGGCCAGGACGTCCCCGTACTCGCTGACGACCGGCGCGGCGCTGGCGTACGGCACGGCGAGGATGACGATGTCGCCGGCCGGGACGGCACCGAAGCTTCCCGCGGTGGCGCCGCCGCCGAGCGCGCTGGCCAGGCCGGCCGCCTTGGCCGCGTCGCGGCCCAGGACCTCGACGGTGTTGCCGCCGTCGAGCGCGAGGGTGCCCAGGATGCGGGCCATGGCTCCCGTGCCGATGATGCTGATGCTGCTCATGGTGAGTGCTCTTCCTTGTCGATGGCCTTTCGCTTGTGTCCAACCGTCGACGGGGAACCATCCTTACCCGTCTTATAATGAATAAAAATGCGAGTTAGGATAGATTTTTCTTATGGCAAGTTTGAGGTCGCTCGAGTCCCTGCTCGCCGTAGCCGACCTGAGGTCGGTGACCCGCGCCGCACGGCACCTCCATCTCTCGCAACCCGCGATCTCCCATCAGCTGGCAGGTCTTGAGCGAGAAGCCGGGACCGCGCTTTTGACCCGCGACCGCCGCGGCGTGCGCCTCACTGCGGCGGGGCGGGCAGCGCTGCCGGAGGCGCGCCGGGCTGTGGCCGCGGCCGACGACGCCATAAGGCTTGCCCGCGCCGTCGGGCAGGGCGTCGGAGGCGCTGTCCGGGTGGTGTGCGCGCAGAGCCTCACGGTGGCGTTGCTGGCGCCGGTGCTGGCCCGCTGGAACCTCGATCGTCCCGACGTCACGATCTCCCTCCGGGAGAGCACGGACCCGGAAATGAGCTTCGCCATGCTGGAGTCCGGCGAGGCCGACCTCCTGCTGTTTCCGGATCTGGGCGACGAAGGGTTCGAGACGACCACGGTCGCCGAGGAGGAGATCGTCGTGGCCCTCCCCGCGCGGCACCCGCTCGCCTCCCGCGATGCCATCCGGCCACGGGATCTCCAAGGACAGCCGTTCGTGCACTTCACGGCAGAAAATCGGCTCGGCAACTGGATCGAGAGCCATCTTGAAGACGTCGGCCTGCGGGAATCGGTCGTGGTTCGCACCGCGGTGACCACCCACGCGCCCCAGCTGGCGGCGGCAGGACTGGGCGTCACCGTCGTTCCGGTTAGCGCCATCACGGCCGGCTTCGCAGGGGCAGTCCGGCCCTTCGAACCTCGGTGGATACGACGCCTGGTCGCCATGACTACAACCCAGCGCGACCAACTCGCCGCACAACTAATCAGTGATCTTCGCAGCGCCGGTCTGCGTGTGCCGGCCGACATCACCCAGCAGCTATCCGGTGCCGGCAGCACGCAACCCTAACGCCTCAGTCCGATCCGGCGGCTGCCGGGCAGCGCTGCGGTCACGTCCCGTCCAGGCGGTAGAACGCGGAGGCCGTGCCGCCGAGGATGGCGTCCTGGCCAGCGGCCGGGAGTTCGCCGAGCACCTGCCTCATCGCCTCCCACACCCGCTGGTACCCGCCGGACAGCTCCGCGACCGGCCAGTCGCTGCCGAACATCAGCCGGCCCGGCCCGAACAGCTCGATCGCGAACTCGGCGTAGGGGCGGATGTCGGCCGCGGTCCAGTCCGCCCCGTCCGGGTACAGGCCCGACACCTTGGCGTACACCAGCGGGTTGGCCGCCGCGGCGCTTATCAGCGTCCGCCACGGCTCCCAGTCGTCGCGGCCGAGCGGCGGGTGGGCGAGGTGGTCGAGGACCATGCGCAGCCTCGGGTGCTGCTCCGATAGCACGGGCACGTGCTCCAGGTGCCTCGGCAGCACCGCGATCACGTCGAACGGGACGTCGCGCTGTTCCAGCAGCGCCAGGCCCTCGCTGACCTCCGGCCGTAGCAGCCAGTCCGGGTCCGGCTGGTCGTGGATCAGGGTCCGGATCCCGGCGAACTTCGGCCGCCCGGCCAGTGTTTCCAGGCGAGCCGCGGCCTCGTCGGGCCGGTCCAGCGGCACCCAGGCGACCACGCCCCCGATCCGCTGGTGGTCACGTGCCACTTCGAACATCGCGTCGGTGTCAGCGTCGTCGTCGCCCGCCTGGACCAGCACGGCCCGGCCCACCCCGGCCGCGGCCGCGCGCGCTTCGAAGTCCGGGTAGCCGAACGTCCGCCTGATCGCCGAGTTCTCGGGTCTTTCCAGCCATTCGTACCGATGTCGCGTGACGTCCCACAAGTGCAGATGCGCGTCGGTGACCACGGCATCAGCCTCTCACGAGCGGAGTCGCGCGGATATGCCATACTCGTGAAACATCGGATGTATGTGAGGGGCAGGGTGCCGTGGCGGTAACCGACGAGGCCATCGAGAAGATCAAGGCCATGATCACGTCCGGCGCACTGCGCGCGGGAGACCGGCTCCCCAAGGAGGCGGACCTGGCGGCCGACCTCGGGCTGTCCAGGAACTCGCTGCGCGAGGCGGTTCGCGCGCTCGCCCTCGTCAACATCCTCGACGTGCGCCGCGGGGACGGCACCTACGTGACGAGCCTGGAACCGCAGGCCCTGCTCGAGGCCCTGAACTTCATCGTCGACTTCCACCGTGACGACACGGTGCTCGAGTTCCTCCAGGTCAGGAGAATCCTCGAACCCGCCGCGACCGCCATGGCGGCGGAACGGATCACCCCCGAGGAAGTGCAGGGCCTGCAGGAACTGCTGGACAGCCTGGGCCCGAACCCTGATCCGGAAGACCTGGTGGACAAGGACATGGAGTTCCACCGGCGGATCGTGGCGTGCGCGGGGAACTCGGTGCTTTCCTCACTGCTCGAGTCCATGTCCGGGCCGATGACCCGCGCCCGGGTATGGCGCGGGATCACCCAGACAGGGACCGTGGCACGGACCATCGCCGAGCACCACGCGATCCTCGACGCGCTGATCGCCCGCGATCCCGAGGTGGCCAGGTCGTGGGCGACGGTGCACATCGCCGGCGTCGAGCAGTGGCTGGCGTCGGTGCCGTGAGGCCCGGTACGGAATAACCCCCCGCCAGGCGGCGGTTGTAACCTGGTGAAGCGAAGGGGAGTAGCTCTCTAGCCGGACCGTCGACATACTGGCCCCGCATCGTCGGGGCCCGGCGCCCGGGAGCCGCCAGGCTTGAGCGAGACCTTCGGGCCGTAGCCGCAACGCTGCCGCCCAGGGCGCCCCCTTCCTTTGTTATCCGGGGGGCGTGCAGGCGCGGCGTCGACCCGAGGAGGAGCCGCACCGATGAGCCTGGCCATCGCCGCGACCGTATTCGCCGTCATTTTCCTGTCTGAGCTGCCCGACAAGACCGCCCTGGCCAGCCTGCTGCTCGGCAGCCGCTACCGGCCCGCCTGGGTCTTCGCCGGCGTCGCAGCCGCGTTCGCCGTCCACGTCGGGCTGGCGATCGCCGCCGGCAGCCTGCTGACGCTGCTCCCGCACCGCCCCCTGGAGATCGTGGTCTCCGCCCTGTTCGCCCTCGGCGCGGTGCTGCTGCTGCGCGGCCGCCACGACGGCGGCGACGAGTACGTCGAAGTGCACGGCCGGGAGCCTGGTTTCTGGCGGGTCGCCTGGACCAGCTTCGCGGTCATCCTCGTCGCCGAATTCGGCGACCTGACCCAGGTCGCCACCGCCACCCTCGCCGCCCGCTACCACGACCCGCTATCGGTCGGCATCGGCGCGGTCCTGGCCCTGTGGGCGGTCGCCGCCCTCGCCATCGCGGGCGGACGCGGCCTGCTCAAGGTCATCCCTCTCACGTGGATCACCCGCATCGCCGCCGCGATCATGCTCGTCCTGGCCGGCGTCAGCCTGGCCGCCGCCATCTCCTGAGATCGCCGCCGCTAGCCGACGAGGACTTCGCGAGCGACGCCGGGTAGCTCGTACAGGCAATCGACGACGACATCGGTCGAAGGATCGTTCCCGGTGAAGAAGTGCTTCAGCGCTTCGACTTCCTCCTGGAGTTCGGCGATAGTGCGCCCGCCGGCGCTCCCTGGGCAGCCCTGAGGCAGAGCCGTCCAGACCCAAGCCCCGCTGTCGAGCGCTTGCTCACGCTTTACCAGCACGGCAAGCCTCATTCCATCCACTCCTTTCCGACGACCGGCGCGAGATCGTCACGCAAGCGTTCCAGCTTTGCCATCGTCCGCCTACTCGAATGGCTTTACGGCCGCGAGCGCGGTGAAGAGCTCGTCTGGTATTCCGAGCGACAGGTATGACGCGTCGGCGGTGATCTCGGCGGGTGAGCGGGCGCCTACTACGGCTGCGGTTACTGCCGGGTGGCGCAGCGTGAACTGGAGTGCCGCCGCGGCGACGGGAACGCCGTAAGCGGCGCAGACGTCCCTGATCCGGCGGGCCCGCGCCAGCAGCGCGGGCGGAGCCGGAGCGTAGTCGTAGCGCGCGCCGTCGCGCGGGTCGGCGAGGATGCCGCTGTTGAAGACCCCGCCCGCGAGCACTCGCACGCGACGCTCCGCACACAGCGGGAGCAGCTCGGCGCCGGCCGACTGGTCGAGCAGCGAGTAGCGCCCGGCGACGAGCACGCAGTCCAGGTCGGCCCGGGACGCGAACCAGGCCAGCGGCGCGGCGGCGTTCATCCCGACGCCGATCGCCCCGACCACGCCCGCGGCGCGCAACTCGGCCAGCGCCGGGTAGGCGTCGTCCAGCGCCTCGGTCATGAAGTCGTCCGGGTCATGGATCAGCGCGATGTCCACCCGGTCGAGCCGCAGCCGCCGCAGGCTGTCCTCCAGCGACGCGAGCACCCCGTCCCGGCTGTAGTCGCGGACCCGGGACAGCGCCGGGGTCCCGTAGAACCCGTCGGCGCCGTCCACCGGGTCCGACGCGGGCACCAGCCGCCGCCCGACCTTCGTGGACACCACGAACTCCGACCGCGGCCGGCAGGCCAGGAAGTCACCCAGGCGCCGCTCCGACAGCCCGACCCCGTAGTGCGGCGCGGTGTCGAACGCGCGGATCCCCGCCTGCCACGCGGCCGCCAGCGTCGCGGCGGCGTCATCGTCGCCGACCGGCGCGTACAGCCCGCCGATGGGCGCCGCGCCGAAGACCAGGGGCATGCCAGAAGCGAGCAACTCTAGCGGGTCCTGGCTCACCTAGCGGACCTCGCTGGCCCCCGGGGGGTCGCAGGGGGGTATCCCCCCTTGGCTAGTGCAGCCACGCGGCGCCGTCCGGGTAGGTGTACTCCGCCAGGGAGTCCGGCCGCATCCGCGTGGAGGCGCCCGGCGCCTCCGGGACGAGGTAACGCCCGCCGGACACGGCGGCGGGCGTCTCGAAGTGCTCGTGCAGGTGGTCGATCCACTCGATCATCCGCGGCGCGCCCGACACCGCCACGTAGTCGAACATCGACAAGTGCTGGACGATCTCGCACAGCCCGACGCCGCCGGCGTGCGGGCAGACCGGCACGCCGAACTTCGCGGCCAGCAGCAGGTTGGCGATGTTCTCGTTGACCCCGGCGACCCGGCACGCGTCGATCTGCATCACGTCGAGGGCCTGAGCCTGCAGCAGCTGCTTGAACATCACCCGGTTGATGACGTGCTCCCCCGACGCCACCCGGACCGGCGCGACGGCGCGGCGGATCGCCGCCGTCCCGAGGATGTCGTCCGGGCTGGTCGGCTCCTCGATCCAGGCCGGGCCGAACGACGCGAGCTCCCGCACCCAGCCGATCGCGGTCGGCACGTCCCAGATCTGGTTGGCGTCGATCGCGATGCCGACGTCCGGGCCGGCCGCCGCCCGGGCGATCGCCAACCTGCGCTTGTCGTCCGCGACGCTGGCGCCCACCTTCAGCTTGATCTGCGTGAACCCCTCCCTGGCGGCCTCGTCGCACAGCGCCGCGAGCAGCTCATCGGAGTAGCCGAGCCAGCCCGGCGCCGTTGAGTACGCGGGGTAGCCGTCACGGCGCAGCGCCCCGATCCGCTCCTCCCGGCCGGCCACGCCCCGCTCGAGCAGCCCGACCGCTTCGTCGCGGGTAAGCGCGTCCGCGAGGTAGCGGAAGTCGACGAGCCCGGCGAGCTGTTCGGGCGACAGCGACGCCAGCAGCAGCCACAGCGGCACGCCGGCCCGCCGGGCGGCCAGATCCCAGCAGGCGTTCAGCACCGCGCCCGTCGCCATGTGGACGACCCCGCACGCCGGGCCGAGCCAGTGCAGCGGGCTGTCGCTGACCAGCCGCCGGTACAGGTCGCCCAGCGGGGCGGGGTCGCCTGGCTCGCCGATGATCGCGTCCAGGTCCTGGCCGACCAGGAACGGCTCGATCGCGCGGATCGCGGCAAGCTGGATCTCGTTGCC
>Ga0335075_10011966_pt1 | contig 13120 bp, 12 predicted proteins | sample Lox_Sample_24_FD_206723 | JGI IMG/M metagenome (GOLD analysis project Ga0335075, IMG submission 206723) | Soil microbial communities from Loxahatchee National Wildlife Refuge, Florida, United States - Lox_Sample_2.4 | ecosystem: Environmental > Terrestrial > Soil > Wetlands | place: USA... | reverse complement strand
GTAGTTGGAATCCGAAGACCGCGAGGCAGCCATGAACGACCTTTGCACTCTGGCCCATTACAAGGAAGACGAACTTTCCACGCACGCTGTATCGATGGCCATCATGGCCTGGGTGCTGCGGCACGCGAACGCGAGCGGGTCGGCTCTGGACCGGGCAGCCTTCCACCGGGCGGCGGACCTGGCGCTGGTGCTGTTTCGGGAGGAGGAGCGGCGGTTCGCCTCGGCCGATGCGTCGGCGCCGCTGCTGGACGCTGTCTACCTGAAGGCGTTTGTTCCCGACGCGGACGAGGTCTTCGAGTCGAAGGAGTGCGACGGCGAGGACGAGGAAGACGGCGGGGCGGCCGATCGGGCAGCGACGCTGGTGGCCGCGCGCTTCCAGCGGGAGGTCCTGCGGCGCATCCATCAGCGGCCTGTGCAGGCACCGGTGGGCTGGTGCGAGGAGCTGGCCTGGTAGGGCGGGGTATAGGGGATAGGGTGCAGGTTACAGGTTGCAGGTTACAGGTTGCAGGTAGGGGGGACTTCCGAGTGAGAGAGGCGCGTTGTTGAGTCGGCGCGCTATTTCTTTTTTCCGCTTGTCGCGCTCGTCTTCGCTGCCTTCTTCTTTGACGGCTTTGGCTGCTTCCGATCGATGGCGTACTCGGTTTGGACGAGGCCGCCCTTGTACGTTCGGGTAGCGATGTGGCGGAGAGGGATGTCGCGGGGGATGGGTCCGAAGAGCGGTACGCCGTCCCCGATGAGAACCGGGACGCGGGTGACGGTGAGGCGGTCGATGAGGCCGGCGGCGAGAAACTGCTGGATAGTCTGGCCTCCGTCGATGTAGACGTGGCGGAAGCCGCGGGCCTCGAGCTGGGCGGCGATGGCGCCGGGATCGCCGGCAATGGCTTCGACGACCGCACCGGTGAGAGACGAGAAGTCGGGCCGGCGATGGGTGAGGACGAAGACAGGCTTCTGTCCATAGCCCCATGGGCCCTGGAAGGAGCGGGCGACGTTAAAGGTGCGGCGGCCGATGAGGACGGCGTCGACGCTCGACCAGAACTCGTCGAAACCGTGCGGCCCCTGGCCGGGGGTGTCGAGGAAGTCGAAGGTGTGGTTGGGGCGGGCGAGGAAGCCGTCGACACTGACGCCGCAAAAGACAGAGAGCTTCATGGGGTGCTCCGAGGCGGGCCTGGTGGGGATGGTTTCAGAGTGTAGGTCCGTCGCGGGTGCGAGGGCAAGCGATCGAGAGGCCAGGCAGAAACCGGGAATGGCGGGCGCCGGCTGCCGCTGTTACCGAAGTGTGCGGATCGGCACGGTTTGACGCTCCGTGCCTGCGCAAACGTCTATTACGATTTCTTCATCTGCGTCTCGCTTGCACCCACGGTGTACCGAACGGTTCGCGGATGCTTCACCTTGAGGGCTCCGCTCAGTGCGGGGCCCTCATTGCGTTGAGGGATGTTTGGGGTTGCGGGTTGAGGGAGAGGGGTGATTTCGCGGGCTGGATGGCCGGCGGGCGGGGATTTTGGGAGGGATTTGGCTGGTGGGCGCAGCAGGATTCGAACTTGAGCCGCGATGCGGGCGTCCGAGCCCGCAGGCGAAATCCTGGGCGAGCACGGCGAGCCGAAGGACCTCTTTTGCGAGCGATTGGGGATTTGGCTGGTGGGCGCAGCAGGATTCGAACCTACGACTTCCACCGTGTGAAGGTGGCACTCTACCGCTGAGTTATGCGCCCTAGTGTTTAGAATCAGGCGGTTGCAGCATCACCTGAAGCCCGCGTGGGAACGGATGGGAACGGGATCAATTTTACAACACGAGACTGCGCCTCACGCTTCGCCGGAGTCACGGCTTGGACGTAACGGTCCATCGTGATACTGACGTTAGCATGGCGGAGCAGCGCTTGCGTTGTCGCCACGTCCGCGCCCTCGGCCTTCACGAGAGTGCCAAAAGTGTGGCGCAGCGTGTGCCAGCCTATCCGCTTCTGGATTCCGGCGAGCCTTGCAGCGGGCCGGACGTGTTTCTCCATCGCAGCGGTGGGCCAGTACGGTTGCTTCCCGTCCTTGTCCGGGCTGCCGAAGATGAAGTCCGCGTCCTGATTGTACGGACAGCACCCGCGCCAGCTTGTCAGCACGTCAGCCAGTCCCGCATCCAGCGGAATGGGCTTTCGGCTGGCTTCCGTCTTCATCCTTCCGATGTATTGGCGCACGACCCCACGTGACAGGCGAATCTCGCCCGCCGCGAAGTCCACGTCTTCCCACTTCAAGGCAAGCAGCTCCGAGACGCGAAGGCCGGTGGTCACGGCAACGTACACCGCCGTGCGCCACGGATCCTGCATCCTGGAGAGCAACCCTTCAATCTCATCGGCGGTGAGCACTTCGGGGACTCGCGTCCGCTTGGCTGACTGCCGCACAAGAGTGATGGGGTTCACGCTGGCGAACTCCCAACGCATCGCATGATTGAAAATCGCGTGCATCAGATTCCGCACCTTTGCCTTGCTTCCCGGCGCTAGTGTCTTCGTCCCATTAAGCCAGGACTCAACCGCTACCGCCTTCACATCGGAGAGCCTGAAGTCTCCCCACTTCGGAAGAATCCACGTGTTGAGATACCCGGTGTAAACGTCCCCGGTGTACGGGGATTTCCGGGGCAGCTCGTGCGTGGTGTAGTGGTCTGCCAGCTCCCGAAACGTGCGCGGGTTTCTGGCATCACGGTTAATGTTTCTGCGGAGCGTTTCGCAAGCCTTGAGCGCGTCAGACCTGGTAGGGAACTGCTCCACAGTTCCTAACTGCTCTTTGCGGTTACGCTGCCCGTCCCGATAGCGAAAGACCCACACGGTTGGTCCGGTCCTTCGTTTCTCGCGGTACAGACAGCCCTCTTGATACCGTCTGCTCATTGAACCTCCTCATTGAGCAGGCGGACTGGCCTGGCGCGATTGTAACGCCAGCCAGCGGTCCAGCTCACTGGCGCGAAAACGCCAGTAGCGACCCACGCGATATGCGGGCAGCTCGGCGCGCCGCGCCATCCTCTGGACTGTCTTGGGATGAAGGCCGCCGAGGATCTTTGCGGCTTCCTTGTCACTTAGCAGCGGTTCAAAGGTCATGCGGCGTGCTCACTTTCCGAGAATAGAGAACAAAAGGCGAAAGTAATTCGAATTTATTCTCGTTTGTGTCGAAAAAAGGGTTGCGGCGGTCTAATATAGCCTTTGTTTTCAAGATTTTACGGGCAAAATGGCTGTAAGTCATTTGGAGTCTTACTGTTGCCGCCGTCTGCGCTTGACCCGCTTTTCATGCTCGGCCTGCGTGTAGAACTCCAGCTCGTTGTAAGCCATGCGCGCGGCGCGGGCGAACACTGCCGCCATGCGCTCAATGCCAGTCACGCTGAGTGCATCCGTGTCCACCACCAGCTCACCGCTGAATGCGTTGCTGACTCGCACGCGCGGCGTGTAGTCCGTGACCGTGACCTCCAGCTCAAACCCGTGCAGTTTGCTCATCATTTCGCTTCCCTCCAATGGCTTCCGCGCGGCAGACGCTAACGCCGCCCGCTGCTCAACCCAAGCCGTTCGGGGGGAATGAATGAAATGAAATTCCCCACGGCGGTGAGGGTGATGCGTCGTCGTCGTGTTCTTTCCTAGGGCGCGACGGTCATCAAGCCGATGCGCGCCGCGCTCCGGTGCGCGCTGCTTCCATTCGCGCCTCAGTAACCCATGTCTTCTTACGGTCAATTCCCGCCTCTTCTAGCTTGTCGATGAGCGCGGCAACCGTCAGACCCGGATGTGCCCGAATGATCGCGCGCGCCGCTTCATCCTTCCCGTCACGGTTGGCTTTGGTGCCACCCGTCCCAAGTTTCAATGTGGCTTTGGTGGCGAACGGGTCGCCAACGGTCCGCAAAATGCCGGTCTCCCGGTCCCCTGAAACCTCAAAGCCATCCAGGCCCTTGTAGTCCCGGCACTTGATGTGCCGGATGAAAGACAGCGACTCATAGGGCGCGCTCGGATCCTGGAGTCGCGTGCCGTGGGCGTCAGTGATGGCCGCGCCCAGTTCGCCACTCCCGCGTAAGCAGTTCTCCAGCGTCAGCTCGGAGGCGTCCTTCGTCGCCTTGGGACTGTGATACAGGGCCACGATAGCCCCGGCCGGGCCTTGTCTCCGCTGGATAGCAAACAGCGTGTCGCTGAATACCTGCATATCCTCGGAGCTGTTTTCGTCGCCTTTCAGGAATCGGATTGCCGTGTCGATGATGAGCACCGCGCCATCCAGGGCCGCATCTGGAATATCAAGCAGTTCCAGGGTCCGCATGTTCATTGACCGCAGAAACAGCGTTTCTCCAAGACAGGATCCCAAGCCGATTCTGCGGATGCGGTCCGACAGCGACACCAGGCCCATCTCGGGGCAAAGGTACAAGACGCGGCTCGGCCGATTCATCACGCGGAGCGAGCCAAACAGCGGCTCGCCAGTGCAGAGTGACCGGGCGATGTTCAGAGCGATGAGGGATTTTCGTTGTGCGACGGGGGCGGCAATCGCGCAAATCGCCTCGCGCGCAAGAAACTGGTCAATGAGGAATGTCGGCGGCGGACACTGGAGAACTTCTTCCCTGGTGTGAAACAGCGTGCGCCAGTCTGCGGGCTTGCCCAGCGTGGCCTGTGCGCCATCGGGTAGGGGCCACTTGCGGGCGTTATCCGCGATGCGGCACACTTCCTCATCATCGAGCGGCGGCGCGCAGCGCTTGGCGTTGGTGGCGAGCAATGCCGCCTCTAGTGCATCGTGGCCCAGACCCGCATTGCGCAGCTTGCCTGCGATGCTGGTAAGGGTGCTGTTGCGGTTTTCAGTGATCGGGCCGCCATCATCCTTGACCCGCTCCTTGATGGAGGAGCGCAGCCCGCGCACCCACGCGGGCACAGGTGCCAAGGGAATATCCCACAGGATGGTATAGGCTTCTCCGCTCTCCGGGTGGATCGCGCCGGGTGCCATCACGTGGCCCCAGGTAGCGCGTAGATCGCCGCCAAACTCACCATCCTTCCAGCCGTTGAGCGATTCACCCGCGCAGCCGGAGTAATAGAGCTGGACGCGGAACTCCGGCCGCTTCCCGGTGCGGACCGCGAAGGTGGGAGGCAAGCCGCGCGCCTGCATGAACGCGCGCAGGCTCTCCTCATCCCCAAGACCGTGGTCAATGTCCAGGGCTGTGAAGCCGGACGCGCCGGGCACAATGGCCGGGTTGGCGTTCGGGTTCGATGCCCAAAGGCGCTGGATGGTGTCCGCGTCTACGGCGGCGTTCTTGTATCCGCCTTCGTGAATCGGGATTTTGCCGCGACACGGAAAGACGTACCACCCGCGCGCAGCGCATTGGAGCGCAAGATCCAACATGCTCATTTGTTGAGTCTCCGCACCGCGCGCTGCATGTGCTGTTCGAGCTGGTCGCTGTGCTTCTCCAGCGCGGCCTGCATTCCGTCCCCGTCAATCGCCTGCACGTTATACGTGGGCCGGACGTGCAGCACCATGCTGGGCTTCTGATTGAATCCGCCATTGCGCGCCACGTCCCGCAGTCCGTCCATCACGCCGCCGGGCACAACGCCTTCGCCCTTCTCCAGCATGGCGGGCACGCGGTCCCCGGGCATGACGCCGGGCACGCTGTCCGTGCCTTCCTGATACGCCATGACCGCCGCGAACGCACCGGCCGCCAGGACGGGCGCGGCTACGATGTTTGCGGGGAACGGTAGCTTCGTTCCCGTTACGAACATCTGGCGTGCTGCCGCCGCCGCCTGCTTTTCCTTATCCATGTCGAGCGTCATCATGGACATGATGGCGTTGTGCAGCATCCCCGACACCACTTCGTTACTCAGTGATGTCATCATCTGCGCGAAGGTCTGATGCCGCATGATTACGTTTGTGAGTCCCTGCGCGATTTGGTCAAGGTAATGCTGCTCGGCGGACATGATGGTGTTGTTGCGCTGAATCTCCGCCTGTTCCTTGATTTGGGTGAGTTCGTTTTCGTGCTCGCGGGTTAGCTCCGCCTCCTTGTCCTGAAGGTCCTTGACCTTGTTGATGTAGTCCTTGTCCGAGGTATCCAGCGCCTGAATCTGCTTGTCCAAAGCGGCTTTTTTAATCTGGTACTCCTCATCCGCAAAGTGCTGGGCTTGCGCGATGCGCTGAGACGCCGAAACGTGATGGCCGGAGTTAGACAGCGCGGCGGCTTGTTTCTCGGCCGCCAGTTGCAGCTCGCTCATTCGCCCGGTGTGCCCGGCTCCCTCGCTGCCTGCCTCTTCCCTCTGCTTCCGCTCGGCGTCCGCCATCTGCCGCGCCACTTCCACGCGCTGCGTGAGGAGGTCCCGGTAGAACTGCGTGTCCTGGAGCTGCTGGGCCTGCTCCTCGCGGATCCCGGCATCTATGGCCGCCACGCGCGCCGCGCTGCCTTCCTGCGTGGCCGCAATCTGCGAGCGGATGGCTTCCTCCAGATTGGCAAGGTCACGCGCTGCCATCTCCTGGGCCGCCCGGCTCTTCAGCTCGGCGACCTGGGCGTCATACTGCGCCTGTTCTTCCAGCGCCTTGTCGTTCAGCGCCTTGACCTGGTTCTGGTAATCCTTGCCGCCCTTGTCCAGCGCAGCCAGCTCGCCCGCGTTGGCCGCCTGCCTAGCCGCGAAGTCCCGGGCGGCGAAGTCCAGGTCTGACTGGAGCCGCGCTTCCAGCCCGGCGCGGTGAACGGCAAGCTGCGCGTCCGCCGTGGCCTTCTCTCCTGCAAGCACGGACTGGGCCACGCGAAGCTGGGAATCCACGGCTTCCTTGGCCGCTGCGGAGCGGAGCGCACTGGCCTGTTGGTCTGTCTGGGTACGCGCGTTGGCCGAGTCTTGCGCCTTGACCTTCGCCAGCTCATCCGCAATATCCAGTTGCTGCTGGAGCGTGTCCACCAGCGCTTTCTGCGCCTCAACCTCTTTCTGCGTGACGTTGGTGATGCCCGCTTTGCGCAAGGCGTCGGAATCCTGCTTGTTTGAAACAGACCACCCGCCGGTCTGCTTCTCTTGCGCACTGATGTGCTGCATGGCCGTGAGGACATCTTGCGCACTTTTAAGCGTGCCTTTCAGGAGGTCCCCCGCCTCTCCGCCTTTTCCCTGGGAATTGAGTGCATCGTATTGACTCTTGAACTCAGCCAGCGCGTGCTGCGCGCCGTCTGAGCCGATGCCCAGCGTGTACCAGTGGCCCTCCAGCCGCTTGAAGACCTTATCCGCTTCGTTGCCCAGCGCGTCAAACTGCTTAATCAGCTCTTCCAGACTTTGATGGTCAATGAGCTGCAATTCCAGCGTGAGCGCTTCCAGATAGTTGTGGTGCAGCTCGGCCGCGTGCTTCTCAGCTTCCAGGAGCTGGTCACGCACTTTGTTAAAGGCTTCCTGCCCGGCGGTGCCCATGTCCGTCATGGCGCGGCCCAGCGCTTCCTGCTCCAGCCGCCACTCATGCATCTTGACCGCCGCGCCTACCGCAAGACCCGCGATGAGCGCAAACCCGCCAGCCACGGCCGCGAAGGGCAACAGGCCCATCACAATGGCGCTGTTCTGATAAATGCGGATCATGTCCACGAAGGCCCGCATGTGATCGCCGCGCATCACGTTATCCACCAGCCCCAGCGTGTGGCGGATGTCCATTGAGTGCTTGCCGATGGCCGCCGCGCCTTCGGCGGACGCGTCTCCGATGTCACGGAAGGCGCTGCGCGCACTCTTCGCCGCGTCCGCCATGCCGGACTGGAAGGTGGCTGTCTTTGTTTGAAGGTCAACGGAGAGAACCCAAACCGGGTTGGCCATTGGCGTCCCTGCTTTCACGCGCGAGAGTGCCCGGCCCCGGCGCGCTCCCCAACGCGCCGGAATCGGGTTTACTACACCGAGAGAGTGCCAGTGTCCGCCACGGCTGCCAAACCCGCCGGAGAAGGCGCGGTGCAGGGGACTGTGGTGGTCTCGACTGGCGGCGAGCTGTAACAGTGCTCCCCTGCCAAGCTGTCCGCTAATCCGGTCACGGGCGACTTAACCCGGAAGGGCTTGCGGGACCCGTGACCGGCGCGGCGGACGCGCGTTGCATTCTCCCCGCAAAATGGTTAAGAGTGGGAGATGGTGACCGCCTGAATTGCCTCACTGCGGCGCACCTTGGAATCAATGCGGCGATACGCGAGGATGGCAAGCTGCCCCTGCATAGCAAGCGGCTGGTCCAACAGCTTCACGTTGATTCCGCCGCCTCCGCGCACGCCCACAATGAACCCCTGCTTGAAGTCCCCGAACAGAATGGGGACCACCCCGGAAGAGGCAGAGGTGGGAAGTGCTGGCGCGTTGACATCAAAGTAGACGGGCCGCCCCAGGATGCGTTCGGTCCCATCGGCGTCCACGGTGGCCACAGGTGCAAACAGATTCGTCTGCATCTGTGCGCGCCGGATGGTGAGGGCCGTCGCACGGGACATAACCCAGCTCGCGTTTGCCTGATACGCGCCCTTGAGCGTGCTAGTCACGTCGAAGAGAGAGTTCAACAGCGTCTGCGAGTCTGCGGCCGTGCCCAACAGCTCATACGCAGAGCCGGTGCCCGTGGCAGTGTTGCCGAATACGCCCGTGGGCTGGTTGGTGCCCGTGCCCGTGGCCAGGAGCGAGTCCTCCAGAATGCGGTGGCCTTTCAGAAGGTCATCCACAATGAACTCCTGCCACAGCGCGACATCCTGCAACAGCTCCCAGCTCGCAATGCGCACCGCGCCGACCATGTAAGCGTCCAGTTCGATCTGGCCCAGGGTTGGGTCCGTGCCGCCGAACGTCGCAATCGTGCCGGTGCTCTCGGCCTTAATCGCGGACGTTCCAAAGCTAGCCTGGACCGGGATCTTTACGGCGCTAACGGTGGGAATCACCATTGAGGCGTCATAGATACCCAGGTCCGGGAGAGCCAGCGGGACCACTTGCTGGACTGTGGGAACGGATACAGCATAGCCGCCCGCCGCGTCCGATCCGCCGTCTGGCGTGCCCTCATAGGTGGCCGCCATGATCTTCGGAAACGAGCCGTTGGCAGCACGCTGCCGGGTGTATGCCTCAGAGCCGGGGATCCGGTATCCTCCCTCGCCATCGGCCAATGCGAGCAGTTCACCACCGGCCGATTTGCCGCCCGAGCGGAAAAAACCGTGCAGTGCTTTTCCCAGCTCGGGATTCATCGCCTCAGCCGCCCGTACCGGGAAGCCAAAAGACTGGAAAGAGGGATCAACGGCGACAGTGCCGGGCGCGCCGGGCATCAGCATTGATGCCTTCAGCGTGTTGAACTGGTCCCGAGCGGCGATGGTGCCGTCGCAAGCGGTGGCTTCCTTCATTGCCTCGGCAAAGTTTTCTTTCTCAGAGACCGTCAAGTCTCGTTTCGCGTGTTCGGCTGCGGCCAGAATAGCCTCGGCCTTGTCCAGTGCAACCTTTCGGTTGCGCTTCAGAGTGAGTATGTTTTCCATGTTGCGTGCTCCAGTGTCGAAGATGCCGCTACGCTCTCCCCTTCGGTTCGCGGGTAGTGCAGCACGCCCCTCGTCCTCCGTGCCGGAGGCAGCCAGCGCGCACGGTCCGCGCCTTTCTACGCGGACAGCACCGGGTGTGAAAATTTGGGGGCGATGACGGTAAGTGCACCGCCCCGGGGCGCAAAAGGGACCCCTCCGCTTTGCGCCCAAACTCCTTATGCGTCTGTGCGCGGATCCGGCATCTGCATCAAGAAGCGCATGTACGAATCAAAGGCCGCCGCCGTTGCGCGCTCCGCGATGGGCGGCTCTGCAAGCCGCGCCTCTATTTCCTCTTCGATAACTCGGACTGTCTGCGCCACAACCACGCGCAGCGCCTCCGCATCAAGAGGCACGGCAAGCCGGGTCTGCGGCACGCCGTCCACGATGCCCGCGACACCAATGAAAATGAACCCGCGCGCAGCGAAGCCGGGCAGCATCTCTCGGGACTCCGTTGTCAGACTCAGACCCAACCGGAAAACGGCGAACTCGCGGGCGGCAGGATTGCCCACGATGGCCCAGCAAGCGCTTGGGGTTTCTGATACGAGCTGATGAAACTTGTCCATTCCCGTTCCGTTCATTTCCCGATATTCCTCTCTAAGGGTCTATATCCCATGAGCGCGGGATAGCGTCAACCTTCTAACCTTCCGGTTTGCAACCTATAAGGTTCGGAAGGGACAACATAGATTGCGCAAGACTTACGCGGCGACGCGGCGAGGCGCGCGCGCAGCACTTAGCACAGAATTTTTTTGACGCGCCCTCTAGCGTCCGCCGCTCGCGTCCCGGTCTGGCGTCCATAAACTGCTGATAATAAACTACTTGAAATGCATCAGCAGGTGTGTAAGACTGCTTGAGGTCGGGCACATTAGGAGGCCGCACCATGATGTACACGCGTTACACCCCACGGGATGGCGGCGGCTGGGAAGTTCAAGGCACCAACGGCAGATTGGCAACAATCACGGGCGAGCCAGGCCGGTGGGTTGTGATTCCGATGCCGGGCATTGGCCCCGGCATTTTACCCGGCATCGGCCGCTTCCTCTCCCGCCAGCACGATGATTCACATGCTTGGCTGGAGCGGCTCTATCGGCTGCCAGACGCGAGGATCTAGCTACCGGGGGCGGCGTTTTCCACTATTCGCCGGATTGCACGGGGCTGATGCTGGGGGTATTGTTGTTTTTCCGGGAAGGGACCAACGCGCCGGGCGCTAGCGGGCTTTGGACGGCTCCGTTAGCGTGGACTCCCGGCACGATGGGCGCGACCCGCAGAAAAGGGGTGCCGGTTTGGAGGCCGGTGCCCCTTTTATGCTGCAGTGAGTGTATGCCCAACGCCTGCGGAATTCCCCTGCGGATAGAACGGAAGCCATGTGGAAAAGTGGAATAAAACGAGTCAATTCAGTTAACAGCCACGGCTGGAGGAATGCCAGGACCAGTGGAGCAACGCGGCAGCGTTGAGACAAGTCTATTGACGGGTGACCCGGGGCGCGACTAGTCTCCCGCTCATCAGTTTCCGTTCTCCCAAATTTGCGAAAACGCTCTTGGATTGGCCCGCAACCCTGGCCGGGAGGCGGGCCGTTTATTTGACGGGAAGCGATGCCAGGTGCGAGTGCGCGGAGCGCGATTCGCCTACTTTGCCTTCAGCAGGGAAACCCAGAGATCCAAACCCTCTGGGATCGGAACGGTGCTTGCGGGTTTCGGCCCGGTGAGCGCGGTGAGCAGCGCGCCGATGTTCGCCAAACTGTTTTCCGCTACTAGCGGGCAGTTGTAGAAGCGAATTGGACCACTCCCGCCTGAAACGGTAATCATGGCTTCACGGTCCACCGCAGTTGACGCCCGAATGGCCGCCGCCATCACCGCCTCCGAGGTTGCATAGGACTCGGTCCAATAGGTTCCGGTGGGCATGTGATGTTGCTGGCCGGTGCTGGAATGCACTAGGAAACGGCTGAGGGCTTCCGCGGCCATGCGGCGGTGCAAATTTTCGTACATCTCCTCGGTGGCGTGATGCATTTCAACGCGGACCATGAATTGCATGGAGGGGAGTCTCCTTTGACGCAATCCTGACCCGGATTCAACGAGGTGTCAAGGTACTCCAGTAATAATTCCCCTCTAGAGTGCCACCGCGAGTGCCGCCGCTCCTGGGTGTCAATCGCAGCCAGCTTTGCGTGGGAACGAATCGGGGAACGGAGCCAGTGCCCGCCTGCTCCTAAAGCGTTTAACCGTTCCCCGCGATGCCTGCTAACTCTCTGATTCTGCTGGTTATGGCAGAGTGTGAAGGTGGCACTCTACCGCTGAGTTATGCGCCCCGGGCGGGGTGGGACTGGATCAGAATAGCAAAAAGCAGGGGATAGGGTTTAGGGGATAGGGGATAGGGGATAGGGGATAGCGTTTAGCGGACAGCGTTCAGCGGACGGGCATCGACAGCGTTCAGAGGAGAGCGGGCGGCGGAGAAGAAAAACCGGGGGCTGGCCCGGGGGTGACAAGGGCGCTGAAACGTAGAATGATCAGGCAGATATGGCTTTTCGATCCGCCTCGCCTGAGCCGGAAGACCCGGAAATGAAGGACTTCCGCGACCCGGAGGAAGCCGGGGAGGGGTCCGGGCAGGCGGATGAGGCAGGGGAGCCCCCCGACGCGTTCCCGGAGGACTGGGAGGCGGAGGGCAGGGAGGGAGCGGACGGGGAAAACGACCCCCTGGAAGGCGAGGAAAACGACGAAGTTTCCCCGCAACTCACCGACCCGAACGGGGTTAGCAGGGATATGGCGACTGCGGCTCTCAATTCGGGGGTGTTGCAGGGACGGCCGGCCAATGGCGGGACGCGGGTAGCGGGTCCGGCCGACTGGCGGGCGATGACCGACGCGGAGATCATGCTCCGGGTGCGGGAAGGCGATGACACCGGGTTCAGCTTCCTGATCGAAAAATATCGGAAGCCGATCATCAACTTCATGTACCGCATGGTGCACAATCAGGCGGTGGCCGAAGAGCTGGCGCAGGAGGTCTTCCTGCGGGTGTACCGGTCGCGGCAGACGTACCGGGCGGAAGCGAAGTTTACAACGTGGCTGTACCGGATCGCGACGAACCTGGGCGTGAACCATGCGCGGGACACGAAGTACGAGCGGGCGGCGCAGACCGTGTATCTGGACCAGCCGGATGCCGAGACGGGCACGACGCCGGATGTAGCCGACGCCCGGCCGGGCGCCGAAGACGAGCTGGTGAAGAACGAACGGATGCAGGCCATCCGGAAGCACGTGATGGCGCTGCCGGAGCGACAGCGCACGGCGGTGTTAATGCATAAGTATCAGGGGCTGGATTACAGGGAGATTGGCGCGGTGCTGAAGCTGAGCGAGTCGGCGACGAAGTCGCTGCTGTTCCGCGCGTATCAGACGCTGCGGGAGCGTCTGAAAGAGTTTGTCGAGCAGGATTAACGGACGGGAGAAGGATTGTATGATCTGCCGGGAAGTGCAAAAGCGGTTGCCGGACCTGCTGCTGGACCGGGAGCGGGTGCCGGTGGAAGTGCGCGCGCATGTGGCCGACTGCGCGGAGTGCGGGAAGGAACTGAAGGAGCTGGAGTCCACGATGGCGCTGATGGACGCGTGGACGGCCGAGGAGGTTTCTCCGTACTTCGACGGGAAGATGGCGGTGCGTTTGCGCGAGGAGCAGGAAGCGGCTCCGGCGGGATGGCTGGAGC
>Ga0335075_10011965_pt1 | contig 13121 bp, 10 predicted proteins | sample Lox_Sample_24_FD_206723 | JGI IMG/M metagenome (GOLD analysis project Ga0335075, IMG submission 206723) | Soil microbial communities from Loxahatchee National Wildlife Refuge, Florida, United States - Lox_Sample_2.4 | ecosystem: Environmental > Terrestrial > Soil > Wetlands | place: USA... | reverse complement strand
CCGCCCGCGACCGCCTCAGCCTTGGTTTCCGTCAGGCGCTGCTCGCCCTCGGCGACGGTTTCCTGAGCCACCCCGCGAATTCGGAGTTGCGCGACCGACTCACCGGCGGAGAACTTCCGCTCCAGGACTTCTTCAACGAGCTTCTCCGGCTCGTCTACCGCCTCATCTTCCTCTTTGTGGCGGAAGATCGAGGCCTGCTTCATGCTCCCGATGCGCCGGAAACAGCGCGCAAGGTCTATGCAAACGGCTACTCGCTCGGCGCGCTGCGCGACGGCGCCATCCGGCGCAGCGGCTGGGACCAATTCCATGACCGCTGGCAGGGCCTCCTCGTCGTCTTCCGTTCTCTCGCGCACGGCGAGCCGCGCCTTGGCCTGCCAGCTCTCGGCGGACTGTTCGAGCCGCATCAGACACCGGATCTCGATGCCGCCAAGCTCTCCAATCGCGCACTTATGAGTGCAATTTTCCGGCTTGCATGGCTGCGCGAGGACTCAAGCATCGTCCCGGTGAACTGGCGCGACATGGAGACCGAAGAACTCGGCTCAGTCTATGAAGGCTTGCTCGAACTCACGCCGCGTCTCACGCAGGATGGGCGCGGCTTCGCATTTGCTGAGGGTGCAGAGACTAAGGGCAACGAGCGCAAGAAGACGGGCAGTTACTACACGCCCGACAGCCTGGTCCAAGCGCTGCTCGATAGCGCCCTCGATCCCGTGCTCGATCGAGTGGAAAGCGAATCTCAGGATGCCGCCTCCTCGCTCCTGGGCCTGACAGTCATCGATCCGGCCTGCGGCTCGGGACACTTCCTGCTTGCCGCTGCACGCCGCATCGCCACCCGAGTTGCGCGCCTGCGCACCGGGGGCGTCGCATCGGCCGCTGATTTCCGACACGCCCTTCGCGATGTCGTCCGCTGCTGCATCCATGGCGTAGACCGCAATCCGATGGCCGTGGAACTCGCCAAGGTGGCTCTCTGGATCGAATCCGTCGAGCCCGGCAAGCCGCTCGGTTTCCTCGATTCAAACATTCGTCTGGGCGATTCGCTCTTTGGCATATTCGACTTGAAGGCCCTCGAAAAGGGAATCCCCGATGCCGCGTACAAGCCACTTACCGGCGACGACAAAGGTACAGCTAACGATTTCCTCAAGCGCAACCGAAGCGACAAGGGGGTAAGGCAAGACGTTTTCGATTTCAGCGGAGGGGGTACGCGGGCCCGTCGGGCCATTCTTCCTGACCTTGCAGCTTCTTTACGTGCGGTGCGACAGTTGCCGGAAGACTCAGTCGAACAGGTTGAGGTTAAGCGCACTCGGTATCGTGCCGCACACTCGGATCCGCACCTGACCAACTTGGAGCAGGCCGCGGATCTTTACGTCTCTGCCTTCCTCATCCCGAAGTCGAAGGAACAGTCGCTCGATCTGCACACTTCGCAGGTTCCCACGACCGACGACGTTTGGAAGGCGATGCGCGCAGGCACAGTCTATGGTCCGCGCCTGGGCAAGGCGCGCCAGCTCGCAGTCACCGCACGCGCCTTTCATTGGCCGCTCGAGTTCCCTGACATCATGGATCGGGGCGGGTTCGATGTTGTGCTCGGCAACCCGCCGTGGGAAGTTATGCAACTGAGCGAAGAAGAGTATTTCACTCAGCACTGGCCGGAAATTGGGCAACTAGCGGGAAATGCACGTAAAGTTGCAATTTCCTCACTCGCGCTGACCAATCGATCGGTTTTCCAGGCGTTCGAGCTTGAGAAGCGCCGGTTTGATGCCAGCACCGAATTCGTGCGGTCATGTGACAGATTTGAGCTTACGGCACGAGGACGGGTTAACACCTATTCCCTCTTCACAGAACTGTTCATCGCATTGGGAAGAAGCCATGGAAGGGCCGGAATCATCGTTCCAACTGGGCTTGCAACGGATTCGACCACCGCTCCGCTTTTTGCGGCGCTGGTTAAGGAACGCCGCCTCGTTTCTCTGCATGACTTCCAGACTGGACTTGGCTTCTTCGACGACATAGGTCACGCGAGATTCAAGTTCAGCCTTGTGACTCTGTGTGCAAAAGACGCGGGACCTCCCGAGGCAGAGTTCAGCTTTTTCTCACGAACCTTCGCAGATTTCCAAGATCGTCAGAGGCATTTCAAGCTTTCGCCGGAACGGATTGCCCGGATCAATCCTGACACGAAATCTGCTCCTGCCTTCCGATCTATGGTGGACGCAGAGATCACCACGCGGATCTACGACCGCGTCCCGGTGTTCGTTTCTCAATCAGCGAGAGATGGTGACTGGCAGATCGAATTTCGCCAAGGACTTTTCAACAAGACAGCTGATGGTGCACTGTTTCGCAATTACGAGTCCCTGTACGGCTCAGGAGGTTCCGCCGATTCTGCCGACCATGAGTGGCTCCCCGTGCTTGAAGGGAATCATGGCTTTGTGTTTGATCACAGATACGCGACCTTCGATGGATCGGAGTTTGTTCCCGTTACTACTGATCAGAAGAACAATCCATGCTTCGAAGTGCAACCTGAGCTCTTTATGAAAGGTGACGATTTTCGTGCGAGAGTCGAACGCAAGAAATTCCGCGACATTGGTTACTGGATAGGACTACGCCGAGTTGCTAGAAGTACCGACGAGAGAACCATCATCGGAGCAGCTTTACCGAGCCTGCCGGCCACATACGGGTGGTTAATAGCCATGCAGCCGGTGGGCGTGGAAGCGGCGATTTTGTGCGCAAATCTCAATTCGGTGGTGTTGGATTATTGTCTCAGGAGCAAGCTGACCCAGCCGAGCATTCCGCTGGACACGCTGTATCAGCTCCCCTTCGTCCGACCCGCTGACTATCGTAAAGAAGACCTGAGGTTTGTCACTGATAGGGTTCTGGAACTGAGCTATACAAGCCGTTCGATGGCCCTGTTTGCTCGGGATCTCGGCTACGAAGGCGACCCGTTCGGCTGGGACGAGAGCCGTCGCGCGCAGCTCAAAGCGGAGCTTGATGCGTGGTATGCAAGGGCGTACGGCCTCACGCGAGATGAACTCTCCTTCATCCTTGACCCTGCGGATATTATGGGGCCGGACTATCCCTCCGAGACTTTTCGCGTGCTGAAGAACAACGAGATCAGGAAATACGGCGAATACCGCACCCGGCGTGTCGTTCTTGAAGCCTGGGACCGCATGGAAGCCGGCGATCTGCCCGCTCCCACGCCCTATGATCGGAACGCAACTGCACTGCAGAGTGCGCGTGCCGGTATTAACCCGCTTTTCGGGGCCGGTCCGCTCTTCGAGGTTCCCGAGGCCGCACCCGTTTCGCCTCCAAGTCGACTTCCGATCGATCCGTATCGCCTGCCAGCGGCAGCCTGGGCGGCAGACAGCAGCTTGCCAGCGTATACCATCACGCAATTGGCGGCAATCATACATAGGCTCGCTGGACCAACCCCAATCTCCCGAGTTCGGTTGGCATCACTATTGGCACTAGAGCCTCATCTCTTGACGCGCTGTTTACAAGGGGAAGAGCGCGGAGTTTGGCTCAGCCTGGTGGGCAGCGCGGCGCAACCGCCAAGCACAAGCAATGTCGTAATATTTGCGTCGAAGATAAACGCAGCGTGGGGGAAGGCTGTTACACAATTGCGCGGTATGGGTGAAATTCGCGAGGATCGTGAGGCCGGAACCTGGTCTAAGGGCTCACCGACCTCGCAGTATCAAACACCCGAGTGGGCAGATGGTCGCGCATACTTTGTACTTAAGAGTTTGGCTGGAATCAGTTTCGACGTGTTGACGGCCGATCTTTCGTCAGAGGATCGAGCCTGGGTGAATATGGCCAATGTCGCCTGAACTTTTCGAACGCGAGCGCTTTTCAATCAAGCCAGAACCTGGCCGAACGGAGCCGCGTTTGTGGATTAGACGACTCGCGATTTGGAATGAAGGCGAGAAGCCCTATCGCGATATTCCATTCAGGAAAGGCTTGAACGTCGTTTGGTCGCCGGATCCAGGTACAAGAGATGGGGCCATGGGGCATGGCGGAGGTAAAACGACACTGTGCCGGCTCATTCGCTATTGCCTGGGCGAGGACAGTTTTGCGTCCGATCTTCAGCGCCGGCGCATCGCAGACAAGCTTCCAAAAGGGTGGGTCGGCGCCGAGATATTTATCGAAGGCCATCTCTGGTCCGTGGTGCGGCCACTCGGATTTCGCAAGAAAGATATAGTTGCCGAGGGCGTGACTCTTGAAGAGGTTTCGCAGGTACCTGCAAAAGGAATCGAGACATTCCGAGAGGCAATTACCGGTTATGTGCTTGGCGATTCCGCAACACTGATGCCGCCAACGATTGGGCAGGCGCATGCATGGGAAGCCGCCCTTGCCTGGGCCACTCGCGATCAAGATTGCCGGTTTGCCGATCATCTCGGCTGGCGCGATCCAAAGACCGACTCTCATTCGCCAGTAAGGCAGCTAAGCGCGGGAGAACTCCTTGTCATCGTAAGAGCGCTGATCGGAGCTATCACGAAGGAAGAAATCGCCACCCAAGACTTACTCGAAAAGAAGGCAAAGGAGTTGAACTCTCGCAACCAGGAGGCAGATCGCTTCAGATGGCAGATTGCTGAAACACGTTCGTCAATTCTGCATAAGTTAAATGTTGTTCCGACTGGCATTCCGGGGTCTCCAATTGAACTGGAAATGTTCAGATCTTCTGCGGCAGAGAATCTCGCGCGAAAATCGAGGTTTTCGTTCAAGCTCGTCGGCCACGACGTCACTTCGGTTCGCAAACAGCGGGATGAGGCGCTTGCTGCATTCCATCAAGCAGTTGGTGAGCTGAGAAATGCCGAATCTCTTCTTCCGGTTAGGCAGAGGCTGCTCGCGCAATTGCTGGGTGAAGATCAGGATTTGGGAAACCAACTGGTTACGGCAAACAATCCGATCTGCCAGATCTGTGAGGTGCCGATCGATCAGGTCCTCGCTGAGGGATGTCGAATATCCAAAATCAAATGCGATCTGGACAAGGTGCGGTCTCGCATTGCCGCTATCAAAGCTGAAATACGCTCTGAGCAGGAACTTGTCATGGAACTCCAGAGAGACATCGGGCTGCTTACCCGTCGGCGAGACGAACATCGTGCGCGTCTGAATCAACTTGACGAGGCAGTCGCGAGTTTGGAACGCGCGGAGGAGGACCGTTCAGACTCCGTTCGCGACGCTCGCAATGCCGCTTACGATGTTGAACGCTACGCAGCGATGGTGTCGAGTTCGGGGAGCTTTGAACAGACTGCCGAGTCGCTCGAGAACGAAATTGGATTGTTGAAGCAGCAGGCAGCGGAGCACAGAGCTGCGGCGGCCGACACCATCCGCCATCTTTCCTTGTTATTTGCTGACGTGCTACGGGAGTTGATTCCCGGCGAAATAGGAGGAGAGGTAAAGCTTGACGGGAAGGGCATGTCACTGAACGTGAAGTTTCATGACAATGACCGTTCGACAGCTGCGATTGATTCACTTAAGGTAGTGGCGTTCGATCTTGCAGTGCTCGCGATGTGTATAGAGGGTCAAACTCATACGCCGAGCTTCCTTCTCCACGACAGTCCGCGTGAGGCCGATCTTGGATTGTCCATTTACCATCAACTGTTTGAATTTGCTCGTACCCTTGAAAGTTTTGGCCCAGGCCCGCTATTTCAATACATCGTCACGACAACAACTGAGCCGCCTGAAGACTTCGTGAATGACGAACGGTTGTGCTTGACAATTCGTGGCGCGCCGGCTTCAGAACGCCTACTCCTGATCGATCTGTAGGTTTCACGATGAGCATGGTTGACATCGAAACTCCGCCAGGTTTTGTCCTCCGTGAGGAGGCCCACAAGGCCGCCTACGAGAACGGCTTTCGTATCGAAGTCGGCGTGAAGGATGGCTGGATCGGTTATCGCTCCAGCACCGCCCGCGGCGAAATCTGGATTGGCCGCGCCGCCGGAAAGGAAAACTGGCTCCTCTCCATCTCCCACGCCGGTGTTGCCGCGGAACTCGACCTGCCGCGAATGGATTCACCGTTGGGCCCGTGGTTCGTGATGTACGCATTCACCACGCTGGGCGAGCTTTATCGGGTACTCGACCGAGCCTACAAACTGGGCGTGAGCCTTCCCGATGCGCCGCTGGACGCCTTCAGGAAAGCCACGGTTCATCTGCCGCAGACCACCGAGGTGGAGCGGCTGACCGTCGAACGTGTCGGCCAGTCGCTGTTCCGCCAAGCCCTGCTGGAATACTGGAACGGACGCTGTCCTTTAACCTGCATCACCGACCCGGCGCTCGTGCGCGCCTCCCACATCGTCCCCTGGGCCGAATGCGAATCCGACGCTTTGCGCCTGGACGTCCACAACGGCCTCCTCCTCTCAGCCTTATGGGACGCCGCCTTCGACGCCGGCCTGATCAGCTTCGCCGACGACGGCGCCGTCCTCCGCTCCCCCAATCTCACCGCCGAAGCCGCCGCCGCTCTCGGCCTCAACTCCGCCACTACGCTCGCCGGGTTGACCGACCTCCACCGCCAAAACCTCGCCCGCCACCGCGCCAAATACGGATTTGAAATAGGTTCCGCGAATGCAAACTAACCTGGGAGGAGAGATGCCCAAGGACTATCACTTCAACTCAGAAGACAAATCGGTAATCTTCGAGCTCACGGGGCTGATCCGAAGACTGATTTATTCCGGCAGGTTGCGGCCAGCGAAGATCGTGAGCGTGGCAAAGGTCCTACATGTTCTGGTGAACCTCCCCACGATGAATGAGGAAGTCTCCGTCACCGTGGAATTAGCGGCTAAGGGCGAGAGCAAGGGACGGTTCAGATCGATCCGGTTTTCAGTGAGCAATGAGCTTCATCTGGAATGTACGACGAATGACGGGCTCATGACTATGGAATGGGATGCGTACCCAGGACGGCGCACCGAGCACGATGAGTACTGGGAAACAAAATGGCTACCGCACTTTTATGGGTCAAATCAGCCGCTTGCACTCAACCTGAATGATTGTGAAATCACAATGGAAGACGAAGACAATCCGCTGCTCTTCCAGCCCGATCAGGATACTTCTGACGGCAGGCAGGAACCCTCTCCGAGAGCGATTTGAATACCTCGTCCGAGCAGCAGCAAGCATGATAAGGAGGCGGTAATGGCAGACACACGGGTTCAACTCGAAGTTGAAGATTGGGTGAGGCAATCGTGGATGCCGAAGCACTTCGGCGTGAACTTCTACCGTGACCGCGTGAAACTCAGGTCGGGCGGAATGTTCGATTTTGACGCGGTGACCACCGACAAGAGTATCGTAGCGACAATCTCCACGAGTGGGGCAAAGACCTCAGGCGGCAAGCTTGCCGTAGGCAAGATGATGAAGATCCGTTCCGACATGCTTTTTCTGACCATGGTCGACGCGAAGCGCAGGATTGTTGTCCTCACCGAGCGCGATATGTACGAACAGTGCCTGAAAGAGGCTCAAGGCGGCCGCGTTCCGCAGGAGATTGAGTTTGTGTTTGCACCATTGCTCGAAGACATGAACGCCCGTCTCATAGCGGCCCGCCAGAGTTGTTCGACGGAATCACTGGGCCGCCACAGTTGACTTCCGATATCTTCCCCCGGAGGGATATGCCGCAAGTGACACTTCAGGAGCAATTCGGCCAGATCGACATTTACCTGTTCGATCAGATATTGCGCGGAAACATCACCCCGGCGATGCGCGTGCTGGATGCGGGCGCAGGTTTTGGACGGAACCTGATTTACCTGATGCGCGAGGGCTGCGAAGTCTTCGCCGTTGATGCGAATGCGCAGGCTGTGGAGCATGTCCGCCGCCTCGCCGTTTCGCTCGGGAATTCGTCTCCGGCGGAGAACTTACGCGTCGCTGCCGTCGAGCAGATGCCGTTCCCTGATGCAGTAGCCGATGTAGTGCTCTGCAGCGCGGTCCTACACTTCGCCCGGGGCAAGGAACATTTTGAAGCGATGCTCAATGAGCTGTGGCGAACGCTACAACCGGGCGGGCTACTCTTCTGCCGCCTGGCTTCGCGCATCGGAATGGATTTCGAACCGCTTCACCATGGCATTTACCGGGTTGGCGGCTCTGAGTGGTTCCTCGTGGATGAGCCCATGCTGCTCGCCTACGCCAGCAAGCTCGGCGCCGAACCGGTCGATCCGCTCACAACCACCATTGTGCAAAGCAGCCGCTGCATGACCACCTGGGGTTCTGCGCAAAGCCGGCGCCACGAAGCGGGGCTGACACAATCGCTTGCCCAGTGTCGGCTTTGACGTGGATGTTGACGTAAGACTCGCCCCTTTGGCCACGGCTGGCAATCCAAACAACGACAGTTCGCTTGTTCCTTGTTCCTTGCCGGCTTGCGGCGGCTCCATCGCCGCTGGAAACCTGAACTCTGGCCGACTTCAGGATAGCGAATTCGTTTCCACATGTCGGGCGTGAGAGTATTTGCTCCAACCTCCCCTGCAGGCCAACCATCACGCCACCATTGTTCTCCTTGTAAGCAGACGAGAGGCTATTTCAACAAGCAATTATCTAAGCCTCTCAGTTTCTATTTCGGACCGTTCTAAGATGTGGCCCAACGTAACCAACAAGACATGTGCGATCATTTGGGTTCGGAATAAAGTAAATCCTGAATGCTCCTCTTTTTATGTGCCAGCTAAACAATTCAGGCTCGCCGTCCGGTTTCATGAACGTCCTTTCCTCACCATACTTTTGAAGCGTTGCTTCACCCTCTCTCGTCGTATTCGGGATCGTTCTGCTGTCAAACGCCCCATCCTCCCATGCTTCACAGGCACCCTGGAGTTCGCGAAGTGCCCGCAGGACAAGCGGGACGCCTCCAGTTCCCATAGTAAGAGAACTCATTTGCGTTTCCACTCCAGCGCAGAACTGAAGCCTGTCAAGAATCTCGTTGCAGCAAATCCACAACGCCGTCCCGCAGTCGACGGCGTCGAGCCGCTGGGTTCTTATTTGGGCGACAAGCACGGCGACGTGATCGGGCTCACTTACATGGCGAACTTCCACCGCGCGGTCCAGAATCTCGGCTGAAGTCTCTTCGACCGTAGCGAACTGAATTGTGATCGACGTGGTGTTCCAGGGTGCTGCATTCGAAAGGCTGATGCCTGCCGCATCGAGAAGATAGGCCACGCCAAGTCCGAGCGCCCTCGTGCTGCCGAACAAGAAGTCGGATCTGTCAAACCTATCCGCGACGGCGCTGCCTAATAGACCGTCAAGATATGGACTCTTGGTCGCTAGTTGACCTAGGAAGAGTCTTTTCTCTCTTGATACATCTTTGTCGAATTGCCAATTAGCAATTGAGTAGTCGCCAGTGAGATCAGAGGCATAGAAGTTCTCGGGAACTCGCAGGGACCCTGCGATACCACCTTTCCGAGAGGCTGTAATCGTGGCAACAAACCTTTCCATAGCTTGGCGGGCGGCGGCAACGTCCACGAATCGCGGTGTCAACGAAAGCTCATTGAAGACGAGATCAATCATCTTGGGTCACATGAGCCGTTCGATGCTTTTCTCAAATTCATCGAAGAACCCGGACGGCCAATTTGCAATGCGCCCGTTAGGGTCGATAAGGAGAGCAGTGACTTGCGTTTTTAGGCGATCGCCGGCCTTATCCCGGTCGAAGAATAGGACCGTTGCGTCGTTCGCCTTCAGCACATCAGCCTTGATTGCGATTCTGACTCCGTTCAAGACATGATCGCTATGGGTTTCGAAAATCACTTGAACTCCGGATGAACATGCACGTGCGATCAGCTCACCCATCTTGGATTGTGCACGAGGATGCAGGTGCGCTTCCGGATTTTCTAGAAAGACGAGATCTTCTTTGCCCGACGCAAGAAGGCTTACGACGATAGGCAGTGTGTACGTGATTCCAAAACCAACATTAGCTGGCCGGTATTCATTGGTGCTGACGATGCCGGTCGCCGTGAACGATATGCCGAGATTCACCAGGTCCATTGAGCGGTGAGCGTTGAAATGTAGCCGCAACCCTGGGCTGATCTCGCTCATCCACGCTTCTACTTGATCGCGGAGGCTTAGAGAATTTGCGTTTGGATGGCGCATCGCAGTTGATACAGTCAACTCCGAGCCAAAGAGTGCCATGAAATGGGCGGTGTACTCGCCGCTCGTGCCGAGCTGCCGGTGTCGATGCACGTCCAACTCAGACATTTCGAAGGCGGAACGAGGACCGATTCGCTCAGCCTCTAAGTAGTGGAATCTGTCGGTGAACAGACTTTGATCTGTAAACTTTCCTTCGATTTTGTTGCTGAGAAATGTCAGGACATCTGCAGCTTGATCGTAGCCAAAGACGAAGGCGGCATGCGTCCCGTCGTCCCACCGCAATGCGAATCCAATGGACTCCTCTTTCGCACCTTCATAAAGGACATCGCGAGCAGTGCCCAGTTGGACCAAAGGGCCGTCGAGCGTCAGTCCAATACTTTCGAGAATACGGTCCTCGTGTGATTGGCGGAGCAGTAGCATAGCCTGAAGGACAGTCGATTTTCCGGTACTATTGAGGCCCGTTAGCATCGTTAATGCACGAAGGGGAAATGATTCATCCTCGAAGCACTTGAAGTTTTGCAACTTGAGTTCATTGAGCATCGAGTACCTCCCTCAGTAGCGCGGACACTTTGCCGAACCGATAGCGCACTTTCTTCGAATCTCCAGTTCCAATGGACACTGCAGCATTGAATCGTTGGTCGACCGTCAGAAGATGGGAAAACCTCTGCTTTATGTTGAGCCTTTCGGTGATGGCCTTCTCCCCTTCGGCATCAGACAAGGAACTAAGCGCGAATACCCATATCTCGAAGATCGCTTTGTTTAAGGGGGAGCGTGCCTTTTGATCTTCGTACAGCTTTCGGAATGTGTGCTTTCCGAATATCGCCTTTGCGGTCCTAAGTGACTTCAGAAATCTCGCTTTGAGCAGGTTAAGGTCAGATTCCTTCAGGGCGTTAATCTCGGTCATCCCACGGTTTAGGAACGAGTCCAATTCACCGGCGCGGTACGAACTTGGAGTGAGGAGCATGAAAGCGAGGCCTCGAAGAATACACTCCCTGTCCCCCATTCGATCGTCTCGGATTCCATTGGACGTCGCGGATTTGAAATCTGCGGATTCTGCCAATTCTTTCAAGAGCGCAGTGGCCGGTCCTGGATAGAGGGCGTGTCGAATTTCTTGCGCTGACAGCGGTAAGCCCCCGGTGTTGATTCGTTTGAAGATATTGAATTTGACTTGAGGCGGCGTCTTTTCCTGAATAACGAATACCGTAACCTGCGTTTCCTCAATCCGGCGCTGGAAACTTCTGGGAAGCTGGACAAAGTTCTTGCCTCTTAGGTTGTTCAAGAACTCCAGTCCTTCCAAACGGAGTGATCCATCCAATACAAAATGCTTGAGTGCCGTTAGCCTTTGCAGACCATCCACCACCAACCACTCGTCGTCGTCCGTTCCATCCATATAAAAAGCTGGAAGAGGAATCCTAATCAGTAGAGACTCGATCAATCGGCTCTGTGCCGCGGGAGTCCAGATTCCTGCTTTGCGCTGGAAGCCGGGTTGGAGGTTTATCTCGCCCTGTCGAATGCGCGTTAACAACAAAGATATGGTTAGCGATCTGCTTTCTACCCGAATGAGCGAAGGGTCGAATGGTTCTTCGATCTCAACGTCTGCGGACGTTTCTTCAGGTTCAAACCCCGTTGCGCCCTCGTCGACCAATTCGAATTGTTCGTAGCCGTCTGTCACGTGGCTCCTAGAATCTATAGTCGAGGGCAGGTTTAGAATACACCGGCCACCAAGCCCCTTCCATAAGCACCTTACTGTCGCCTGCCGACTTTTTTAGTGACTCCGATACGAATTACCCTCGGAAAACGCACTCTGCTTCAGGAATGCGGAGCGACCCGTAGCAGAATCTCCGCTGGCGACAAATCGTCGAAACACTCGCCAAAGCTGGACTGCAACCAGGAGTGTTGACCTGAAATGAACCCATTCTCATGCGGGATCATTCATTCCCAGTCCTCTTCGCATAGATCCGGCGCATTGTTACGCACGTTCTGCATCCACTCGGTGATCCGCTGCTTGTCCGCCCGCCTGCCATACCGTCCGCACATAGGCGCATTCTACTTCGGCACGTCCTCGTCGTTCGCCTGGTACCACGGCTCCCTGCGCCGCGGGAAGATCGTCTCGCACGTAGCCATGAGATGGACCATGACGCGCCGGGCCATTGTGGCGGAGAATTCGATTTCCTCGTCGAGGTCGCGGCTGCTCAAGTGCTGGTCCTTTCTCACCGGCCATTTGGCCGTGCGAATCGCGACGATCAAGCAGGTGGCAATGAGGAGCGACGGACCCATCTTTGGCCAGTCGGGACACTCCTGATATCCGCCGATGTCCAGGCCCATTCTGCCTCTCCTGCACACATTTTAGGCGAATGCGTGGCGAAGATTTTCCGTGGCGGACAGCCGACGCTCCGGCTCTGGTTGGCGGACCTATTCCAAGCCATTCATCCTCAAAGGGGTGCAATTCGCGCCGTGGTATAAAGGCAAGGTGAATAATTCTCGAGTCGGGCTCGAGTACCTCGCCGCTAGACTCGGCGTGAATGGCGGTCGATTTATACGGATCCCTGCGTGGGGGTTGTTTTGGTGGTATATGACGCTATAGAGTAGTTATCTCTTTTATTTTCATCATATACGAATCCCTGGGGGGCAGCCAATTTAGAATCAAGCATTTACCCCCAAACATAAGCCCGCACGGAAGCACACTCTACAGGTACTGCTAAGTCCTTTAAAGGCGCATATGGGCTTTGCCAATCCTCCGGGGGTGAAGAAAGAAGTGAATTTCATCCTCGATGGTCGTCATCGAATGGTCCGTGCCGCTCACGAAGGCCGCAGCGTTTCAGCATACGTTTTGACAGCAAGTGAGACACGTCGGTGCACGTTGCAGGATGGTCGTCCCCGGTTTTGACGGTGCTAGGATCCTTACGATGGCTTCGTGAAATGAATTAGGATTGCGAACTTTGCGTCAATTCCTGCACTCTGATAACGGGTCGTTTCCCGGGGCTAGGAGCTAGATCCGCCAAATCGCATCCCTGTACACTTGCCGACTTATCATTAGCATGGATCAGGCCGACATCAAACGCCACCTTTTGAGACCTTTAGATAGGCGAAAG
>Ga0335075_10011964_pt1 | contig 13121 bp, 9 predicted proteins | sample Lox_Sample_24_FD_206723 | JGI IMG/M metagenome (GOLD analysis project Ga0335075, IMG submission 206723) | Soil microbial communities from Loxahatchee National Wildlife Refuge, Florida, United States - Lox_Sample_2.4 | ecosystem: Environmental > Terrestrial > Soil > Wetlands | place: USA: Florida... | reverse complement strand
CGACTTCGTCGAGAAGCCCAGCTCGGACAGCGTCGCCGGCAACCTGATCAGCGCCGGCGCGTACGTGCTCCAGCGCGAGATCCTCGACCTGGTGCCCCCGGAGCGCAACGTCTCGATCGAGAGGGAGATCTGGCCGCTGCTCGTCGACGACGGGCTGTACGGCTTTCCGTGCGAAGGCTATTGGCTGGACGTGGGCACGCCCCAGCGCTACCTGCAGGCGACGTTCGACATCATCGAGGGCAACGTCGCCACGGCCGTGGCCGAGCGCCTCGGGAGCGCGTGGCTGGCGATCGACGCGCGGGCGATCGCGAACGGGCGCGTGATACCGCCTGCGGTGCTCGAGCGCGGCGTGAACGTGGCGGCGGGCGCGCACGTGGGCAGCCTCGCCGTGCTCGCGCAGGACGTCACCGTCGGCGCCGGCGCCACGGTCGAGCGCGCGGTCGTGCTGGCGGGCACCAGGATCGAGGAGGGCTGCGAGCTGCGCGACTGCATCATCGCGCCGGGCTGTCGCGTGGGCGCCGGCACCAAGATCACCGGCGGGGCGGTGCTGGGCGAGGGCGTGCGGGTGGGGTCGCACAACGTGATCACGCGCGGGGCGCGTATCTTCCCTGGTGTCGAGTTGCCCGACGGCGCGATCGAGTTCTAGGCTTGCGCCGCACACCACCGAAAGCGAAGGTCTCGAGATGTCCAGCGTGAAGATGCCCGAGCAGCGAAGGAGGGGAGCGTCGGATGAGTGACGGTGGCGCGACCGCGGCGCCGGCGGCGCAGGAGCTGTCGCGCGACAGCATCGCCCAGGTCGACCCATCCGACCAGCTGGGCGACGTGCTGGCGCTGCCGGAGCACCTGCGCGACGCGCTGTGGCGGGCGGAGTCGGCGATCATGCAGGACTGGGACACGACCGCCGGCCTGGTCGTCGCGGGCATGGGCGGCTCGGCGATCGGCGGAGCGCTCGCGCGCGCCGCGCTGGGCGACCAGGCCTCGCGGCCGATCTTCGTCACGCGCGCGTACGGGCTGCCGACGTGGACCACGCCGGACACGATGGTGCTGTGCGCGAGCTACTCGGGCGAGACCGAGGAGACGCTCGCGTGCTACGAGTCGGCGGGCGCGCTGGGCGCCAAGCGCACGGTCGTGACCACCGGCGGACGCCTGGCGGAGATGGCGCGCGCGGACGGCGTGCCGGTGATCCCGCTGCCCGGCGGCTTCCAGCCGCGCGCGGCCGTCGCGTACATGATCGTCGCGGCGCTGGAGGTGGCGGCCCTGTGCGGCGCCGGGCCAAGGCTCACCTCCGAGATCGACGTGGCCGCGTCGCACACCGAGCAGCTGGTCGCCGAGTGGGGTCCCGACGCCGCCGAGGACACGCTCGCAAAGGAAGTCGCGCGCGGGCTGCACGGCACCATCCCGGTCGTCGCCGGCGCTCGGCTGACGACGCCGATCGCGTATCGCTGGAAGACGCAGCTCAACGAGAACTCCAAGCAGCCTTGCTTCTGGAACGAGCTGCCGGAGCTGGACCACAACGAGATCGCCGGCTGGGAGGGCGCGCGCGAGATCGGCCGCTTCTCCGCGGTGTTCCTCGACGACTCCGATGCGCACCCGCGCGTGAAGGAGCGGATGCAGCTCACCGAGCAGCTGATCGCCGGCAGCGCCGTGGCCAGCTTCCGCCTGGAGACCCGCGGCCAGAGCGCGATCGAGCGCGTCATCTCGCTCGTGCTGCTCGGCGATCTCGTGTCGATCTACCTCGCCGCGCTGCGTGGCGTGGACCCCGGGCCGGTGCGCATGATCGACGATCTCAAGGCCGCCCTGGCAGAGCGCTAGCAGGTCTCCAGGCGCTCCGGTGTGCGATAATCCCGGGTCGGCCGAGGAGCGCTGCGACGGGCTGCGGTCCGCCACGCTCGGCCTCTCTCCCTGTAGCAAGGGCGCTCATCTGACCGGACAGGAGGACTCGTCATGTCAGCAATGACCCCCACCGCCACGCTGAGCAGCACCGACTTCAAGGTCGCCGACCTGTCGCTCGCGGAGTTCGGGCGCAAGGAGATCACGCTCGCCGAGCACGAGATGCCGGGCCTGATGGCGATTCGCCGCGAGTACGCGGACGCGCAGCCGCTGGCGGGCGCGCGGATCACCGGATCGCTGCACATGACGATCCAGACGGCGGTGCTGATCGAGACGCTCACCGCGCTCGGCGCGGAGGTGCGCTGGTGCAGCTGCAACATCTTCTCCACGCAGGACCACGCCGCGGCGGCGGTCGCGGTGGGCCCCCACGGCACGCCCGAGGAACCGGCCGGCGTGCCGGTGTACGCGTGGAAGGGGGAGACGCTGGAGGAGTACTGGTGGTGCACCGAACAGGTGCTGCGCTGGCCGGAAGGCGAGGATGGCGCCTGCGGGCCGAACATGATCCTCGACGACGGCGGCGACGCGACGCTGCTCGTGCACAAGGGCACGCAGCACGAGGCCGCCGGCGCGGTCCCCGACCCGGCCGGCGCGGACTCGCACGAGCTGGGCGTGATCCTCTCGCTGCTCACGCGCTCGCTCGCCGAGGACCCCCGGCGCTGGACGCGCATCGGCGAGGGCATCAAAGGCGTGACCGAGGAGACGACCACCGGCGTGCACCGCCTGTACCAGATGATGGAGGCGGGCGAGCTGCTGTTCCCGGCGATCAACGTCAACGACTCGGTGACCAAGTCCAAGTTCGACAACCTGTACGGCTGCAGGCACTCGCTGATCGACGGCATCAACCGCGCGACCGACGTGATGATCGGCGGCAAGGTCGCCGTGGTGTGCGGCTTCGGCGACGTGGGCAAGGGTTGCGCGGAATCGCTGCGTGGCCAGGGCGCGCGCGTGGTGATCACGGAGATCGACCCGATCTGCGCGCTGCAGGCGGCGATGCAGGGCTATGAGGTGCGCACGCTCGAGGAAGTGCTCGACAGCGCCGACATCTTCATCACCACCACCGGCAACCGCGACATCATCCGCGCGGCGGACATGCAGCGGATGAAGCACCAGGCGATCGTCGGCAACATCGGCCACTTCGACAACGAGATCGACGTGGCCGGCCTCGGCGCGATCGACGGCATCGAGCGCGTGAACATCAAGCCGCAGGTCGACAAGTGGGTGTTCCCCGATGGCCACGCGATCCTGCTGCTGTCGGAGGGTCGCCTGCTGAACCTCGGCAACGCCACCGGGCACCCGAGCTTCGTGATGAGCAACTCCTTCTCCAACCAGACGATCGCTCAGATCGAGCTGTTCACCAAGAACGACGAGTACGACAAGAAGGTGTACGTGCTGCCCAAGCACCTCGACGAGAAGGTCGCGCGTCTGCACCTGGACGCGCTCGGCGTGAAGCTCACGAGGCTCACCGACGAGCAGGCCGCCTACATCGGCGTCCCCGTCGACGGCCCGTACAAGCCGGACCACTACAGGTACTGACCGCCCGCATGCGAGCGATGGTGCTGGCGGCTGGGCTTGGCACGCGCCTGCGCCCGCTGACGTACGAGATCACCAAGCCGATGGTGCCGGTGCTCGACCGGCCGGTGATGGAGCACATCCTCGACCTGCTCGAGCGCCACGGCTTCCACGAGGCGATCGCCAACCTGCACTACTTCCCCGACAGCATCCGCGAGTACTTCGGGGAGCGGCTGAGCTATCGCTACGAGCCGGAGCTGCTCGGCACCGCGGGCGGCGTGCGCGCGTGCTCGGAGTTCTTCGGCGGCGAGCCGTTCCTGATCATCTCCGGCGACGCCCTCACCGACATCGACCTTGGGGCGCTCACGGCGCGCCATCGCGAGGCCGGCGGGATCGCGACGCTGGCCGTCAAGAAGGTGGCGGACACGAGAGAGTACGGGGTGGTGCTGCACGACCGCGACGGCAGGATCACCGGCTTTCAGGAGAAGCCGGAGCCCGAGGAGGCGCTGTCGGACCTAGGCAACTGCGGGATCTACGTGTTCGACCCGCAGATATTCGACTACTTCCCCGAGCGGCCGTTCGTGGACTGGGCGCAGGACGTGTTCCCCGTCCTGCTGGAGAACGACGTGCCGTTCCACATCCACGAGGTGCACGAGTACTGGAACGACGTGGGCTCGCTGGGCGAGCTGCGCGAGGGCACCTTCGACGCGCTGCGCGGCGCGCTGCGCCTGCACGTGGACGGCGCCGAGGTGCGCCCGGGGGTGGTGGTCGCGGACGGGGGCGAGGCTGTGCTGGCCGGCGCCGAGGTCGAAGGGCCGGCGTGGATCGGGCGCGACGTGAGGATCGCTGCCGGCGCGCGCCTGATGGGGCCGATCGTGCTGGGAGACGGCGCGAGCGTCGGCGAGCGCGCGCAGCTGCGCTCGAGCATCGTGTTCCCCGGCACGGACGTCGCCGCCGAGTCGATCATGATCGGCGCCATCGCCGGCCACAGCGGCATCCTGCAGAGCCTGCGCCGGCGTCCTTAACGCGAAGAGGCCCGCCGCAGCGAGCCCCTTCACGGAAAGTGAGGCTATGACACTTGTCATCGTAGCATCCCAGATGGATGTCTGCATCCCGGGCGTTCGCCAGATGTCGCAATTTGCGCGCGCAACATTCCGTCTAATGCCATTTACATCCGCCGCGCGCGGGCGTAGCATCGGCTGCAACGCCAGACAAAGGCCGACGGAAGGAGCCTGTGATGCAGATCGAGATCAAGGGTCGCAACGTCCCGGTCACCGACGAGCTGCGCATGCACGCCGAGCGCCGCCTCAGGAAGGTCGCCAGGCAGGTCTCGGACCTCGCACGGCTGGAGATCGAGATCTTCAGCGAGCCCAACCCGCGGGTCGCGGATTGCCAGGTCGCCGAGTGCACCCTGTATCTCAAGGGAGTGACGCTGCGAGCGCGCGACGCCTCACCGGAGATGCGCCATTCGCTCAACCTGGTCGTCGACGAGCTGGCCCGCCAGGTCAAGCGCCACCGCGACAAACTCCGCCGCCGGCGCGACCGATCGCCCGACATCGGCCAGCGCGCGGCGGCTGCTCAGCTCGCGCGACCCGCGACCTGAGCCTCGCGCGCCGCTGGGGAGGCGCGTCCGGTGAGGGCGGGCGACGCTTGCCCGCCCTTCCCGCCACCGCGCTCGTGCCCGCATCGCGGCGGGCGCCGGGAGCTATCCTTGGCGCATGCCCTCCCTCCTGGATCGCGCGCTGAACGTCGGCGAGGCGAAGAAGTTCAAGGAATACCAGCGTCGCGTCGCGCTGATCGGAGCGTTCGAGGCTGAGCTGGAGCACGACAGCGACGCCGAGCTGCGCGAGCGCATGGACGCGCTGCGCGAGCGCGCGCGCGAGGGCGAGGACCTGGACGCGCTGCTGCCGGAGTGCTTCGCGATCGTCCGCGAGACGGGCAAGCGCACGATGGGCATGCGCCACTTCGACGTGCAGCTGATCGGCGGCATGGCCCTGCACGAGGGTCAGATCGCGGAGATGAAGACGGGCGAGGGCAAGACGCTGACGGCCACGCTGGCGGTCGTGCTGAACTCGCTGGCCGTGCGCGAGGGCGCCGCCGACGCCGACGCCGACGCGGACGGGCAGGAGGGCTCGGAGCCCCCGCCGCAGCGCAAGGGCGTGCACGTGGTCACCGTCAACGACTACCTCGCGCGCCGCGACGCGGAATGGATGAGCCCGATCTACGACGCGCTGGGCGTGAGCGTGGGCGTGCTGGAGAACCAGCAGCCCTACGACGAGAAGCAGCGCGCGTACGCATGCGACGTGGTGTACGGGACGAACTCGGAGTTCGGCTTCGACTACCTGCGCGACAACATGGCCAAGGATTTGTCGGAAAAGGTCCAGCGCGGGCACTACTTCGCGATCGTGGACGAGGTGGACAACATCCTCATCGACGAGGCGCGCACGCCGCTGATCATCTCCGGCGCCCCCGAACAGGCGGCCGACCTGTACGTGAAGTTCGCGCGCCTGGCGCCGCGCATGGAGATGGGCAAGACCCCGGAAGGCATGGACCCGCGCATGAAGAAGCAGTTTCTCGCGGACTTCGACTACGAGATCGACGAGAAGCAGAAGACGGTCGCGGTGACCGAGCAGGGGGTGGGCAAGGCCGAGCGGTTCCTGGGGATCGACCATCTCTACCGCGCGGAGAACGGTCACCTGGTCAACCACCTGATCCAGTCGCTGAAGGCGCAGGCGCTGTACAAGCGCGACGTGGACTACGCGGTGATCGACGGCGAGGTGAAGATCATCGACGAGTTCACCGGCCGCATCCTCGACGGCAGGCGCTGGTCGGAGGGGCTGCACCAGGCCGTGGAGGCGAAGGAGGGCGTGGCGATCCAGGAGGAGAACCAGACGCTCGCGACGATCACCTACCAGAACTACTTCCGCCTGTACGACAAGCTCGCGGGCATGACCGGCACGGCGCTGACGGAGGCGACGGAGTTCATGAAGATCTACGACCTGCCGGTCGTGCAGATCCCGACGAACATGGCGATGGTCCGCGAGGACCGCAACGATCAGGTGTACAAGACCAAGGAGGGCAAGTGGAACGCGGTGGTCAAGGAGATCGCCGCGCGCCACGACAACGGCCAGCCGGTGCTCGTGGGGACGATCTCCGTGGAGGTGTCCGAGCTGCTGTCCGAGCGGCTGACCAAGCGCGGGATCAAGCACACGGTGCTGAACGCCAAGCCCGAGCACGCGGCGCGCGAGGCGGACATCGTCGCCGAGGCCGGCCAGCCGGGCGCGGTCACGATCGCCACCAACATGGCGGGCCGCGGCGTGGACATCAAGCTCGGCGGCAACTCCGAGCACCTGGCGGCCCAGCAGCTCGCGCGCGAGGGCGTGGAGCCCGCCGACGCGGAGACCTACGAGCGGCGCATGAACGAGATCCTGCCCGAGGTCGAGCGCAGGGTGGAGGACCAGCGCGCGCACGTGGTGGCAGCCGGCGGCCTGTTCATCTGCGGCACCGAGCGCCACGAGTCGCGGCGCATCGACAACCAGCTGCGTGGGCGCTCGGGACGCCAGGGCGACCCGGGGGAGTCGCGCTTCTTCCTGTCCGCGGAGGACGACCTCGTGCGGCTGTTCGCGGGCGACCGCATCTATCGCATCCTCGACAAACTCGGCGGCGTCGACGAGGAGGGCAACGAGGAACCGATCGAGGCGGGGATGCTCTCCAAGCAGATCGAAAAAGCGCAGAAGAAGGTCGAGGAGCAGAACTTCCTGATCCGCAAACGCGTGCTCGAGTACGACGACGTGATGAACGAGCAGCGGCGCGTGATCTACGCCTACCGCGACGAGGTGCTGGAAGGCAAGAGCATCGGCGAGGAGGCCCGCCGCGAAGTCGCACAGGTGATCGAGCGCACGATCGACCAGTACACGCCGGGCGAGTTCATCGAGGACTGGGACATGGACGGCCTGTTCACGGCGCTCGGCCAGCTGTTCCCGCTGGAGCTGACCAGCGCGGACCTGCAGGGCGAGAACGTCGATCGCATGTCGTTGAGCGAGCGCATCGTGGAGGAGGCGATGAAGCGCTACGACGCCCGCGAGCAGGCGCTGGGCGAGGAGCTGATGGGGGCGCTCGAGCGCTTCCTTCTGTTGCAGACGATCGACGAACGCTGGCGCGAGCACCTGTTCGACATGGACTACCTGCGCGAGGGCATTCACCTGCGCGGCTTCGCCCAGCTCGACCCGCTGGTCGCCTACAAGAACGAGGCGTTCACGCTGTTCGGCGATTTGATGAACAGCGTGTGGTCGGACTACGCGCGCATGATCTTCAACGTGCAGGTGAACGTGGAGGGTGACAATGGCGAGGGGGGCGGCGCCGGCCGCGGCGCGATACCGCCGTTCTCCGCCGCCGGCAGCTCCACGCGCGCGGGGCGCGTGTCCTACTCAGGCGGTCACAGCGCCTCCGGCGCGGGAGCGCTGGCCGCCGCCGCCGCAGCCGCCGGGTTGGGCGCCGGCTCCGCCGAGGCGGCGTTCGGGGAGAACGGCCAGGAGCTGGAAGCGCTGCCGGTGGTGGAGCAGCGCGTGCTCGACGAGGACCAGCAGGTCGGCCGCAACGACCCGTGTTGGTGCGGTAGCGGCAAGAAGTTCAAGAAGTGCCACGGCGCCTAGGCGCGGCGCTGCCTCTCTGACAGGCGCCGGCAGACGCGGAAAATGCATCCAGGCCCCCGAGACAACGCTGCCGCTTTGCGGGTCCGTGAGGCTCTTGCGAGCTGGGTTGGCCTGTTCGCGCATCGGCTGGCGAGACAGGTCCGGCGGGTCCTGACCATGAACGCCGGCGCCGACCCGGCGAACGTCGCCGTCCTGTGTGTGACGCTTTTGCGCTACAGCGCATCGCAGGCTATCGGACTCAGAGAAACAGGGCTGAACGTGACCCTGTATTACGTGGACCTGCCGGCGCCTGCGCGCGTGCTTCGCAACCAGAAGCTCCTCGGCCAGCGTGTTAATCGCGAAACGGACCAGGCATCGATACTCGCACAGGCTGAAGCGGCTGGCGTGCAGGTCGTGCGCGTTCCGCCTCGCCGCGACCGCGGCATGCTCAGGGACGCGCTTTGGCTGCACCGCGACCTGCGCCGTCGCAGGATCGCCACCGCGGTCGTCCAGTCACACAGAGAACCGCGCTTTGCGCCCCTGGGCCTGTCGCTGCGGGTGGTGTTGATGCTCCACGACCCGGAACGCCACTCTGGCAGCAGGTGGCTCTCCGCGCGCGCGCAGGCTCCCTCGCGTGCGGCTGAGCTGATGTCTGCGTGTCTGATCGTTCACTCGCACCGGCTGCTGGAGCAGGTCCGCCCGTTGCTGCGACGGGTGCCGATCGGCGTCGTCCCGCACGGCGCCGAGATGGCCGGCTCGCCGGCGCCGGTCCCTCGCGAGCGCCGGCTGCTGGTTTTCGGGAGGCTGGTGTCCTACAAGGGTGTGGATACGGCGTTGGAAGCGTTTGACCGTCTTCCGGCGGAGCTGTCCGATGTCGAGTTGATCGTCGCCGGGCGCGGGCCGCTCGCGCGCCTGGGGGTTGGCCAGCGCAACGTGCAGGTGCGTAACGAATACATCCCCGACTCCGAGCTTGACGCGCTGCTGCGCGACTCCCGGCTAGTTCTGCTCCCTTACAGGGACGCCACCCAGAGCGGGGTGGGCCTGCACGCTGTGGAGCGCGGAGTGCCGTGTGTGGTTTCCGCGGTCGGTGGCCTGCCGGAATTGGTCGAGGACGTTCGCGCCTCGCTGGTTGTGGCTCCCGAGGACCCGCAGGGCCTGGCTGATTCGATCGCGGCGAATATCGACCACGACGAGGACCTGCGCCGGGCCCTGTATGAGCATGCTGTCACGCACTTCGCGTGGCCGGTGGTCGCGCAGCGTTTGCGTGATGAGGTGAACAGGCTGGCGCCGTGAGCTGAGCCGCGAAGCGGCGCGGCACATGGTCGCACCGGCCGTCGGTCAGCCCGTCTTGTGGTAGCGTGGCGTCCCCTCGCCTGTGGCTGCCGCCGTCGGTATGGCCGCGACGCGGAACATGCACCCAGGAGACCGAGAAAACCTTGCGCTACGGACCCGTCACGCTCTCGCGAGCTGGGCCGGTCTGGCGGTCCATCGCGTAGCACGAGCAATCCGGCGATCGCTCACCGCGAGCGCCGCCGGGGACCCGGCGAGCATCGCTGTGATGAGCGCGGGAATTTTTCTGCGTTACGCATTGTCACAGGCGATCGGGCTGAGCGAGACAGGGCTCGACGTAACGCTTTACTACATTGACCGGAGAAGGCTGACGGAAAACAAGCAGGATCGCACGCTGCTCCTCGGACAAGCCTCGGCGGCTGGGGTCCATCTCGTGTCCGTTCCGCATCCCCGCAAGCGAGCGCTGCTGAAGGATGCGCTTTGGCTGCGCCGAGACCTGCGTCGTCGCGGGATCGCAACCGCGGTGGTGCAGGCACACAGAGACGCGCGCTATGCGGCTCTCAGTCTCTGTTTGCGGGTGGCGTTGATGCTGCATGACCCCGAACCACACTCGGGTGAAGATGAGCGCCGTCAAGCTCAGAAATTGCGCGCGAAACTGTGGAACGCGATCGTCCCGTCTGCCGCTGAGCTGATGTCTGCGTGTCTGATCGTTCACTCGGACCGGCTGCTGGAGCAGGTTCGCCCGCTGCTGCGGCGGGTGCCGATCGGGGTGGTTCCGCACGGCGCTGCGATGGCGAGCGAGCCCGCGCCCGTGCCGCGCGAGCGCCGGCTGCTCCTTTTTGGGAGGCTGGAGGCCTACAAGGGTGTGGATACGGCGTTGGAGGCTTTTGGCCGTCTTCCGGCGGAGCTGTCCGATGTCGAGTTGATCGTCGCCGGGCGCGGCCCGCTCGCGCGCCTGGGGGTCGGCCAGCGCAACGTGCAGGTGCGTGACGAATACGTCCCCGACTCCGAGCTTGACGCGCTGCTGCGCGACTCCCGGCTAGTTCTGCTGCCTTACAAGGACGCCACCCAGAGCGGGGTGGGGCTGCACGCTGTGGAGCGTGGAGTGCCGTGTGTGGTTTCCGCGGTCGGTGGCCTGCCGGAATTGGTCGAGGACGTTCGCGCCTCGCTGGTTGTGGCTCCCGAGGACCCGCAGGGCCTGGCTGATTCGATCGCGGCGAACATCGACCACGACGAGGACCTGCGCCGGGCCGTGTATGAGCATGCCGCCACGCACTTCGCATGGCCGGTGGTCGCGCAGCGCCTGCGTGATGAGGTGAACAGGCTCGCGCCGTGAAGGCCGGCGGCGAGCCGCGGCGCACGCTGATAGCGTGGGGCGCGTGCCTACAGCCGCCCCCAGCGAGTCGACCCCGCAGCGCCTGGCCGCCATACGCGAGCAGATGAAGCTGCTCGCGGACTATCTTTGACCCGGCTGGGCTTCGCGAGCGCGTGGCGGCGCTCGAGCGCGAGATGGGCGCGGAGGGCTTCTGGGACGACGCCGAGCGCGCGGCGGCGGTGTCGGCGGAGCACTCGCGCGCGTCGCGGCGCGTGCAGATGTTCGCGCAGCTGCAGGCGGACGTTGAGGACCTCGACGGGCTCGCGGAGATGGCCGCGGAGGACGCCTCGCTGCAGGAGGAGGTCGACGAGCAGATAGCGGCCGTCGAGGAGCGCCTGGCGGAGCTTGAGGAGCAGCGCCTGTTCTCCGGGCGCTATGACACGGGCGACGCGCTGGTGACGGTCAACGCGGGCGCGGGGGGGACGGACGCGCAGGACTGGGCGGAGATGGTGCTGCGGATGCTGATGCGCTGGGCCGAACGCCGCGGCTTCCAGGTGGAGCTGCTGGAGGCGAGCGCGGGCGAGGAAGCGGGCGTGAAGTCGGCGACGTTCAGGGCCTCCGGCGAGAACGCCTACGGCCTGTTCGGCGCCGAGCGCGGCGTGCACCGCCTGGTTCGCCTGTCGCCGTTCGACTCCGCCCACCGCCGCCACACGAGCTTCGCCGGCGTGGAGGTCGCGCCTGTGGTGCAGGACACGGGCGAGGTGGAGGTCAACGAGGACGACCTGCAGGTGGACACCTACAGGGCGTCCGGCGCGGGCGGCCAGCACGTCAACAAGACGGACTCCGCCGTGCGCATAACCCACCGCCCCACGGGCATCGTGGTGCAGTGCCAGAACGAGCGCTCGCAGTCCTCCAACCGCGCGACCGCCATGGCGATGCTGCGGGCGAAGCTGCTGGAGCGCTCCGAGCGCGAACGCCAGGAGGAGATCGCGCGCGAGAAGGGCGAGGCGCAGGACGTGAACTTCGGCTCGCAGATCCGCTCCTACGTGATGCACCCGTACACGATGGTCAAGGACGCGCGCACCGGCCACGAGATGGGCGACGTCCAGCGCGTGCTCGACGGCGATCTGGATGGGTTCGTGCGTGCGTATCTGCTTTCCCGCGCGGCCTCCGAAGGCTGAGCGGGCGCGTCGCCGATCGGCGCAGGCGCCGGCGGTTGACCGGCGCGTGCGCTTGCGCCTCAGCGGTTGGCGAGGATCTGCTCGCGCTCGGCCAGGCGGTTGCGCCGGCGCAGCTGCGCGTCGCTCTCGCGGCGAAACTCCTCGTCGCTGCCGGCCAGCAGCGGCGGCACGGGCACGGGGTTGCCCTGGTCGTCGACGGCGACCATCGTCAGATAGGCGCTGTTGCTGTGCCTGCGCCTGCCCGTGCGCGGGTCCTCGGTGTCGACGCGCACCCCCACCTCCATCGAGGTCGTCCACACGGCGTTGACGCTGGCCTGGAAGCTGACGAGTTCGCCCACGTGGATGGGGACGATGAACGTCATGCGGTCCATGCTCGCGGTGACCACCCGCCGGCGGCAGTGTTTGACCGCGGCCAGCCCGGCGGCCTCGTCGCACAGCTTCATCACGGTGCCGCCGTGCACGAAGCCGGCGCCGTTGGCGTCCAGCGGCCCCATCCAGTGGGCGAGCGCGGCGCGCGAGTCGGCGGCGGGGCGTGCGTCCATGTCGGCGGCGGGGCGTGCGTCCATGTCCGTGGATCCTATGCTGAAGCACAGTGAGCTCCACCGTGGACGCCGACGTCGCCGCGCTCGTGCGCGCGGCGCTGGACGAGGACATCGGCGCGGGCGACGTGACCACCGCTGCGACGGTGCCCGAGCAGGCACGCGCGCGCGCGTCGATTGTGCAGAAGGCGCCGGGCGTGATCTACGGCGTGGGCGTCGCCGAGACGGCGTTCGCGCTGCTCGACCCGGACGCGAGCTTCGAGCGGCTGGCGGCGGAGGGGCAGTGGCGGGAGGGCGGACCGGTGCTGGGCATCGAAGGGCGCGCGCGCGCGCTGCTGAGCGCCGAGCGCACGGCGCTGAACTTCCTCGCGCATCTGTCAGGCGTGGCCACGATGGCCGCGCGCGCGGCCGCGCAGGCGCAGGGCACGGGCGCGAAGGTGCTGGACACGCGCAAGACCACGCCCGGCCTGCGCGCGCTGGAGAAGGCGGCGGTGGCCGCGGGCGGCGCGTGCAACCACCGCGCGGGGCTGTACGACGCGATCCTGATCAAGGAGAACCACATCGCGGCCGCGGGAGGCATCGCGCAGGCGGTGGCGCGCGCGCGCGAGCACGCGCCGCAGCTGGCGGGCACGCTGGAGGTGGAGGTGCGCGACGCGCGCGAGATCGACGAGGCGCTGGCGGCGGGCGCGCGGCGCCTGTTGCTGGACAACATGGACGTCTCGCAGCTGCGCGCGGCGGTCGCGCAGGTGGGGGGGAGGGCGCAGCT
>Ga0335075_10011963_pt1 | contig 13121 bp, 10 predicted proteins | sample Lox_Sample_24_FD_206723 | JGI IMG/M metagenome (GOLD analysis project Ga0335075, IMG submission 206723) | Soil microbial communities from Loxahatchee National Wildlife Refuge, Florida, United States - Lox_Sample_2.4 | ecosystem: Environmental > Terrestrial > Soil > Wetlands | place: USA... | reverse complement strand
GCAGCTCCACGGCCGACGGGGTGCCGGGGAAGGTATGCGCCGGGGCGCCGCCCGCCGCGCGGCCGCCGGGGTGTCCCGGGACACCCGTCTGGGCGCTCGCCGTCGCGTCGTGGCCGGGCGCCGATGTCGACGTGACGACCAGCACGACGGCCGCGGCCCCTGCGGCGACGGTCCCGGCCACGCCCGTGAGGCGACGGCGGCGCCGCCGCACCAAGGCCCGGTGCCCGCGGGCGACATCGGCCGCTGCGAGGTCCGGCCCAGCCGGTCCCGGCGTGACATCATGCGGCAGCGCTTGCAGCATGTCGACTATATCTGGCATATGAATACTCCTTCGAAAGCTAGGTCAGGCATCAGGGGATTCTGCGCGCTGCGGGCTGCGCTTCCTGAGGCATCGCCTCTCGCAGCCGGTCAAGCCCACGCGCACTCTGGCTCTTGACGGTTCCCTCGCTGCACCCCATGGCATCCGCGGTCTCCGCGATGCTGAGTCCTTCGACGTACCGCAGCACGACCGCCGTGCGCATGCCGACCGGCAAGGTGGCGAGCAGCGCCACTATCCCCGTCGCGTCGGGCCGCGCATCGGCAACGGCGAATTCGGGCGCCTGCGCCGAGACCTGCTCGCGCCTGCTGAACAGGCTCCGGCGATCGTCAATCGCCGCGTTCACCACGCAGCGCCGTGCGTAGGCCCCGGCAGTATGCTTCCGGACCCGCGGCCAGGCCAGGTACAGCTTGGTCAGCGCCGTCTGCACCACGTCCTCGGCCTTGGCCCAGTCACCGGAGACCAGCAGCGTCGCCACGCGCACGAGCGCAGCACGCTCGATCACTACGAACTCGGTGAACTCGCGATCCCGATCGGAACGCCATCTCACTGGCACCCACCTTTCGTTGTCGGCACTTGCCCCAAACACCCACATGGACACTCCTCATACGGAGCTCAACAACGTCCACGTTGCATGCCGGACAAGAAAATCGACGGCAAAGGACACTCGGCCCGCCAACCCGGCGCTCAGAACCACCAGCTATGAACCGTCGGGGCGGCCGCAGCCGTCCGGGGACAACCGGGCGCACGCCCTGAACCGGCAGCTCGCAGCACTGTCTGTCGCGTTGCGGCTACGAGACGTACGACTCCCAAACGGCATCACTGTCGCTGGTATCGCCGGCCGCGGCTAGGACTCCGCGGCGAAGCAGATACCAGCGGTCGGCTACGCTCAGCGCGCGCCGGGCCTGCTGCTCAACCAGGAGCACTGCGGTGCCGTCCTCGCGCGCAGCGGCGACGAGGGCCTCGAAGAGCCGGTCCACGACGAGTGGCGCCAAGCCGACGGACAGCTCGTCGACCAGCAGCATTTTCGGCTTCATGGCGAGGGCGCGGCCTAGGGTCAGCATCTGCTGCTCGCCGCCCGATAGCAGCCCAGCCCGGCGGCCGAGCAGCGGCTTCAGCTCCGGGAACAGGTCGAAGACGCGGGCGGTGTGACCACTGATCCTCAGGTTGTCCGCCACCGACAAACCCATGAACACCGACCGCTCCTCGGCCACGAAACCGAGACCGCGTCGCACCCGCTGGTGTAGCGGACCCTTGAATGGCTGGCCCATGTAGTACACCTCGCCGGCCATCTTTGGCAGCTCCCCGGCCAGCGTGAGCAGCGTCGTGGTTTTCCCGGCGCCGTTCGGGCCGAGCAGCGCGACCACCTCGCCGGCGTACAGCTCGAGGTTCACGTCCCGCACCGCGGCCAGGTCGCCATACCCGGCGACGAGATTCGTCACGCGCAGCACACATGGCCGGGGAGCGGGCGTCTGCTCACCCACGGCCGCGCGATCCTGGCCGTCAGGCACGCTAGCTGCCTGGTCGGCGCTACCCGTCAATGCCGGTGACACCTCGCTCACGCCCTGATGCATCGTCGCCCGCGGGTACCCGCGGACGGCCGGCTTCCAAGCCCACGAGGCATTAATCTAACGGTGTCTGGTTCGATGGGTCAAGCATTGAAGGGCTGCGCGGCCGGCTCGCATACGGCCGGGCTGGCCAGCGAAGGTCCTATCACTGTCGCGTGGCGCCGGCCCCGGCCGCGGCGGCGCCGGCCTGCCGCCCGAAGATGATCGCGTTGCTGATGGAGTTCCCGCCGCCGACGTACCGCGGGCCCATCACGCCACCTGCGGCCTCGCCAGCTGCGAACAATCCCGGGATCACCGCGCCGGCCTCGTCGTAGACGTGTCCGTCGCCGTCAATCCGCAGGCCGGGGAAGGTGTTCCCGAACGTGGATGCCCGGACTTCGACAGCGTAGAACGGGCTCGAGCCCACCTCGCGGAGCTCGCCCGCCTTCAGGAAGCGGCGGTCACGCCCGTTCCGGGCGTCCTCGTTGTACTCGGTGATCGTGTTCCGGAGCGCGGCGGGCTCGATGCTGGCCCGCGCGGCCAGTTCCGCGAGGGTCGCGGCGCGCAGCACCCGGCCGGCTTCGTACTGGCGCTGGATCGTCTCCGAGCCCCACGTGTACTCGCCCACGCCAAGCTGGTCGCGCCGGGCGTTCGCGTCCACCGAACTGGCGCGCGCCGCTTCGTCCAGTATCGCGAAGCACCTGGACTCGCGCTGCGCCGCGATGAGGTCACCGGCCACCGCGTACGGGGCGTTCTCGGCCATGAACCGCTGGCCGTCCAGGTTGACGAACACGATCCATGACGGGCAGAAGTCCGCGGGCTCGTCGCTGAAGCCGGCCGTCCAGTTCAGCATCCCGAAGCCCTGGCCGGCCACAGCAGCGGCCAGGGCCCGGGTCATGGTGATGGCGTCGCCGCGGGAGGTGGGGCTGCCGAAGTAGTTTGTCCACCGGGGCCCGTGGGCCAGTGCGGCCGGGAAGTACTCGCGCAGCAGGCCGGGGTTGGCGCCGAAGCCGCCGGTCGCGATCACGACGGCGCCAGCCCGCACCACGGACCCGCCGACGCGGACGCCGCGCACCGCGCCGTCCTCGGCGGCGAGTTCGAGGACGCGCGCCCCGAGCCTGATCTCGGCGCTCAGCTGGCGGGCGCGGCTGGCCAGCGCCGCCACCAGGGCCGCGCCCCCGCCGGCGCACTGGTGGCCGCGCCGGGCGTCATCGACCCCGGACCGGTACAGGCCCGCAACCGGGTAGTCCACCCCCAGCTCGATCAGCCACTCCAGGGTGGGGCCCGACTCCTCACACAAGCGCATGGCCAGCGCGGGCTCGACGAACCACTGGTTCAGCGCCATGTAGTAGGTGAACATGGCCTCGACGGAGTCGGATATACCCGCGCTGCGCTGCACGCTCGTCTCCGCCGCGTAGAAGACGCCGGCGGACATCCCGGTGGAGCCACCCAGGTCGTCGGCGGCCTCCAGCAGAAGCACGGCAGCGCCGCGGGCTCTGGCCTCGATGGCCGCGGCCAGCCCTGCCCCGCCGCCGCCCAGCACGATGACGTCGTAGTCCACCTGTCCTCCCATAGCTCCCCGGCGCCGTTAACCTATCGCCGTTTTGTATCGAAGGGCCCTGGATGCCCGGATCACTGGTCTGGCCCGTGTAACACCTGGGTTTCCCGCTGCTACGGAATCGTTACTTGACCGGAGTAACCAATCAATATTAGGTTCTCCCCACAAACCCAACAACGATTGGGGTCAACGATGGTCGTCCGGAAACGGCTGCAGTGCTGCCTGGCGCTTGGCAGCCTCGTGATGATGGGAATCGCAGGCTGCTCCTCGAGCGGAGGCTCGTCGGGCGGCAACAGTACCGTCGCCAGTGCCAGTAAGTCGCCCATCAACGTCGAGATCATCGCGGTCCTCTCGAATCCCGCCTTCTCCGATCCCGAGGCAGCGGTCGCGGCCAAGGCCTACGTGAAGGAGGCCAACGCGGCCGGCGGCATCAACGGGCATCCGATCAACCTCGATGTGTGTGACAGCAACCTCAACCCGAACCAGGAGACCGCCTGCTTCCAGCAGGCGGTGACCGACCACGACGTGGCCGTGGTCGGCTCGTTCCTGCTGTTCGGGACGGGGATGAAGCTGCTGCAGGCAGCGGGCATCCCGTTCATCGGCGGCAACGGGACCACACTGGCCGAGTTCACCAACCCGATCGCCTTCCCGGCCGACTCTGGCGAGATCGGCTGGTACTACGGCGAGGCCGCGCTGATGAAGCATGCGGGCGTTACCAAGCCCGCGATCATGATCTGCAACACCGCCGCCTGTGACCTGGGTGCGGAGTACGCGCAGGACGAGTGGACCAGGTCCGGCGGCCGCGGAACAATCAAGAAGATCCTCGCGCCGATGGCTGAGGCGCAGTACACGGCGCAGGCGGCCTCCGCCGTGTCCGGCGGCACCAACGGGGTGTTGCTGGACGCGCCTACCCAGTCGATCCCGAAGATGGTGACCGACCTGCGCCAGGCCAGCTTCAAGGGGCAGATTGGCCTCATCGACTCGTTCGTGGACACCTCGACGGTGTCGGCCATGGGCTCGTACGCCAACGGGCTGCTGGTCTCCGGCCTGCTCGACCCGGTCACCCAGACGAGCAACCCGGGCGTCGAGGCGTTCGTGAAGGCAATGAACAGCGAGGACCCGTCGGCGCCCAAGGACGGCCTGGCCGAGCACTCCTGGAACGGCTTCGACCTGTTCGGCCAGGTGGCCAAGACGATCAAGGGCAACATCACCGCGGCCAGCCTGCTGAAGGCCCTGCAGAACGTGACGAAACCGATCACCCTCGGCCTGTCCGGACCGTGGGTGTCGCCGAGCGCGAGCAACGCCCCGATGAAGCAGTACCCGCGGCTGACCAAGGACACGATCAGCTACGTGCCCGAGAAGATCGAAGGCGGCCAGCTGGTGGCCACCGGAGCGCGGGTGTACCTGACGCCTTGATCCTCGGAGCGGTCTGCGGATAAGTCGGTCTGTCAGACCCCGGTAAGACGGGAACCAGTATGGAAGTCGTCCGCTATGCAGTGCTCGGCCTTGGGATCGGCGCTCTCTATGCCCTGATAGCGGTGGGACTGGTGACCGTCTACCGGGGTTCCGGCATCGTCAACTTCGCTCAGGGCGCGTTCGTGATGTTCGCCGGCTACCTCGACTACGAGCTGACGACCGCGGCCGGGCTGAATTTCTGGCCGGCCATGATCATCACCGTGGCCGCCACCGCGCTCCTGGGCGCGGTGGTGCAGCTGGTGGTGCTGCGGCCGATGCGCAACTCCTCGCCGCTCACCCGGGTGGTGGCAACGCTGGGCGTGCTGGTCACGCTGCAGTCGGCGGCCGCGCTGCACTACGGCTACCAGTCGATCGCGGTCGCGTCCTACCTGCCGACCCGCAGCGTCGACATACTTCCCGGTGTCCCGGTCGGTCTCAACGACGTCATCATCTTCGTGATCGGCCTGGTCGCTACCGCCGCGCTGTGGGCGGTATACCGGTTTTCCCCGTTCGGTCGGCTGACCGCCGCCGTGGCCGAGAACCAGCGGGCCACCGCGTCCCTGGGCCGATCGCCGGACATGATCGCGGTGACCAACTGGATGATCGGCGCTGGGCTCGCGGGCCTGGCCGGCGTCCTGATCGCGCCGATCACGTTCCTGGACCCGAACGACCTGGCTCTGCTTGTCGTGCCGGCCATGGCCGCGGCGCTGGTCGGCGGCTTCGCGTCGTTCCCGCTGGCGTTCGCCGGCGCGCTCCTGATCGGCATCGGCGAGTCGCTGACGACCCAGTACGTAAGCAATCCGGGCTGGTCGGACAGTGCCGCGTTCCTGCTCATCATCGCGGTCGTGCTGATCCGGGGCCGCGGATTGCCGCTGCGCAGCTTCGTCCTCGACCGGCTCGCCGCCGTCGGCAGCGGCCGGGTGCGGGTGATCCCGCTGCTGGTCAGCTACGTGGCGCTGATGGTGCTGCTCGGGTTCGTGCTGCCGGTGCAGTGGATCCTGCCCACCGCGGTCACGCTGGTCGCGATGCTCTTCTGCCTGTCGGTCCTGGTCATAGTCGGCTACAGCGGACAGCTGTCGCTGGCCCAGTACGTGATCGGAGGTCTCGCCGCCCTGGTCACAGCCCAGCTGGCCGGGGGCACGGTGCACTGGCCGTTCATCCTGGCCGCGCTGGTCGGTGTGGCGGTTTCCGTCGCCAGCGGGGCTGTCATGGGCATCCCGGCGCTGCGCACCCGGGGCATCACGCTGGCCATCGTGACGCTGGGCCTGGCCGTGGTGCTGTTCAGCCTGGTGCTGAACAACACTTCGTACGACGGCGGGGTGGCCGGGATCTCGATCGATCCGCCTACCCTGTTTGGCTGGAACATCAACCCGCTCCTCTATCAGGGCCGGTACGCGATGGTGTGCGTGACCGCGCTGTTCCTGGCCGGCCTGGCCATAGCCAACGTGCGGCGCGGCGCCACCGGGCGCAAGCTGCTCGCGGTGCGCTCCAACGAACGGGCGGCGACCGCGCTCGGCATCAGCGTGTACTGGGTCAAGCTGTACGCGTTCATGCTCGCGGCCGGCGTGGCCGGGGTGGCCGGGGTGCTGCTGGCCTTCATGCAGTCCGCGGTGCTGCCGGCCCAGTTCGACCAGCTGACCTCGATCAACTATGTGACGGTCACCGTCGTCGGCGGTACCGGCCTGATCGGCGGTGCCGGGCTCGGGGCGCTGCTCATCCCGAACGGCCTGCTGGCCCAGATCTTCGTGAATTTCCCGACGCTGAACTCCTGGCTGCCGCTGATCGGCGGCCTGTCGGTCATCTTCGTGTTGCGCACGAACCAGGACGGCCTGTTCGCCATGAACCGCGACATGATCGTGACGGCCTATCGGCGGCTGGCCCGCCTCGGGTCGGGCCGCCGCGCTGCCCGGGCACCGGCCGTCCCCGGCCCCACTGTCTCCGCCCCGCCAAGCCCTGCCCGGGCGAGCACTCCAGGCGCCGAGGTCACAGCCCATCGCTCGGCCCCGCCGTCGAGGACCGTCAGGGTGACTCCGGCCACGCTGCGGGTCGACGGGCTGCGCGTCACGTTCGGCGGCGTGACCGCCGTGGCCGACGCCAGAGTGGCCGTTGCCCCGGGCGAGGTGGTCGGCCTGATCGGCCCGAACGGGGCCGGCAAGACGACGCTGATCGACGCCATCACCGGGTTCGTCCGCCCCTCCGGCGGGGACATCCTGCTCAACGACGTCAGCATCCGCGGCTGGAGCGCACGGCGGCGCGCCGTCGGCGGGCTCGCCCGGTCCTTCCAGTCGGTCGAGCTGTTCGCCGGCCTGACCGTCCGGGAGAACCTCGCCGTCGCCTGTGAGTCCGGCGCCGGCCGGCTGCGATTCCTGTCCGATCTGGCCCGGCCGGGCCGGGTCCGGCTCAGCCCGGCGGCGCTGCAGGCCGTCGAGGACTTCGGCCTGGCCGGCGACCTGGACCGCCTGGCCGAGTCGCTGCCCTTCGGCCGGCGCCGGCTGGTCGCGATCGCGCGGGCGGTCGCCGCCCAGCCGTCGGTCCTGTTGCTGGACGAGCCCGCGGCCGGCCTGGACGGCGTGGAGACGGCCGAGCTGAGCGTGCTGGTCCGGTCGCTGGCGCACGACTGGGGCATCGCGGTGCTCCTGGTCGAGCACAACCTGGACATGGTCCTGCAGCTGTGCGACCGGGTCACGGTGATGGTCACCGGCTCGGTGCTGTACACCGGAACACCGGCCGACGTGCGCAACCACCCAGACGTGCTGGCCGCCTACATCGGCTCGCACGCCGACCACCTCGGCGACGCGCCGTCGGCCGAGTCGGTGCCGCAGCCCGCCTCGGCACCGCAGGCCATGGACTAGCCGGTACCGTTGCCTTCTGATGAGCAAATGTGAGTCTGCTCGTTCATTAGGCAGCCTCGCCTTGCGGTGAGGCGGTCCCCGTCTTGCCCGGCTGCCTGCCGGTGCGGGGTTGACGCTTCATGGCCTCCTGCGTCGCCTGCTCGCGCAGGTCCGGTCTCACGGGTGGCTCCACGTCCTGCCACCGGGCCACTCCCGGCGGGACTCTGTTCACCCGCCAGCGTGAGCTGACGGGCCTGGCCAAGTCGGGCGAGGTTGACTGCGGCGTTGAGGTCACGGTCGATCCTCAGGCCGCAGTGGCCGCACGTGTAGGTCCGGTCGGCCAGGGTGAGGCTTGGCTTTCGCCTGCCGCAGGCCGAGCACAGCTTGCTCGACGGGAAATACCGGCCGGCCTCCACCAGGGTGGAGCCGTACCACGTGCACTTGTAGCGGAGCATGTGCCGCACCTGGGCGAGGGAGGCGTCGGCGAGGGCGCGGTTCAGGCCGCGCTTGCGGGCGCCGCCGGCTGACCGCATCCCGGAGGCGTTCAGCGTCTCCACCGATGACCTGGTGCTGCTGCGCCAGGGACGTCGTCGCCTTGTGCAATACGTCGCGGCGCACGGCGGCGGCGCGGGCGTGGACGCGGCCGATCCGCCGGCTTGTCCTGGCCCAGCGCTTCGACGGCAGCCTGCGGGTCCTGGTTTCCGGGTCCCAGGCGCCCTGCTGGCGGGCGGCCCTGCGCTGCAGCGCCCGCAGCCGGGCCTGGGCGGCGGCCAGGGACTTCGGGGCCGGGATCCGCCCGATCTCCCGGCCGTCCAGGGCGGCGATTACCAGCAGGGAACCGGCTTTCACCCCGACATCGACGCCCACCGCCGGCACGCCCGCGCCGACGTGCCCGGGGACGCTCACACAGCGCCGGACGATGACCTGGAACGAGCAGAACCACCGCCCGGACGACTCTTCGGCGAGGGTAGCGGACAAGATCCGCGCGGTCCCGGCCTCGGCCCGGCGGGCAAGCTTCCGCGTGGATTCATGCGTCCCGATCGTGCCCACCCTCGGCAGGGTGAGGTGATGCCGGTCAGCTTCCACCCGGATCGTCCCGGTCGTGAACCGCACCGACCGGCGCGACCTGGCGGACTTGAACACCGGGAACCCGGCGGCGGCCCCGGCCCGCTCCCCCGTGCGAGATTTCCTCCACGCCTCGAACCCCCGGGCCAGGGCGTCCAGACCCGTGTTGTACGCCTCCTTTGAGTTCTCAGCCCACCACGGGGCGACCTCGTCCTTGCGGCGGTTCCACTCCTTGCGCAGCCCCGCCAGCGACCAGTTCAGCGCCGGCGTCAGGTCAGCCTCGGCGATGCCGTAGGAACGCTCGGCCGCGCGCTGGCCCATCACCGCTTTCACCAGGCCGAGCATCGTGTTGTATGCCTTGCGCGCGGCGCCGGCGTGGGACCGGAAGGCCCGTTCCCGGGCCGGTGAGGGATCCAGCGCGAACCGGTACGCCTGCGCGGTCCAGCCTTCTGGAACCTCGAACCTAGCCACCGGCTTGCGCCGTCTCGTGCCCGGCAGCGGTCACCGCGCGCATGGCCCGGTTCCGCGCTCCGCGGCGCCCGTGCAACCGGGCGCACAGGGACGTGAGGACCTCGATCATGTCGCGCACCAGGTCATCGGTGGTCTCCCCGGGATCGGCTACGACGATCTTCCGGCCGTGCGCCGCCAGCGCGGCCTCAAGGTACTCGAACCCGAACCGGGCCAGCCGGTCCCGGTGCTCCACCACGACCACGCCCGCACAAGGGTCCGGCAGGACCCGCCGCAGCTTCGGCCGCTTCCCGCTCAACCCGGACCCGACCTCGGTCACCACCTCGCTAACTGCGTGCCCGTTCCCGGTGGCCCACTGCGTGAGCCGGGCCACCTGACGGTCCAGGTCATGACGCTGGTCATGGCAAGACACCCGCGCGTACACCACCACCCGGCCGCACGCAGGAGCCGGCGCCGTCTCTACCCAGATCGTGCCCGACTCCAGGCGCCGGGCAGGCGCCGGCATCCGGTCCTCCCGGAACCACCGGTACGCAGTCTGCGGATGAACGCCGTTCGCACGCGCCCACTCAGCCAGCTTCACACACTTATTGAAACATAAGTTCGATCACGTTTGTTAGCGAAACACCGAGCAGTTCAGAACCCCCGAGAACGGGCTAGGGAGCGGCCGCCTCGATCACGTCGGTGCCGCCGACCAGGCGCGCACCGCCGTCGACGACCACGATGTGCCCGGTCAGCCAGGACGAGTGCGGCCCAGCCAGGAACTCGACCACGTCCGCGACGTCGGCCGGAGCGCCGAACCGGGCGAGCGGCCACCGCCCGGCCAGCTCGTCCCCCTGCGCGACCAGGACCGCGGCCATGCCGGTGTCCACCACCCCAGGCGCGACCGCGTTGACCCGGACGGCCGGTGCCAGTTCAACGGCCAGCTGCTGGGTCAGGTAGTTCAGCGCGGCCTTGCTGGCGCCCTACACCCCGGACGGACCGCCGGGTGCGAGCGCGAGGTTCGAGGACACGCCCCAGCCCAGCCGCCATCCCCGCTTCTCTGGCGCCCCAGGCCCGCCTCGACCTCCAGCCTGGCCCACATCAGCGGCGCCCAGAGGTTGACCTCGAGGATCTTGTCCCAGCGGGCCCGGTCCACGTCCAGCGTGGCGCCGAAGTGCGGGTTCACGCCGACGTTGTTGACCAGGACGTCGACCCGGCCCCACCGGGCCAGGGCCGTGGCCAGGCAGCTTCGTGCCGCCGCCTCGTCGGCGACGTGCGCGACCACGCCGACGACGTCGCCGGGCAGCGACCGCGCGGCCTCCGCTACAGCTTCTGCCTTTCGCGAGGTGAGCATGACATGGGCACCACGTTCGGCGAACCGGCTCGCGACGCCGTAGCCGATGCCGCGGGATCCGCCCGTCACCACCACGACCCGGCCGTTCCAGCTGGCCGGACTGGTCTCGGTCATGCCAGCTGACGGCGGCCGCGCTGGCGGACGCCCGCCTGCCGCGCCGCGACCTGCTCCGGCCGGTATACCTGGTCGCGCCACTCGCGGGCGAGGTGCCACTCACGCTGCTGACCGGTCCGGGTCTGGTCGGCGGCGTTGTCGTCGTAGAGGGTCAGCAGCGCGGCAACGGCCTGGCGGTCATTCGAGCAGACGTCCCGTGCGAGCCGTGTCGCCGCCGCCAGCAGGCCGTCGTGCGGCACCACCGCATTGACCAGGCCCCACTCCAGGGCCTGGCCGGCCGGGACGTAGTTTCCGGTCAGGCTCATCTGCTTGGCCCGGCGCAGCCCCACCGCCTGCGGCAGCAGCACCGACAGGCCCCAGCCGGGCAGCACCCCGATGCGGGCGTGGGTGTCGGCGAAGGCCGCGCGCTCGGAGGCCAGCGTGAAGTCGCAGTGCAGCACGAGCTCGAGCCCTCCGGTGACGGCCGGGCCGTTCACCGCCCCGATAACCGGCGTGGACAGCCGCGGCCACGGGCGGCCGGTCTCGTCGATGCGCAGGTTGTCCCCGGACGACGACAGCTCGGTGAGGTCCAGGCCGGCGCAGAACGCCGGGTCCCGGCCGGTCAGCACGATCGCACCGACGCAAGGGTCGGCGTCCAGGCGGCCCATGGTCTCGGCGATGGCGACCATGAGCGCCGAGGTGAGCGCGTTGCGCCGCTGGGGCCGGTCCAGCGTCACGACCGCGACCTCGTCCTGCACGTCCACGGCCAGCTCCGTCATCGCCCTCTCCCTCTTCAAGCTCACGGCTTTAGTAGCTCACGAGCCGGCGCACCGCGGCCTCGACCTGCTGGCCGGTTGGCACCCACGCCTGTTCCAGCGGCGGGGCGTACGGCGCCGGGGTGGGCGGCGCGCCTACTCGCACCACCGGAGCGTCGATGCTCCAGAATCCCACGTCCACGGCGCGTGCGGCGATCTCGGCGCCGACACCGAAGTCGACCACCGCCTCCTGGGCGATGACCATCCGGTTGGTCTTGGCGAAGGACGCCAGTACTGTTTCCCAGTCCAGCGGGGCGATCGTGCGCAGGTCGATGACCTCTGCGTCGATGCCGTCCTGGGCCAGGCGCTCAGCGGCGGCCAGGCTCTCGGCGGCCATACGCGACCAGGACACGATGGTCACATCCGCGCCGGGCCGGCGCACCGCCGCCTTCCCGATCGGGACAAGATGATCCTCGGCGAAGCCGGGCCCGGTCTTCTCGTACAGGAGCCGGTGCTCGATCACGACAACCGGGCCGTCGTAGGCGATGGCCGAACGCAGCAGGCCGTACGCGTCAGCCGGAGTTGCGGGCATGACCACGGCCAGCCCGGGCACGTGCGCGAGCATCGCCTCCAGGCTTTGCGAGTGCTGGGCCCCGGACGAGCGGCCCGCGCCGAACTGGGTCCGGACGGTGAGCGGCACGCTGACCCGTCCCCCCGTCATGTAGCGGAGCTTCGCGGCCTGGTTGATCAGCTGGTCGAAGCACACCGCCATGAAGTCGGAATACATGATCTCGACTACCGGGCGCATCCCGGCCATGGCCGCCCCGACCCCCATCCCCACAATCGCGCTCTCCGCGATCGGGGTGTCGCGGACCCGCCCGGGGAAGTCCTCGAACAGCCCTCGGGTCAGGCCGAACACGTTCCCGCCCGCCCCGACGTCGATGCCGGCGATGAACACCCGCGGGTCGGCGGCCAGCTCGTGCCGCAGCGCGGCGCGCACCGCGCGGCTCATCCTGATCGGCTCAGCACCGCCCGGCAGGGGGGTCTCGCCGGCGGCCGGCCCGGGCGGCGGTGCCAGGTAGTCGGCGAGGCTGCCGGGCACCGGCTCGGGCTGGGCCAGGGCCCAGGCGACGGCGTCGTCGACCTCGGCGCGCACCGCCGCGTCGATCTCCGCTACATCCGGAACGGAACGGGACAGCAGCTCGCCCCGGGCCCGGTCAATGGGGTCACGGGCCAGCCAGTCGCGGTCGGTTTCCGGATCGCGGTAGCGCTGCCGGTCGCCCTCGTAGTGACCGCGCACCCGGAACGTGACCGCCTCGACCAGCACCGGCGGCCCGCCTGCCCTGAGCCGCCCGACGATGTCCCCCATCGCCAGCGCCACTTCGATGACGTCGTTCCCGTCGAGCCGGGCGAAGTCCAGTCCGTAGGCCCGGGCCCGGTGCTCGAAGGCCGTCCCGCCGCCTCGCGGGGTGGGCGTGAACTCCGAGAACTGGTTGTTCTCGCACAGCAGCACGACCGGTACCCGCCACGAGCCCGCCAGGGTCGCGCCCTCGTGGAACGCACCGGTGCTGACCGCGCCGTCGCCGAAGAACGCCACGGCGACCCGCCCGTCGGCCCGCAGCGCGGCCGCGGTCGCGGCGCCCACGGCGATCGGCACCCCGGCGCCGACGATGCCGTTGGCGCCGAAGATCCCGAGCGAC
>Ga0335075_10011962_pt1 | contig 13122 bp, 11 predicted proteins | sample Lox_Sample_24_FD_206723 | JGI IMG/M metagenome (GOLD analysis project Ga0335075, IMG submission 206723) | Soil microbial communities from Loxahatchee National Wildlife Refuge, Florida, United States - Lox_Sample_2.4 | ecosystem: Environmental > Terrestrial > Soil > Wetlands | place: USA... | reverse complement strand
AGAGAGTTTCATATCGCATCTTCTATTGGAGGGTGTGATGCCCATTCGCTGGTTGCCACTTGCGTTGGCACTCGTAGTCGGTGGGTGCAACAGCTTCCAGGATATTCAGAACGGCGAGCCAGCTCTTCCTGGCCCCGTTATGCTCACTCCTGACGCTCAGTCGCTCGTCCAGGCAGCCAACGCGCCGCTGCCACCCGGCGCAATGCCGCCGATACCACGGACATGCGCGGCAGTTATCAAATTCGAGGACAGTTATCCGGTCACACCGGGTGTCCAAGCGCAAGATAACGCAAAGGATCAGGTTCCGGCGGTTGTTAATATCAACAACTATACGACGCTGCGGAACAACTGCATATCTGACTACATTCAGGTGATCGACAACCAGTACCGCGAATACAGGATCGAACTCGTGCATCTTACCGGTGGAGGAACCGCGATAGCCGATACGTTGACTGGGGTTTTGAGTGCGGCAGCGTCCGGAGTTGGCGGTTCGACGGCCCGGATCCTGTCGGGAATCACGGCTGCGATCGCCGCGGGGAAGCAGGCCATCAATACTGACGTGCTCTACAACAACTCGGTTCTTGCGGTGATTGCTCAGATGGACGCCGATCGCAATGAGCAATATTCAATCATCCTGCAGCAAGAAAATGGCACCAGTTCTAGCGGCGACGCCGGACAGAGTGGCACCGGGACGCAGACATCCTCGACGGCGCCGAAGTACACGATCGTCAGCGGCACGATCACAAAAAAGATTACCGTCCAGTATCCTGCAAGCGGCGGTACGCCGGCCCGACAAGTGAAAATCGACGGAACCGAAACGTTTGTTAAGCCGGCTGCCCCGGCGAAGCCGGACTCGAACAAACCGACGCCGCTGCCCGCCTATACGATGCACAAGGCCGCTGTTGATTTGGCCACATACTACGCGGACGGGACTTTTTCCCACGCGCTGGTTTCGCTGCAGCAGCAAAGCGGGACCAAAGCGACCAACTGTAAAACCCAGGTCAACAGTATCAAAACCACCGGTTCCAAGACCGGGGCGAGCACGACAGCCGATCCCACGATCGACGCGTCCCCTTCGGGCGTCGCACCGGCGAGCAGTAGTAACACTTCGACCCCCAGCGGCTGCTAATCGGTAATCGCTCTGCGGCTGGATTCTCCAATTTTCCAGCAAACCGCGGTAGCGAAGCAGATTGCAACCCGGTGGTTCACCTCACGCTGTGGAGGAGGGCTGATTTCATCGGGGTGGCGTGCAATGCTTCGCGGGCGCCTTAGATATTGAGAGCCCGATGCCGCTCGCCGATTTCATCCATCTCCGCGTCCACACCGCCTATTCGCTGTCGGCGGGGGCGATCAAGATCAAGGAGCTGGTCGGCCTCTGCAGAAAGAACAGCATGCCGGCGGTGGCGATCACCGATAGCGGCAACCTGTTCGGGGCGTTGGAATTTGCCACCGCCTGCGCCGGCGAAGGGATTCAGCCGATCATCGGTTGCGAGATCGCGCTGGTCGCGCAGGAGGTTGCCGACGGCACGCGGCCACAGCGAGAGCCCGAGCGCGTCATCGTGCTGGTGCAAAGCGACACCGGGTATCGCAATCTCCTGGGCCTCGTCAGCCGCTCGTTTCTCGACAGCGAAGCCGGCGCCGATCCGGCGATCGCGCTCGCTGATCTGGCAGCCCACAGCGAGGGATTGTTGTGTCTTACCGGCGGCGCCAAGGGGCCGCTCGGCCGGCTGATCGCCGACGGTCAGGATGTCGCCGCCGAAATCCTGCTCGATGCGCTAAAGGACGCGTTTCCGGGCCGGCTCTATATCGAGCTGACGCGCCACGGTCTGCCCGAGGAGGCCCGCACCGAAAACGGCTTTGTCGATCTCGCCTACAAGCATGACCTGCCGCTGGTCGCGACCAATGACGCCTATTTCCCCGGCGCCGAATATTACGAGGCACATGATGCGCTGTTGTGTATCGCGCAGGGCAAGGTCGTCGATGACAACGACCGCGCCCGGCTGACGCCGGATCATTATTTCCGGCCGGCGGCGGAAATGCGGACGCTGTTCGCCGATCTGCCGGAGGCGTGCGACAACACGCTGGTCATCGCGCAGCGCTGCGCGTTCATGCCGCGGATGCAGGCGCCGATCCTGCCGGCGTTTCAGGCCGAGGGCGCGGCTGACGAGCCTGAGGCTTTGCGTCAGGCGGCGCTCGCGGGACTCGCCGCGCGGACGGCATCGCTTGGCCTCGACGAGGAGGCCGAACGGCCTTATCGCGAGCGGCTCGAATTCGAGCTCGGCACGATCATCCAGATGGGGTTTGCCGGGTATTTCCTGATCGTCGCCGACTTTATCCAATGGGCGAAGCGCCAGGGCATCCCGGTTGGGCCGGGGCGCGGTTCGGGTGCCGGTTCGGTGGTCGCCTGGGCGCTCACCATCACCGATCTCGACCCGTTGCGCTTCAGTCTGCTGTTCGAGCGTTTCCTGAACCCCGAACGCGTGTCGATGCCCGATTTCGACATCGACTTCTGCCAGGACCGGCGCGACGAGGTGATCCGCTACGTCCAGGGGAAATACGGCCGCGATCGCGTCGCGCAAATCATCACCTTTGGTAAGTTGCAGGCGCGCGCGGTGCTGCGCGATGTCGGCCGTGTGCTGGGCATGCCGTATGGGCAGGTCGACAAGCTCTGCAAGCTTGTGCCGAACAACCCGGCCAATCCGATCACGCTCGACAAGGCGATCGCCGCCGAACCCGTGCTCCAGCAACAGCGCGACAGCGACGAGCAGGTGGCCCGGCTGATGCGCATCGCGCTAAAGCTCGAAGGGCTTTACCGCCACGCCTCGACCCATGCGGCGGGGGTGGTGATCGGCGACCGGCCGCTCGCCGAGCTGGTGCCGCTCTACCGCGACCCGCGCTCCGACATGCCGGCGACGCAGTTCAATATGAAATGGGTCGAGCCGGCGGGCCTCGTGAAATTCGACTTCCTGGGCCTCAAGACGTTGACCGTGCTGGCGCGGGCGCTCGATCTGCTGGAAAAGCGCGGTGTCCATCTCGACCTCGCCAATCTGCCGCTCGACGATCGGCCGACCTTCGACCTCCTGACCCGCGCCGATACGGGAGGGGTGTTCCAGGTCGAAGGCGCGGGCGTCCGCGACATGCTAAAAAAGCTCAAGCCCGACCGCTTCGAGGACATCATCGCGGTTGTCTCGCTCTATCGGCCGGGGCCGATGGAGAACATCCCGCGCTATATCGCGGTCAAGCACGGTCTCGAACAGCCCGATTACCTGCATCCGCAGCTCGAGGGGATCCTCAAGGAAACCCACGGCATCATGATCTACCAAGAGCAGGTCATGCAGATCGCGCAGGTGCTGGCGGGCTATTCGCTCGGCGGCGCCGATCTCTTGCGCCGCGCGATGGGAAAAAAGATCAAGGCCGAGATGGATGCCCAGCAGGCGCTTTTTGTCAAAGGCGCGCTGGAACGCGGTGTCGACAAGAAACGCGCCGAACTGATCTTCGACCAGATGGCGAAATTCGCCGGCTACGGTTTCAACAAGTCACACGCCGCAGCCTATGCGCTCGTCGCCTATCAGACCGCGTACCTGAAAGCGAATTACCCTGTCGAGTTTCTCGCCGCGTCGATGACGCTCGACATGGGCAATACCGATAAGCTCAACCAGTTCCGCGCCGAGCTGGGCGCGCTCGGCATCGCGCTGCTGCAGCCCGACATCAACCGCTCGGAGGTCGATTTCGCCGTCGAGCCCGACCCGAAGACGGGCAAGCCGGCGATCCGTTACGCCCTCGCCGCGGTCAAGGGCGTCGGCGCGCAGGCGATGCACGACCTTGTCGCCGTGCGCAACGCCAACGGCCGCTTCAAGGATTTGTTCGATTTCGCCCAGCGGCTCGACGCGAAAAGCTTTAACCGCCGTCAGTTTGAGAGCCTGGCAAAGGGCGGCGCGTTTGTTTCGCTCAACCCTAACCGCGCGCAGACGCTGGCCGCCGCCGAACTGCTGCTGCGCCAGGCGAGCCTCGCGGCCGAGGAGCGCACCAGCAAGCAGGAAAGCCTGTTTGGCGGTTTCGACAGCAGCTTTGTCGAGCGGCCCAAGCTGCCGGTGGTCGAGGACTGGCCGCCGGTCGAAAAGCTGCAGCACGAATTCGACGCGATCGGCTTTTACCTGTCGAGCCATCCGCTCGATCCCTACGGCAAAAGCCTGGAGCGGGCGGGGGTCCTGTCATTTGCCGATCTGCCTTCGGCGATGGCGGCGAATTCCTCGACCCGCTTCCGGCTCGCCGGCATCGTCGTCGGCAAGAAAGAGCGCACCTCGGCGCGCGGCAACCGGTTTGCGTTCGTGCAGCTCTCCGACACCACCGGCGTCTTTGAGATCACCGTGTTTTCCGATGTGCTGGCGACATCGCGCGAGCTGCTCGACGGCGGGCAGCCGCTGATTGTCACCATCGATGTGCGCAGCGAAGAGCAGAGCCTGCGTCTCACCGCGCAAAAGATCGAGCCGCTGGACAAGGTCGTGGCGCATGCCGCGGCCGGGATGAAGGTCTTTGTCGGTGCCGAGGACGCCCTGGCGCGGCTCAAGGGGCTCTTTCAGCGCGAGGCGGTCGGCGGGCGCGGCCGTGTGACCGTGGTGCTCGACCTGCCATCGAGCGAAGTGGAGATCGCTTTGCCCGGCGGCTTCCGCGTCGACCCGCGCATCCGCGCCGCGGTGAAATCGCTCCCCGGCATCATCGACGTGCACGATATTTGACGCAAGTAACGCGTTAGGCATTCCGAGGTACGGGGTGTCGGAACGCGTATATAATGGGGAGAGCTTCAAGGGTTGACGCGGATGCCTGACGGGCCTCGCTACAGTGACGATTTTTATGCTTGGACGCAGTTTCAGGCGGAGGTGCTGCGGACGATGCGCCGCGCCGATAACCGGCTCGACCGGGAACGGGTCGCCGAGGAGATCGAGGATTTGGGCAAGAGCGAGCGCGACGCGGTGCGCAGCCAGATCGTGCGTATTGTCGAACATCTGCTCAAGCTCGAGTATTCGCCCGCCGCCGATCCCCGGTTCGATTGGATGGCTTCGATCGTTGAGGCGCGCCGGGCGCTCGCGGACAAGCTGACCACGACGTTGCGGCGCGATGCCGAGGCCATCCTTCCCGAGCTGTTTGAGGACGCCCGGGAGCTGGCGCAGATCGGCTTGCGCAAATTCGGCGAAACCGCTGCCGCGGCTCGGTTGCCGTCGGCCTGCCCATACACGCTCGACCGGATCGGCGAGCGTGGCTGGTACCCACAATCGACAGGTCTGGATTGACGTTTATGGCTACGGGTAGGGGTTAATCGCAGCGTCTCAGGACACGAAGACGTCGGTCCACGCTTGCCAAATTCACTCGTAACCCTTACGTAAGCGCCTCTTGAAACCTCACGCAGGATTGCGGCGCTGCCGGTGGTGGTGCTCGCTCCGGTGCCAGTAAGAACTGGTGACTCCTGCGGCGGCAGAACCGGAAAAGGATTTGACGATGGCTCTACCCGAGTACTCGATGCGTGGCCTGTTGGAGGCCGGCGTTCATTTCGGCCACCATACGCGGCGCTGGAACCCGAAGATGGCGCCTTACATCTTCGGCGTCAGGAACGGCATTCACATCATCGATCTGGAGCAGACCGTGCCGCTGTTGCGGCAGGGTCTCGAGGCGGTGCGCGATGTCGTCTCCGGCGGCGGCCGCGTGCTGCTGGTCGGCACCAAGCGGCAGGCGCAAGACGCGATCGCCGAGGCGGCCAAGCGCTGCGGCCAGTATTATGTCAATTACCGCTGGCTCGGCGGGATGCTGACCAACTTCAAGACGATCTCGCAATCGATCAAACGGTTGCGTGAGGTCGAGGAGCGGGTGGCGCAGGAGAATACCGGCCTCACCAAGCGCGAGCTGCTGGAGCTGACGCGCGACCACGACAAGCTCGACCGCGCGCTGGGCGGGATCAAAGATATGGGCGGACTGCCCGACATCATCGTCATCATCGATACCAACAAGGAAGCGATCGCGGTCGCCGAGGCGAACACGCTGCGTATCCCGGTCGTCGCGGTGCTCGATTCCAATTCCGACCCGGCCGGCATCGCTTATCCGATCCCCGGTAACGATGATGCCATGCGGGCGATTCATCTTTACTGCGACCTGTTCGCCGGCGCCGTGCTTGACGGGTTGCAGGCCGAGCTGGCGGCCTCGGGCATCGATATCGGCGCCCGCGAAGAGGTCAACCAGCTGGCAGCGAACGGTGCCGACGAGGACGAGCCGCTCGATGGCGAGCCGGTGCCCAGCATGGACGAGGCGATGGGCGCGGAAGAGGAAGGCGAAGCGGCCAGCGCCTGATTGGCGCGGCCCCGAACGAAGAGGATACTGCGATGGCCGAGATTACTGCCTCGCTGGTCAAGGAATTGCGCGACAAGACCGGCGCCGGAATGATGGATTGCAAGCGCGCGCTGGGCGAATCCGCCGGCGATATCGAGGCCGCGGTCGATTGGCTGCGGACAAAGGGTCTCGCCGCGGCGGCGAAAAAGGCGGGACGTGTCGCCGCCGAGGGCCTGATCGGTGTTGCGACGGCCGACAAGGCTGGTGCTGTTGTCGAGGTCAATTCCGAGACGGACTTTGTCGCGCGCAATCAGCTGTTCCAGGATTTTGTGCGCGCGGTCGCGCAGCTCGCGGTTGCTGCCGACCGCGATGTCGAGGCGCTGAAAGGCGTTTCGTTTGCCGGAAACGGCAAAACCGTCGAGGGCGAGCTGACCGATCTTGTCGCCCGGATCGGCGAGAACATGGTGCTGCGCCGGGTAGCACGGCTAGCCGTCAGCCAGGGCCATGTCGCGTCTTATGTGCACAATGCCGTCTCGCCGGGGCTCGGCAAGATGGGTGTCCTGGTCGCGCTCGAATCGGCAGCGGGTGAGGATGTTTTGGCGCCGCTCGGCCGGCAGCTGGCGATGCATGTCGCCGCGGCCAACCCGCAATATCTCGACCAGTCGTCGGTGCCGGCCGCGGCGCTCGATCGCGAGCGGGCGGTGTTGCGCGAGCAGGCGGGCTCGACCGGCAAATCGGCGGATATCGTCGAAAAAATGGTCGAGGGCCGGTTGCGCAAGTTCTACGAGGATTCGGTACTGCTCGATCAGGTCTTTGTCATCGACGGCGAGAGCCGAGTCGGCAAGGTTGTCGAGGCGGCGGCGAAGTCCGCCGGCACGCCGATCAAGATCGCCGCCTTTGTCCGCTTCGCGCTGGGCGAGGGGATCGACCGGCCGGTCAGCGATCTTGCCGCCGAGGTCGCCGCGACACTCGCCAGCTAACCCACGGCGCCGCGCCGGCTGTTGAAAGCCGGTGCGGCCGTCTCGGTTTCGTGTATCTTGTGCGGGCTCGCGGGACGGGCGCCAAGGCCGGATGCCCTAGGCTCATGCCAGCCGATCTCAAATACTCTCGTGTCTTGCTGAAAATCTCCGGCGAAGCGCTGATGGGCGAGCGTGACTACGGGCTCGATCCCGCTGTCGTGGCGCGCATCGCCGATGAGGTCAAATCGGTTCATGCGCTGGGTGTCGAGGTCTGCGCCGTGATCGGCGGCGGCAATATCTTTCGCGGGGTGCAAGGCGCCGCCGTCGGGATGGAACGCGCCTCCGCCGACTATATGGGGATGCTGGCGACGGTCATTAACTCGCTGGCGATGCAGAACGAATTGGAGCGCCACGGTGTCGCGACGCGCGTCCAGTCGGCGATCTCGATGCAGTCGATCTGCGAGCCCTATATTCGCCGCCGAGCAATCCGCCATCTGGAAAAGGGCCGCGTCGTGATCTTTGGCGCGGGCACCGGCAACCCGTTTTTCACAACCGACACGGCGGCGGCGCTGCGCGCCTCGGAAATGGGCTGCAATGCCTTGTTGAAGGCCACCAAGGTCGACGGCGTTTATGACGCCGACCCGCACCGGGGCTCAGGCGCCAAGCGCTTCGAGCGACTTACCTATCACGAGGTACTGGCGCGCGATCTTCAGGTTATGGACGCTGCGGCGATTTCGCTGGCGCGCGAGAACCGGATTCCGATCCTTGTCTTCTCAATCTTCGAAAGCGGCGGCTTTGCCGATGTCGTGCAGGGCCGGGGCCGCTTTACGATCGTCGAGGACGCCGCCTAAAAATAGCCGAAAACGACAGCAATACCGGGGGCAACGCAAGGAACCTGGCCATGGCAGACGATGCACTGTTGAAGGATATCCGGCGGCGGATGGATGGCGCGCTCGACGCGTTGCGCAAGGAGTTCGGCGGTCTGAGAACCGGCCGCGCCTCGGCCAGCCTCTTGGAGCCAGTCACGGTCGACGCCTACGGCGGCTCTGTCCCGCTCAATCAGGTGGCCAACATCAACGTGCCGGAACCGCGGCTGATCACGGTCAATGTCTGGGACCGCGGCATGGTAAAGGCGGTCGACAAGGCGATCCGCGAGGCCGGGCTCGGGCTCAACCCGCAGACCGAGGGACAGACGATCCGCGTGCCGATCCCCGATCTCAACGAAGAGCGGCGGCGCGAGTTGACCCGCGTCGCGGCAAAATACGCCGAGGCGGCGCGCATCGCGGTACGCAACGTTCGGCGCGATGGCATCGAGGCGTCGCGCAAGCAGGAAAAGGACGGCGATATCTCACAGGATGAGCAAAAAAAGCTCGAGCGCGACATCCAGCACCTGACCGACGATCACATCAAGCGGGTGGACGAGACTCTCGCGCAAAAGGACAAGGAAATCCTTCAGGTCTGATGAGCTCGAACATTGCCTCGCCCGGGGCGCTGCCGCCGCGGCACATCGCGATCATCATGGACGGCAATGGCCGCTGGGCGCAGGCCCGCGGGCTGCCGCGCATTGCCGGTCACCGCCGTGGCGCCGAGGCGGTGCGGCGCACGCTGACCGCGGCTGGCGACCTCGGCATTCCCTATCTGACGCTGTTCGGCTTCTCGTCGGAAAACTGGAAGCGGCCGCTCGCCGAGGTCGACGACCTCATGGGGTTGCTGCGGCATTACCTGCGCGGCGAAATCGCCGAGCTGCACCGCAACAATGTCAGGCTGAGGGTGATCGGCGATCGGGAGCGGCTCGCGCCCGATATCGTGACGCTGATCATCAACGCCGAGGCGCTGACTCACGACAATAGCGGGGTCAACCTGACGATCGCCTTGTCCTATGGTGGGCGCGCCGAAATCATCGCGGCGATGCGCGCGATGGCGGCGAAAGCGGCGGCTGGTAAATTGGCGCCAGAGGCGATCGATGAGGGGGCGGTGTCCCGCCACCTCTTCACCGCCGACATCCCCGACCCGGACCTGCTGATCCGCACCAGCGGCGAGCAGCGCATCAGCAATTTTCTGCTGTGGCAATGCGCCTATTCGGAGCTGGTCTTCACCAAGACGCTGTGGCCGGATTTCGGGCGCGCGGATTTGGAAGAAGCGATCGCCGATTACGGCTGCCGCGAGCGGCGTTACGGGGCGTCGATTGGCTCTCGCTGAGCCGGCGCAACCAAAGACCGGAGCACTGCGGCTACGCATTCTCTCGGCGTTGGTCCTGGCGCCGCTGCCGATTATCGCGATCTGGTTTGGTGAGCCGTTTCTCTCGATTCTGACCGTCGCCGCGGCGGTGGTGATGGCGTGGGAGTGGGGGCGGCTGTGCGGTGGCGGCTCGACTGGCCGTGCTGGATCGGTGCTGATCGGCGCGGTGGCGATCGCCGTGCTTGCCGCGTCGCTGACCCATTTTGCGGGCGGCGTATTGCTGGCGTTGGGTGGGGCCGTTGTCGTCTGGCATATCGCGCGGAGTGACAGCGCCAATGCCCCGCTTTGGCTTGCCGCCGGCAGTCTTTGGGTGGCATTGCCTTGCATCATCCTCTTATGGCTGGGGCAAAGCGGCAGCGCCGGCCGCGGGACGCTGCTTTGGGTCTTTGCGCTGGTATGGGCGACCGATATCGGCGCCTACGCCGTGGGCCGGCAGATCGGCGGGCCCTTGCTCGCGCCGCGTTGGAGCCCGCGCAAGACCTGGGCTGGTCTTATCGGCGGCGTGTTGTGCGCGGCGCTGGCGGGCTGGGCTACGGCTGGGGTGGTCGGGACGACGGCCGTGCTACCCCTGGTGCTGGTGAGCGCGGGGCTTGCGATTGTTGAGCAATTCGGTGATCTTGCAGAATCAGTGGCCAAGCGAAGATTTGGCGTGAAAGACGCAAGCAGCCTTATCCCCGGACACGGTGGCCTGTTGGATCGGCTTGATGGTCTCTTGGCGGTGATCCCGGCCGTGGCGCTGCTGACCCTCTTTGGCGGCGGAAGCGTGCTGACATGGCGGTGACGGCGCTGAGCCGCGTCGAGGTCGCGGCCGGCCCGGCGCACGGCCGGCCAAGGCGCGTCACGATTCTTGGTTCCACCGGGTCGATCGGCCACAGCACGATCGATCTCCTGTTGCGCAATCGCGGCGACTTCACGGTCGAGGCGGTCACCGCCAACCGCAATGCGGCGCTGCTCGCCGAGCAGGCGCGGCAGTTGGGCGCACGGTTTGCCGCGGTCGCCGACCCGGCCGAATACGGAGCGCTGAAGGAGGCGCTATCCGGGTCAGGCATCGAGGCCGCGAGCGGCGCCGAGTCGCTGATCGAGGCGGCCGAGCGGCCCGCCGACATGGTGATGGCGGGGATTGTCGGTTCGGCCGGTTTGGGGCCGACCCTGGCGGCGGTTCGGCGCGGGCGCATCGTCGCTTTCGCCAACAAGGAAGTGCTGGTCTGCGCCGGCAGCCTCTTCATGCAAGAAGTGGCGACGCACGGCGCGACGCTGCTGCCGGTCGACAGCGAGCACAACGCGATCTGGCAATGCTTTGATTTCGAGCGCGTCGAGAATATCGAGCGGATCACGCTGACTTGCAGCGGTGGCCCGTTCCGCGAGAAGAGCGTCGACGAGATGCGCGATGCCACGGTCAAGCAGGCGGTGGCGCACCCAGTTTGGAGCATGGGCGCGAAAATCTCGATCGATTCCGCGACCTTGATGAACAAGGGCCTCGAAGTCATCGAGGCGCACCATCTGTTTAAGCTGCCGTCGGAACGGATCGATGTCGTGGTCCACCCGCAATCGGTGATTCACGGTCTTGTGACCTATCACGACGGCTCGGTGCTGGCGCATCTCGGCACGCCGGACATGCGCACGCCGATCGCTTATGTGCTCGGCTGGCCCGGCCGCACCGCCGCGCCGATGCAGCGGCTCGACCTGGCGACCGTCGGCCGGCTCACCTTTGAGGCGCCCGACCCCGAACGTTTCCCGGCGCTGCGCCTGGCGCGCGAGGCCCTGGTGCAGGGTGGCGGAACCCCGACCGTGCTCAACGCCGCGAACGAGATGGCGGTCAGCGCCTTCATCGACGGACGGATCGGCTTTCTCGATATTGCCGCGACTATCGAGGAGACATTGGCTGCCATGCCGGTCGGTCCTCTTGGTTCGCTCGATGAGGTTTACCACATAGATCGCGAAGCCCGGCGGCTGGCGGCCGAGCTGGCTGCGCGCCGCGCCCGAAATTATCCCGCCGCAAACACGGAACTGCGATGAGTTATCTGGCACCGTTTGTCCACGGCGGGGTTTGGTATGTCGGCATCTTTTTGGTGGTGCTGACGGTCTTGGTCTTTGTTCATGAGCTGGGTCATTACCTGATCGCGCGCCGCAACGGCGTGCGCATCGAGGTGTTTTCGATCGGCTTTGGACCGGAGTTGTTCGGCTGGTTCGACCGTGCCGGCACGCGCTGGAAATTCAGCGCGATCCCGCTCGGCGGCTACGTCAAGATGTTCGGCGACAGCGACCCGAGTTCGTCGCTCGGCATTGCGCGGCTTGGCGAGCTGACCGCGGCCGAGCGGCAGGTGTCGTTCCATCACAAGCGGCTGTTGCAGCGTGTCGCGATTGTCGGCGGCGGGCCGTTGGCGAATTTCGTCTTTGCGATCGTCGTCCTGGCGCTGCTCTTCGCGACCTACGGCCAACCCTTTACCCCGGCCGAGGTCGGCCAGGTTCAGGCCGGCAGCGCCGCCGACAAGGGCGGCATCAAGGTCGGCGACACGATCGTCAATATCGACGGGACCACGATCGACCGGTTTGAGGACGTGCAGCAGATCGTGCGCCTCAACCCCGGCGAGCCGATGACGATTACGGTGAAGCGCGACGGTCAGCCCGTCACGCTGCACGTGACCCCGACGCCCACCGAAATGACCGATCGCTTTGGCAACCGCCATGAGATCGGCCTGCTCGGAATTGGTCGCAGCGGTGTCGAATACGTCAAGCGCAACCCCATCGCCGCAGTCGGTCAGGCGTTCAGCGAGACGTGGAACCTGTCCACCTCGACGCTGCAGGCGATGTGGCAGATTGTCATCGGCACGCGCGCGAGCGACGAGCTTGGCGGGCCGCTGCGCATCGCGCAAATGTCTGGCGAGGTGGCCGAAGGCGGGATCGTGCCGCTCCTCTGGTTCATGGCGGTACTGTCGATAAATCTCGGATTGATCAACCTCTTTCCCGTGCCGGTGCTTGACGGGGGGCACCTGCTGTTCTATGCCGCTGAGGCGATTCGCGGGAAGCCGTTGGGCCAGCGTGCTCAGGAATACGGTTTTCGGATTGGGTTGGCTTTGGTGCTCACACTGATGGTGTTTGCCACCTGGAACGACCTCGTTCACCTAAGGATCGTGGAGTTCGTTAAGGGTCTCGTGACCTGAGGCTTGGGTCGGGTCGATCACGGGGCACAAAACGCGGCTTGGGGTGGGGGTCTTGCGGCAAAGACGGGTGAGGAAGCGCTGGCTGACACCGGTGGCTGCCGCGACTATCGCGGTCGCTTGTCTGGTCCCGGCCTTCGCGCAGAATTTGGTCACGCCGCCGCCCCCCACGCCGCCACCGGCCGCCGCGCCGCCGGCCGCGGCGCAACCGGCCGCGCAACCCGGGGCCACCGGGCAGCTCGTCGCCCCGCCTAACTCAAACCTGGTCGCGCCGCCGCCGCCATCACCGCCACCGCAAGCGGCGCCGCCACCGATGCCGCCTATGCCGCGGCCGACGCCGGTGATGCGCCGTGCGCCGGTCGCGCCGCGGCCGCCCGTCGCGCCCCGGCCGGTCGCCGCGACGCCGGCCAATCTCGGCACAATTTCCGACGTTCGGATCGAAGGCCTGCAGC
>Ga0335075_10011961_pt1 | contig 13122 bp, 11 predicted proteins | sample Lox_Sample_24_FD_206723 | JGI IMG/M metagenome (GOLD analysis project Ga0335075, IMG submission 206723) | Soil microbial communities from Loxahatchee National Wildlife Refuge, Florida, United States - Lox_Sample_2.4 | ecosystem: Environmental > Terrestrial > Soil > Wetlands | place: USA... | reverse complement strand
CTCTCCCCCGCGTCCTGCCGTGCGGGAGCTCCGCAAAGGTGGCAAGACCCGCAAACGTACGCTGGCGAACCTCGCTGCCCGAGCGACCGAGCGGATCGACCAGTCGTGCGGGCTATGTGCCAGACCCTAGCATCTGCGTCCATCTGCGTGCATCTGTGGTTCCATTCCCTTGCTCCCATGTCGATCAGCGCCGGTACGGCCTAGGGGAATAGAAGTTTGGAACCACAGATGCACGCTGATTCACCTAGCGCGGCCGTTGGCCGCAACCAAACTGCTGCACGGCGTTCCTCACTCCTGCTGATAAGCTGGTCTGTGACAAGCAGTAGCAGACCAGCGGGGGAGGAACGCCGTGCAGCAGTTTGTAGCGAATCACGCCGAGCATGTCATGGGGACGCTGTCGGGCTTCGACCGGCTGGTGTTCCGCGGAACGCTGCGAATACTGAGCAAGCGCGGTGGCCTGATGACGGATCTGTCGGTTGTGCGGGTCCTGCTGGTGGATTTCGCCGCGCATGCCCTGAAGCTGACCCAACAACTGAAGGACGCCTCGTTGTTGCTGGCCCGACAGACCGGGCGCCCGGTGCAATACCTGACTGCGGCGGCTCGCAACAAAGAAGAGATCGCCCGCAAGATCGCCGAGAAAGACCACATCGACCAGGGACTGATCTGCGTACTGACCGCGGTTGAACCCTGCTGGTCGTATGAGATCGTGCGTGACCACGCCCACAAACGGATCGAAGCGGAGCCGCGATATCGCAAGTGCCTGCATCTCTATCACTACCAAATCCATCCGCGCTTCGGCTTCATGAGCGCACGCATCCAGACCTGGCTGCCGTTCCGGATCCAGATTTGCCTGAACGGGAGGGAGTGGTTGGCACGCAGCATGGATGCCGCCCAACTGCATTATCTGCAACGCGACAACTGCTTCGCCTGGCTGGAGCATCCCGAGCAGGCGCAGCGGCTGATGCACCGCCAGCTCCAGTCCGACTGGCCAATCCGGCTCGACGAGATTGCCCGCAGCCTCAACCCACAGCACGACACAATGTTCGCCGATTTTCCCGTCCAGTACTAGTGGTCCACCTACCAGAGCGAGTGGGCCACCGACATCCTGTTCCGTGATCCGGCGGTGCTCGGCCGGCTGTATCCGAAGCTGGTGCACCACGGCCTGACCAGCTTCCTCAGCCCGGACGTGATGCGTTTCCTCGGGCGTACGCCGCCGAGCAGGGGCATCCTGTCGCCGCGGCTGACGGCGGAAGTGGTGAGCGACGTGAAGCACCGCCCGGAAGGCGTGCGGATCAAGCACCGCGTGGGCGACAACGCCATCAAGATGTACCACAAGCAAGGCAGCGTGCTGCGGATTGAAACCACCATCAACGATGTCGACGACTTCAAGACCTTCCGTGCCCCCGAGAACAAGCCCGATGCCGAGCCGAGCTGGCAGCGCATGCGCAAGGGCGTCGCCGATCTGCGCCGCCGGGCAGAGGTCTCCCAGGCGGCGAATGACCGCTACCTTCAAGCACTGGCCTCGGTTGAGGGCACCACCGCTCTGGGCGAGCTGACAACCCGGCTTTGCCGGCCGATTCGCTACAACGGCCGGCAGGTGCGGGCCATCAACCCGCATGCGCCGCATGATAGCGCCCTACTGGAGGCCATCAGCCGCGGCGAGTTCACCCTCAACGGCTTCCGCAACCGCGACATCCGCGCGCGGCTGTTCGCCAAATCGGCGTGCACCAGGGCCGAGCAGAAGCGTCAGGCCGCCGCGGTCTCGCGCAAGCTGCGCTTGCTGCGAGCACACCGACTGATCCGCAAGGTTCCGCGCACCCACCGCTACCAGCTGACCCAGGCCGGTCGTATCGTCGTCACCGCGTTGATCGCCGCCCGCAACGCCAACGCGCAGCAGCTTACCAAGCTGGCCGCCTGAGAAAATCTGCGCAATCTGCGGGGATTTTTAGTTAGCGTTGGCTATGCAGATGCAGCTTGCGTTAATCGACGTTGGACCAACGCTATTGGACGCGCGTTCCAGGACGTAAACAGGCTGGGTTTCCGGAGGTTTACGAGATCGCATCATGTCAGCCAACGAGCTGCGCAAGCCAGATCTTGCTAACGGCGGCCCAACGGGGAATGCAGTGCACTGCAACGGCCTTATTTGTCGAGTGCGCAGCCGAATCTACCGGGCAAAGCAATCGCCATGGTCGAACTGAAAGCAATCGCGCGCGCCATTTCATCTGCGTTCATCTTCGGTTGAAACTTTTTGCGCTTGAGCCGCCCGCGCCCGCATCGATTCAGCGATTCGACACAGAATCAAAGACGCGGAGAACTGGCAGCGGCTGGGCAAACTCCGGAATCAGGACGCTGGCCAGACGATCGGCACCTGGCAACCGGGTTCTATCGACCGCACGACGGGCGTCGGATTGACCGGCCGCATGCCGCATGCTGCCCTGACTCGCGCAACGAAAACGGGAGGGGGCCATGGCGCTCGTGCACAACGCGGCGAAACGCAAATTGGCCGACGGTGGGATCGCGCTCGGCCTGATACTGCACCATCTGCGCACGGCCGCCGCGCCGGCATTGGCAGCGGCCGGCGGGCACGACTTCCTGTTCATCGACATGGAGCACGGCGCTTTCTCGGTGCAGGAGGCGACGCAGCTTTGCCTCGCCGCGCTGCCCACCGGGATCACGCCGCTCGTGCGCGTGTGCGCCGGTGCGATTGATGAAGCCACGCGCCTGCTTGACAATGGCGCGCTCGGCATCGTGGTGCCGCATGTCGATACCGCCAGGCAGGCGCGAGAGATCGCCGATGCGTTCCGCTACCCGCCGCGGGGCAAACGAAGCTGGGGCGGGTCACCGGCCGTTTATGGTTATCAACCGCCATCGATGGCCGAGGCACAGGCCGCCATCAACAACGAACTCCTGACAGTGGTGATGATCGAAAGTCCCGACGCGGTGGAGAACGCGTTCGACATCGCCGCGGTCGACGGCATCGACGTGCTGCTGATCGGCAGCTCCGACCTCACCTCGGCGCTGGGGATCGCCGGACAGACGGGTCATGAGAAACTGGCCGATGCCTATGTCGAAGTCGGCGCGGCATGCCGCAAGCACGACAAGGTGCTGGGGATGGGCGGCATCGGCGGCGACGAGGATGCAGCGCGTTATGTGGGAATGGGAGCGCGCTTCATCACCAGCGGCTCGGATCATGGCTTCCTCGTCTCCGCCGCCGCGGCGCGCGCGAAGTTCTTGCGCGGGCTGAAGGTGGCAGAGGCAGACACCGGCAAGAAGAACCGGAAGGGCAGGACGGACTGATCGTCTGCCGGGGGCATCGTATTATACTGACGCCCAAAAGAATGACACTCTGCCGGCGGTGCCGGAACTGGCGGGAGATGGCCGGCACAAGGCCGGCCATGACGGGAGGCCGGCCATGACCGGGGGCGCCGAACCAGGGAGCGAAACATGGACTTTGATTTCCGCCGCGCGGCGCTCGACTACCACCGGCTTCCCCGCCCCGGAAAACTCGCTATCGAGCCGACCAAGCGGATGGCGACGCAGCGCGACCTGGCGCTCGCCTATTCGCCCGGCGTGGCCGCCGCCTGCCTGGCGATCAAGGACGATCCGGCAGCCGCGCTCGACTACACCACGCGGGGCAACCTGGTTGCGGTGATCTCCAACGGAACCGCGGTGCTGGGGCTCGGCAATATCGGCGCGCTGGCCGGCAAGCCGGTGATGGAGGGCAAGGCGGTCCTGTTCAAGAAATTCGCCGGGATCGACGTGTTCGATATCGAGGTGAATGAACCCGACCCCGAGCGCTTCTGCAACGTGGTGGCGGCGCTCGAGCCCACCTTCGGCGCCATCAATCTCGAAGACATCAAGGCGCCGGAATGCTTCGTGATCGAAGCCGAGCTGCGCCGGCGGATGGGAATCCCCGTGTTCCATGACGACCAGCACGGTACGGCGATCACGGTCGCCGCGGCGATCCGCAACGGGCTGCTGCTGCAGGGCAAGCCTCTGTCGGACGTCACGCTGGTCACCTCGGGGGCCGGCGCCGCCGCGCTCGCTTGTGTCGATCTGCTGGTCTCGATGGGGCTGCGGCCGGAGAACGTGACGCTGACCGACATCGCCGGCGTGGTGCGGGCGGAACGCCGGGGGATGCTGCCCAACATGGCGCGCTACGCGCGTCACACCGCGGCTGAGACGCTGGCAGATGTGCTGGCCGGCGCGGACATCTTCCTCGGGCTTTCGGCGCCCAGCGTGCTGAAGCCCGAGTGGCTGGACCGGCTCGCGGACAAGCCGCTGATCCTGGCGCTGGCGAATCCCGACCCGGAAATTCTGCCTGATCTGGTGCGTGAGCTGCGGCCGGATGCGATCGTCGCCACCGGCCGGTCCGACACGCCGAACCAAGTCAACAACGTGCTGTGCTTTCCTTTCATCTTTCGTGGCGCGCTGGATGTGTCCGCCAGCACCATCAACGGGTCCATGCAGATCGCCGCCGTCGAGGCGATTGCCGGCCTCGCGCGGATGGAGGCGAGCGAGGTGGTGGCAGCAGCGTATGGCGGTGCCGCTCCGGTGTTCGGTCCGGAGTACATCATCCCGAAGCCGTTCGACCCGCGGCTGATCCTGGAGGTGGCTCCGGCGGTGGCGCGCGCCGCAATAGACTCAGGCGTCGCCTGCCGGCCGATCACCGATTTCGCCGCCTATCGCCACGAGCTCGAACGCTTCGTATTCCGCTCCGGCCAGCTCATGCGCCCAGTATTCGAGGCGGCGCGCCAGCATCTCAGCCGGATCGTCTATGCCGAAGGGGAGGATGATCGCATCCTGCGCGCGGCGCAAACGATCGTCGATGATGCGATCGCGGCACCCATCCTGCTTGGGCGCCGTGCGGTGATCGCGCGCAAGGTGCGCGAGATGGGTCTACGGATGGATCTGACCGACGGCGTGCGGGTGCTCGATCCCGCCGAGGACACCGAGCTGTTCGGAGCGCTGCTGCCCGAATACCAGCGTCTGGCCAGTCGGCGCGGCGTTCCCCCGGCGCTTGCGGGCCGCGCCTTGGTCACGCGCAATGCGGTAGCCGCGGCGATGTTGTTGCGTGCCGGTGAGGCGGATGCGGCGATCGTCGGCGGGGCGGCGAACTGGTGGCGGCAGGTGCAGTACATCCTGCCGATCATCCCGCGCTGTCCGGGTGCCTCGCGCGTCTATGCGTTGGGCTGCCTGATCCTGCCGGCGGGCACGCTGTTCCTCTGCGACACCAACATGGTGGTCGATCCGACCGCCGAGCAGGTTGCGGAGATGACCTTGCTCGCCGCCGCCGCGGTCAGCGGTTTCGGCATCGAGCCCAAGGTTGCGCTGCTGTCGCACTCGAATTTCGGCGGCAGCGATTCGGAGTCGGCGAGGAAGATGCGCCGGGCGTTGGCGCTCTTGCGCGAACAGGCGCCGACGCTCGAGGCCGATGGCGAGATGAATGCTGAGTCGGCGCTGCTCGAGACAATCCGCAGCCGCGCGGTCCCCGACAGCCGGCTGACCGGAGCGGCGAACCTTCTGGTGATGCCGAACCTGGATGCCGCCAACATTGCCTTCACCCTGCTCAAGGCGGCGGTCGATGCGCTGCCCGTGGGCCCGATCCTGCTCGGGCTGGCCAAGCCGATCCACGTGCTGGTGAACAGCGTGACGGCGCGGGGGATCGTCAATTTGAGTGCGTTTGCCGCGTGCGAGGCGCAGCAGGCGGCGAGGCCGCGGGCGGAACAATAGCTGCGGTTGTCGGTTGGCCCGCGGCACCCCGCTCAGGTGAGCCCGGGCCCGGCGAGCACGTCACCTGGGCCGGATCACGTGCGGCGCGCCGCGCGCGCCCGCCGGTTCGCCGCCGCCCCCTGGCCTGGCCGGTAAACCCAGGCCGCACGGACGAGCGCCGCGTCAATTGATGACAGGACCTGGAATTATGCGGTCTTTCGTTCCACGCCGAGTCGACGTACGCTGCGAGACGCGGCAGGGTAGGACGCCGCCAAGCCGGTGGGTCCAGGCCAGATGCCGCGGTCGTGCGTCTGGCCGGAGCGCTTGCGTCAGACGTGTCTTGCGTGAATGGGGGCGGGGCTGCCGTGCTGCTAAGCCGCAGATCGAGCGTGGTTGAACCGACTGCCACCGTCACCGCGCCTCGGGTCGGGGCGGACCTGGCCGCGGCGCGTGAACGGCTGGGCTGCGGCCTTGCCGAGATGTCAGCATATTTGCGGATCCGGCAAGCCTATCTCGTCGCGCTGGAGCAGGGCCGCATCGACAGGCTGCCCGGTAACGCCTACGCGTTGGTTTTCCTGCGCAGCTATGCGACGGCACTGGGGCTCGATCCCGACGAGCTGTCTCGTCGGTTCAAGGCCGAAGCGGCGGAAGTGGGACGCAAACCCGAATTGGCCTTTCCGGCGCCGTTGCCCGAGCGGGGGCTGCCGGCCGGCGCTGTGGTCCTGCTGGGTCTGGTGCTGGTGGTTGGCGCCTATGCCGGGTGGTATCGCCTGTCGGGCGACGGACGGCTGCCGAGCGAGGCGGTCGCCCCGGTGCCCGCACGACTGGCGCCCTTGGCCGAGGCTCCAGCGCCGGCACCCGCGAAGGTCGCAACCGCCACCCCGCCGGCACAGGTCGTGGCCGCGGCCCGCCCGGCCACGACCGTCTCCCCGCCACCGGACCGGGTCCCGGCCGCCGCGCCGGCGGCCACGGACCCGAACCTTTCGCCGAGCTCCGCGGCCGCCGCGACCCCGGTCCCGCCGCCCACACCCGCCAATGTGGCGACCGGCGGAGCGGCCGGACCGCAAGCCGGGCTGGCCGTGCGGGCGAGCGCGGATTCCTGGATCCAGGTGCGCGACCACACCGGCCAGGTCCTGTTCAGCCGCATCCTGCATGCGGGTGAGAGCTGGCCGGTGCCGTCGGGGCAGGGCCTGGTGCTGACCACCGGCAACGCCGGCGGCACCGAATTGGTGCTGGACGGGGCGGTCACGCCACCGCTTGGCACACCGGGGGCCGTGCGGCGCGACCTGCCGCTCGACCCGGACGCGGTCAAGAGCGGCAAGCTGGCGCCGATCGCTGCCGCATCCAGGTAGCACGGCGCCGCAACACTCCCCATTCTCCGAGGGCCACGAGCCGCCCCCGCCTGCAATCATGGAGACAGGCCACCGATGAGCAGCTATCGCCCCTACCAGGACATCACGCGCCGCAAGTCCCGCCGCATCCATGTCGGATCGGTGCCGGTCGGCGATGGGGCGCCGATCAGCGTCCAGACGATGACCAACACGCTGACCACGGACGTGGCGGCGACGGTGGCTCAGGTCAGGCGGGCGCAGGCCGCCGGGGCGGATATCGTGCGGGTGTCGTGTCCCGACCGGGAGAGCGCGCTGGCGCTGCGCGACATCGTCCGCCAGGTCGAGGTGCCGATCGTCGCCGACATCCATTTCCACTACCGCCGGGCGATTGAGGCGGCCGACAGCGGCGCCGCCTGCCTGCGCATCAACCCCGGCAACATCGGCAGCGACGAGCGCGTGAAGGAGGTCATCAAGGCCGCCCGCGACCATGGCTGCTCGATGCGGATCGGGGTGAATGCGGGATCGCTGGAGAAGCACCTGCTGGAGAAATACGGCGAGCCCAACCCCGAAGCGCTCGTTGAGAGCGCGCTGTACCACGCCGATATCCTGCTGCAGCACGACTTCCACGAGTTCAAGATCAGCGTGAAGGCGTCCGACGTGTTCCTGGCGGCGGCGGCCTATCAGCAGTTGGCGGAAGTCTGCGACCACCCGTTGCATATCGGCATCACCGAGGCAGGCGGCCGGCGCATGGGCACAGTGAAGTCGGCGATCGGCCTGGGTTCTCTGCTGTGGGCGGGGATCGGCGACACCCTGCGCGTGTCGCTGTCCGACGAGCCGGAGGAGGAAGTGCGGGTCGGCTGGGACCTGCTGAAGGCACTGGGGCTGCGTCACCGCGGGGTGAAGGTGATCTCCTGCCCGTCCTGCGCGCGCCAGGGCTTCAACGTGATCGAGACGGTGAAGGAGCTGGAGGATCGGCTGGCGCACATCGAGACGCCCCTGACCCTGTCGATCATCGGCTGCGTGGTGAACGGGCCCGGCGAGGCGCTGATGACGGATATCGGGCTGACCGGCGGCGGCGCGGGGCGGCACATGGTGTATAGCGCCGGCAAGACCGACCACACGATCGAGGCCGGGCGGATGATCGATCATATCGTCGAGCTGGTGGAGGCGAAGGCCGCGGAGCTGAAGGCGGCGGGGCCGGAGAAGGTGGCGGCGGAGTAGGGCAGGCTTGCTCGGATAATTGCGAGCAGCCTATCGGGTTGCAGATAACAGATCCGGCCAATTGGGCCGCAAGCCTGTTCCCCGGCCAGGTTTTCTGGATACTTGCGATTGTCTCGGCTACCTGCGCGGCGATCGGCGGTGGCGAAGCCGCGATCGCATGCGGCTTTACACTTGGGACGACCTTCATGGCGAGATCGAAGTCTTCAATGCCCGCGGAGAACATATAGGCGTGGTGGACGCAGTGAGCGGAGTCCCCGTTAAGCCCGCTCGGAAGGGAGGGATCGGAGAGGATACCGAGAGACGCCAAGACTCGTGGCGGGTCGTCAATGCTCGTCGATCAGTTGAAGGAGGTCATGGGCTGGAAGTCGGCGGATTGTGACGCTGCCCGGTAGGAGCTGTCCATATAGCATCTCTGAGCGCGCACTGGACGCAATGAGCCAAGCGGTTGGTTATGGAACTCGACATCGGCCCCTTTGTGAACGCTGTAGAGCGCCTGCGCGAAGGACTTGAGCGCCATCGCCGGGAACCGCACGACGAGCAGCTTCGGGATGGCCTGATCCAGCGGTTCGAATTCACTTACGAGCTTGGCCACCGCATGCTTCGACGTTATCTGCGGCTGATTTCTGCTTCGCCGCAAGCTTATGACCAGATGCCATTCCAGGACCTGATTCGTACTGCCAATGGGCAGGGCCTGCTGCGAGGCGACTGGTCCGCATGGCGTCGCTATCGCGACATGCGGGTGCGAACCGGCCACACCTATGCAGCTGCGATCGCGACGCAAGTTGCCGCCGGCGTCCCGGACTTTCTGGACGAGGCGACGTATCTCCACGATCAGTTGCGGCGGCGGCTGGCATGACGGCAGCACTAGACATGCGGGAAGACCATGCTGCCATCCTGCTGAGCGTGTTGCGCGCGTTGCTGCCGGCGGGAGCGCGCGCGTATGTATTCGGGTCGCGGGTCCATGGTGGGGCGCGACCGTACTCCGACGTTGACCTGGCGCTCGAATGGGACCGGCCCCTTGGCTTGGACATCGTTGGCCAGATCGCGGAGGCGCTTTCAGAGTCGGATCTGCCCTATAAGGTGGACATCGTTGATCTCGCAACGGTCGAACCAACCTTCCGGCTCCGAATTGCTGGCAATTGCGTCCCGCTGGAGATCAGCGCGCGCGGACAGTGATGTCGGACGCCGGACCTGACCGGCACAAGGGAGTCGGTGGGATGCCAGCCGACGTGCAGCATCTGGCTTGAAGAGACCCATTCGTTGCTTACGGATACGCGGCCCGTCATTCTTTCCGCCGGCTGGTACAACAAGTTCGCCAGCACCTCGAACGCAAGCCGGCTGTCGATCCCAGCCGTGCAGACAATTCACGTCCTTAGCGAGGCTCGGATTCTAATCGCGTTGTGTCGTGTTGTCGCCGCGTTCAAGGGTGAACTGCCAACCGACGCTTACGACGGCAATGGCGCGAGCGTGCGGGCCATTCCGATGTCGAATGCAGAAAGTGAGGGGGTTTCTTCACTTTTTGCAATAGACGGAAGCGACAGCATCTTGATAGAATTAAGGGCTTCGATATGCCGGATGGTTCCGCGTGTGGCTGATGCTCTACCGGGCCGCAGTGAGCTCAGGGCTGGGCCCGCGTGCTGTCCAAAAAAGGAACTGACCAGGAGGGATGTTTGAGACATTGGGCGGTGGTCTGTCTCCTGGCTATGCTGGTTCCCTGTTTCGCGCTCGCACAGGCCTCTGGCCCAGGGTCGCCGCCGGGGCACGTCATCGCGCCGACGCCGCTCCTCGGCCCCAGTGTGGATTGGAACAAGGTGCCGTCGCAGAACCGGGTCTTCTAGTCCGGTCATGCGACTCGTCGCTATCTTTCTTGTTGTCCTCTCGACACCAGCGCTGGCTTTGCCGCCGGCCGACGTCTATCCGGACGACGTCGAGCATCTTTGGTGGGAGTGTCACGTTCAGCCTGCTACGAAACAGATCTGTTGCCGTGAGTCCGACGGGCACGTTCTGGGTGACGACGAATGGCGGGCCGTCGAGAAACCGGAGGGCGCACGCACCTATCAGGTGCACGTCGGCGCCAAATGGTACGATGTACCAGTCAAGGCTGTTATCAACGATTCCAGCCGTTGTGGGCCCGAGCCGAATTTGGCGCACCGGGCCATGGCGAAAATCTGGTATGCGCCAATCAGAGACGTCGATAATGAAATCGTTGACATTCGAATCTACTGTTTCATTTCCGGCACCATGTACTGATCGGTTGGTTGGCGGTCCGCGCGGTTCGTTCTCCGTGGCCCGGCCTGTCCGCAGCCAACTCGGACTGCCCGGCACGGTCGGCTGCAGCGTTTAGGGGCGATCGGGCCGCGGCTGTCTTCGCCGATGTCGGCAGCAAGCAGTGGGACATTGCCCACGCAGGGGGCTGTTCCCGGGGGTTGACCCCTCGGAGTTGACCCATGGGCAGTTTCCGTGCTCCTAACCGACCGACCACTCACCGAGCGCCGAATCTCCTGGATATCGGCAGACTATGGAGGGCTTTTAATGCGTTGTTCCAGGCGCCTGACACTTGCGCTGGGGTTTGCTGTGCCCGCGCTCTTCGTTGCGCCAGCGTTTGCGCGGACGAGTGCCGCGGGCTTCATCAAGAAATGGGATACAGACAACGACGGCACGCTCGATCTTAACGAGATCTACAGAGCCGCGGACGCGGAGTTCGACAGGCTGGATACAGATCACGATGGCACCTTGGACCTGAAGGAACTCAGGGGCCGGATGACCAAAGCTGAGTTCGACGCCGCCGATCATGATCACGACGGGACGCTCGATAAGGCTGAGTATCGCGCTGTCGTGCAGAGCCGTTTCAACGCCGCGAACCCGGACAACGACGGCACGGTCGATGCGAAAGAGATAAGAAGCAAGGCGGGCCAGCGGCTGGTCCAATTGCTGGAATAACGTTCGGACGCCTGCTTGCTGTTGCGGCCCGAGTATGGGCCGCCGTGGATCTGCCCGCCCCGACGCTCTGGCGGCCGACTGCCGGTGGGCTCGGCGGAACGGTTGAGCTTGCGTGGGCCCGTCGCCGACCCAGCCCGACGGTGGAGACGGCTCTGGAGGTCGCCGCCACACCTTGATGCTCCTGGTCTGTCCCGCTTAGGCTGAACCGAGCATTCGTTCTGTGGCGTGACCCGTCTTTGCAAATCGTTGCTGACAATCCGGCAAAGCCCTCCGGACCCGGCATGTGGCGCCATTCTTGGCCCATGGATTGCATTCACCTGCGTGTCTTTTCGTCGCCGCCGTGGCGGCATCGCGCTGCATGGTGTGGATGGATGCCGCTGAACCCGGCGAGTTCTTGATGGGCGAAGCCGTCGCCAGCCGCGTTCTGATGCGCCGGATGGCGAATGGTGACGTGTCCGAGGCGGCCTCCGACGCGCTCCGGCCGCCGGAGGCCATGCCGAAGCTATCCGTGGAGGGGTTGGCGAAACGGTACGGCCCGGTTGATGCGCTGCTGCCCACCGACCTGACAGTGGCGACCGGAGAATTCCTGACGGTGCTGGGCCCCTCGGGGTCGGGCAAGACGACGCTGCTGCACCTTATCTGCGGGCTGGCGGAGCCGACAGCCGGGCGGCTGCTCATCGACGGGGTCGATCATACCGCGACGCCTGTGCATCGCCGGCAGATCGGGGTGGTGTTTCAGAATTATGCGCTGTTCCCGCACCTGACGGTGGAAGAGAATGTCGCGTTTCCGCTGCAGATGCGGAAGCTCGGCCGCGCGGAATTGCATGCGAAAGTCGCGCGGGCGTTGGAGATGGTGAGCCTTGATGGGCTGGGCGGCCGTTTCCCGCGCGAATTGTCGGGTGGCCAGCAGCAGCGCGTGGCGCTGGCCCGCTGCTTCGTGTTCGAGCCGGCGCTGATCCTGATGGACGAGCCGCTGGGGGCGCTGGACCGCAAGCTCCGCGAGGCGATGCAGATCGAGGTCAAGCGTCTGCATCGCGAGAGCGGCGCCACGATCATCTTCGTGACGCACGACCAGGAAGAGGCTCTGGCGCTGTCCGACCGCATCTGCCTGATGAACCAGGCGCGCGTCGAGCAGATCGGCACGCCGCGCGAGATCTACGAAGCGCCGAGCAGCATCTTCGTCGCCGAGTTCATCGGCATCTCCAACGTGCTGTGCGGACGGGTGGAGAGTGCCGGCTTGCTCACCACGGCGGACGGCGTCTTCGAGATTCCGTCCGGCGCGAGCAGCCTGGCACAAGCGGGTCACGAGGCGGCTCTGGTGGTGCGGCCGGAGCATCTGGAGATCGTGCCGGACGGCGGTCTGGTGACCGGGCGGATCGTCGAGTCGGTCTTTGGCGGTGCGGAGACGCGGTTCCTGATCACGCTGCCGTCCGGCGCGGTGATCACGGTGCGTCGTTCGGGCGGCGAGGCGGAACTGCATGTAGGCGAGACGGTCGGTCTGCGCTGGAGGGCGGACCGGGCGCGGCTGATTCGTTGCTAGCATGTCGGCCAGCGCAAGGGGCAGGAACTGGCTGTAACAGGGGAAAGGACCCGGGGATGAACAAGGGACTGACGCGGCGTCATATTATTCAGGGCGCGGCAGGTGCGGCCGGTCTGGCGATGCCGGCGGTATGGACCGGATCGCGCGCGTTCGGCGCGCAGAGCATCACGGTCGCGGATGTCGGCGGTGCGCCTGGGGCGGCGATCAAGAAAGCCTTCTACGACCCGTTCCAGAAGGAAACCGGTATCGAGGTCGTGGGCGTCGCACATGCGGCCGACCCGACGAGCCAGTTCAAGCTCTGCGTCGATACCAAGAGCTATATTTGGGACGTCTGCATGGTCGATATCGGCCAGGTGGCGTTTCTGAGTTCGCCCAAGA
>Ga0335075_10011960_pt1 | contig 13123 bp, 3 predicted proteins | sample Lox_Sample_24_FD_206723 | JGI IMG/M metagenome (GOLD analysis project Ga0335075, IMG submission 206723) | Soil microbial communities from Loxahatchee National Wildlife Refuge, Florida, United States - Lox_Sample_2.4 | ecosystem: Environmental > Terrestrial > Soil > Wetlands | place: USA: Florida... | reverse complement strand
GCTGGCCGTCCGCGCCCGGCGAGGTCGCGATCGACGCCAACACCGCCGAACGCCACCACTACCGCCTCGGCGAAACCATCGGCGTGGTCGCGCGCGGCGCCGAGCAGCGCATGCGCATCGTCGGCATCGTCACGATCGGCGGCGCCAGCTCCCTCGGCGGCACCACGATCGCGCTGTTCGACTTCGCCTACGCGCAGAAGCTCTTCCACATCGCCGGCAAGCTCACCTCGATCTCGATCGCCGACGAGCCCGGCTACGCGCCCGCGCGCGTGGTGCGCGAGGTGCGCCCGCTGCTTCCGCCCAACGCGCAGGCCAAGACCGGCGCCGCCCAGGCCAAGCAGGCCACCAAGGACACCGGCGACTTCCTCTCCATCTTCCAGGACTTCCTGCTCGCCTTCGCCGGCGTCGCGCTGTTCGTCGGCAGCTTCGTGATCGCCAACACGATCTCGATCACGATCGCGCAGCGCACGCGCGAGCTGGCAACGCTGCGCACGCTCGGCGCCACCCGCCGCCAGCTGCTGCGCGCGGTGCTGCTGGAAGCCGTCGTGATCGGCCTGCTCGCCTCGCTGATCGGCCTGTTCCTCGGCCTCGCGCTGGCCAAGGGCCTCAACTCCCTGTTCGTGTCCTTCGGCATCGACCTGCCCCAGGCCGCCACCGTCTTCGCCGCGCGCACCGTGATCGTCTCGATGCTCGTCGGCGTCGCCATCACCACGCTCGCCGCCCTGCGCCCCGCGATCCGCGCCACGCGCGTGCCGCCGATCGCCGCCGTGCGCGAGGGCGCCGTGCTGCCGCCCTCGCGCTTCGCGCGCTTCGGCTCCTACGCCGCCGGCGCCACGCTCGGCGTGGCCGTCGCGCTGATGCTGGTCGGCCTGTTCGTCAGCTCGCTGTCCACCGGCGCGCGCCTGATCGCGATCGGCGTCGGCGCCGCCGGCGTGTTCGTGGGGGTGGCGATGCTCGCGCGCACGCTGGTGCCGCCGCTCGCGCGCGTGCTCGGCTGGCCCGCCACCAAGCTCGGCGGCGCCGCCGGCTCGCTCGCGCGCGGCAACGCCATCCGCGACCCCACCCGCACCGCCTCCACCGCCTCCGCGCTGATGATCGGCCTCGCGCTGGTCACGCTCGTCTCCGTGCTCGCCGCCGGGCTCAAGTCCACCTTCGAGAGCTCCGTCGACGAGCTCTTCCACGCCGACTACGCGATCACCGCCACCAACAACTTCTCCCCCATCCCCACCGCCTCCGCCGAAGCCGTCGGCAAGGTGCCCGGCGTGCAGGTGGTGGCCGCGGTGCGCGCCGGCTCGGGACGCGCCTTCGGCAAGGAAATCAGCGTCAGCGGCGTGGAAGGGCAGATCAGCAAGGTCGTGAAGGTGCGCTGGCAGCACGGATCGCCGGCCGTGCCCGGCGAGCTCGGCCGCGAAGGCGCCTTCGTCGCCAAGGAATACGCCACCGAACACCACCTCCGCGTCGGCTCGCCGCTGTCGGTGCAGACGCCCCTCGGCAACACCATGGAACTCGTCCTGCGCGGCGTCTTCGCGCCGCCCAAGGGCGGCTCCCCCTACGGCGACGTCACGATCTCCACCGCCCTCTTCGACGACGAATACCAAAGCCCGCAGAACGTCTTCGCGTTCGTCGACGTCGCCGGCGGCGCCACGCCCGCCAACACGCGCACGCTCGAACGCGCGCTCGCCTCCTACCCCAACGCCAAGATCCAGACCGAGAGCCAGTTCGAGCGCAACCAGGAGAAAGGCATCGACACGCTGCTCAACCTGCTCTACGTGCTGCTGTCGCTGTCGATCCTCGTCAGCATCTTCGGCATCGTCAACACGCTCGTGCTGACCGTGTTCGAGCGCACGCGCGAGCTCGGCATGCTGCGCGCCGTCGGCATGACCCGCCGCCAGCTGCGGCGCATGATCCGCCACGAGAGCGTCATCACCGCGCTGATCGGCGCCGCGCTCGGCATCCCGCTCGGGGTCGTGCTCGCGCTGATGGTCGGCCAGGCGATCGAATACCCCGCCTTCACGATCCCCGTCGGCACCATCGTCGTGTTCGTGATCGCGGCCGTCCTCGCCGGCCTGCTCGCCGCGATCCTGCCCGCGCGCAGGGCCTCGCGGCTCAACGTGCTCGCCGCCCTGCAATACGAGTAGACGCCAGCGGCGCCAGCGCCCGCGCGCCGCCCCGGCGCGCAGGCGCACGCCGGGCGCGCCACCCCGCGCGCCCCCCTCGAGGTCTAGATCTTCTTCATCGCGTGCGCCGTCAGCACCGCCGCGCGGGCGCACGGGTCCTTGATCTTGCGGAACGTCAGCGTGGAGCCCTTGAGCTTGTATTCGTACACGCCCGCCGGCTTGCAACTGCCGGGGCCGTGCAGCGTGATCCTCGAGCCCGACAGCGAGTAGGTGCCGTGCCCGGTGATGTTGTAGGGCGCCACCAGCGTGAAGCGGCCCGGGTAGAAGCTGATCTTGTAGGTGCCGTCGAGCGTGCCCGCCGTCTTCACGGTCGTCTCGTAGGTCCCCGACAGGTGCGCCGAGGCGCTCGCGACGGCGACCGGGACGGCGGCAAGGACGGCGACGACGGCGATGGCGCGGCGCAGGTGTCTCATGGCTGTGCTCCCTCCTGGGCGGTGGTCATGCGATTAGCTCGCTCTTGCGTTGGCGCGCCGCGACGACTGCATCACCGCTCCGGCCGTGAGCTGCTCGGCGTCCTGCAGCGGCGCACGCTCAATTCTGCCAGCCCAGGCCGCCGCCGTGGGCTCCCCCAGTCCCAGCGCCCGCGCCACGCGCTCGCGCGTCTGCGCGGGCTCGATCACCGCGTCCACCGCGCCGCCGCGCAGCGCCGCCTCCAGCGACAGGTTCTCGCGGGCGTAGCGGCGGGCCAGCCGGCCGCGCAGGTCGCCGCTGCGCGGCGCCAGCAGCCTGCGCGCGTGAATGATCTCCACGGCCGCCTCGGCGCTCATGATCCCGATCTCCGCCTGCGGCCAGCAGAAGCACGCGTCGGCGCCGAGGCCCTTCGAGTTCATCGTGATGAACGCGCCGCCGAAGGCCTTGCGCACGATCACCGTCACGCGCGGCACGCGCGCGCCGGCGAACGCCCGCAGCAGGCTCGCGCCGTGCGCGATCACGCCCGCCGCCTCCTCCCTGCTGCCCGGCATGAAGCCCGGCGTGTCCGCCAGCACCAGCATCGGCACGCCGAAGGCGTCGCAGGTGCGGATGAACCTCGCCGCCTTCTGCGAGGCCTGCACGTCGATGATGCCGCCGCGATAGCGCGCCTGGTTGGCGATCACCGCCACCGGGTGACCCTCCAGGCGGGCGAAGCCCACCACCATGTTGCGCGCCCAGCGCTCCTGCACCTCCAGCAGGCGCCCCCCGTCCACCAGCCGCGCGATCAGCTCGCGCACGTCGTAGTAGTTGCGGCTGCGCGCCGGCAGCACCTCGCCCGGGTCGCCCGCCGCGGGGTCCTCGGGCTGCGCCCACGGCGGCGCCTGCGAGGCGTTCTGGGGGAGGTGGTCGAGCAGCTCGCGCAGCAGCGCGATCGCGTCCGCGTCCTCGCCGGCGACGAAGTCGCACACGCCGTTGCGCGCGTGCACCTTGATGCCGCCGAGCGCCGCCGCCGTCACCCTCTCGCCGAGCGCCAGCTTCACGATGCGCGGTCCCGTCAGGAACATCGAGGAGCGCTCGGTCATCACCACGAAGTCGGTCAGCGCCGGCGAGTAGCAGCCGCCGCCCGCCGACACGCCCGTGATCACCGAGATCTGCGGCGCGCGCCCCGCCAGCGCCACGTTCTCGTAGAAGATCCGCCCGAAGCCGCCCAGCGCCGCCGCGCCCTCCTGCAACCGCGCGCCCGCGGACTCGAGGAAGCCCACCACCGGCACGCCCGCGCTGCGGCTGTGGCGCAGCGCACGCACGATCACTTCCGCCTCCGCCACGCCCACCGCCCCGGCCGCGATCGAGGAATCCTGGGCGTAGCACACCACCGGCCTGCCCCCCACGCGCCCCCAAGCCGCCTGCACGCCCACCTCGCGGCCCACCGGCAGCGACGCCGGCTCCAGCGGCTCCAGGCTGCGCGGGTCGCACAGCCACTCCATGCGCTGCTGCGAAAGAGGCCGATCCGTATGCGAAGACAGCGACGACACGACGGTTTGGATGAGAGCGCCCCCCGCGCTACGTGGATAGCCGACGGTGCTGCCCTGACCCGAGTGCCCGGCTGTCCTCAGCGAACGCATCCGGCGTCCTGAGCAGGGGTAGCCAGCCCAACGTTAGGTCGACGCGCCAGCCGCGGTCAATCCTGTCTGCACCTTTGGGCAACGTTGACTTTCAGCGCTTGACCGGCTTCACTGGGTGGCTCAAAGTCCGCCGCACAGTCCGCAGTCTTGGCTGTCTCTCCATGGAGGGAGACGCATATACGGGGGGCCGTAGCTTTGTTCGACTACATCGTTTTGTGCCCCACCGGCTCTCCGGACCCGGGGGTTCCGATAGCAGCCAGCCGCGCCGGCGCGCTCGGCGTGGTCAACCTCGAGCTGAGCGAGGACCTGGCCGCCGCGCTCGCGCAGCTCGCCACGCTGTGCCAGCTCGGCCGCGGGCGCTGCGGGGCGCTCGTCGACCGCCCGCAGGCCCTGGAGGGCGTGCTGGAGGCCAACCTCGACGGGCTGCACACGATCCTGCTCGGCCTCGGCGGCTTCCCCGAGCACGCGCTCGAGGGCGCCGTCGCGCGCGTGCACGAGGCCGGCCTGGAGGCCTACGCCGTCGCCACCCGCCTCGAGCACGCGCTCGCCGCGCAGGCCGCCGGCGCCGACGCCGTCATCGCCAAGGGCCACGAGAGCGGGGGCTGGATCGGCGAAGACGGCGCCTTCGTGCTCTGCCAGCGGATCGTGCAGGCGCTCGCGTCCAGCTCCCACGAGCACCACTCGCCGCGAGGGCCGCTGCCGGTGTTCGTGCAGGGCGGCGTCGGCCTGCGCACCGTCGCCGCCGCCCACGTCGCCGGCGCTGCCGGCGCCGTGCTCGACGCGCAGCTGCTGCTCGCGCGCGAGTCGCCCGCGCCCGCCGCGCTGCGCAACACGCTCGCCGCGCTCGACGGCAGCGAGACCGCCGCGCTCGGCGCCGAGCTGGGCGCCAGCTTCCGCATCCACAGCCGGCCCGGGTTGCGCGGCGCCGAGCTGCTGCGCGCCGCCGCATCCTCTCTGGAAGCGGAGCGCGAGATCGAGGCCGGCGAGGACGCCACCGGCCAGGCCGGGGAGAGCCCGCGTAAGGAGGCCGGCGAGAGCCAGGCCGGTGAGAGCGCGCGCGAGCGCTGGCGCGCGGTCGTGCGCGCCCACGTCAGCGCCGCCGGCGCCGACGCCGCGCTGCCGCTGGGACAGGATGCCGCGTTCGCCGCCGAGCTCGCGCGGCGCTTCGGCACCGTCGCCGGCATCCTCGACGGGCTGCGCGCCGCGCTCGAGGCGGCGTGCGTCGCGCTCGCCGCCGGCAACCCCCTCGCCGAGGGCGCCGGCGTGTCCGGCGCGCACCGCACGCGCTACCCGATCGTGCAGGGCCCGATGACCCGCGTCAGCGACCGCGCCGAGTTCGCCGCCGCGGTCGCCGAGGGCGGCGCGCTGCCGTTCCTCGCGCTCGCGCTGATGCGCGGCCCCGACGCCGACAGGCTGCTGGCGCGCGCCGGCGAGCTGGCCGGCGATCGCTCCTGGGGCGTCGGCGTGCTCGGCTTCGTGCCCGCGGAGCTGCGCGCCGAGCAGCTGGCGGTCGTGCGCGCCCACCGCCCGCCGTTCGCGCTGATCGCCGGCGGGCGGCCCAGCCAGGCGCGCGAGCTGGAAGCGGAGGGAATCGAGACCTACCTGCACGTGCCCTCGCCGCAGCTGCTGCGCCTGTACCTGCGCGAAGGCGCGCGGCGCTTCGTGTTCGAGGGCCGCGAGTGCGGCGGGCACGTCGGCCCGCGCACCAGCTTCGTGCTGTGGGACAGCGTGCTCGGCGTGCTCGAAGAGGAGCTTCCGGGCGACGCCTCCGACGTCCAGATCCTGCTCGCCGGCGGCGTCCACGACGCGCGCTCCGCCGCCATGGCCGCCGCCACCACCGCCGCCACCGCCGCGCGCGGCGCGCAGGTCGGCGTGCTGATGGGCACCTCCTACCTGTTCACCCGCGAGGCCACCGAGTGCGGCGCGATCACGCCGCTGTTCCAGCAGGCCGCGATCTCCGCCTCCGACACCGCGCTGCTGGAGAGCGGGCCCGGCCACGCCACCCGCTGTCTGCCCTCGCCGTTCGTGGACCAGTTCTACGCCGAGCGGCGCCGGCTGCGCGAGACCGGCCTCGACGCCGAGCAGCTGCGCGGCCAGCTGGAGCAGCTCAACATCGGGCGCCTGCGCATCGCCTCCAAGGGCAAGGACCGGGGCGAGGACCAGCAGCTCGTCGAGGTCGACGCCGCCGAGCAGTGGGAGCGCGGCATGTACATGATCGGCCAGGTCGCCGCCATGCACGACGCGGTCACCACCGTCGCCGAGCTGCACAGCGAAATCTCCGACGGCAGCGACGAGCTGCTGCGCGCGCTCGCGCCGGCGCCCGCGCGCCGCCCCGCCGCCCCGGCGCCGCCGCCCGCCGACGTGGCCATCATCGGCATGGCCTGCATCCTGCCCGGCGCGCCCGACGTGCAGACGCTGTGGGCCAACATCCTCGACAAGGTCGACGCCATCGGCGAAGTGCCGCCCGAGCGCTGGGACTGGCGCGTGATGTTCGACCCCGACCCCGCCGCCCGCGACAAGGTGTACTCGCGCTGGGGCGGCTTCATCGACCCCGTCGAGCTGGACCCGCTCGCGCTCGGCATGCCGCCCAAGTCGCTCGAGTCGATCGAGCCCTTCCAGCTGCTGGCGCTGCTGTGCGCGCAGGCCGCGCTGCGCGACGCCGGCTACGACACGCGCCCGTTCGAGCGCGAGCGCACCTCGGTGATCCTCGGCGCCGGCGGCGGCGGCGCCGACATGTCGGTCGGCTACACCGTGCGCTCCGCGCTGCCCTCGCTGCTGGGCGACGCCGAGCCCGAGCTGCAGCAGCGGATCTTCGAGCGCCTGCCCGAGTGGACCGAGGACAGCTTCGCCGGCCTCTTGATGAACGTCGCCGCCGGGCGCATCGCCAACCGCCTCGACTTCGGCGGCACCAACTACACCGTCGACGCCGCCTGCGCCTCCTCGCTGTCCGCCGTCGGCCAGGCCGCCCGCGAGCTGCAGATGGGCACCAGCGACATGGCCCTCGCCGGCGGCGTCGACGCGATCCAGAACCCGTTCGCCTACCTGTGCTTCGCCAAGACGCACGCGCTCTCGCCCAGCGGGCGCTGCCGCCCCTTCGACGCCGCCGCCGACGGGATCGCCATCAGCGAGGGCTTCGCCACGATCGTGCTCAAGCGCCTCGCCGACGCCGAGCGCGACGGCGATCGCATCTACGCGGTCATCCGCGGCGTCGGCGCCGCCAGCGACGGGCGCGACCGCAGCCTCACCGCGCCGCGGCCCGAGGGCCAGATGCGCGCGCTGCGCCGCGCCTACGCGCAGGCACGCGTCTCGCCCGAGACGGTCGAGCTGGTGGAGGCCCACGGCACCGGCACCGTCGCCGGCGACGGCGCCGAGATCAAGGCGCTCGGCACCGTCTTCCGCGAACACTCCGAGCGGCGCCAGTGGTGCGCCGTCGGCTCCGTCAAGTCGATGATCGGCCACACCAAGGCCACCGCCGGCGTCGCCGGCGTGATCAAGGCCGCGCTGTCGCTGCACCACCGCGTGCTCGCGCCCACGATCGGCGTCAGCGAACCCAACCCCAAGGCCGACTTCCCCGACAGCCCCTTCTACGTCAACAGCGAGGCGCGCCCATGGCTGGCCAGCGAGCAGCACCCCCGGCGCGCCGGCGTCAGCGCCTTCGGCTTCGGCGGCACCGACTTCCACATCGTGCTCGAGGAGTACCAGGGCGCGTTCGTCGAGCCCGACGCCGCCGTCACGCGCTGGCCCGCCGAGCTGCTGCTGATCGCGGGCTCCCGCGAGCAGCTGCCGGCCGCGCTCGAGCGGCTGTCTGCGCGCCTGTCCGGGGACCAGCAGCTCACGCCCGCCGCGCTCGCACGCGAGCTGGCCGCAGCCGCCGCCGGCCGCGAGCGCGGCGCGCCCACGCTCGCGATCGTCGCCGACACGCGCGAGGACCTGCTCGCCAAGCTCGAGCGCGCGCGCGAGCTGCTGGCGGGCGGCGCCGAGCGCATCGAGGAGCGCGAGGGCCTCTACTTCCACACCCGGCCGCCCGCCGCGCCCTTCCCGCAGGGCGACGGCTCCGCCGCCGCAGGCAAGATCGCGTTCCTGTTCCCCGGGCAGGGGTCGCAGACGCTCGAGATGGCGCGCGAGCTCGCCATCGCCTTCCCCGAGGCGCGCGCGCAGTTCGAGCTCGCCGACCGCGTGCTTGCCGGCCGCTACGAGCGCCCGCTCAGCCGCTACGTGTTCCCGCCGCCCTGGTTCAGCGCCCAGGAGAAGCGTGCGCGCCAGGCCGAGCTGACCGACACGCACGTCGCGCAGGCCGCGCTCGGCGCCACCGAGCTCGCCTGCCTGAGCGTGTTGCGCGCGCTCGGCGTCGAGCCGGAGCTCACCGCCGGGCACAGCTACGGCGAGTTCGCCGCGCTGTTCGCCGCCGGCGGCCTCGACGCGGAGACGCTGCTGCGCGTCTCCGAGGCGCGCGGGCGCTTCATGAAGGAGGCCGCCGAGGCCGAGGCCGGCGCCATGATCGCCGTCGAAGCGCCGCCGCAGGCGCTCACGCAGCTGCTGGAGGGCGGCGGCGTCGTCACCGCCAACCTCAACTCCCCCGTGCAGACCGTCCTGTCCGGGCCGCGCGAGCACGTCGAGGCCGCGCTCGAGTGGTGCCGCGAACGCGACATCGGCGCGCGCATGCTGCCCGTCGCCTGCGCCTTCCACTCCCCGCACGTCGCCGGCGCCCAGCAGCGGCTGGCCGACACGCTCGCGCAGACCACGATCTGCACGCCGCGCGTCCCCGTCTACTCCAACACCAGCGGCGAGGCGCACGCGCCCGAGCCCGAGGCCGTCGGCGCGTTGCTGTCCGAGCACCTCAGCAGGCCGGTCGAGTTCGTGCGCGAGGTCGAAGCCATGCACCGCGACGGCGCGCGCGTGTTCGTCGAGGTCGGGCCGCGCTCCGTGCTCAGCGGGCTGGTCCCGCAGATCCTCGGCGAGCGCGAGCACGTCGCGATCCCGATCGAACGCTCCGGCCGCCCCGCGCTCGCCTCGCTCCTGCACTGCCTCGGCGCGCTCGCCGCCGCCGGCGTGCCGCTGGAGCTCGAGCGGCTGTGGCGCGGGCGCGCCGAGGCGCAAGCAGATCTCAGCAGCGACCGCCGCGAGCAGCCACGACCGGGCACCGCCTGGCTGGTCGACGGCGGACGCGCATGGCCCACCGGCGCGCAGCGCGAGCCGGCCAGGCCGATCCAGGTACCCAATCAAGAGGAGAATGTCGTGATCAGGACGAGCACGAACGGCGACGGCGCGCTCGCCGCCGCCCCCCACCCCGAGCATCCCGGCGGCGCCGCAGCGCCCGCGCCCGCCGTCCTCGCCGCGGCCGTCGCACCGGCCGCCCCCGCGCCGCCGCCCGCCGGCCAGCAGCCCGCGCCGGCGCTCGGCGCCGCCGCGCCCGCGCCCTCGCCGCTGGCCGGCGATCGCGTCGCCGACGTGATCCTGCGCCACCAGGAAGTCATGCAGCAGTTCCTGGAGACGCAGCGCACGGTCATGCTCGGCTACCTCGGCGCCGCCGGAGCGCCCGGCGCAGCCCGCGCTGCCGCAGCGCTCGCGCCGCGTCCCGCTCCTGCCCTGCCGGCGCCCGCAGCACCCCTGCCCGCGCCCGCCGCAGCCGCCCCGCAGCCCTACCAGCCGGTCGTTCACACGCCGCAGCAGGTCGTTCAGGCGGCGCAGCCGGCCGTTCAGGCCGCGCAGCCCGCCGTTCAGGCGCCGCAGCCGGCCCCTGCGCAGGCGCCGCAGCCGGCCGCTTCCGCGCCGGCCCCCGCCGTGCCCGCCGCCGCTGCCGCGCCGGCGAGCAACGGCTCCGGCTCGGCGGCGAGCAACGGTGCGGGCGCGGCCGCGATGAGCCGCGAGCAGATCGCCGAGCGGCTGCTGGCGCTCGTCAGCGAGCGCACCGGCTACCCCGCCGACATGCTCGAGCTCGACGCCGACCTCGAGGGCGACCTCGGCATCGACTCGATCAAGCGGGTGGAGATCGCCGGCACCTTCACGCAGAGCCTCGACGAGGCCGACCGCGAGTCGATCGACATCGAGGAGCTGACGGCGGCGCGCACGCTCACCGCCGTCATCGACACGCTCGAGGCGGCGCTCGCCGGCTCCGGGTCCGGCGGCCCGCCGGGGGAGCCGGTGCTGGAGGGCCAACGCCCTTTTGATCGCGAGCCGGCCGAGCAGGAGCGCATCGGCCGGCTCGTCGTGCAGGCAGCGAGCGCTCCCGCCATCACCGCGAGCGCCGGGCTGCGCCCCGGCGGCGTGGTGGTGATCGTCGACGACGAGACCGGGGTGGGCGAGCAGCTCGCCGCGCTGCTCGCAGCGCGCGGCCAGCGCGCCGTGCGCGTCGGCGCCCACGCCCGCCCGCGCGAGCGCGCACAGGCCGAGGAGCTGGTCGCGAGCCTCGCCGCGCGGGGCCCGGTGAGCGCGCTCGTGCACCTCGCCGCGTTGGCCGCACCCTTCCCGCAGGGGGAGCCGGCGCCCGCGTACGGCGGCCTCGACACGCTGTTCGCGCTCGCCCAGGCGCTGCGCGAGCAGCTGGAGGCGTGCGCCCAGGACGGCGGCGCCGCGCTGCTCGCCGCCACCCGCCTCGGTGGCTCCTTCGGGCTGGACCGGAGCGCCTCCGGGCCGGACGGCGAGGCCGGTGCGGGGGATGGCGCAGGGGATGGCGCGCCGCATGCGGCCGCCGCCGGCGGCGCGCTGCACGGCTTCCTCAAGACCGCCGCGCTGGAGTGGCCCGCCGTGCGCGTCAAGGCGGTCGACCTCGCCCACGAGCCCGCCTCGCGCTGCGCCGAGCAGCTGCTCGACGAGCTCGCCGCCGCCGACGGGCTGGTCGAGGTCGGCTACCGCGACGGACGGCGCACGCAGCTGGAGGTGGTGCCCACCCCGCTCGACGGGCGCCAGGGCCAGCTCGAGCTCGACGAGCGCAGCGTGGTGCTCGTCACCGGCGGCGCCCGCGGCATCACCGCGCGCGCCGCGCTGATGCTGGCCGAACGCCATCGCCCCAAGCTCGTCCTGGTGGGGCGCACCAGCGACGAGCCCGAGGACGAGGCCACCGCCGGCCTCGGCGAGCTCTCCCAGCTGCGCGAGGCGATGATCGCCGCGCGGCGCGCCGACGGCCGTCCGCTCACGCCGGCGCTGGTCGAGAAGGACTGCCGGCGGATCATGCACGCGCGCGAGGCGCGCGAGAACCTCGCGCTGATGAGGCAGGCCGGCTCGCGGGTCGAATACCTGATCGGCGACGTCTCGGACCCCTCCGCCTTCGGCGAGCTGATCGATTCCGTCTACGCCGAGCACGGCCGCATCGACGGCGTGCTGCACGGCGCCGGCGTGATCGAGGACAAGCTGATCCGCGACAAGCAGCCCGACTCGCTCGCGCGCGTGCTCGCCACCAAGGCCGGCGCCGCGCGCACGCTCGCTGAGCGCCTGCGCCCCGACACGCTGCGCTTCCTCGTGTTCTTCAGCTCCGTGTCCGGACGCTTCGGCAACAGCGGCCAGGCCGACTACGCCGCCGCCAGCGAGGTGCTGGGCAAGCTCGCGCACGAGCTGGACGCCAGCTGGCCGGGGCGCGTCGTCTCGATCGACTGGGGGCCGTGGCGCTCCGCCGGCATGGTCTCCGAGTGGCTCGAGCAGGAGTTCGCGCGCCGCGGCGTCGCCCTGATCGGGCTCGAGCAGGGCTGCACGATGCTCTACGAGGAGCTCGCCCGCGGGCGCAAGGGCGAGAGCGAGATCGTGATCGGCGCCGCCACCGGCCTGGCCGGCGAGGCCGCAGGCGCCACGAGCACGGAGGGGCTGGCGCTGCTCGCCGGCGCCGAGATCGTCGCCGACGAGCAGGCCGACGCGCCCCCCGGCGCGCTGCGCGCGCGCTACACGTTCTCGCTCGAGCGCGACCGCTACCTCGACCACCACCGCATCGACGGCCGCCCCGTGCTCCCGTTCGCGGTCGCCATGGAGCTGATGGCGCAGGCGGCCGTCGCGGCGAGCCCCGGCCGCGCCGTGCACGGCCTGCGCGAGATCCGCCTGTTCGACGGCGTCGCGCTCGACGACGACGCGCCCCGCACCGTCCAGATCGACGCCGCCCCGCAGGCGGGTGGGGCCGATCCCCACACCGGCGGGGAGGCGAACGCCAACGGCTGGGCCGCGGAGCTGCTCGTCACGATCTCCCCGCCCGAGCAGGGACGGGGCGGGCGGGCCCACTACCGCTCGCGGGTCGCGCTGCGCGATCCCCACGCGGCGGGCGCAACCGGCATCGCCGGCGGCGCCGTCCCGCCGCCCGCGCCGCTCGATGACGCCCCCGCCTTCCCCACCACGATCGAGGACGCCTACCGCGAGCTGCTGTTCCACGGCCCGCTGTTCCAGGGCATCGCCGCGATCGAGCGCATGGACGAGCGCGGCGCCAGCTCGCTGCTGCTGCCCTCGCAGGCCGGGCGCTGCGTGCACGGCGCCGACGGCCTGCGCTGGCTGCTCGACCCGGTGCTGCTCGACAGCGCCCTGCAGGTGCAGGTGCTGTGGGCGCGCCTGCAGTGGGACGTCACGCTGCTGCCCGCCGAGATCGGCGCCTACAGCTGGCTCGGCGAGCTGCCCGCCGACGGCCCCGTGCGCCACGAGCTGCGCATCCACGCCCACAGCAAGCCGCCGCTGTGCAACACCGACCACTGGTTCTACGCCCCCGACGGCCGGCCCGTGGCGGTGATGCAGGGCGTCGTCGGGGTCGGCGCGCAGAAGCTCAACCGCCTCGCCGGGGCCAAGCAGTGACCACGCCCGGCGGCACGGGCACGCGGGCGCAGGGCGCCGGCGTGCCGGCGGAGCAGGACGGCGCGCGCGGCGTGCCGGCCGAGCGGGACCGCGCGCGCGGCGTGCCGGCCGATGGCGAGCACGCGCGCGGCGTCGCGATCGTCGGCATGGCCTGCC
>Ga0335075_10011959_pt1 | contig 13123 bp, 12 predicted proteins | sample Lox_Sample_24_FD_206723 | JGI IMG/M metagenome (GOLD analysis project Ga0335075, IMG submission 206723) | Soil microbial communities from Loxahatchee National Wildlife Refuge, Florida, United States - Lox_Sample_2.4 | ecosystem: Environmental > Terrestrial > Soil > Wetlands | place: USA... | reverse complement strand
ATCGTGCCGATCTCCGCGGTGGTCTCCGCCAGCGATGTGCTGGGCGTGTTCCAGCCTGGCCAGCATGGCTCAACGTTCGGCGGCAACCCGCTGGCCTGCGCGGTCGCCCGCGAGGTCATCGCGATGCTGTCAACTGGCGAGTTCCAGGAGCGGTCGGCCAAGCTCGGCGCGCATCTGCACGACCGGCTGGCAGCGCTGCCCGAGGCCAAGGTCAGGGACGTTCGAGGCCGAGGTCTGTGGGCGGGGGTCGAGTTCGCCGAGCTCTCCGGCCGGGCCGCGTGCGAGCAGCTCGCCGAGCGCGGCGTGCTGGCCAAGGACACGCATGGGTCGACGATCCGGCTTGCTCCGCCGCTGGTCATCAGCGAGGACGACCTGGACTGGGCCCTCGACCAGGTTGAAGCGCTGGTCCGCTGATCGCTCGAGCCTGCCGCCAGCACGCATGAGCGCCAGGAAGCACACCCGGACGTGGCCGGCTGCCTCAGCAGCTGCTACGCCAGCGCTAATCAGCATGCCTACCGCCGCAACTCAGCGCGCCTGACACGCGGAATGTCCAGATCGACTTCGAGCACATCCGGGAAACTAAGCCCTGCCCAGAAGCCACCCGCGTCGGCGATGCTAACCGTGCCGGACAGCCACACGGTCATGGCCATGCCGTGACTGGCGATGACCAGCGGCCGCGCGCCTGCCAGGGCCTGCCAGTACCGCACTCCAGAGTCGAAGCGGTCCATGACGGCGGCGCGCGTCTCCCAGCCGGCCCGATCTGATCCGCAGACGTACTCCCGCCTGGCGGCCCGGAAGTCGTCGCTGTAGGCGCCATCCAGGCGGACCTCGTTGAAACGCTCGTCGGTGAGCACATCACCGGCTGGTTCGAGCGTTTGGCGTGCCTTCGGCTCGGTGCTTGAGACGAGAAGGGCTCCGGCCGGGATTACGCCGCGGAGCGATTCTGCCGCCCGCCGGCCTTGCTCGGTCAGATCCCAGTCCGCCGCCGGGACCCCGGGTCCGTGGGCTGGCATCGCGTGCCGCACCAGCCATAGTGTTCGCACCCCTGAGCACCCCTTTCAGCCGCCGGGACCAGTGCCAGCGCCGGTGAGCCCGCGTCGGCTTTCACAGCCCCCGTCAGGCGATCGGGGGCCTGAGCGGCCGTCATCCGGGTGTGACCGGCTGAGCGTCATCGAACAGCCGCATCCGGTGAGCCAGCGCGGCCGCCTCTCCCCTGCTCGCCACGCCGAGCTTGCCGAGGATGCTGGAGACGTGCACGCTGACCGTCATGGCTGAGATGAACAGCTGCGCCGCGGTCGCTGCGTTAGCCTGCCCGGCCGTGATCAGGCGCAGCAGCTCATACTCACGCGGGGTCAGGCCGAGCCGAGCAGGCTCTCCGGTATGCGGGGCTCCGCGGAGGGCTGACCATCCGCAGCTGGACTGGAGCTCGGACCGCTGCGGTTGCGAGCAACGGCCACCCATACGGGGACTGGCCTGGAGGTCATGGCCGCTCATGCTGGCCTGCGCCGCCGTCAGCGCTGCGCCGAAGTCGCCACGCGTCAGGGCACAAGTCAGCCATTGTCACCACGGCGTCAAGCATGCCAGTGGCTGCGGGCAGAAGGGGCCCGCGCGACGGGCTGGCAGGCGGGCCGGGCGCCATGGCCGATTGCCCGGACTCAGCGACCGGCCGAGCAGAGGTCAGCCGACTCGGCACCGTCAGCGGCCCCGTCCGGCAGGACGAGCGCCTTGTCCGCCGAGCGGTCAGTGATACCGCGGCCAGCAGTGTGGCCGCCCGCGGCTTGGCGGCGCTGGCTCGGCACCAGATGGATTCGGCTCCCCCGGAGGGAACGAGCCGGGTTGCGGGCTGCGCCGGGCTGGCCTGACTGCCTGGTTTCGGCGCTAGCGCTCACAGCCGAGTAGTCGCGCGCTCTGCGGTGGGCGGCCGCGTCGCGGCGCAGGTCCGCCCTCCGCTCGGCGGCGACGGCCTGTGCGATGTTGGGGTGCATGGGATCCTCCTGGTTAAGGCCCCAGGCCGGGGCTCGCACCATCGAGGTTCGCCGTAAGGCACCCCAGAGCGGATCGGAAGCACTCCCTATTTCTGCAGGGCAATCGCCTTAGCTCCCTCGCGGCAGGCCGAATCACCACGGTTTGCGGCTAAGGCACCGGGGTGCTGAGCAGCATCACCGTTGTGCCCATTGACAAGAGCCTTGGCCGGACCGCGGGTGAACTCCTCGGTCGCACCGGGCTGTCTGGGCATCGCTGCACGATCGAAGCACTGCTCGCCGCCGTCCCACTTCAGCAACTGAGGCCCGTCCTACTGCTGACTAGTGACCCGGACGACATGGCCAGGCTGACAGAAGAGCCAGATCGCCCGCGAGCCGAGCGGGTCGCGGTCGTCCGGGTCTGAGGCTGCCTGGCTACGTCGTGGAGAGTTTTGGGCGTTATAGCGCACCAAACTCTCCGTGCAAGTCAGCTACCGAGCCGCAGTTCTTGCCACCGCGGGCAACGCCATGCGGCGCCTCCCGGCGCGACCGGCCCGGCGGCCGGGAGCCCGCCTGCGGACCGCCGAGCAGCCTGTCTACGGAGGGGCCGAACCGCCCATCGGGCAACCTCGCGAGCTGGCCCCCGGACTGGCTAGAAGCCGTCAGACGGGCCGGCGGCCGTTGCCTTCTTGCCCGCCAGGCTGACTGGCTGAGGCGGGCCGAGCCGGTGAGCCGGCCGGACCGGGACGAGCGAGATGCTGGCCCGCGGCGCTCTGGCCCGCGGCACTCCGCGGGCCGGAGTCTGAACCGGTGCCGTCCGCACCGGTTTTGCCGGGGCGAGCAGTACCAATGCTCAGGCCGCCGCCGGATGCCAGCCGTTCCCTGCGCTCGCGGCTGCCCCTGGACCACTGCACGTACCCGAAGACGGCACCCGCCGCCGCGCAGATAGCGCCGCCGAAGAGGAACCACTTGCCCTGCGACGTATCCTCGATGATCACGCTGCCGCCGGACGTGCCGGTACTGAGCAGCAGGCTGACCGCGTACCAGCCGACGGCGGGCAGCAAACCGCCTAGTGGCGTGCGCATGCCGTATGCGCCGAGCACGCACGTGACAAAGATCGCCAGCGCGAAGAGGACCGCGAGCAGCACACCGGGGCCATTGCCGTAGTGGAACGACCCGATCAGCCCTTCGAGCATGCCGAGCAGGAGCAGGACGACGTAGGCGGCCGCCGTTATCGCGGTGGCGCCGCCGCGGCCCGGTTCTGAGCCGCTAGAGGGCCTGCCCTGCGTGCTGTCCACCTTGCAAGGCTAGCCGAGCGCGCCCGGCAGCCGAGCGCGGCGAGCACGTGAGCGCGGAGCGGGTCCATGATCAACGGAAGATCCGGGCCGTATTTAGGCCCGGACTTTCCGCCGAAACGCTGGAAGCGCTTTCCCGGAGTGTCGCTCGCCCAGGCCCGCGAACAGGTCCGGCTCCCGGTTCGACGGCCCGTAGCCTGGCTCGGTCGGACCGGCCACCAGCGTGTAGTACTCGACGCCCAGCGCCCGCTGAGCGATGTTGTTCGACAGGGCAAAGAACGGGCTGTCCACCGAGATCTGGGTTGCGTGCGCATGCATGGCGGCGAGCTTGGCATCCAGGTAGATCCTGGCGTCGATCGCCGTTGTCACCTTCTCGTCGTCGGTGCCGAACGGCAGGTCATCGACCGACTCGACCCTGCTGAAGTCCGCGCCCCCGAGTCGCTGACTACCGGCCCCGGCCCGCTCGGCCGCCGCAGCGCCCGCAGCGCCCCCAGCGCCCCCAGCGCCCGCAGCGCCACCCTCACCGACCTGGCCGGCATCGCCCGATCCAGCAGCAGCGGCAGCAGGCAGCACCGCCATCGCCTCCGCCAGCACCGACCGCGGCACGGCCGTCGCGTAGAACTTGCTGACCAGCCCCCCGGACAGCTCGAACGCGCGCCAGGCCACGCGATGCGCCTTGATGTGGTCAGGATGGCCGTAAAAGCCGTTGTCGTCGTAGCTGACCAGCACCTGCGGCCGCACCTGCTCGATGATCTTCAACAGCTCGCCGGCCGCCTCATCCAGATCGGCCCGCCAGAAGCAGCCTGGCCAGTCGTTGGACGGAACTCCCATCATCCCGGAGTCGCGCCACCTCCCGGCGCCGCCGAGGAAACGGTGGTCGCTCACCCCGAGCGCCCGGCAGGCCGCCGCGAGCTCGCCGATCCGGTACTGCCCGAGGCCACCGCCGGCGTCCCAGGCCAGGTGCGCTAGCTCGGGCGGGATGACCTCGCCAAGCTCCCCGAGCGTGCAGGTGACGAGCGTCACCCCGGCGCCCTCGGCCGCGTACTTTGCCATCGTCGCGCCGGTGCCGATGGACTCGTCGTCCGGATGCGCATGCACCAGCATCAGGCGCTGCCCGGCCCGAGATGGGCCGTCCGATTTGGTCATATCCGCGAGCCTACCGACGTCCGGCGCGCCGACGGCTGGCAGGATCAGACGGGTGACCGACTCATTCCCCCGCCAGGCGGCGCGCACGGCTGGCTTCACTCTCGGCGCTCCGCGCTCCTTCCGGCTCTCCCCCGACGGCAAGACCGTCGTCTTCCTCCGGTCAAAGGGCGGCACAGACTCGGTGACCTGCCTGTGGGCGCTCGACGTGGCCACCGGCGCCGAGTGGCTTATCGCCGACCCGGCGCGGCTGGGCGTAGCCGGCGCTGAGGACGACCCGGTCGAGAAGGCGCGCCGTGAGCGGGTTCGCGAGCACGCCGGCGGCATCGTCGCCTACAGCACTGACGCCGCCTGCACGAAGGCCGCGTTCACCCTGGCCGGAACGGTGTACCTGGCCGACATCACGGCGACGGCAGATCCTGGCGATCCGAGGGCCGGGGGTACTGTCACCGCGCTCGCCACCCGTACCCCGGCCGCCGACCCGCGGCCGGACCCGGCCGGGCGGCTCGTCGCTTACGTCTGCGCCGGAGCGCTCCGCGTGCACGACATCGCCAGCGGCGACGACCGGGCAGTTGCTGACCCAGCGACTGCCGATCCGAAGGGCGCCGACGGGATCAGCTACGGCATGGCCGAGTTCATCGCCGCCGAGGAGATGGACCGCACCCGCGGCTACTGGTGGGCACCGGACGGCTCCGCCATTCTCACGGCCCGCGTCGACGAGACGCCGGTGCACGTCTGGCATATCGCCGATCCCGCGAACCCGGCCACCGAGCCCCGCGCCGTCCGCTACCCGGCAGCCGGCACGCCCAACGCGATCGTCTCTGCTCACATCGCCTCGCTCGACGGCGGCCTGACAGCTGTCGACTGGGACCACGACGCGTTCCCGTACCTCGTCACCGCTACCTGGGATCGGCCCGCTGAGGATCATGGCAGGGAACGTGGTACCTCGGGGCAGCCGCTGCTCGTCGTGCTCAGCCGTTCCCAGCGCGAGATGCGCGTGCTCGCGGTCGAGCCGGCGACGGGGACCACCAGCCTGGTCCGGTCCGACTCTGACCCGTCCTTCGTGGACATCGTGCCCGGCGTGCCGGCCGCGACCAGCGACGGCAAGCTCGTCTGGACTGCTGACGCAGGCGGGGCCAAGCGCCTGATCACCGGTTCGCCCGCTGAGCACGCAGCCGGGACGGCCGAGATCCGAACGCCCGATTCGCTGAACGTGCGGGCTGTCCTCGGCGTCGACGGCGAGGAGATCCTCTTCAGCGCCTGTGGTGAGGACCCTGCCTCGGCCTGCCTGTGGACCGTCGGGCCGGGTGGCCTGGCGCGAGTGAGCCCGGCCGACGGCAGCTACGACGGCCAGCTGGCCGGCGGCACGCTGCTGCTCGCCGGCCGGACGCTGAGCACGACGGGCGTCACGGTCCGCGTGCTGCGAGCCGGGCCCGCCGCGGCCAGTTCGGGCGCCGCGGCCGAGCATCACAAAACCTGGGCCGAGATGGCGGACATCACGTCATTCGCCGAGACACCCAACCTGGCGGTGCCGAAGCCGATACTCACCTGGTCGGCCGGCCCGAGCCGGGTCAGGACCGCGATCCTGCTGCCGTCCTGGCACGAGCCAGGCTCGGGCAAGCTGCCGGTCCTCTGCGATCCCTACGGCGGCCCGCACGGCAAGCGGGTGGTCGCGGCGCGCGGCGCCTACTTCGGCCCGCAGTGGTTCGCCGAGCAGGGCTTCGCTGTGGTGATCGCCGACGGCCGCGGCACGCCGGGACGCGGCCCGGCCTGGGACCGGGCGGTGACCGGCGACCTTGCCGGGCCGGTACTTGACGACCAGGTTGAGGCTCTCGAGTCAGCGGCCGAGCAGTACCCGGACCTGGACCTGAACCGGGTGGGCATCCGGGGCTGGTCGTTCGGCGGCTACCTCGCTGCGCTCGCGGTGCTGCGGCGGCCGGACGTCTTCCACGCAGCCGTGGCCGGCGCGCCGCCGACCGACTGGCGGCTGTACGACACCTGCTACACCGAGCGTTACCTCGGCCTGCCGGACGAGCAGCCCGAGGTGTACGCGCGCAGCTCGCTGCTGGCCGACGCGCCCAAGCTCACCAGGCCGCTGCTGCTCATCCACGGCCTGGCCGACGACAACGTAGCGGTCGCGCACACGCTGCGGATGTCGTCGGCGCTGCTGGCAGCGGGCCGGCCGCACAGCGTCCTGCCGCTCTCCGGCGTCACGCACATGGCCTCGCAGGAAGAGGTGGCCGAGAACCTGCTGCTGCTCCAGGTGGACTTCCTCCGCACTGCACTGGGCCTGCAGCCGCTGGGTATGTCCGTCCAATGACCATGATGCTGATCGGCGGTTACTCGGGCGACAAGGGCCACGGCACGGGCATCACAGTGCTGAACGGCGCCGAGGTTGCGGGGGTCATCCCGGCCGACTCGCCGTCCTGGATTGCGAGGCACCCGGAACTGCCGGTCCTGTACGCCGTGTCCGAAGTTGATGACGGGCACGTGCACGCCTTCTCACTGGCCGAGGAAACGCTGGGGCAGGAGATCGGCTGCGGCGAGACCGGTGGCGCCGAGCCCGCGCACCTGGCCGTGGACCCGTCCGGCCAGTTCCTGATCACGGCGAACTACAGCGGCGGCAGCATCAGCGTTCACCGGCTGGCCGAGGACGGCAGCATCGGCGAGCGCACGGACCTGGTCGAGCACACGGTGCATGGCGACCAGCCACGGCAGGCGTCCGCGCACCCGCACATGGTCGGCCTGGTCGGCGACCATGTGGTGGTCATCGACCTGGGCGGCGACGCGGCCTACCGGTATCGCCTCAGCGACGAGGGCAAGCTCGTGCTGGACGACGTCATCACGGCGCCGGGCGGCTCAGGACCGCGGCACATGCTGGAGGTCGGCGGCCACTTTTACCTGACCGCCGAGCTCAGCGGCGAAGTGCTGACCTACACGGCGGACCGGACGTTCGCCGGAGCCGTGCCAGCGAGCAGGTCCGACGGGCCTAACCAGCCGTCCGAGCTCGCCAGCAACGGCCGCTATCTTTACATAGCTAACCGCGGGCCGAACACCGTCGCGGTCTTCGCGCTGGGCGACGGGCTGCCGGAGTACGTGACCGAGGTGCAGGTCGGTGAGTGGCCGCGGCACATCGCGATCGACGGCGACCGGCTGTACGTGGCGAACGAGCGCTCGCACGAGGTCATGGTGCTGCGGATCGACCCGGACAGCGGCATCGCGGCGCTTGAGCAGACGATCTCAGTCCCGAGCCCCACTGTCGTCTTGCCGTGACCGCCGCGGAGCGGGCACGCGACCGTGATCGAGGGCAGCGACATCAGGACCGGCGTGACCGCGATCGTGCACGACAAACTGATGTCAGGGGGAACTCTGACGGCCGGGCTGTCAGTATTCAACGGATTCGGCAAGATGACTGGCAGTACGCAGGTCGCCGAGCTCGGCACGATCGAGACCCCGGTGCTGCTGACAGCTACGCTGTCGGTCTTCCGGGTCGCTGATGCGCTCCTGACCTATCTGCACGAGCGCTACCAGCAGGACCGGCCGCCTGGTGAGGAGCCTGGCTCGCCGTGACTACCACCGGCTACCCCGGTCACCTCCGGCACGCAGTGCCGCTCGCCTTCGTAATGGCGCGGGCCGGCCTCGTTAGCTGGCCCGCCGGGTTAGCGGCACACGAGCACGCCCGCGTGCGTCCTGACCCGGAAGCTGCCGTCCGGGCCCAGCGGCACCCGCGCCGTCACGGCCTCGGCGAATCCAGCTGGATCGGACATCGCCTGCGTCACCCTCATGCTCGCCACATAGGCGCCGACCGGGTCCGGCCCGGGCAGCATCAGCTCAGCCACGAGGTCGTGCCGCCGCACCGAGTCGAATACCTGCGACAGCAGGTCCTCGCCGGCGTCCAGGGTCAGCCGCTGGTAGTCGGCCCTGACGTCGTCGGCAGCGAGTCCCCACCGGCCTCCCGCAGCCGCGCTGATGACCAGGTCCTGCAGCTCAGCGAGGTGATCGGTGGCGTTGAGCAACACCAGGGCCGCACCGCCGGCGCGCGTCACCCGGCGGAACTCCCGCGCCGCGGCCAGCTGGTCAGGCACGTGGTTCAGCATGTGCGGGGCCAGCATGACGTGGGCCACACTGTCGGCGAGCGGCAGGGCTGCCGCATCGCCAGCCAGCAGCCGAGCCTCGGGCGCGCGGCCGCGGGCGGCCGCCAGCATCCCCGGCGACAGGTCCACGCCGAGCACCCTGCCAGCGTGCCCGCGGCGGGCAAGCCCGGCCAGGTAGACGCCATTACCGCAGCCCACGTCGGCGACGGTCTCAGTGCCGCGCAGGTCAGCCAGGTCCAGCACGCTCCCGACAATGTCGATCCGTGGCTGCTGGTAGGCATAGATCGACCGCCGTGCCTCCAGGTTGTGCTCAGTCCGGTACTGCACGTTCGTGAGGTAGGCCCGGTCCGTCAGGATGAAGCTGCCATCCGGCGGCTCGGCGGGGGAAGCTGGAGCCACGCGCAGGACGCTAGTAGTGAGCGCTGCCACTGGTCCACTGCCCGCGATTACGGAAACGGCCGGGCATACGACCGGGCATGTAGTGAGTCTCACACCGTCCGAAGCGCTCCCTTTGGCCTGCGAGTGGTATTCAGTGGATTAGGGTTTTCCACGCAACGCGAGCCCGCTGTGACCCCCGGTCGCGCCCGGCGATTCTTACGAGCCTTGGGCTGCTGCCGGATCCCGCCGGAGCGGACCCGGAGCGACCCCATGAGCTCCAAGGGCGGAGACGTCAACGAATGACGCAGATTACGACCGAGGCGCCGGCTAAGACCAGGGCGCAGATCAGCCAGAAGACCCTGCGCACCGACCGCTGGTGGGAGAACCCCGCCCTGGTGGCCACGCTGCTGACCATCTGGGTCGCCTACGCCACCGTGCACGTGCTCATCGGCAAGTGGTACTACGTGCCGAGGTACCACTACCTGACGCCGTTCTACTCGCCGTGCGTGAGCGGCGAATGCGTGCCAGGCTCCTCAAGCCTCGGGCACTGGATCGGCAGCTTGCCGCCAATCATCCCGTACGCGTTCGTGTCGCTGCCGTTCGTGCTCGGGTTCAGGCTGAGCTGCTACTACTACCGGCGCGCTTACTACCGGGCCTTCTGGCGCGCGCCCGCAGCCTGCGCCGTGCGCGAGCCGCATGCGGAGTACTCCGGCGAGACCCGGTTCCCGCTGATCATGCAGAACCTGCACCGGTACTTCTTCTACATGGTGATCCTGATCTCCATCCTGAACACCTACGACGTGACGCAGGCGTTCCGCGGGCCGAACGGCAGCTTCGGGTTCGGGCTCGGCTCCCTGATCATGCTGGCTAACGTGGTGCTGCTGTGGTGCTACACGCTGTCCTGCCACTCCTGCCGGCACATCACCGGCGGCAGGCTGAAGCACTTCTCCAAGCACCCGGTGCGGTACTGGATCTGGACCAAGATCTCCTGGCTGAACTCCCGGCACATGCAGCTCGCCTGGACCACCCTGGGCACGCTGATGCTGACCGACCTCTACATCTGGCTGGTCGCGGCCCACGTGTTCAGCGACCTCCGGTTCGTTAACTGATGCGGGTAAGAAGGCGCGTCCATGACTGACATCGAGCGGATCCCCTACGACGTCGTGGTGATCGGCGCCGGCGGCTCCGGCCTGCGGGCCGCGATCGAGGCGCGGCTGGCCGGCAAGCGGACCGCGATCATCTCCAAGTCCCTGTTCGGCAAGGCGCACACGGTTATGGCCGAGGGCGGCTGTGCCGCAGCCATGGGCAACGTCAACCCGCGCGACAACTGGATGGTGCATTTCCGGGACACCATGCGGGGCGGCAAGTTCCTCAACAACCCGCGGATGGCCGAACTGCACGCCAAGGAAGCCCCGGACCGCGTCTACGAGCTCGAGGCGTGGGGTGCGCTGTTCGACCGCACCAAGGACGGCAAGATCAGCCAGCGCAACTTCGGCGGGCATGAGTATCCGCGGCTGGCGCACGTCGGCGACCGGACCGGCCTGGAGATGATCCGCACGCTGCAGCAGAAGGTCGTCGCGCTGCAGCAGGAGGACGCGAAGTCGCTCGGCGACCCGGAGGCGATGATCAAGGTCTACGCCGAGACCACGATCACCCGGCTGATCAAGGACGGCGAGGGGCGCATCGCCGGCGCGTTCGGCTACATCAGGGAGACCGGACAGTTCGTCGTCTTCGAGGCACCTGCAGTGATCCTCGCCACCGGCGGCATCGGCAAGACCTTCAAGGTCAGCTCGAACTCCTGGGAGTACACCGGCGACGGCCACGCGCTCGCGCTGCTGGCCGGCGCAAAGCTGCTGAACATGGAGTTCGTCCAGTTCCACCCGACGCACATGGTGTGGCCGATCTCGGTGCGCGGCCTGCTGGTGACCGAGTCTGTCCGCGGCGACGGCGGCGTGCTGCGCAACTCCGAGGGCAAGCGGTACATGTTCAACTATGTGCCCGACGTGTTCCGGGCCCAGTACGCCGAGACTGAGGAGGAGGCCGACCGCTGGTACTCCGACCCTGACCACAACCGCCGGCCGCCGGAGCTGCTGCCGCGCGACGAGGTGGCGCGGGCCAACAACGCCGAGGTGAAGGCTGGCCGCGGCTCACCGCATGGCGGCGTTTTCCTGGACATTGCCTCCCGGCTGCCTGCCGAGGAGATCTTGCGGCGGCTGCCGTCGATGTACCACCAGTTCAAAGAACTGGCCGACGTCGACATCACGAAGGAGCCGATGGAGGTCGGTCCGGCTCAGCACTATGTGATGGGCGGCGTCGAGGTCGACCCGGACACCGGCGAGTCGTCCGTGCCCGGCTTGTTCGCGGCCGGCGAGGTGTCCGGCGGCATGCACGGATCGAACCGGCTCGGCGGCAACTCACTGTCCGACCTGCTGGTCTTCGGCCGCCGAGCGGGCGTCGGCGCGGCCGAGTACATTGGCCGGCTCGGGGCCAAGCTGCCGGTGGCCGACGAGGGCGAGATCGCGGCGGCCCAGGCTGAGGCGCTGGCGCCGCTGGACCGCCCGGCCGGGGAGAACCCCTACGCCGTGCATGCCTCGGTCCAGGACACGATGAGCGACCTGGTCGGCATCATCAGGACCGAGACCGAGATCAAGAAGGCGCTATCTGAGCTGGAGATCCTGGGCAATCGCGCGGCGGACGTCTCGGCGGCCGGCGGCAGCGCCTACAACCCCGGCTGGCACCTGGCGCTAGACCTGCGCAACATCATGCTGATGGCCAGGTGCGTCGCCGAGGCGGCGCTCGAGCGGCAGGAGAGCCGCGGCGGCCACACGCGCGACGACTATCCCGGCATGCGGCCGGAATGGCGCAAGGTCAACCTGGTGTGCGCGCTGGACGGTGACAAGATCACGATCACCAGGCAGCCCACCCCACCGATGCGGGAGGACCTGATCGGGCTGTTCGATCGCGCCGAGCTGACGAAGTACCTGACCCCGGAAGAGATGGCGGCGCTTCCGCCGGAGGTGCCGCCCGTGCAGGCACCTGAGGCCCTTGCCACCCCGACCGCGGCTAGCGAGGAGACGCACTGATGAGTTACAAGGCAGCCCTGCGGGTCTGGCGCGGCGACGGCGGCCAGGGTGACCTCGCCGACTACACGGTCGAGGTGAACGAGGGCGAGGTCGTCCTCGACGTGCTGCACCGGCTGCAGGCGACCCAGGCCGGCGATCTCGCGATCCGGTGGAACTGCAAGGCAGGCAAGTGCGGCTCCTGCTCCATGGAGATCAACGGGCGGCCGAGGCTGGCGTGCATGACCCGGATGTCCACCTTTACCGAGGACGAGGTGCTGACGGTCACCCCGCTCCGCACGTTCCCGGTGATCAGGGACCTGGTCACGGACGTCTCGTTCAACTACGAGAAGGCGCGGCAGGTTCCGTCCTTCACCCCGGATCCGTCGATCGGGCTCGGGGAGTTCCGGATGCAGCAGGTGGACGTGCAGCGCTCGCAGGAGTTCCGCAAGTGCATCGAGTGCTACCTCTGCCAGAACACCTGCCACGTCATCCGTGACCACGCCGACAACGAGAACGCGTTTGCCGGACCGCGCTTCCTGATGCGTGTCACCGAGCTTGAGATGCATCCCGCTGACACTGCCGACCGCCGGGATCTCGCGCAGGACGAACTCGGCCTCGGCTACTGCAACATCACCAAGTGCTGCACCGAGGTGTGCCCGGAGAACATCAAGATCACCGACAATGCGCTGATCCCGATGAAGGAGCGCGTGGCGGGCCGCAAGTACGACCCGCTGGTCTGGCTCGGCGACAAGATCGCCCGGCGGCCGCGGACGCCCGGCACGCAGAAGGTTCCCGGTAAGCAGAGCTAACACCGACGGATAACCCGCCGTCGTGGGTGCGCCGTAGCTGTCGCCCAGCTATCCGGCAGTCGGCTGCTCGCTAGCGCGGCCGGCGCGGCGGCGCTCGGTCAGCCGCCTGGACTTCACCTCGGCGCCGCAGTCCTCCATCGTGCACCAGCGCCGCGACCGGTTGCGGGTGTGGTCAAGGAACAGCCAGCCACAGCCGCCTGCGTCCGGCTCGCAGCTGCCGAGGCGGGTCGCATCCACCGATGTCAGCAGGTTTACCGCGGCCACAGCGGCCCGATCCTGCAGCAGCAGGTCCGGCGGCGCTCCCGACACCCACAGCGCCGCCGGGTCACCGGCGCGCGCCTTGTCGCCGCCGAAAACCAGGCGGGACCGCGACGCGGCGGC